>Ga0315272_10000696_pt1 | contig 17082 bp, 11 predicted proteins | sample C3_middle_MG_FD_203918 | JGI IMG/M metagenome (GOLD analysis project Ga0315272, IMG submission 203918) | Sediment microbial communities from Yellowstone Lake, YNP, Wyoming, USA - C3_middle | ecosystem: Environmental > Aquatic > Freshwater > Lake > Sediment | place: USA: Wyoming | collected...
TCCTTGCCTACCCCCAGCGTGTCGTCAAAATTCCCTGACAGGAGCGCACACCAGGCCGCGGAAGTATAACCTTCCGCGGATATATCCGTTTTTAGATTTTCCCTCCAGGCTTTATAAGCATTATGGTAGGCGCTTTCGGATTCCTTTATGTTTTTTTGCAAAAAATAGATAGAACCCTTCAACTCCCAGGCATCGTTATTCAACGGATTTACTTTCACCGCCTTATCCGCACACTCCAACGCGGAAGCGTCTTCCTTTCTGTCCCGATAAAATACAGCGAGGTCATACCACTCCTTGTCGTCGACAGCAAAATGACGAAATAATCTTATGAGTTCTTCATTGTCCGTTTTTTTCGCCGCCGACAGCGGGGAATATCCTGTTGGCTTTACTTTCGGGTTTGCACCGTATTGCAAGAGCAGGTTCACGATATCGCTTGACCCGCTGGATTTGTCTATCGCTTCAAGCAACGGCGTTGAACCGTCATCATATACTTTATTGACATCTGCTCCCTCTCCTATGGCGGACTTTACTTCCTCGATATTGCCGTTAATAATTGCAGATCGCAAAATATCGTTGTTTTCGGCAGACGATAAGCAGGGATGCATTGTCGAAAAGAAAAAAGCCATCAAAACACATGCTATACGTATCCGCGCCATTTTTAAAGATGTCCCCCTATTGAGTTGGCTGACCGTGGAATTTTTAGTCACTGACGATAATAGCGGGTTTCATGATACCTCAGAAAAATATATTAATCAATCAAAACGCTCAAGAAGCAAGCAGCCATAACGACAACAGCAGGTGCTGAATCGCCCGATAGTTCTGAGCCCCGTTAGAAAGCAAGCATTCATGACGTTCAAAACAGAGCGAATAGCCGAGTTCCGGCTGCGAATGGCTACTATGGGGTCAAATCACCCCCTCTTTTTTAGGGGCATTTAACGCCACATGGTGGTTGCAAATATAATTGACTGTATAACTATCAGATTCATAACAGCATTATATTTTGCCATTGATTGGCAGGTGTTTTGCTATATCTAATTTGATTTTAAAGAACTTAAGTCGCAGGCAAAGGATAATGAATTCATTGTAAAGGGGAAGGAGGTGAGTGCTGAATATCTTGGAAGGTTCTCAGCAGTCTGTCTGGGTTGTTGATTAGACTAATGTCATTCCAAAATTTAATCAAATGAGAAAAGGAGTAAAACAGTGAAAAAGATTAAGAATAAAGCAATGCTGATAGCGTTAATAGCAGTCATTGTCGTCACCCTCGGCGGGGCGGCGGCACTTTCGGCCGCACAAGGCGGTACCTACACGTATAAAGTGCTGGCATGGAACGATCTCGGCATGCACTGCGCATGCCCCGGGGCGGAGACATTCCTGCTCCTGCCGCCGTTCAACACCGTCCGGGCCCAGGTCCTTGCCACCGGCGTGAATACCGATCCCACCATTGTTTCAAGCGGGGTGGTCGTATCGTATGCAATGGCGGACAACAACGAAACAGACAACTACCTGATTAATTCCGACCCGTATTTCAAGAACATCATTGAGTATTCACCGAAGCTATTCCCCCCCCCGTTTCTGCCTGTGGTCAACGGTAAAGTGGTCAGCATCACCGGTGCGGGCCTTGCTGGCAATATGACATACAATGCAACGTCGAAGGCATGGGAAGTGGTGGGCATTCCCGCGTTCCCGGTCCCAACGGGTACTGCCTCGGACATCATGACCGATCCTCTGGGCAGCACGGTAAAGAGGACTCCCTACCTGACGGCAAACATCACGGTCAAGAATACAGCCGGAGCTACCCTTGCCACCACGAACACCGTGGTGCCGGTGGCCTTCGGCGGATGCTGCACCTGTCACATTCCTCTTGGGGCCCAGAACGGCTTTACCAACGATGCCTATGGCTCGTTCCAGTACATGGGAAAACTTCATGGTAAGGGCGTAAGCAAGATCGACTTCAGTTTAATCGATCCGACCGGCGATGGAAAGGGCGGACCGATCCGCTGTTCATGGTGTCATTGGGACCCGGCAATGGGCGAGACCGCAGCGCAAGGCCTGGATAAAGTATGGCCGAACTACACTATCCTCGCCGGCGCAACCTTCACCAAGGCCGACGTAAAAGTTTCGACCCGTTCCTTCTCCGATGTGCTTCATAAGTTCCATGCGCAGAGCACCGTGGTGCTGACACAGTTCGATGCCAACATCAGCAAAAACTGCTATGACTGCCATCCGGGTAACAATGTCAACTGTTACCGCGGCGCGATGAAGACCGCAAATGTCTGGTGCACGGACTGTCACGGTGATCTGAATAAGAGGATTGCCACGAACCAGATGGCGCAGCCGTGGCAGCAGTCATCACTCCCGACCTGTAACGCCCCAAGCGCGGGTGTAACCACCGTATTCACCTGCCACAGCGCAACCACCTATCCGACGCCCGGAACGTGGGACAACGGCTTGTTCGGCAAGTTCATTAACTCGCGCGGCCATAAAGGCAGCATCCTCTGCTCGACCTGCCATGGCTCGCCGCATGCTGAAAGCCCTTCGACCCTGGCAAAGGACAATGCACAGCTTATAACAGCCAATGGCGGTGTGAATAAACCGCTCGGCAAATGCGATTTCTGCCACAAGGGCAAATCCTCCACCTGGGGTGTGCCGATGCACATGAAGGTAACAAGGTAGACAAACATCGTTTAAAAGAGGGGAGGGTTTCCTCCCCTCTTTTTTTGTGAAAAAATATGAGGATTATAGTATACTGATTTACTTTTTGCCGGCTTTATACAACTCCGTAGGAGAACCACGATAAGAATAATCTCGTTGATGGAAAAATGTTTGATGGAGAAAGGGGTATCGGCACGTGAAACTACGCAATGAGTTCTTCGGGGAATATCAAAAAATCATCGTGGTCATGTTCGTGAGTATTTTTTTGATCGCAGCCGCTGACAAAAAAAGTGAAGCAGTTGAGTTCAATTTTAAAAAAACGAGCGCTTATATTCATGAGCTGGATACAAGGCCGGATTTCCCCGTCTCAATTACCCTCGCCCGTAATTACGTGTATTCCGTGCTTGCTCTCGGGGAAAAACTGGACCCGAAGATGAAGGAAAAGACGATTACTTTCATAAAGGGACTCCAGCGGTCTGACGGGGGGTTCTCGATAGACCCTGAAACCAAAACAACGACATCACTGTATACCGATTACGCACTTGAGACGCTCTCGTATATGGGCGGCGTCAATGCGATCGATGCGGGAAAAGTAAAGTCCTATATAGCGTCTTTGAAGAAGCAGGACGGCGGCTTCAGTTTTGATTCCACGACAAAGGATTCCTCCCTCCAGACAACATACTATGCAGTGCACATACTTGCCTCCATCAATGGCCTGGATATCGTTGACAAGGCGAAGACCGCGGCGTATATCAAGGATTTCAAGAGAAATGATTCCGGCGGATTCAACTATGTGAAGGGGACCGGCGTATCGAACCCGAAGAACACCGCCATGGCGGTGTTTACGCTGAAGGCGCTCGGCATGCTCGACGATGAAACAAGGACGGATGCGATAAAATTTCTCGCATCCACTCCGTATGCCGGGAAAGCCGTGAAGTATGACGTATCCCAGACGCTCGAAGAACAGGTTTACGCGATGACGGCGCTTAAAATGCTGGGCGCTGAAAAGAAAATAAGCAAGCGCAATGCTGTTGCATTCATAAAAAGTTTCTACATTCCTGTCAATGGAGGCTTCGGTCCCATCCACGGTTACGGCTCCGCTCCCGACCCCACCTATTTCGGTCTGCAAGGCCTGGTCGAACTGGGTGTTCTCAAAAGATCGCTGTAAAATCCCGACATGACCGCCGGCGCAGCTTAGCCGGTGGTCATGCTTCTTATTCCCCCCGATATTATCTCCCAGAAGATCGTTGAAAACCTTGAAGCTGCATTTGGGTGATCGTGGCGGAATTGGGCGCACGCTTAGGCGCTCTTGTCGAGCGAGGGCAGGCGGAGAACTCGGGGGAAGAATGCATGGGAGACGCAGTGACCTAAAGGGAAAAAGATTGAAGTCTCGTCTAAAACAGGGTTTGAAAACCAGCGAGTCGATTTAAATAAAAAATTGCTTCTTAATGCAAATTTGATATACTTTAGACGCCGTATGGAACGTAATAACCGATATACTCTTGGAAATGTGAACATGGCTGATGAACAGACAACGACAGGACGCTGCGGATGGATCTTGCTCGCTTTTGTTTTCCTCTTTATGTACGGGATTCTGCCCAGCTCGTTCATGGGAGGAATAGCCGGCCTGAAGGCTGCAGGCGCCGTGCTGGGACAGCACACAGGCTCAGATCTTGTTTTGCGGTTGTTCGTGCTTGCAGGCATGATCGTGAGTTTCCTCGTGCTTGCAGTAATCAGCATGTTTGTGACGATGGTTGTCGGTAAGTTTGTCGGCAACCGGATCAAGCGGTCCACCGCATCGGACACAGCAGGAGAAAAGGTTAGCCTGGATATATAATAGAGCGTTTTGCTGTCCGCATCGAAATTGATTTATTGCTCCCTTCCCATACCGCCAACCACTTTTCTCTCGTCCCGCTTCACTGTGTTCCTCTGACCCCGGCTGTACCTTTACCCATCAATGCCCTTGCCTTTTTCTGCTTTTTCCGGTAACTTCGTCTCAGCATATACAAAATAACAGGGAGGTCTGTCAATGAGAGTTCTATTTGAAGTTTTGCTCTTGTCAATTCTGATAGGTGCGGTGGTGTTGTTTTATAAAATACTCATAAACTATCTGTTCCCTCAATCAAAGGAGAAAAGCAATGGAGAAAAACATTAAAGCAGGTATCATGGCGGCGCTTATCGTGGTAGCGCTTATAGTTTTTATGACGCTTAATCCGCTCGTGATCGTACACCCTGGACAGCGTGGCGTTGTTATCCAGCTCGGCGCTGTGCAGGACACTATCCTCGGCGAGGGCATTCACTTTGTCATGCCGATCACGCAGTCGGTCAAAAAAATGGATGTTCAAATACAAAAGGTCGAAGTAGCGTCGGAAGCTTCATCAAAAGACCTGCAAATGGTCCACGCAACAGTTGCGTTGAACTACCATTTGGATGCCATGAAGGTCAATAAAATATTTCAGACGCTCGGAGACGATGTGGGCGGACGCATCATTGCTCCGGCCATACAGGAATATCTGAAAAAATCAACGGCGATGTTTACCGCGGAGGAGCTTATTTCCAAACGGGAACACGTCAAGGATGAATTTAAAAGGTCGCTGACCATTGCGCTGGCGGTGAACGATGTGATCGTGGACAATGTATTCATAACCAACTTTGAATTTTCAAAGGAATTCAATCACGCGATCGAGCAAAAAGTAACGGCGGAGCAGGAAGCCCTTATGGAAAAGAATAATCTGGCCAAAGTGAAATTTTTAGCGGAACAAAAAGTGGCCACGGCCACCGCGGACGCCACCGCTATCGCCATTCAGGCAAAAGCCGTTACTTCGCAAGGGGGCAAGGATTATGTTCAGCTCAAAGCCATCGAGAAATGGGACGGCCATCTTCCCGCACAGATGGTCCCCGGCGGCGCGGTGCCGTTTATTGATTTGACGAAAAGTAAGAATTAAGAAGAGGCCGGTCAGGGCTCGCGTCTCGCCTGCTTGAAACAGGTTGAGATAATATGATTTCACCTGAGAATCACCCCACCTAACCTCCCCTTGTTAAGGGGAGGGACTAAATAACTCCTCTCTTTGGCAAGGAGCGGCAGGGGTGGGAGGCATTTTCAGTTGAAAGGATTGGACAACGATGCTTCGTGAACGGATACTGATATTTTTTCTCGTCATACTCTGCGGGTTACTCGTCGCATCTTCCGTCAGTCCCTATGATCGAGTCACCTGGTTCATGGAGGTGGCTCCGGTCCTGATCGTTGTTCCCATCCTGGTTCTGACCTACCGCGGATTGCCCCTGACGCCGCTTCTTTACTTTCTTATCTTTCTGCACGCGATCGTCCTGATCACGGGCGGCGCATACACCTACGCGCGCGTTCCCCTCGGGTACTGGATTCAGGACCTGTTCCTGCAGAGCCGCAACAACTACGACCGGCTCGGCCACTTCTTTCAAGGACTCGTGCCCGCTCTTCTGGCACGGGAGCTCCTGATTCGCCTGGGGTATGTTACGAACCGGCGCATGGCCTCACTCCTTGCGATCTGCGTTGCCATGGCGATCAGCGCCTGGTACGAACTGATCGAATGGGCGGCCGCCGTGGTCCTTGGCCAGAAAGCGGACGACTTCCTGGGCACCCAGGGAGACCCGTGGGATACACAGTGGGACATGTTCATGTGCTTTATCGGCGCCGGCATTGCCATGATCGGGCTGTCGCGGGAGCAGGACCGGCAGATCGAAAGCCTTCAGCCAAGAAATAATGTTGTTCGATAGTTACCGTTTTAGAAACATAACCTGAGGCTTGTTCAAAGGAGACCTCCATGGGCTTTTGGGAATTTGTGTTGATCATCAGCACAGCCGTTATTTCTTATAAAATATACAGGCTCAGGCAGGATTATGAAGAAACAATTGCGGAGCTCAAGAGGGACCTCCTGAATCTGAGAACGCTCGTTAGATCGTCAAGTAAAACCGGCGTGCAGCCGGCTGCTGCAAAGAGCGAAGAAAAACATGGTCAAGAACCCGAGAGAGCAGCACCGACAGCAATCCCGCTGCCGCCTGCTCAGGTCTCAGGATCCTTGCCGAAGCAGGCGACTGATAAGCCCGCGGATGGACCGATAACGCCGAAGTCTGTCCGCCTTTTTGAGCCGCAGGCGTCGTTCGCACGATCAATACCTGAAGGCGCGGAAACGAAGCCGGACAAAGCATCTCCCCCGGTCGAGCCAAGGACCGCTTCAGGTCCGGGCTTGCTGGAGCGTTGGGAAGAATTCAAGGCAAATGTTGATTGGGAGCTTTTTACCGGTGTTAAACTCTTTGCGGGATTGGGAGGCATTGCCCTCTTTATCGGCGCTGGCTTTTTTGTCAAGTACTCCATCGACAGGAACCTGATCCCGCCCGCTTTGCGTCTGGCAGTCAGCGCGTTTATCGGTCTTCTGCTGATCATTGCTTCAAATCGTTTTGACCGTGTGAAGTATAATGTTTTACGCCATACCCTGGGGGCGGGGGGGATCGGCGTGCTCTACAGCGTTGTATTTGCAGCCACGCTGTATTACGAGTACCTTTCAAAGCCCGTGGGGTTCGGACTTCTCACGGTCGTATCGGCCGCGGCTTTTGTGCTGGCAGTCTATTTTCGCGGCATTCCGATTTCCGTGCTCGGCGCAATCGGCGCATACTCCACGCCGATATTGGTCAGCACCGGGCAGGGCAGCTTGACCATGCTATTTCTCTACCTGGCAGTAGTGAACGTGGGTCTTTATCAGGTGGTAAAACGGCTGAACTCCGGCGGCTTACTGCTGCTCGCAACCGTCGGGACACTCTGCACGCTTTCGCTTGCTGCGTTCGCAGGACGCATCCATCCAACCAGTATAGAGGTTGCCTGCGTTTGGATCGCCAATATAGCGTTGTTCAGTGTATTTCTTGATTCGAGAAAAGAATTCTCAGCGGAAGCTCAACTGTTGTCCTGGGCAGGCAACGCCTTGTATGTGTCGGTCCCGATCGCGGCGATCCTGCTGCTCCGCGAGAGCGGCGTAGCACCGCTTCTGCTCGTGACCGCTGGCATGGCAGGCGCGGTGACCCTTGCTTTCCGCGACCAACGATGGTTCAGTCGCGTCATACCGTATGGGGCAATCACGTTTGCAGTGACCTTTTTGTGGGCCTGGATGCGGTTCGAGCCGCAGAGCCTGTCCTGGAGTTTTGTTGTCATACTTGCCTACGGGACAGTCGGCGGTCTGGGGCCGGTTGTTCTTATCCGCAAGTACGGTCTGGACCACCTTAACCTGCGCTGGTTCCGGATCTTTCCCGTTGCCATGGGTTTGATGGCGCTTACCATCGTTTTAAAGAACCCCGATATTTCCTTCTGGTTCTGGCCCCTGATCCTGGTCCTGGAATTGATGGGCCTCCTGATCAGTCTGGTGATCGGGGCTGTGTTGCAGGCCTCGCTGCTCGTTCTGTTCCTTGTCATCAGCGGCATATCGTGGATCATCAGAATGCCGCCCGAGCTCGGCGGATTTGGTTTCAACGGATTTCTCTTTATCGCGGGAATACTCTCCAGCCTCGCCATCGTCTTTGCTCTTAAGAAACTGCCGGAATGGCGAAAGAGTCTTGTCAGGAATGAACAGGCCGGGATGCTATCGGAGCTCAGCGGGGAGATGGCTGAGTGGGTATCGCTCTTTCCCGCCGCAGGCGTATCCATTCTGCTGGCAATAACCTTTTGGCTGCAACACCCCCTGCGCCCGAATCCAGGCATGTTCACGCTGGTCTGCTTCGTCAGTGTAAGCCTTTTTCTCTCCCGGCGGATCCTGTTTCAGGACCTGTGCGTCGTGGTCCTTCTGTCATCGCTTTTTGCCCAAGGCGTATGGATATTCAGACCGGGCCTTGAAATGGACCTGTTCTTTTCCGCGCTCACGTGGTCCGGAGCTTTATTCTGCGTTGCGATCATTTCGCCTTTTCTCTTTTTCAAATCTTTTGAAAAATGGCCCCGCGTCTGGATGGGCTGGGCGTTGTATGAAGTGGCCCAGGGGCTGTTCGTTATCTGGGCCGCCGACCATCTCTGGCCGCGTGCGATGAGCGGATGGTCGCCCTTGATCCTGGCGTTCGTCAAATTGCCATTTGTAGCGGTTCTCCAATCCCGGCTGAAGGGCTTGCCCGAAAGAAATGCCATTCTGGCGTTTCACGGCGGCGTCCTGCTATTGTATGTATCAGCCATCCCGGTCATGCTGCTCGATCAGGGCTGGCTGGGCCTGGTCTTTGTTTTTGAGGCAGCATTGCTGCTTTGGCTGAACAGGCGGGTGGTGCATGAAGGCTTGCGCTGGGTAAGCGCAGGCATGGCCCCGCTCGGGTTAACCCTGTTATTCTTCGCGCTTCCGCACATGAAAGCGCCCGGCGATCTCAGCATCCTGAACAACGCGGTCCTGGCCGTGGCCGCGGCCGTTGCAGCGCTCGGCGCGGCCGTGTCGCTCAGCAACTATCCTCAGCGTAAAATGGGGGAGACCGACCTCCCGGAATATTTCCGCTGGCTCGCGGTGGGTACGGGGTTCTTTCTGGTCAATCTGGCAATAGCCGATGTGTTCGCTGAGCCGCAAACCGTTTTCCGCATCTTTCCCGGGTCCGATGTATTGCAGGCGATCTGCTACGGGCTTATATGGCTGACCTACGGCGCGGTTCTCTGGTCATCAAAGTCCATCACCATGATCATGCGCAATGCGGGACTGATCCTTGTCTGCGCGGGTGCGGCAAGCATGCTTCTGATGCCTACGCTGTTCCCGGATTTTGTACCGAACATGCCGCCGCTCTGGAACCTCGGTTTGCCGGCGTATCTGTTCGTGCTTGCCATTTTGATCATCCTCATACGTCAGGAGGTGCGCGAAAACATCTCGCACCAGTTATATAATTTGCTCTTGACCTTGTTCCTGATCACGGGTTTCATGGCCGTTAAGGTGGAGATGAGCACGTTCGTGCAGCCTGGACTGCCGTTTCATCTCTTTGTACGGCATACGCCGTCCATGGCCGTGGGCTCGGCAGTGGGCTGGCTGGCCTACGGCCTCGGCCTCTTGTTCTGGCCCCGGGGACTGGACAAACCGTTCAGAACAGCCGGTGTGGTTCTGGTCGTATCGGGATTGATCAAGGCGCTCCTGTTTCCGTTCACCCATAGCGACGCCTTTGGGGCAATGACACCGATGCTTAATTCCCCCACGCTCGTGTACGCGTGCGCGCTTGCCGTGCTCGTCTGCCTCACCCTGGACAGGCCGAAGCACCATTGGCCCTTCGAGCGTCCCGCGTCGCGTGCATTCTGGGGTGTCCTGCTGGCGGTGGTGACCTTTTGTGTGCTGAATATAGAGATCTCGAGCGTATTCTCGATCGGGGGAGGAACGTTCAGTCTTCTTACGCATGACAGTCTGGCTCATCAGCTGGCGTACAGCCTGGGATGGCTGCTGTACAGCATCGGGCTCCTGGTCGTGGGCATCACCTGGAACAATAACAAGGTGCGCTGGGCAGCGCTTGCCTTTATCGTTGTCACGAGCCTGAAAATATTCTTCATGGATCTCTGGAAGCTGGGGCAGTTATACCGGGTGGCCTCGTTCGTGGGACTTGCCGCGGTGTTGATCCTGGTCTCGTTCCTGTATCAGCGGTTGTTGGCAACAAATAAGGATCCGGGAAAATAACTGGTTCGTTAACCGCGGAGGTCGCAGAGGGGAAGGTGACTCACATGAAACAGCAAAAGATATCCAATATTTTATCGTTCCTCATTCTGGCAATGCTTGCGATGCCCGCGTGGACTTGTGCGGAAGAGCAATGGCATTTTCAGGCGGCAGTTGAAGTCCCCGGGCCGGGTTTCATGGAAGCGGTCCTGCCCGCAGGATTATTTTTCAGCGCTGACGAGGCAGCACCGACCTCGCAAGTGGATCTATCTCTAATCGGACCGGATGGAAAACCGCGCTCCTTTGAACTCTATTGGAAGGAGGACAACAGCCCGCGAAGCACGGTCCTTAAGTCCACGCGGAGCCATCTGGACAAGAATCATTCCCTCATCTGGGAGGCGGTATCGCCGAAAGATCTTCAAATAGAAAAGATCAAGATCGACTTTGCAGCGTTGCAGACGATGGGTAAAGTTACGATCGAGGGAAAGGACTCCCTGGGCTGGCATATCGTGGCTGATAATGCGGCACTGTATCATGGTGAAAATCGTGCAGCAACCGAGATCGAGATCAAACCGGCTGTGTATGAAAAACTCCGGCTGAGCTTCAAAGGGTATGATAAAGAGTTTAAGGAAACTCCGTTCCCAATAAAATCAGTGACGGTATCCGGCAAGAGCACTGCCAAAGACTATGTTGAAAAGGCAGTGGAGCTTGCTTTTTCCGACGAAAAGCAGGAAAGCAAAAGAAAGGTTTCCTCGCTCCTTCCCGGTTCAGGGCTCTGGATAAAAAGCGTAATGCTCTCGACCGAAGCTCAGTTCCAAGGCACGTGGGAATTAGGGCAGGAGGTCGTACAAAACGGCAAACTCCAATTTCAGCAACTTTCATCCGGAACCATTGCAACGGTAGGCAAAACAGCGTTAAACGTGGAGCTCCCGGTCAATCACTCCTGGCCGGGTCGTTCGCTCGTTTTGAGATTCGATCCGGCGGGCAGGTATGTGGGCCGCATCACCGCGATGAAGATCGTGGTCAATTTGCCGCGCATGACGTTCTATGCGGACAAAGCCGGGACGTACCTGGTTCAAACAGGCAATGGGAACAAAGCGTTCATAAAAGATACACCGGGAGATACGGAGCGGAAGATAAACAACATTGCCGCGTTTTCATTGGTGAGCGAAAATAAACAATGGGTGCCCGAACGACTTGCTGAAAAATACGGGATCGCCGGCGGTCCGTTCAATGAAAAAGGCTATCGCTGGCTCGCAAGAATGAAGGTCCAGGAGTCAGGGTACTACCGTCTGGTCTTGAATCGGGAAGCGAGTCTTTCGCCGGATTCCGGAAACGTCAGGATTGTGAGGGACAATATCCAGGTGCCCTATTTCCGCGGCCCCAGCGAGGAGAAGGAGCTCGGCCTCACTGCTGCGACCAGCTATGACCAGGGAAAAAACAGGTCTTCCTGGATTGTCACGCTGCCTGATCAATCCGGGCGTTTGACGGAGATGACCGTGGAGTCTCAGGGCATGTTTGACCGGCAGGTGATTTTTGAGATACCGAAACAGGGCCGCGCCGGCTGGCAGCCATGGAAAACCCTTCGATGGCAGAATGTGGCGGATGCTTTGTCAGTTTTACATATGGGGACTGCGGACCTTCCAAAAGACATCACCGAGATGCGGATCTCGATGGACCATGGCGATAATCGCCCGATCGATATCAAAAAAATAAAAGCAACCTATCCTGCGCCGACAATCCTCTTTTTGATCCTTAGACCCGGTGAATATACGCTGTATGGAGGGAATCCGGAGAGCACGGAAGCGAAATACGACCTCGCTCTCGTGCAGGCCCATCTGGCTGCCGTGGTTCCTAAGCCTGCAATCATGGGGGAGATTGAGCCGTTTCAATCTTCAGGGATCAAGCACAGAATTCTGGCATTATTCGACGACAAAAGCTGGGGGCTATACGCTGTTCTCGGATTCGTCACCGTGGTCCTGATGATGTTGATCGTACGGCTTTTCCCGAAAGAAACGGGCGGATAGCGAACACGGGCAATCTTTTTACTGATGACAGGGTACACAATCAACGCATTAAACAGGAGGGGATGTGAACTGTATCGCTGCATCTTTTCTTAAGGGACACACCTTGGGGGACTTTTTTTAATGCGTCAGGAAAGGTATAAAGCATGACTGAAGACAAGAAAGACTATCCCGGCGGAGTCTCCAACCTCAATTGGAGGTTCCTTGCGACCTTGTTGGTCATTTCAGCATTCATCTATATGTGGACCGCTTTATTCAGCGCCAACGCACCCGCCTTTCGTACGATAAATTACAGCCAGTTCATTGAGCAACTGAACGCCGGCAATATCAAGTCCGTTTCACTGAAAAAGGAACTGGTAACCGGGGAGCTTGAGAAAGAGGCGAGTGTCCTGCTGGCGGGAGAAAAGAAACCAGCACCCGTGAAATACTTCACGACCCTCCTGCCTTCGTTCCAGGGTGAAGGACTCCTGTCGCAGCTCAAGGAAAAGAACGTGATCATCAGCATCGAGCCCGCTGAACAGGGACTGTTCTGGCAGCTTTTGGTCGGAGTCCTGCCCTGGGTGCTGATCATCGGTGTTTGGTTCATGATCATGAGGCGGAACCAGCAGATCCAGGGTGGTCCGGGAGGCCTCTTTACGTTCGGAGCAAGCAAGGCCAAACTGTATGATACGAAAAAGCCGAGCGTGACCTTTAAAGACGTGGCCGGTATGGACAATGTGAAGATGGAGCTTCGGGAGACCATTGAGTTCCTGAAAGACCCTTCCCGGTTCGAGAAGATCGGGGCAAAGGTCCCGAAGGGGGTGCTTCTGATCGGCCCTCCGGGAACGGGCAAGACCCTTTTTGCCCGTGCGACAGCGGGCGAGGCCGCAGTGCCTTTCTACAGCATCAGCGCTTCAGAGTTCATAGAAATGTTCGTGGGCGTCGGCGCGTCGCGGGTCAGGGACATGTTCAAAAAAGCCAAGGCTACGCAGCCGAGCATTATTTTTATCGATGAGATCGATGCGGTGGGGCGTACGCGCGGAGCGGGTCTGGGAGGCGGCAGTGATGAACGGGAGCAGACGCTGAACCAGCTTTTGAGCGAATTGGACGGCTTCGATCCCCATGAAGAAGTGATCGTGATGGCCGCCACCAACCGGCCCGACGTGCTGGACCCGGCACTGCTCCGGCCGGGAAGGTTCGACCGGCATATCGTGATCGACCGGCCGGGCTGGAAAGAACGGAAGGCGATCCTGGAGATCCATGTGAGGGGCAAGAAGCTGGCGCCTGATGTGGATTTCGAAGCCCTGGCAAAGGGCACACCGGGGATGACCGGCGCCGACCTCGAAAATCTTACGAACGAGGCCGCACTGATCGCCTTGCGGAAGAACAAGGAAATGATAGACCGGCACGACTTCTTGGAGGCCGAGGACAGCATCCTGATGGGGGCAGTGAAGGAGTTGACCATCAGCGACATGGAAAAGCGGATAACGGCCTATCATGAGGCGGGACATGCGCTCGCCGCATGGGAATTGCCGGGAGCCGACCCCATATACAAGGTCAGCATCATCCCCCGCGGGATGGCGATGGGTGTTACGCAGCTCCTGCCCGGGGAAGACCGGCATTATTATCCCCGCACCTATCTTATGAACAGACTGAGCATCAACCTCGCCGGCCGGGTGGCGGAAAAGATCGTCTTTAACGACATCAGCAGCGGCGCACAGAACGACCTGAAAGACGCGACCTCTCTGGCTGAAAAGATGGTGGCGCAGTGGGGCATGAGCGAGAAGGTCGGCCCGGTCAATCTCGGCCGCGGTGAAGAACATCCGTTCCTGGGCAGGGAGCTGTCCCTGCCGAAGCGCTACAGCGAGGAGATGGCCTGGCTCATGGACCAGGAGATCCAGAAGATCATCATCGATGCGGAATCCAGGGCAGTTGAAATATTATCAAGGAGAAGACATACCCTTGATGCGCTTGCGGAAGCGTTGATGAAAGAAGAGGTTCTTGAACGGGCCGATGTGGAGCGGATAATAGCAGGTACGAAAGAATAAAAAATCTGGCTTGACTCAACGAACCTATTATAGATGTGCAGCAGGTCAGGTTTGAAAATTGCCATTTCAACAACTTCCCCGACCCCGACGTCATCGCCCGGGAGATTGTGGCTGATAGTGGTGACAAAAAGTCCTACTATCGGTCAGTTTCCCTTGACGAACCAGGGAAAATTAGGCATAGTACATCATGATACTTATCAGTCTCTTCGGCGGAGTTCTTCTTCTCCTGTACGGCATCAAGCTCCTGAACGACGGTTTGCAGAACGCGGCAGGCAGCAGGATCCGTTCGCTGGTCCGTTCGCTGACCAGCAACCGGTTCTCAGCCGTGGGGGCCGGAGCGCTTCTGACCGGCCTCATCCAGTCGAGCAGCGCCACGTCGGTGATGCTTGTGGGTTTCGTGAGCGCCGGACTGATGACCTTCCGGCAGACCCTTGCCGTGATCCTCGGTGCGGACATCGGCGCCACGCTTACGGTCCAGCTGATCGCCTTTCACGTGTACGATTATGCCGTGCTGCTGGTAGGGGTCGGCCTGTCGTTCACCCTGTTTACGAAAAACACATTCTATAAGAATATCGGGCAGGGCATTCTCGGCTTCGGGTTCGTTTTTCTCTCGCTGAAGATCATGATCGACGCCATGCTGCCGCTCCAGGGAAATGAGCTCTTCCGGAACGTGTTCATCCTCCTCACCGGCACGCCCTTCATCGGCATCCTGTTGTCGGCCGGTGTCACCGCGCTCATCCACAGCAGCGCCGCTACCATGGGCATCGCCCTGGCCCTTGCAACGAGCGGTTTGATACCGTTGCAGTCCGCGCTCTATATCATCCTGGGCGCGAACATCGGGACCTGCGCAACGGCGCTGATCGCGAGCATGCGCTCCCAGGCCGAAGCGCGGCGTGTGGCCTGGGCGCATGTGCTGTTCAAGGTGTTCGGCGTTCTCCTGTTCCTGCCTCTGCTGCCCTTGTATCAAAGAATGGTCGAGTATACGGCGCCGGACGTGATGCGGCAGATCGCGAATGCCAATACGCTGTTCAATGTGATCATGGCAGTGGTCTTTTTGCCGTTCCTCGGGTTGTTCGCCCGGATGCTGGTAAAACTGGTTCCGGAAAAGGCCGAGGAAAAACGGTTCGGCCCCATGTACCTTGACGACCATGTGTTGGGCACGCCTTCCCTGGCACTGGGGCAGGCCACGCGCGAGGCGCTGCGGGCTTCCGATATCGTGCGCGAAATGCTGACCGATATGATCAGGGGACTGCGGAGCGATGACCCTGCTATTATTGATGAAATTAAACACAAGGATAACCTGGTTGATCTGCTGGACCGCCAGATACGGTTGTATATCGCGCGTTTGTCGTCCTCCAATCTCACGGAATCGCAGTCGCGCCGCGTCATGACGGTGCTGGAAGTGACGCGGGACCTTGAGAACATCGGCGATATCGTGGACCGGAACATCATGCCGATCGCGCTCAAACGGATCACCAAGGGGTTCGTGTTCTCGCAGGAGGGAATGGCGGAGATCGTCTCGTTCCACAAAAAGACGGTCGAGAACTTCGACTTTGCCATTGCCGCGTTCGCGAACCATGACCGCGATCTTGCCGAGCGGGTCCTCAGGAACAAGGAAGAGCTGGGCCTGCTCGAACGGGAGCTGGTGCAGGCCCATCTGGAGCGGCTGCGCAAGGGGCTGCGGGAGTCGATCGAAACAAGCCATATCCATTTGGACATTATCGGGAACATTGCGCGCATCAATTCGCTCATCACCCACATTATTTACCCCATTGTCGAGGAAAAGCGCGGCCGGGGGCGGGAAGACATGGGAATAGGGTGAGGCAAATGCGGAATTTGGAATGCGGAATGGAAACGCAGTAACCTGGGTCTAATCCGCATTCCGCATTCCGAATTTAAAGAAAGGGATTTTCATGATCAAACAGCTCAGAGTGCAGTCAAGTTCCCGGACCGAGTTCGTGGATATAACCGTAGGCGTCCAGCGGCTGGTGGCGGAGAGCGGCGTGCGGTCGGGGATCTGCTATCTCTACGTGCCCCATACAACATCGGCCATAACGATCAACGAAAATTCGGACCCCAATGTGGGACGTGACATCCTGAAGGAACTGAACAAGGTCATTCCCTTTGATGATCAGTACGGCCACAGTGAAGGCAATTCGGCTGCGCACATCAAGTCGAGCCTTATCGGCGTATCCAAAGCCATCATGGTCGAGGACGGCCGTCTCGCCCTGGGCACCTGGCAGGCGATTTTTTTCTGCGAGTTCGACGGACCCCGGGACCGGCGTGTGCAAGTGAAGGTGATGGCGGGATAAATATCAGGGAAATCCGATCGCGTTCATGAATGAAACTTTTTGACAGGATAACAGGATTGACAGGATTTTTGATCAAAGGCTAAGGCGGGTGAAGTGCTTTTATCGGATTTTATCCTGCCTGTGGTCTGTGACCATCATCCTGTCGAAGGTTTAAGCGGTTTGTCCCGGCGAGGTTGTCCCATGCGAAAAATGTTGAAAGCCGCTATCGTTCTTGTCACGCTCCTGCAGTTGATCGTCGGAGCCGCGGCCTCCCACGCCCAGACCGCGGAGCAGAACACGGCCGCCCGCTACCTCAAAACGGGCATGGAGCAGATGAAGGCTGTCGATTATCAGGCTGCCCGTGAATCGTTCGAGCAGGCGCTGCGATACGATGATTCCTTCGCAGCGGCCCATCTCGGCCTTGGTGTCATCTACTTTCATTTACGCGACGATAAATATGCCGAGCGGGAATTGA
>Ga0315272_10000697_pt1 | contig 17081 bp, 18 predicted proteins | sample C3_middle_MG_FD_203918 | JGI IMG/M metagenome (GOLD analysis project Ga0315272, IMG submission 203918) | Sediment microbial communities from Yellowstone Lake, YNP, Wyoming, USA - C3_middle | ecosystem: Environmental > Aquatic > Freshwater > Lake > Sediment | place: USA: Wyoming | collected...
ACCCCGCCGCGGCCTATGTTCTACACGACACGCAACGTGAGAAACTCACTTTCTTCAGGGTGCCATACGATCACTGGAGCGCAGCGCGCAAAGTCCGCGCCGCAGGATTGCCGGAAAGGCTGGCGCACCGCTTGGAGACAGGAGGCTGAATGATGGATCTGACGAACTTGCATCCGGGGAGCGTGGTCGACGGCTTTCATCTCGGCGCTAAGGTCCACCAGGGCGGTATGGCAGTACTCTATCGCGTGGAGCGCGAGGGTGATGCGTTGCCCATGCTGATGAAAGTGCCACGACTTGAATTTGGCAGCCATCCCAGTTGTTACATCGGTTTTGAAGTCGAGCAGATGATCATGGAGGTATTGACCGGCCCGCACGTGCCGCGCTGGATAACGAAAGGCAGCCTCGAAGATACGCCCTATCTGGTGATGGAATATATCGACGGTAAAACGCTGCATGAATATGCCGGGCATGCGCCGTTGCCGGCAGATGAAGTGGCGCGTCTGATTTCAGCACTGGCAACAGCGGTGCACGACCTGCACCGGCAGGAGGTGATACATCTGGATATCAAGCCCGCCAATGTGCTTTACCGCGCGAATGGTGAAGCCGTGCTGGTGGATTTTGGCCTGGCGCATCATGGCCATTTTCCCGATCTGGTGGAGGAGGAGTTCCACAAACCGGTGGGTTCTTCTGCATATATTTCACCAGAACAGGTTATGGGAAATCGCAGTGATCCGCGCAGCGACCTGTTTGCGCTGGGGGTTATTATGTACCAGCTTTGCACCGGTCACTTGCCCTTCGGCGAGCCGGCCTCGCTTGGCGGCTTCCGCCGCCGGTTGTGGCTGGACCCGCTGCCGCCTCGCCGCTGGGTGCCAGGCTTGCCGGAATGGATGCAGGAAATCATTTTGCATTGTCTGGAAGTCGATGCTGAAAATCGTTATGCGACTGCGGCCCAGCTTGCCTTTGATCTCACTCATCCAACTGATGTACCTCTCACACTGCGGGCTTCACGACTCAAGCGTTCCGGCGCTTTAACCCTGGCCCGTTATTGGTGGAGAAGCTGGAATAGCGTCCCCGGCGTGAATACCGCACCAACCTCGTATCTTGCACAGGCTAAGCAAATTATGGTGGCACTTGACCCCGGGGTTGGCAGTGAAAAATTACAGCATGAAATTTTGCAGTTAGTTCGTCGCGTGGTCGCTGCAGATGTCAATAGCCGCATAATGTGCGTGAGCGTGCTTGAGCCGGATCTCTCTGCCGAGCAGGAGAACGGCAGGGAGATCGCAAACAGCCAGTACACCCAGCGGCTGGTTGAGTTGCATCACTGGGCAGAGGGGCTGCAGCTTCCTGTTCAGCGTTTGCGCTTTCATGTACTGGAAGGAATGAACGCCGCTGCCACCCTGGTGGAATATGCACGCCTGAATCATGTGGAGCATATCATCATGGGCGCACGCGGCAGCTCGGCCTTGCGCCGGATTCTTGGCACTGTATCCGCGCGGGTGGTGGCAGATGCGCAATGTACGGTAACCGTGGTGCGATTGCCACGCAGCTGGAAATAAGGGGGGAGAATAAATATGGCAGATACCGCTGCGCAGTTTTTTACGTTTGAACCGGGCAGCAAGTTTGACGGTTACACGATAGAGAAGCAGATTGGTGAAGGCGGCATGGCGGTGCTGTATCTCGCCCACGACGAGAGCGGACGCCAGCGTGTGCTCAAGGTGCCGCGTCGCACGCTTGATACGGATCCGGTAGCGGTAGTAGCCTTTGAAAACGAGTTGCGCCTTGCACGCTATCTTGAAGATTTCTCCCACGCATATATGCCCGTGTCGCAGAGCGGGGGCGAGCGCCAGTATCTGGTGATGGATTACATCGATGGCACAGACCTGTGGACGCATCTGCGCGAGCATGGTTGCCTCGCAGAGGCGCAGGCAATCGCCCTGACGAAGAAAATTGTTTACGCACTGGCTGCACTTCATCGCCGCCGCATCGTGCATCTGGATATCAAGCTGTCCAACGTGATGATTACGCGCGACGGCGAAATTCGGATCATCGATTTTGGTCTGGCCAACCATCTTGACCTGCCGGACCTGATTTATGAATCCTTTCAGGAACCCAAGGGGTCGCCGGCCTACATAGCGCCCGAGCAATTTTTCGGCATACGCGATGAGCCGCGCAGCGACTTGTTCTCGATCGGCACCATGCTCTACGAGATGACCACGTCGAAGCTGCCCTTCCCCGACGCGCACAGCGAGCTGGGCGTGATCAACCGTATCAAGGGCAGCGCGGTGACGCCGCGCCAATACCGGCCGGAACTGAGCGAGAGCTTTTCCACACTGGTGCTGACCTGTCTGCAGAATATGCCCGACCGGCGTTTTGCCAGCATGGACGATCTTTATCTCGCGCTGGAGCAGATAGAGGCTACAGAGGCAGTTGTGAGTGCGCCTCCCTTGGCGGCCCAATCGGCAGCTCCCGCCAGCAGTGGGGTGAATTTGTTGTCGCGCTTAACCGGTCGACTCTGGGGTGTCACACAATCTGCCGGGGGAGACAAATTCGACGAAATCAAGGCATGGATTGCGCAACATCAGGCTGGTCGCACGACTCGCTACCGTATTGTGGCTGCACTCGACAGCGCAAACGACGAACGCAGCATGATGTTGAACCGCATTATTCTGGCCCAGGCGATCCGCCAGTCGGGTTTGCAACCCTCGATTATTACCGTATTGACGGTGTTGAGCGATCACAATGCGGCGCTAGCCTCCAATGACAGAGAACGCAAGGAGCTAAACGAAGCTTTTATGGAGGCGCGAGAGACGATGGCCCGCGTCATCGGCAGCTCGGCGCGGGATGAGCTGCCGATCAGCGTCAATATCCGTAGCGGTGACCCCGTTGCTGCGATTGTTGGCTGTGTTGCCGACTACGAGGCTAGTATTTTGGTAATAGGCGCTCGCAAACGCAATGTGCTAAGCCGCTTCGTGCTTGGTAGTACGGCCTACAAGGTGTTGACCACCATCAAGTGTCCGATCATTGTGGTGCAGGAGGACGAAACCAAACAGTAACTCAATTCAATATAATGAAAAACAAATGGTATACACCTAAGTTTTTAAGGATCACCGACATCATCGGTAATTTTTATCGCAGGGTAAATTAGCATTAACTGATCTAATTGACGAAAAAGAATTTAACATGTAAAACTAAACCAGTTGATCAGCGAAATCATTCTGAGAACGACCGTAATAGAAAATTGAATATGATCCATGCTGATGAACACGTCACGGATTTCCTGCATGAGGGAAGATGAGACAAAAGGTTTAACCCGGCTAGTAATCTCAATAATCTGGAGGAGTCACAAATGAAAAGCATTAAACAGCTATCTATCGCTCTTATCACGTTTGGTTTCATGGCTGCAACCGGTGCATCCTATGCCGCAGATGCTCACCCCGAAACACCCACTGTTGCACCCGCCGGTGTTAAACTGGTGGACGCAAAACAAGTTCAGGAATTGCAGGCCAAAGGCGCTGTTATTGTTGATACCCGCAAGGCTTCAGAATTTGGCGAAGGAAGTATCAAGGGTGCGATTTCAGTTCCCTATGACCCGGAGAAAAGTGCCAAGGCTGCAGATTTCGATGCAACACAAGACAAGTTCGACATGGCCAAATTGGCTGATAAAAATGCCACTATCGTGGTGTTCTGCAATTCTGGTACCTGCTTCAAATCCTACAAGGCTGCAGTAGTCCTTTCCAAAAACGGCTACAAAAATGTTAACTGGTATCGTGATGGCGTGCCTGACTGGAAAGCTCGCAAGCTCCCTATGGAATAACCTTCACGTCTGAGAAAATTAGCAAAAGGACCTGCGGACACAGCAGGCCGCTTTTTTTTTGATGCGTGATAGTAAATCCAATATAAAGGGGAGTTACAAATGATTTACACAATAAAATCACCCGCACTGCTCATCATCGGCATACTCATGCTGGTGTGGGGAGGGCTTAATAAATCCGGCACCGTTGACGGCATGCAGTCTTACCTGCAAAAAAGCGCCTACGGCGATCACATGAAAGTAAAAGAAAAATTTGATGCGGAATCACGCGTGGCCATTGAAATGGCTACTGCTGAAGGCAAGCCCGCACCGGAAATGAAAATGCCGGCTTCAAAATTTGACCAGGAAAAAGCAACACAGGCCAAGATGTCCAATTATTTTGGTGGCGCCTTCGTGATCATCGGATTGTTCACACTGGTCTGGACTCCCAAACATGGCAATCTCGACTACTTCGTTTCTGTCGTGCCGGGAGTCGCCTACATTCTGCTCATCGCTTTTTTTGTGAGATGGGGTCTGGATCCGGTTTTTGCCAACTGGGGCAAGGCAGTAAAGGATGCGGGAATTCTATCCTGGGACTTCGCCCATATCATGAATCTGAACTACGTGGTGCTGGGTATTGTCATCGGCATGATAGTTGTTAACGTGTTCAAGATTCCCGCCTGGGCAGGTAATGGCGTGCGTACTGCGCGCTTTTTTCTTAAATCTGGCGTGATTCTGCTCGGCACTCTTTACAGCGCAGCGGAACTGGCGCAACTGGGCGGACTGTCCGTTATTTTGATCGGCATCTTCGTGCTGGGATCGGTCGGTATCGTATTATTTATGGGCAAGCGTATGAAAATACCCAACTCCATGACGGCGGTATTGTCGGCAGGTATGGGCGTGTGCGGCGTGTCGGCTACGGTGGCGGCTTCCCCTGTAGTGCAGGCAAAGGCTGAGGAAATTGCCTACACCATTGGCACCATCCTGATCTTTGGCGTGGGCTGTATGTTCCTGTTCCCCACGATCGGACACATTTTCAATATGGGTCCGGTGCAATTTGGCGCGTGGGCCGGGACTGGAATTTTGAACTCGGCACAGGTAGCAGGTGCGGCTCTGGCGTTTGATCCAAACAACATTGAGACATTGAAGGTGGCGGAGATTTTCAATATCACCCGCGTGTTGTTCCTGCCTATCATCGTGTTGTGGCTGGCTGCCTGGTATGTGAAGCATGAACAGGGCGCGCAGAAAGTTAATCTGGCCCAGGTCGTTATCGCCAAGTTTCCGGTGTTCGTTCTGGGTTTTATCGCCATGTTTGCGTTGAGTTCAATTGGCACCTTCGCTCCGGCCGGACACTATCAGGGCAAATACTTCAGCGGCGCAGAAGTTAAGGAGAGTAATTTGCTCAGAGATAAGGAAGCACGCGCGCTGGATGGCGAGCTGACACGTCTGCGTACGGCGGAAGGCACACAGGCGCTGAGCAAATATCTGGCGGACAAGAATGTGGTGCTTGAAGGTCATGAGGTAACGGCGCAGGAAGCCAATCAGGCTCTCAGCGATCTGATTGCCAACAGGAAAATGACCACGCGCCAACAGAGCAACATTCTAAAATCCGTGGCCAAGATGGATGGTTTTGACGCAGTGGCAAAAGGCTCGATTGAAAAGGCGGAAAAAGCGGCAACGCATGACTCCAAGACCATCAAGGAGTATCGCAACTGGATCGCCTGGTTATTTGCATTCGGTCTGATTGGTTTGGGCATGCAGATTACCGGCAAGGCACTCAAGCAGGCTGGCGGTGCGCCGCTGATCATCGGCGGTGTAGTGGGTACCTTGAAGGGTGTTGGTTCACTTATCGTGGTGTTGCTGTTCGTCAAAGAATTTATTTAACAGGAGAAAAACCATGGATGCTCCAAAATTTGAACGCGGAACCAGTCTGTCGATTTTCGTAAGCGACCGCCGGGAAGATTTCACCGCATTGATCTTTGCATTTATCATAGCGTTTGGTGTGATGCTTACAACAAGCTAAAGTAGTTAAATCAAGCGCGGGCATCCTGTGCAAGCAGGATCCCGCGCATTTTTTTTGGTGATATGAATGCTCAATACAAAAACATTATTGCTGTCCCATCATGGAACGGCCGGGGCCATGCTGGCTGAAAAGCTGGCGCTGGATATTGCGATCCCTGGTCAAACCCGTGTCGTGCATTTGCTGGTGGTGCCTGATTTATGGGAAGGTATGCAGGGAGACGACTGGTTAAATAATGCGTCGACTCGCGATGCCTTCGGCAGCTATGTCGAGAATATGCTCGAAGCGGATGTCAAAAAACAGTTGCGTGCGCTTGAGAGCCGTTGTGCAGAACGTGGTGTCGAATATATGCCTGTCATGCGTCAGGGCGATCCGGCGGAGTGCCTCCTGGAAACAGCGGAAAAAGTAGGTGCCGACCTGGTTGTTATCGGCCCGCCCCGGCCCAAGGGAGTATCGGGCTTACGCTCGCGTATGGATCTGGAGAAGCTGGCGCGCGGCTTGACCGTGCCGTTTATGATGGCTGCGCTCAGTACGTCATGATAGATAAAATGGTTGACCAGCCCACAGAAGACGCTGCGTGGATCAGTGTGGATTTGCCGTCGCCGTCGGGCGAGGTCTATGCATTTACACAGAAGCTTGAACGCCTGTTCCGGCTCAATCCCCATCTAGAGATAAAATCCTGGCAGGAGGAGACGTCTGGAAAAATATTTTCCGGTAAGCAGTTCCGTATTGAGACGTTCAATGAAATGAATGGTCATAATCAAAAAATGGTCCTGAGTGTGAATGATGTACAGCCGGACGTTAAATTTTCACTCAATTACGACAGCGGACTGAAACAGGCCACCATTTTTACCGTTCAAAGCCTGGCTCCGAATGCTTCAAGGCTGATGGTGAAGGAGTTATATCCTGCCGAGATGAGCACTGCCGAGCGGCAACAGCGATTAAGTGAGGTGGACAGGTCGCTATTGCCGTGGGGAGCTGCAATCCACGGTTATTTCAAGCGCCGCGCGCGCTGGGGATGGTTTCCATTCTATGACTGGTTGCAGGATGGTTTTTGGCTGGGGATGTTGCCGCGACAGCGGCGCATAGCACGTATGATCATTTGGACCACGGTACTGGAGTTTGTGGTTTTCCTGTTTGTATTCATTATTTACTGGCTGGAATTGGTGCGCGGCAAGTTTTAACAATTGATGCAGGGCTCAGGATAGGCTCCTGTCCCCGATGTAAGGGTATTGGTGGACGTTTACAGAGCTGCGGGGTCAGTTTGCCAGTTTGAATTGGCCAACCAGTCGTTGCAACTCTGCAGCAGTTTGTGCCATGTTGTCGGCTTCCTTGCCGACATTATGAATACTGACTGTATTTTCTTCGGTCAGATTTGAAATAGCCTCCATACTGCTGGCGATTTCTTCGCTGGCGGAGGACTGTTCCTTGGTTGCAGAGGCGATTTGATTCGCCAGACTGGTCACCTTAACGGCGGCTTCGCCTATTTGATTTAAAGTATTATTGGTGGAACTGCTGTAACTGGCACTGGACTCGACTTCGTTCTTGACCTTTGCCATCGCTTGTACAGAAGCACCGGTTTGACTGTGTATGGTCTCAACCATGCTGGTGATGTCGGCTGTGCTTAGCGTGGTGCGCTCAGCCAGTTTTCTGACTTCATCGGCGACGACTGCGAAACCGCGCCCCTGTTCGCCGGCGCGTGCAGCTTCGATTGCAGCATTCAGCGCGAGCAGATTGGTTTGGTCAGCGATATCCTTGATAACTTTGGTTAACTCACTGATCTTGCCGATAGACTGACTCAGTGTTGTGATGATGGTACTGGAAGTTTCTACCGTTTCTATGGTTTTGCGCGTGGCCTCGAGGCTTCTGATCATGTTGTCGCGACCCTCCTGGGCGATACCTTCAGTTTGATTGGAGGCCGTCGACACTTCTTTCGCGCCGGTGGATATTTCAGTAACAGAAACGCTCATTTCTTCCATCGCTGCACTCACCTGCATAACCCGGTCTGACTGCACGTCGGCGCGTTTCGTAACCTTTTCGGTCTCGCTGGAAAGGCCCGAAGACGAAGATGCCAGATCATCTGCCGCATGCTTGACAGCGCTGATCATCAGATTCAATTTTGACACGGTCTGATTGACAGACTCAGCCATTTCACCCAATTCGTCCTTCTGGGCAACCTCGACATTTATATTCAGGTTGCCGGTTGAAACTTCCATCAGTGCCAGTTTGAGCCTGTTAATATTGCGGTCGATGATGTATATCAGGCTGAGGGCAAATGCCATCATCACGGCAATGCTTATGGCCATGACAATCAGCGTAAGGACAGTCAACTTGTTCCCCAAAGCGCTGCTTTTATCATAAGTCAGTTTAACCGCAGTCTCCTGGGCGGGGATCAACTGCGCGATGGGTTTAAGCAGGTTGCGATTGATCAGCGGCCACTCTTCCTGCAGGGGTGCGAGCAGGGCATCCTTTTTGTCTGCAGCATAAATTCCTTCAAGTTTTGCAAAGAAGGTATCAATTGATGAAATCTGCTTGTCTATTTTTTCGACCTGCTCCTGATTGTCCTTGTCCAGTTGTACGTGATCAAGTTTGCCCTTGAATTCGGCCCATATTTTGGGAACTCTGGCCCGTGCTTCCTTTAATTGGTCTGCAGACCCTTTAATAGACATCTGATCCAGCGGGACAGCCACCATACGGAAGCGCACCTCCTTGAGGACGCTGTCCAGTTCCTGTAACAGGGCAAGGGGTTGAACATTATTTTCATATACATCCGCTAATACCGACGAACCCTGGCGGACGGAATAGATATTCATGCCGGTCAACACAAGAATAAGGATGAAAGACAATGCCATGGCACTGAATAATTTAACCTTGATGCTTAAGTTGTTTAACATGATGTTGTCTCTCTCTCTCTGCGGTTTGCGACAATAAAAATTTACTTCCATGTTTCAATACTATCTCCGTCGGGAACTTATCTTTTATCCCTTAGGGACAACAAACGATTGATCAGGTATATGTAAAATTGAACAGACCTAACACTGATGTCAATCAAACCAGGAACGTGATGTCAGCACATTGTGGCTTAAGTTTGCCAGCTGGGTAATAAGTATATCGGACAAATACAGAATAACTTTAACCAATACTGATACATATTGGATTTCTCCATGTTTACGGATAAATTTCAGCAATTCGATACGCGGCCCCATATTAGCGCAAGTAAACGAGTTGATAACGGGTGCAGAGTTCAAATCATTTCCCCCGTATTCAGGCTTGCAACTCGTATCGATAGATAAGATGCAAGACGAGTAAAACTAATACTCGCGTAAACCATAAAATGGTTCTAAGGGCCAATTTCACATGAATCAAGATCATTCAGCTGAAATTCAGATTTGCTCGGACAGAACAGTTTCAAACAGTTTTACGACGTATTTTTTAGATCGCAAGAGTTTTGGTATCAACGGAACAGTCCGGTTTTAGCGTCAGATGCCACTGCCAACGCCTACATTGTATGGTTTGATAAACTGCGTGAATGATGTCCGACGGGTAACACTTGTTCCGTGCATTCTTGATACTTGTTCCAAGAACACATAGTGTAGTGTTGCAAGTTGTCTTGAATATATGAAACAGCCAGACGTATTGCAGAAGCCCGATTCAACGGGCGGTTCATAAAAAATAACCGCCCGATGAATCGGGCTCCTACCCCCAGGGGTTGCGCATAACTACTGTCAACAACACAACACTAAACTGGGGGTAGGGCCGGCTGGGTTATTTGTCTGACTTGATGATGGTACCGACTGTTAAATGTTTGACATGATATTTTCCCAGATAGTCTTCGAGCTTAAAGATGGTGTTTTGAGCCATGAGGAAACCCATCGATGTAACCTGCTGGATAAAAATAATGTCACCCGCTTTGGCTAAGATAGTAGTCTCAGCCCAATTTTCCGCCTTTGAATAGATTTTGTGCTGGCCAGGAACAAGATTGAAATAAATGTACTGAGTGCCTCGTGTATAGCCCATTTCAGAAGCGGCCTCCTGGTTATCCACAAATACGTTGAAGCGTATAAGACCACCAAGTCCTGAAGGGCGTACGACATAGACAATAGCTTTGCCGGTTTCAGGCAATTTGGGGAGTTGGAAAGTGGCAGCTTCAGCTTTCATGGCCTCTGGCGATGGCATACTTGCACATCCCGTAAGAATGGCCATTGCACACACAATCAGAAATGTAGAAAACATGTTATTTTTATGCATTTGAAATTCCCTTTTAACGGTGTTTGAAAAATGGTTATGAACATTAATCGCTGTCGATAGGCGTTCTGCTTAAATACGGGTCAGGCGCTTTGTGTCGCTGCATCAATAGTTTTCTTAACTGCAGTAACTACAGTGCCTGCGATAAAGTCGTGCAGGGCACGTCGCCTTTTATTGAACAACATCACAATTAACTCACTCCAGGCCCAAATCTGGTTGGCTGTGCTTGTCCAGCCAAGCCAGGTTGGTTCAAGGACACTGATATTTTTAGTGCGCTGAATCCAGTCGACCGCATAATAATCGGTGTCAGCAATAGCAGCCAAAGCCGCAAACAGAGAAATAGCGCCAAAAATAGCGAAAATGACGTCAACAGAGCTACGCAACCATGCTTCACGCCACCCGATTCGTTCGCCAGTCGTGCACACAACTCGAATTCCCATGGCGAACTTTCCAATAGTCTGTCCATAACGTCCGTGAAAATAAATGGTGTAAGCGCAGTAAGAGGCAGCCATGGGTATGATGAGAAGTATTGCGGCAATTTTAGAAATGGACTCGAGCCATAACTGAACGAACGCAAGCGGAAGGAGGACAAAAACATCTATCCACATTGCGGCGAATCGTTGCCAAAAGGTTGCATAGTTCATGGTTTAATTGCCTAACGCTGAGTTAATAAACTCGCCCCACAGGCCGCTCGTTACTTAATTTCAACATTGAAGCCATCGCAAGGTAGTTTTTCTATAGCGACAACGTATAAATAGGGAGAGCGCCCGCTTCTGGGCGAAATCCGCTTGAATACCTGGCTGGGGTTCAGCAATCTATGATTTATTCGCCCCAACACAGCTTACATACGGTGCCGCTTCGCCAGGCACTATCGGGCAAAGCTTTATTGGAGAAAGTTTTTTGAATCTTTCTACCCACTTTGCCTTATCTATTGCGATTGGAGAACTTGACGGCTCCATTCTTTCAGCCCACTGAATTGTGTAGTAGTCTTTTTCACCTTTAATAGCCAGGATGATAGCCGATTCACTGGTTTTCCCGGCAGTTGTAGGCGAAGCTCCACAACTTAGGACAGCCATAAAACTGTCGAACCCGTTAATTTTGTCTTCAGAAATAATACTTGCGTTAAAGGAACTTGGACATGCGCGTTTGAACCCACCTGCCATATTATCAACAAATTTTCTGGGTGTTACATTGGGGTTGGATACGAGATCTTTGTAACCCGTGACCGTGATCATTTGAGTCCATTTTTTCTCATCCTCACCTTCGAGCACAGCTTCTCTTATGTATTGTTGGCCTTTAGTATTCTCAAAGACGGTTTCGAAATTTGGTGGGAAGGATGTTGCTAACAATTGGCTGAAAATTGGAGCAATAGAAGATACTGAATAGCCCTTTTGGCCGTAAATATCAACTGAACTGGTTGTATCGGCATGTGCTAAAGAAAAGGATAATGCCGCCAAGCCAAGAAATATTTGCTTATACATATTCTCTCTCTTTTCAAAAAACATTAATAGTTTAATGTCCCAATGTAAAAGTAACCGGTGCTGTGCGCCTTATCGCGTAGCGTCAGGTTGACGCCGGGTTGGGGATAGGGTTACACCCACCCATGCTCAATAAACTCGTCGATTGCATACACGCGGTTTTCAAGTTGATAAGAGGCGACTGCAGACACAATCTTGGCAACGCCATCTGCATAGGGCGATGCTCCATACACTCTTGATTCGAGCAATATGCGGCAAGCCCCGTCCTCAATCAGAATGCCGTGCATCGCGTGACGGCTCAAGTGTTCTGGGGGAATACCCAAAGCCATCAGTTGCTCTTCTGGATCACGCACTGAAACCACTTCGTTGGCGGCAAGCCCCAACGATTGCGCAATGGCAATCGCGGTGCCTGGTGCAGACCGCTTCTCGGCTTGGTGGGACTCCGTAACCTCAATGTGGTAGCCCTTGAATAGTTTCCCGCTTCTCGCCAGCATATTCATGAACTTCAGCATAAGAATGTTGGTGTTAGGGCACAAGACCACGGGGAATGCAGGCGACGCAATTTCAAGTTTAGATCCGGTAGCTAGTTCTATCAGGGCGGAGTTGGTTTCGCGACAATAGGCAATAACTTCGTCAAGTTCCCTGCCAGAGCCAGCGTGAACGACCACGGAGGGACCTTCGGTTATCGATGCCCTCGACCAACGACGAACAAAATGCGGAGCGCCAAGCGAGGGCTTGTCTAGAAGTTCCGTCGCCAATTTTCCTGAACCAACGATTAGGACTTGCATCTTGCTTCGTTCATTGAGATGCCACGGTTTGAAGATACCCAACATAAAATTGAGGGGTTCGCCAGCTTCTGGGTAAGCCCTGCGCTAATGCCGGGTTGGCCATTACTCGGAAAATTTTATAAACACTAATGCTCTGGTAGTGAATTGAATTCAATTTTTTTACTCTCAAACCAATTTTTCATAGCTTCTGGATTTTTCATAAGCTCTTGCATTTGATTCATTGCCTTAAGATGCGCTTTATCTTTTATTTGGAACATTTCCATGCCATGTTGCTTGCTCATTTTAGCAATTTCCTCAAATGAATTGGCATGAAATTTCTGCTCGCATGCACCGCCCAGCTGTTTGCAACTCATCGATTTCATATCAACCTCCCCGGATAAAATTAATGGGCCAAACGAAAACTGAGGGACTCACCCGCTTCTGGGCGAGCTTCGCTCGAATGTCGGGTTGGGTGTCGACTTTAAACCGGCGCATCTGGATATAGATTGCGAGCCTCAACTGCCGATACGCGCTTGGCCCCGCGTAGGGTTTCGTGCCAAAGCGTCACGCAAGCAGTGCAAATATTTAGAAATGTAGGGCCTTCAGCATGAACTGCCAGCCGCTGAAAACGCTCGAATGGAGCGTGATAGCCATTTAAGCAATCTGCGCAAAGGTTCCAGTCACTTTGATTTCTGCATATTGCAGTCAATTTAGAGTCACCCTTGATGTCCAACCAATGAAGTTAATGGGCGACGCGCTTCTGCGCGGTGTTCCGCTTGAGCGGAGGGTTCGCGAGCAACACGCCTAACGTGGCCTCTTTGGCTTTGATGGCTTCGGCGGTGGCACAGGCCTAGGCTTAGGTGCTTCGCGCTTGCAGCAACATTTGTGGGCACAAATGGGGCAAGTGCAGAGCCATTTACAAGAAGGCATGCCCCTCGGGGGACTGCGTTCCTCGCAGTGTTCAAGGAAAAATTCTTCACCACACTTAGGGCAGAATCTGTCTTCCTCATCAGAGCCAGCGCACTCGGTGTGTCGATCATCATCGGTCATTATTAGGAAATCCTTTGCACGCTAAGAACGCTGTAGAAAAACTACTTGAGCAGTCGAGCATAACATATTTTGGGGGTTTTCCATCCCCTCACAATATATCGCTCGTCGAATACCGAGCGTGTTAAAAGGTCGAATATTGTTCGTTGATAATCCAATATTCAGAAGATAGTTTTTCTACAGCCACAACGTAAAATTGAGGGGCTCGCCCGGCGGGTTGGGTGACTTTGCACTTTTACTTTGATGAAGCGATGGCTTAAATGTTCTCGAGTATCATCTGTAATTGGGAATCGTTGATGGCACCAAGTTTTATGAGAATCTGGCGCAAATGGTCGGCATTGATGCAGGCAACGTAAAGTTGAGGGGCGCCGCGCTTCTGCGGCGTCCCGCTTGAGCGCCGGGTTGGGCATGGCTACTCTGGAGAATGGCATACTGCCTCAATATTGTGGCCGTCTGGATCAAGAACAAAAGCACCATAGTAATTTGGATGATAGTGTGGACGAACACCAGGTTTCCCGTTATCACGGCCACCAGCGGCAATAGCAGTTTTAAAAAATGCATCAACTTGTGCTCGTGTTGCAACACGGAAAGCCACATGAACGGGAGGATTGTTCGGTGTGCCTTTGCTTACCCAGAAATCAGGTTTCGGCGACTCGCCAAAACCTGCAACGTCAGTGCTACCCGTTACGGATGCAGGAAATTCAGCGAGGAGTGAATACCCGATTGCAGAGAGAGCTTTGGAATAAAACTCTTTGCTCTTAACAAAGTCACTTGTATTGATTCCAGTATGATCAATCATAAAAATTCCGAATTAAATGCCCAACGTAAAAGTGAGGGGCTGCGCGCTTTTCCGCAGTCCTTCTTGACTGACGGGTTGGGCCTCATCGTTTCTGCGCCTTAATTTGCACCTTCATTAAACCGTCAACTTTAGCGCAATCACCTTGATAAGGCACGATACGGTCAGCGGCATCGAAGTCGAAAATAGAGCGCCAAGGATCGACATCTGTGTAAGTGATCAGTTTGCCCATATTCATGGGATCGGCTCGGCTAGGGCCAGCGCCAATGAGTGTTTGATCATTAGTAGTCTTTGTATCGCTGTCGCGATCAAAGAGCAGAAATACCAGTGAAATTTCGCCCTTGTACGCCCCTGGTCTGGGACGTTGCATACGATATATAGATGCCTTTTTTCCTTCTTCTGCAACCTTCGATATATCCTTCTTTGGATTACCGTTCGGAAAGACAATGTTTCCATTTACATATGCTTGGCGTAATAGGTTACTTGCATCGTAGTCAGCCGATATGTTCCAGCGCCAAATGTAGTAATGGCATAAATCAATATCGTAGATGTACTTCTCGACACTAGAATCACCTGCTTTAGCTTTTAGTGTCGCGCGTCCCTCTGCTACAAATATGCGCTGGACATTTGCGCGGGAAGTTCCTAGCGGAATTATTGACCTAACTAGGGATGACATATCATCGAGCGACACAGCTGACTCGAACGTAAATGTTGAATCAGCGCTCGCTATTGTCGGGGCACCAAAAAATAACAATAGTACGACACTGGCGATACAGGATATTTTCATAACAGTCTTAGTAAGTGGTGAAACCACCTCACACTCTACGTGAATGGCGCGAGACGTAGTTACGTAGCACTTCGTCCATGCGTGACTGCCAACCTTCACCGGATGATTTAAAGAACTCCAAGACTTCTTGGCTGTAACGCACTGATACGAGTTGCTTTGTTTTCTCGGACTTTGGGCGTCCGCGCAGTGCTCGTATTGGAACCATTGCCCTTAACTGCTTCGGCGTGAGCGGCTGCGCGTCTGGATCAGCCTTGGCAGCAGAGGTAATAACCTTGTCCTCTTGCAAGGTAGGCATCACGACGGATGGGTGTTTAGATATTTTTGACATAGTGTGTAACCTCTCGACGATTGGCTTGGCGCAGGCTAATATTCCTTCGCATCTTGCCACGCTCAACAAATGCCACGTAGTAGAGGATGCTAGTCTTTGGAACGAGTGCGATCATACGCAATTCACCGTACTCAAAGCGGTCATCAACCCAAACCAGCGCGCTTCCCAATTGAGCTCGTCTGCCAAGGCAAGAGAAACGCCATGTTTCGTCTGGTTTGCTACATCTTTGGCTTTATCGAACTCAAGTTGCATGCTTTACTGTAGCTACAATAAAGAAATTTGTCAATCGTGAAGCGTGACGTATTTTTTACGGAGCCGAACGTGGAGCTAAAGGGCGACGCGCTTCTGCGGCGTCCCTCTTGAGCGTAAAGTTAGGCATTTTTTATTACCTCTAGCCCCAGTGCGGTGATAGATATAAAGCCACGAGCCAAGTAAATATAGGTTGTGCCAGATTCAATAGCTGGAGCCCAAGAAACGATATTGCCAAATTTAGAATGATTCTTTATTTCATCGATGCTTGAATTTTCATTGTAGCTAGATACACCACTAAATTTGAAAGAAGCTGATATACGACCTTGGGATTGCTCTGTGGGATGGTAATCAATTTCGAGCACAACAGTTTTAGTTACATAATCAACTGTAGTTAATTTCAAATTTGCGTCATGCAACTCAATATCTTCGTGATTCATAGAATATGTCTAACGTGGAGGTCACCGGCGCTGCGCGGCTATATCGCGCAGCGTCCGGTGGACCGCAGGGTTATGCGTCTTAGGCATGCAGAGCTTCTGAAATCATCTTCGGACACAACCGTCTGGCTTCACCGTCGACGAGTTCGTAGCCGCATTCGAAAACTGTGTACTCGTGATCAACGTCAATCTCGCGGCCTTTGTAATCGACAACCTCCGAGTGGTAAGCGCGTTCAGCTAGCGGTGCACCGCAATGCGGACATAGAAAATCACCCAGTAGCTCCCGAGCATGAAGAATCTTCTTCGTGAGTTGCTCAGCTTCATCACGCGCCTGCTTTAGCTCCGCTTCCTTGGCCTGTATTTGCTCTTCGGTAGACGACTTGTCTTCCTCAAGCCTCTTAACTTCCTCTTCGAATAGTTTCACTCGGGTAGCTAACTTTTGCGCCAATACATCGGGTGATTGTGATTGTGCTTCGGCCAGTTGATCCTTGAGATAGGCTATGTTCTCCTTTTGAAGCTGAATCGTTGCGTCTTTCTGCGCGACCAACTGACGGTAAAGCACGAACAGCGCAATTATGAACGTAACGATAGATCCGACCTGAGTCCAGAAAACGTCTTCAATTGTCACTGCGGACCTCTCAGATAAGACGCATAACGTGGAGCTAAGGGGCGCCGCGCTTGCGTGGCGTCCCGCTTGAGCGCAGGGTTAGACATTGTCATCGCGGACACCATATTTTTTTTCGAGAGCGCGTAACTGAAAATGCTCATGTAGTTTAAGGCCTCCACCTATGAGAAAAACAACAAGAACAGCGCCAAACATGACTAGCATACCAATGTAATTGAACTCAACAAGCCAAACTGTACGGTATGTGTCTAAGCCATGGCCTGAAATTACTTTCTGGATTGCGTTTGTGATAAGAGCGCCAAGCCCAGAAAAAGAAGCAATACCCATGATGATTAAACTCACAATCATCAACTTCGAAACATGCGGCTTTCTTGTCTCGCTCATAAATGCCCAACGACGTTGTAGAAAAAGTCTATACATACCGCGCATCGTGCCGTGAACAAAACATAAAATCAAGGTAAAATTTCGCACCGATATTTGGAGAAATATATGGCACGCTACAAACACATCGA
>Ga0315272_10000698_pt1 | contig 17080 bp, 13 predicted proteins | sample C3_middle_MG_FD_203918 | JGI IMG/M metagenome (GOLD analysis project Ga0315272, IMG submission 203918) | Sediment microbial communities from Yellowstone Lake, YNP, Wyoming, USA - C3_middle | ecosystem: Environmental > Aquatic > Freshwater > Lake > Sediment | place: USA: Wyoming | collected...
ATTCTCTGGGTTTAATTGATAATCTTACAGGAAAACTGGGAACGCCCTATGGAATTAAAAGCTACAAGCCATTTCATTCAGAAGGGGAATATTTCCTTCAAAATTTCTTTGGAATGATTGGGGTCCCCATTAACCTTGTTCCTGAATTCCCAATGGATGACAATATCATTTTACTGACACAGCAGGCCGCAAAAGATCCCGCCATAGTTCAGAAAATCGAAAAGAGACTGTCTGCCGGGAAAGATGTAATGATTACCTCGGGTCTTCTCAATGCTTTACAGGACAGGGGTATCAGGAAGATAGTAAATCTGTTGTCCACTTCCGGAAAATCACTCGTCGATGAATTCAAAGTTGGATGGAGTCCCTTAGTTAAGAGCAATCATTCCATACTTATGCAGCAGGTCTTCTATTTCACAAATGACTCCTGGGAAGAGATCTCCGGTTTTAACAACGGTCTTGGCTGGCCGGTTATGTTAAGAGGCAAATACGCCGATGCCAATCTTTATGTCCTTGTAATTCCCGATAACTTTAATGACCTGTATTCTCTTCCTGAGAATGTCCTCAACAGGATCAGAGAGGTGCTCTGCAGCCAGTCGGGTATCAGGATTGCCGGGCCTGCAGGTGTTTCGATGTTCCTTTACGATAACAATACGTTCATAGTCGAGTCATTTAATGATAAACCGACAGATATCCAGATTATACTGACAAGGAAATCCGGTTCACTGACAGATCTCTTAACGAACGAAAAGCTGGATCTGACAACTACACCAGCAATAACCTTTTCAGGTAAAGTATTTGCTCCGGAGATGTATAAGGCAAAACTGACACTATCGCCTCATTCGTTCAGGGGATTCAGGATTGACGGATCGCATTAAACCTTAATCATTCGCTTTCACCAGTTCTCCCTTTGGATGATTGTCAATCCTGTTATTTTTCATCTCAACCAGGAGGCTGTTTTTCATGAGCATCACCGCTGCAAGCTGATTGCCTTTTCCGTTGCTCCTGAATGTATTGTCCTCTAAGACAACACCTGATGCCATGCTGTTGACTGAAAGGCCATATCCTCCTCCTTTGGTGCCGTTGTTCTCTATAATGTTCTTTCTGAAAATACTTCTGTGTGGTGCATTTAACTCTGTTTCTCCCCTTAGGTTGATGCCATCGCCGGCGTTATCATAAATATAGTTTCCAGAATATAGCATATCCACATCTTTGTGACCCGTACAGATCCCGTTTATTCCGTTTGCATAGAAAATATTATCCTTCACTACGCCATTCCTCACTCTCCAGCAAACAAACAGTCCATATCCTCCGTTGTTATGGCATTTGTTCTTCTCGATAACCGTATAAGGGGATCCTGTTCCGGGATGCAGGCCGGCATTTGCACAACCTGTCACCTCGCAGTTTCTTACTGTTACATGCTCAGTGATCTGCCAGCTGATGCCGTCACAGTTAAAATCGCTCACCTTGATATTTTCTACAAGAGCATTTTTCACTTTATGAAGATATATTGCTCCCACGCGACATCCATCGACTATATCATTTGTTTCACGCGCCCCATCTATGGCCAGATCTGAAATCTTAAGGTTCTGTGCATCCACGGCTTCAATTACTGAGCATGCATTTGACAGTGTTCCTCCTTTGGCAGAATTATAATCACGAAGAAGCCAGCTGTCAATATAAACATCATTATTCCTTATAGCCGTTATCCTGGCAGTTGTTACATCCCATCCCGACCGGTGATCGTTATCGTAGATAGCCACACCCATCCCTGTATGAAATCCTGACGGATCTTTTACATTAATCTTAAGCTCTCCATAGTCTGCATCAAGAGCAAAAGCTGATCTGAATCCTTTGCACTTCCTTAGTATTGTCCCTGTTCCTGATCCGCTGATTGTCATATTATCAAAGATCCTTACAGGTGCTTCAATATTAAAAACTCCGGACATCAGGATCACTCTGCCTCCGCCAGCCATGTGGACAGCATCGCATGCTGCTTGAATAGCAGATGAGCTGAATCCCCTGATATCTGCACCTGATCCTCCGACTGAGATGGTTCTTCCGGATGAAAGGATCTTTACAATTGAAACTTTTGCCGTATCGGGGATTACAGTTCCGGTCCCTGAAACTGATGATGAAGAGGCAATCTTCAACGCAGGTTTATGACCTGGAGTGCAACCCATAAGAAGTATCGTAAGAAGGAGGGAGAGGCTTTTTGTTTTCATGACTCAAAGCATTAATTGAAAATAGGAAGTTTCAATCTGAAAAATTAGTATAATATTTTGAGAAAGAAGACTAAATATCACAAAAACCATTTGAAGTTACAGTTAGAGTTATAGTTAATAAGGTCGCACAAATCTTGTATTAAATAAATCTGAATCTATTCTGTGAGCCTTCCGCCAATTTGTTTATGTAATAATATTTATATGATTATGTGTAAAATATATTTGCTCAACTTAAAATTTAGTTATAAATTTGGAATAGCATTCATTTTCGGTAAATATAACAGTCGAAAAATGGCAAACGAAAGAATTTCACCTCCTGTCTTTGATGACATAGTCTTTGAGACAAGGAATAAAGAATACGGAGCCTATCGGCTTCGTAAAAACTACAACCGGACAGTTATAGTTGCACTGCTGATTGGAATAATAATTCTGGCGACCGCTATTATTACTCCTTATATTAACGCTAAAGCTGCTGAAAAAAGAGTCAGACATGCTGAGCGCCAGGTAGAAATTAAACTTGAGGATCTCGATCAGCCTTCTGAAAAGGTTGCCCCGCCGCCTCCCCCGCCTCCTCCGCCTACAGATGTGGTTCAGCAGCAGAGATATGTACCGCCGCAGGTTGTGGACTCAATTAAACCTGAGGAGGTTAAACAGCTTATGACCGCTGATGAGGCACAGACTGAGGTCGTAAATAAAGAAGTAGAAGTTGTTGTTCAGCAGGCAAAAGAAGAAGTTCAGGAAGCAGAGCCTGAAGAAGTTCCTTTCATTGTGGTAGAGGAAATGCCGATGTTCCCAGGAGGAGAATCTGCCCTTAATAAATATATTGGTGAACACCTGATTTATCCTGAAGTTGCCAAAGATAACAACATACAGGGAAGGGTCATTATCAAGTTCTGTGTAACAGCAAAAGGTGGAGTGAGCCAGGTTCAGATCATGAAAGGTGTCGATCCGGAACTTGATAAGGAAGCTATAAGAGTTGTAAACACTCTTCCTACATTCAAACCCGGGAAGCAGGGCGGGAAAGCAGTGCCTGTATGGTATGTCGTTCCGATCATATTCAAACTTATGAACTGAGTCGTACTTAGAAACTAAGGCTGGTGTTTTTGAGGATGCTTTACAAGACAACAGCTAAGCCAACTTACGGGGACTTACCTATTGTTTTGTTGTTTAATTGTCTTTGATGCAACGAACTGATAAACCTCCCAGCTTACTGCTGTTGTTTCTCACCATCTCACTGTAGTTATAGAGTATGAATCTGTAGTAAGCATCCACAGTATTAAATTCAGTTGAAGACCAGAAATAGGCTGTTCTTCTGATATTATTGAAAGTACCGTAAGAGCTTATAAATCCTGAGGGAAGAGCTGAAAGTCCGCTTAAGTTATCAGCTGAGGTATTTGGGGTTAACCAGTGAGTAGTCCCGGTTTCTTTTATATTGCCTCCCGATATGCTGTCACCTCCGAGGTAGGTTGTCAATGCAGTCCATTCACCGTCAGATGGAACGTGCCATCCTGAAGGGCATAACTTACCTGAACTTATAGCGTACCAGTTGTACAGGGCTCCATATGATACAGAATCATTATTGTAAAAGCAAAATGCCGGGGTTGAAAGTCCCGCCCATACTGTTGAAGAAATAACCAGAGGTATCAGTGAATTATCATTGAATCGTGTTGTTCTGAGGTTTTCAGCCATCCAGGTCTGTGCACCTACATGAATTGTTTTATAAGTGTTATTATCAATGTCATTAAGTGTCCCATATGTCTTGGCAGGATTGAAAACAATATCACTTTTTTCATCAGTGGTTGTTGTAAAAGTTTCATCACTTCCATAGGTAGTACCAAGGGCATTAACCGCCTTTACCCTGTAATGATATGTGGTATTGGATGATAACCCTGAAAGGTTTGAACTGATGGCTGTATAAATAGTTCCGACGATTGAGTCCAGATTTGGGTGAACTATATGCGAATAATCTGTGGTTAAGTCGTACTCAAAAGTTATCTTAGTAAGAAGATTTCCTGCATTTACTGACCCATTCAAAATTGCCCAGGTTTTCCCTACATGTGTGGCTGCAGAGGTAGTAGCTTTCGGAGCAGTCGAAACTGTGTCAGCCTTCTTTTTACATGCATTCAGGACTAAAGCAAGGGCGAAAACAGCAATCAAGACAACTGATTGTAATTTGAGGTGTTTTTTCATAGAAATATCGAATATTTTGAGCTGTTGAAGATACCTGGTTTTTTGTAAACTTTTTAAAAAACCACTATCAGAGGTTATAAAAATTTAAAATGAACATCATTTACAACGTGAATACAATGCAGCTATTGTATAGACAATAAGGTAATTCCGCAAAAACATCTTTGTTTCCACGAATTATTTGTGACTTATCTTTTATGATAATACTGATCAGGACGCGAAATGAATCAGATGGAATTTCTGCCTTTGTATACGCCTGAATTATACAGAGCCTCCGATGATACTTCCTTCAGCAGTTGTGCCTCAGACACCATTAAATCCCTGACTGCTGCTGTTTCCTGTCTGCAGCAGAGCCAGCAGCACACTTTCCATTCTGAAATTTGAAGTTTTCATGGCATTCATTTTTATAGACTTAGTACGGGAAACAAAAAATATGCCAGACCGGGGGAGTATTCACTCATTCTAACATGCTATTTATCACTGCCCGGCGATAATCATTCTGTCATTCAATCCTTCAGAAAATCCCTGAACCAGAGCCCTGAGTCCTTGATATATCTTTGAAGAGTCATAAAATCGACATACACCAGTCCGAAACGGGTGCGGTATCCCTTATCCCATTCAAAATTATCGGTAGGAGACCATACAAAATATCCATTGACATTAACACCTTCCTTCTTTGCCTTCAGCACTGCCGCAAGGTGATTTTTAAAATAGTCTATTCTTGAAATATCATGAATTCTGCTGTTTTCAGGTTTATCCGGAACACAGGTTCCGTTTTCGGTTACTATTAAATTCCGGATCCCTTTATACGAGCTGTACTTCTTAAGAATCTGATATAATCCTTCCGGGTAAATTTCTCCTTCCATTTCATTCGCAGGAACACCCCTTTTAGAAGCCTTGATCTCCTTCGCCCTCATCCCGGGGATGATTGAATTTGCGGCAACCGTCCGGAAATAATACTGGACGCCTATAAAGTCAAAGTCAAAAATCATTTTAGATTCATCCCCGGGCTCATAGAGCGATTTCATCTTTCTTAAGATTGGAACTGTGTCGACGGGGTATCCTAAGCCCAGGCACGGCTCAATGAAAAGTCTGTTCATTATTGCATCCATCCTTTCAGCTGCCTGAATATTCTTCTCCTTATTGTCGACGGGTTCCACCCAGGTATTGGCAAATGTTGTTCCTATGTTAGCTCCGGGAACATTCCGGCGGATAATTCGTCCTCCTTCAGCATTGCAAAGGACAGAATAATGAACTGATTTCATGAATGCTTTGAGGCTTTTTCTCCCCGGGGCAAAAATACCCTGCATATAACCCAGTCCGGTAAATGAGAGCTGCTCATTGATAACCATCCAGTTCTTTACTTTTGGACCAAATTCCTTCGATACTACATCAACATATCCCAAGAACCAGTCAATCATTTCCCTGTTGGCCCATCCGCCACGATCCTCAAGTACCTGAGGCATATCCCAGTGATATATGGTTATCCATGGTTCAATCCCCGCTGACAAACACTTATCAATCACCTTATGATAAAAGTCGAGACCTTTCTGGTTAGCTGCTCCTGTCCCCTGTGGTAATATCCTGGGCCATGAGAGAGAGAACCTGAATACCTTAAAATTCATTGACTTAATCAGATCAATGTCTTCGCTGTACCGGTGATAAAAATCTGCGGCTACATCAGCGTTTTCATTACGTTCAATTTTGCCGGGAATTCGTGAAAAATGGTCCCAATTGGATTCACTTTTACCGTCGGTATTCCAGGCTCCTTCAGTTTGATAAGAGGCGGCTGCAACTCCCCATTTGAACCCGTCTCCGAAATCGGATTTGCGAAGTTCTTCACCGGGAAAAAATATAAAAGGGGTTGATCCCATTAAGTATCTGCTGAGAAGCAGGCCGCTTCCTGCAATTGTACTCCTTTTTAGCCAGTATCTTCTTTTCATCTGATAGAAGGTGAAATATGTAATAGATGGATGAGTTTCGGAAAGAAAATCAGTAAACCTGTAATCAAAGCTATAATTGCTGATATAAGGACTGCGGCAGCACTGTAATCTTTTGCTTTTCCAATAAGATCATTCATGCCGGGTTCAACATGATCAGCCAGAGCTTCCAGTGCTGAATTAAGCAGTTCGGTAATAAACACTATCCCGATTACTAACATGATTAGACACCATTCCTGAAGATCCAGCTTAAATATAATTCCGGCGGTTATTGCAACAATTGTGGCAGCAATATGGATTCTGGAATTATGTTCGTTTTTCAGCAGGGTTCTTAGGCCACTGAATGCATATCTGAAACTTGCCAGCCTCGATTTCATTGAAAATTTGTCTGACTTCATTTCCCTATATGTGGTTACTTTTGATCCTTCAGGCATCTGACACTGAAGCCGTACTTCTTGCTTCTCAGGTTAATGCCCAAAGCTGCATCGCCATAATAAAGGCTTGTGCTCCACAAATTGCTTTGTGAAGATTCGGTGGATGACCATATCCCGGAAAATGACTGGTTTGAACTAAATGTGCCCTCAAAGTATCTTATTCCGGCTCCCAGCGCAGTAAATGCGGTGCTGTTATCTGCTCCTTTATTCGGAGAGAGCCAGTGTTCTGTTCCTGATTCTTTCAGCTTTCCTCCAGCCTTTGTTGTATCTCCCAGAAAATCGCGCAGCAACTGCCATTCTTCCCTCGAAGGAACATGCCAGCCTGAGGGGCACAGGTTGCCCTGCATAACTGCGTATCCGTTATATAATGCGCCATAGATATCACGGTACTGCAGATCATCATTATTATACCAGCAATAAGCACCGGTTAAAACGTCATTCCATGCCTTTGCTCCGGGAACCAGAGTGATCTCAGCTCCATCATTATATTTTGTTGACCTGAGGTTTTCGGCCATCCAGATCTGCGTACCTATTTTTACGGTTTTATACGAATTGCCTTCCATATCAGCCACAGGGTCAGGCGGTTTTTCATCTTTGGTACATCCCGCAAAAATTAAAATTACTGCAAGCAGAACATTTATAACCGTCAATAACTTCTTTTCCATCATTTTAAATATTCTTTGCACTGTAAGGAACGGGATGTAAAGTTTACACTATAATTTCACAATTTCAGCAAGAAACTTATCAGTTTCATTTTCAACGCTCTGCCAGTCCTTTGAGCGTATCGATGAGGCAATAACATGTTCTCCTGCATTCGGAAATGCAATTTTCCTTTTCAATTTTAGCGGCGATCCCAGCTCATCGAACATCTTAAGCATTGCAGGAACTGAAACCGTATTATCCTGTTCTTTTTCATTCTTATAATAATATCCCAGAAATACCGGACATTTTATCTTTGAGAATATCTCCGGCTTCATTGTATTTGATACAAGGTTCTGAAGGGCAACAAGTGCTTCAATACGATAATTCAGCTGCCAGTAGTTTGCATGATCTTTACTTTCCTGTTCATACTTTTTAACAGGAGCACCCGTAACAAGTCGGGCAATCTGCAGACCCCACGGTTTATTCAGGATCATTGCTGTTCCGTCATATAGTTTTACACACGGGGAATAAAGGATTATGGCTTTTATTTCCGGATGCTGTGATGCAAGAAAGAGCGTCAGTGCTCCACCAGCCGATGTACCAATGACAATAACTTCATCGCCAAGCTTCTTTGCCACTGCAAGAGCCATTTCAGCTGATTCTAAATATTTATCAGCTGTCAGATCTATCAAAGTGCTGTCGCCTCTGTCAGTCCCGTGCCCTGAGAGCCTTGAAAGAAAGAGATTGGCATTATACTTTTTCGCGAGATCCCGATGTACAGGATAACCCTCAGCCTGACTGGCAGAGAATCCATGCAGGTACAGAAAAACAATTTTTGTTTTTTCCTTTTTTAAAGAATCGGCCCAAACGATCCTGGCTTCATTATCAGGTTTCAGTCCCTTTACAGCTTTTTCTTCAAGCTTGATATTATTCTCAAGATCTGTTAATGAAGCAGTAAGATTAATACCGTGAACGGTTAAATCGGGTTTGGCTGGCTTTGGCCCGGCGAAATAGATAATTATGAGCAGCAGAAAAATGCCTAAACTCCATTTCAGAGTTCTTTTCATATTCTCATTTTAAGTTGTTGTAAAAATATGAAATTTAGCCATATGAAGATGTTGCAGGAGGTCTGTTTTTAGGAGAATAAATTATTAGGATAAAGCGCTGAAAAACAAAAAGATAAGTTACTTTTTAGTGGCTAAGGCTTTTTCTTTCTCGTTTTTTTCTATCAGGAAGTTAAGCCGGTCTCTTACAGCTTTGATATAATCAGGTGTAAAATTTGAACTACCAGCCTTGTTCCCGTCCAGAAATTTCTGATAATACTGTATGGCATTCAGCCTGTTGTTTAGTTTTTCATCATATATATTCCCGATAACCATATCTATATTCATGTCGGGTCCCAACTTTTGCCCTTTCAGATAGCTGGCTATGGCTTCGTTATATTTACCGTCAGCCTTATATTCCTCGGCAAGATTAATATAGGAATATTCAAGTTTTACTGCCATCGGTGTGAGAAGACTAATAATCTTATTGTAATACTGTTCGCTTTTTTTAAGATTTTTCAGAGTTCGGTAATTACGCGCAAGGTAGTCGAAGGTTTCAAGGTCGGTTGAATCCTTTTTTGCAGCAAGCAGCAAAAATACATTAGCCTCAGCAGGTTGCAAATTATTCGTGTATCCAATGCCAGCTCTCTTCAGGTAAAGAGTGGTCGAATCTCCTGATGCTATGACTTTCAGATAATCATTAAGCGCCCTTTTGTTATTATTGGTAGAAAAATATATCGCCGCTCTCCGTAAATATAGATCCATGTCAGCCGGATCTAACGATATTCCTCTGGTAAGCAGACTCACAGCAGTATCAATATTCGCTGTTGCGGCGTAAAGATATGACAGGTTCTTTATGGTGTTACTGTTTTTACCATTAAGCGATAACGATCGGCTGAAAAAGCCAATCGCAGTTTCAAATTCGCCCTTCCTGAGATTAGCAAATCCGATCTTATCCATAAACATGTTGTTCGTTGAATCCATCCTGTAAAATCCTGTGTAAATTTTAATGCATTCATCGTATTTTGCCTCCTGCATCAGTACACTTGTGAGATAATACGCATATGCCCAGTTGGTAGAATCATTGGCATACAAATTCTGCAAAAGAAGCCTGGCTTTGTCATTCTTCCCCCGGCTGAAATAGCCCTTGGCAACCATGAAATTATAGTTGCTGTTGTCGGGTGATATTGATGACGCTTTCAGAAAACAATCGAACGCTCTGTCATCAAAGAGGAGATTCTGATAGGCGAGGCCCATCCTGTAATATACTTCAGAATTAAGACTGTCTGTTTTGAGAATCAAAAGGCAGGTGTCAACAGCATTTTTATAATCTCCCTTTATAAGTTTCAGGTCAATCCTGGAATAATCGGGCTTAACCTGCGACGTTAGAGATACTGAGAAGAAGAAGACCAGGAAAATCAATGATAAGCAGAACTTTTTCATACTCTTAAATTTATTCATGAACTAAATATTTTCAGGAGGCTCCCTTCAATTCAGTCGCCTTCTACGCGAAAACGTAATATCCGCTTTGCTGCGATTTTATTTCATAAATATATAACGAATAAATTAGTTATACAACTAATTATTTAAGAATTTCTTTCAGCCACCTCAGGCAGAGGTCAGGCCAGGCCGATTGAGTCCCCTTATTTACTGAAAGTCCAAAACCATGTCCGCCGGCCTGAAATATATGCATCTCAGCAGGGATATTGTTTTTCACCAGACCTTCATAATACACCAGGCTGTTTTTTACAGGGACTACCTTGTCATCTGAGGAGTGAACCAGGAATGCAGGAGGTGTCGTTCCATTGATCATCAATTCATTCGAAAAATGTCTTATCATCTCTTCCGATGGGTTATCGCCAATAAGGTTTTTTCGTGATCCGGCATGTGTAAAGGAGGCATCAAACGTTATAACAGGATAAATCAGCAATGAAAAATCGGGCCGTGCACTTGTTGAATCTGTTGATTCATATACTTTTTCGGCGTAGTGAGTTGACAGTGTGGAAGCTAAATGTCCTCCTGCCGAAAAACCAATTACTCCTATCCTGTATGGATTAATATTCCACTGGATGGCATTTCGCCGGATTATTCTGATGCCTTCCTGTGCATCCTGAAGAGGTCCTACCGATTTGTCTTTCATAATCAGGTCTGATGGCAGCCTGTATTTCAGAATGATTCCCGCAATTCCGTTATCATTCAGCCAATGTGCAATGGCAAATCCTTCATGATCAAATGCAAGAACGCCGTATCCGCCTCCGGGGCAGATAAGTACAGCAGTACCGTTTGCTTTATCAGCAGGAGGGAGGAATACCGTGAGAGTTGGGACTGTTACTTTTTCATAGAGTGAAACATGATCCCCGGTGAGAGTGGAGCCTTCAAAATATGTTTCACACCTCATTGACCCTGGTGCACCATCAGGCCATACATTGAGAACTTTTCCCTGTCCATAGCCACATAATGAAATAAGGGCAGAGAGAAGAATACCAGCTCTAAGTTTTAAATGTCTCATCTTTGAAAAAGTATATGTGAAAAAAGTTATTAATGTTATTTGAGAATCTGCCCTGCAGACTTGAGTTTTGTCTCAATGTCGTTGTAAGGCAAATCATGGATGTCTGAATTTTCATCTATTGCCATCGCTGCAATTGTTCCGGCGCTCTGACCAAGGATCATGAAAACAGGTTCCATCCTGATCGATCCGAAGGCAATATGGGTGCATGACACACATACCGGAACCAGCAGGTTTTTGCATTCCTCTCTTTTTGGCAGAATTGAACCGAGGTCGATCTGATATGGTTTTTCGGGTGCCACCCCAATATCACCTTCATTCTGTACAAATCCCTCCGGTGTTATATATCTCTGGACATTATGTGAGTCCATTGTATAGGAACCCATGCCTACGGGATGTGGCACTTCTGTCTTTCCAAAGACTTCATTTTCTGTCATAACATATTCCCCAATCATTCTCCGTGATTCTCTAACATAAATATTATAAGGCCAGTTATCATTATCCCTGAACTCGTCTTTTGCAAGTCCCCATTGCTTCATTGTTTCCCTTATCTGCTCAGGGATCCTGTGGTCAGTGGTAATGAAATAAAGCAAACCTTTCTGATACTGTTCATGATCCTTTAAGATCTCCCTGCGCCTTTCATATGAAGCGTCAGGATAATCCCAGTTCATACCTATGTTATCAAACCCGACGGGTCCGTGATTATTAACATCTGTTTTGAGGTTTGGTATCGGATCATACTTGTTGAAAAATTCATTCCATCCAAGTTCTGCTACCCTTCCAAGAAGCTCATATTGCAGGCTGTCGTAACCAGCAGGTCTGGTAATCGGAATACGGTTTTCAGCGACTTTCGTCATGCAGAGCCTGTAGCAGTAAGCCTGAATCTTATTATCCGCGCTTCCATTATCTCCGGGCATACCTATATGGATCCTCGGCAGAATACCGCTGGACGGATTTCCTTTGACTTTATAGGGATCCACATTTACCTTGAAATAATGGTCGTGATGATATACTCCCTTCTGCACACCGTTGAATGTCTCGTGGTAAGCATTATTGGCTTCCCTTCCCACAGAATATTTTACTCCTGCGCAGGCCATGAGGTCTCCTTCATAGGTAGCATCAATGAAGATCTTTCCTGAAAATATTTTCCCGCTGAGAGTTTTATAAGAATTTATTGCATCGTTTTTCTTGTCAATTCCTGTTTCCCTGTTAAGCCATTCATCTCTGAAAACCCTGATGCCGGCCTTCTGAATCATTTTCTCAAATGCTTCTTCAGCGGCGTGAGGCTCAAAAATCCACATCGTTCGGTTCTCGCCGTCGATTGCCGGATTTCCCTGACCCACATTCCCATACTCCGACTGCTTCTGCCAATTCCATGCTCCCGGTTCCTGGTAATGCTGGTAAATAAGCTGATAAAACTCTCTTGCGATGCCTCCGATTACAGATTTATTGCCGGTATCTGTGAATCCCAATCCGGAAGAGGTCATTCCTCCAAGGTGTTTATCGGGGGAAACAATAATTACTGATTTCCCCATTCTTGAAACCGCTATCGCTGCTGCAATTGCCGAAGATGTACCCCCGTAGACGATAACATCAGCTTTATAAGAGTTTCTGCCGGGTTGTGTTGCGCAACCGTTAATCAGAATGATTGCAAGTACGATTATGAATGATAATTTTTTCATTAAGATATCGTAGCCATTTCAGCTTATTTTAAGAATTCGATGATGTATTCGGAGATGTATTTATCTCCGCCTTCCTTAGGAAAGTACTTGTAGTATAACCTGGCAGTCTTCCCCATGCGAAGACAGGTGTTTTTATTCTTTACGTCTTCGGCTGAACCTGTTGGCTGAAGAGAAGGATACCATAAGACTTCTCCGGGTTTGTCGAGTAAGAGTTCTGGTTGTGACCAGTCCTGTGAATTGGAACCTTCACCCAGATCTTTATGCCTGTTAAAGGAGATATAAATTGAAGACCCTCCCCATTTGGGGCGCTCAGCCCTGGCCATCAGCAGCACCCAGGCCTGCAGGTAACTATTCCAGCTGATTGATGGTCCCCAGAGGTATTTTGAATCGGCTGATGAAGTCGGACCACCGCCTTCTGCAAGCGGTATCTGAAGAGATTTTATTGGTTTCCCTATTCCGTCGTAAGGAATACTGAAACCTGATCCGTCCCATCTGGCGGCTTCTTTTGCCGGGTTCTCAAGTTCAGCCAGAGGAATACGTGCAACACTGATGCACTGGCCTGACCACTCATTTACAGGGTCATACCCTTCTGAGGTATATATTCCCGGATACCCGTATTCGCCGTAAAACACATAAAGAAAATTCCCGCAGGCTATTGCAGACGGATCGCCTACTCCTCCGGCAAAATCAACAGAAGTATTGTTTGGTTTCAGGATCATCCTTGGTTGTTTATCTTCAAGGATAATGCCTTTATCTGTCCATGATCTGCCGGCGTCGGTTGATTTCATAATTCCTATTCTGCAAACGGCAGCCTCGGTGGAGTCGCCCAGCAGACCAACCGGCCAGTCCTTCAGCAGATACCCTTCACCGGTTTCAGGGCGGTATGGAAAATTAAGCGGATAATTTTCATTATGATAGAGGGCAAACAAGGTATTTTCTGATTTATCTGTCGTGTCTTTATAGACGGTTTCGAACCAAACAGCACCATGAAGTCCATCTTTAAGAGGATCAGTATTTGCAGGAATCAAAGGTTTTTCATATTGTTTCCATGGCAGATTGAAGACCGAATCAGCATTTGCGCCACTTGCAAATCTAAGTACATCAGCTTTGCCCCATACCGGATCTTCTCCGCATTTGCCTGAAAATATCCGGAATGTATCCCTGATCCATGCCTCTGCCATGTTACAATCGACATTCCCTTTAAAATATATGGTCTTTTCTGCCCTGGTTAATTTAAAAATCTGAACAGGAGGGACTTGAGTTTTGCATGAGCAAATGGTGAGAAGAGCAATGACTAAAATTATGATACTGTTTTTCATGCTTCCGGGTAATATAAAATAGTATTTAAATTCTGAGCGAATGGCAATCAATAAAATTAAAATATCAAAGCTCTTCGCAACCTGAAGTCCGTGATCATGGCCGGCATCAACAAGGCTGGCTATCTGATCCCCGGAGATCATTTATAAATGTAAATTATAATCTGATGAATTTAAAGTGAAATCAGAAAAATAGATTCCGGTTAAAAGAAAAAGACTGAGACGGAGCACTAAGAAAATCTATTTTCCAGGAAACCAGGGGAAAAATGCGCTGGTTTTTTCGACGTAGTCTTTATACTCTGGTTTCTTCTCAACGAGAGATTTTTCCAGAAGTGCCACACCCGACACTTTGATAATCAGGCCGGTCATCAGAAGAGATCCGAGGAAAGGAAGGTAGCTGCCAGCCCCCAGGCAAATGAATCCGAATCCCCACCAAACGGCAGTATCTCCGAAATAATTAGGATGACGGGTATAATGCCATAATCCCTTATTCATAACCTTGCCTTTATTTATTGGATTGGATTTGAACCTGGCAAGCTGAAGGTCGCCTATTGTTTCAAATAAAAACCCTGTAATCCACAATAGAATACCGATATAATCGAATATGCCCAGGGAGATATCTTTTCCATTGTACTGAGCTCCAAGGATCGGAGCTGAAATAAGCCACATCAGTATCCCCTGCAGAAGAAAGGTCTGAAAAAAGCTTATCCACCAGTATCTGTTCTCTCCATATTCTTTCCTGAATTGTTTGTAACGGAAATCTTCACCCTTTCCCGAATTTCTCCATGTCAGGTAACCCGACAGCCGAATGGCCCAGAATGCCACGAGTATAATCAGAATGATTTTTCTGGGTCCAAAACCGTCAGTTTTGAGATAATAAAATGACCCGGAAAAGAGAAATCCTAATCCCCAGAACAGATCAACTATACTGACATTTTTAATTATAATGCTTACTATCCACAGAATGGACATCATAATGATAATAAGCCCTAATCCTTGAAAATAGATCTGAGTGAAACTCATGTCAAAGTGAATTAATCATACATAAGAGCAACTGACGCAGCTCCTATTCCGGCATTGGCTCCGATAATCGGTGAAATATTTACAACTGAAACAGGTTTTTTGCCTGTTAACGTTTCCATTTTTATAGAATACCAGTGGGCGGCATCGTCATTGTTAGCATGGAGAACAATGTAATTCCAAATTGTTTTTTCCCTGCTTATTTTTGTCACATAGCTCATTACTTTTTCCATGTTTGCCCTCTGACTGAAGGTCTTATCAAAGACAATGGGTTTCCCGGATTCGTCAATTGACACAATAGGATTAATATTGAGTAATCTGGCAATCATACCTCTTACTGCAGATACCCGCCCTCCTCTTACAAGATATTTTATCGATTTGACGCTTACAAATATTTTCAGATGGTTTGTCCAGTTTTCAGCCATAGATACAACCTGATCATGAGAATATCCTTCCTCAATAGCCTTTGCGGTCCGCAATACCACCAATCCAAGTGCTCCCGACAGGTTTTTGGAATCAATAACACTGATTGGTTTATTGAATTCTTTACTTATAGCTTTTGCGGCTTTCTGGCTGCTGTTGAAGGTACCGCTTAATTTATCGCTGAGATGTATGGCGATTATGGAATCATAATGTGAAGCAAGGTGAGAATAAAGATTTGTAAAGCTCTTTTCGTTTACTTGTGATGATTTCGGATAATCTTTATTTTCTTTTAGCAGTGTATAGAACTGTTCAGGCTGAATTGTAACTTTATCGAGGTAATGGTTTTCGCCGAAATTTATATTTATTGGCAGCATGTTGATCTGGTAGTTGTCAATAATATCCTGGGCCAGATCGCACGTTGAATCAGTCACCAAGGCTATTTTCCACTTCCTGTCATAAACTACCTGACTCTGTCGCACCATATCGTCGGCTTTCTGAAAAGCCAGGGTCCCGGTGTGTCTTAGTTCATTGAATAATCCTGCAGGATTATTGGTATGCACATGAAGCCGCCTCATTTTATCAGATCCGGCGACTACAATCGAGTTCCCGAATCTTTCGAGGAGGTGCAGCAATGATTTATTATCGAGAGAGGTGTTTTTAATGAGAGCCTCGGTACAATATCTGAAATCAACTTTCTCGGGAATTGACTCTTCGATCTTCTCGAAAAGCGCAGTCTCCGATCTGACCTGTATAAGATCCTTAAGGTTGCGGTTTGTAATGAAATCAATGATACCTTCAACGAAAAATACAAAGCCCCTGGCGCCGGCGTCAACAACATTTGCTTTGGTCAGAACCGCCAGTTTTGATTTTGTAGCTATCAGGGAAATATTAAGAACCTTTATGGAACTCAGAAAAAGCTGGTTAAAATCGGTGATTATGTTCCTGTTATCATAAATATAATTAGCCCAGTCTTTAATAACTGTGAGCATTGTTCCCTCAACAGGGTTGGCAACTGCCTCGTAAATATATCGTACTGAGTTTTTAATGCTCTCAGCAAATTGTTTAATGGTTATAGTCTTGAAATTGCCGGTTTCAATACTCATTCCGTAAAGGAACTGGGCAAATATGATACCTGAATTCCCCCGTGCATTTATTAAGGTCGTTTCAGCTATCCTGTCGGCTGTAATCTTATATGAGCGGTGAGGATGAAGCGAATCAACCACTGCCCTTATCGTGGAGGCAAGATTAGTACCTGTATCGCCGTCATTGACAGGGAAAACATTTATTTTATTAAGTTCAACCTGATGTTCAATTACTTTTCTGGCACCTGCAATAAAAGTATAATACAGCCTTCGGCCATCCATTTCAACTACCTGTGCCAGCGTTTCTGAAGCCATATATTATATGTTTACAATTGAACTACAAAGGTAGTAAAATTAATACTAGCAAGTTAAAGTATGATTTTTATGATGTAAATGCAGACAGAGATTCATTTCCCGTTATTGGCGGGAGGTATTGTTTAATGATTCAGGCGGGAAGGTTAAACCTTTGTGATCTGTCTCAGTGACAATAGATTATCTGAGTCCTGATTTATAAGCTTCAAGCACTCTTCTTCTGGCGAAGTCATGATCCACCATTGGTTCAGGATATCCTGCATCGTCGAAC
>Ga0315272_10000699_pt1 | contig 17078 bp, 12 predicted proteins | sample C3_middle_MG_FD_203918 | JGI IMG/M metagenome (GOLD analysis project Ga0315272, IMG submission 203918) | Sediment microbial communities from Yellowstone Lake, YNP, Wyoming, USA - C3_middle | ecosystem: Environmental > Aquatic > Freshwater > Lake > Sediment | place: USA: Wyoming | collected...
TGGCGGTCGTAGATATTTTTCTTTTCCGCATCGGCGCAGGCAGGCTTGATCTGGAGCCGCTCCAGCTGGTAGCTGGTCTCCTCCCACCACTGGCGCAAAAGCCGCATGTCTTCGACAAGGACCATTGTGCCATTATAGCTGATGCGAATCTCCTTGGCTGGGCTGGTTGTGCCGAGCAGTACGCAGGAAACCCCGTATCCCGCCAGAATTTTTTGCACCCCCTGTTCCTGCCCGACCACGCATTCCAGCACCATTCCCAGCTCTTCGCTGAACAGGGCCTCGATGGCGGAAGCCGTGCCGGTCATGGTCAGGTCCAGGCCGCAATTGCCGGAAAAGGCCATCTCCAATACTGTAGTGATGAGCCCGCCGTCGCTGCGGTCGTGCCCTGCTGCGATCAACCCCTTGTCGATCAGCTCCTGCACCGCGCAAAAGGCCTGTTTCACCAAGCCTGGGTTGTCCATGTCCGGCGACTCGTTGCCGAGCTGGCCCAGGGTCTGGGCCAGGGCCGTGCCGCCGAGTCGGTTCTTGCCGCCGCCCAAGTCGACCAGAAGCAAACTGCTGCCGGGCTGTTTGATGTCCGGGCTCACCACCTTAGCAATATCCGCCACCGCGCCGTAGACCGAGATCACCAACTCCCTGGGCGACTTGACCGTTTCTTTCCCCACCTTGGTGGCCATGGACAGACTGTCCTTGCCGCCGTCCACGGCAATGCCCACCCCGATCATGGCCTCGCGCATGGCCAGGGCCGCGTCGTACATGGCCGCGCCCTCGCCTTCGAGCTTGGGGGCCCACATCCAGTTGGCCGAGCATTTCACCTGCTCAAGCTCAACCACCTTGGCCCAAACCAGATTGGTCAACGCCTCGCCCACGGCCATCCGCGCCCCGGCTGCCGGGTTGACCAGCATCTTGATGGGCTGCTCGCCGATGGCCGTGGCCACCCCGGATTTGGCAAAATGGCTCTGGGCCAGCACGGCCACATCGCTCACCGGCAACTGCAAGGGGCCGCAGCATTGCTGCCGCACGATCAGACCGGTTACGGCCCGGTCCACCTTATTGGTGAGAAAGCGCTTGGAGCCCACGGAAACCAGACGCAGGACATTGTGCAGGGCGTCTTTTACGCTGAGACCCTGCACCGCCAGGGGCTTGAGCCCAGACGCACGCCGATTGTCGGTAAAGGTCTTGATCGGCACATTGCCCAGCAGCTCGTTGAGTTCGATATCCACCGGGGTGGAACCGTCTTGTGCGTCATGCACCACGAAGCGGAGATCGCCGGTTACTTCTCCCAGCACCTCACAGGCCACCTTTTCCCGCTCGCAGACACCCTGGAATTTCGCGATATTCTCAGGCCGGATCAAAAAGCCGTTGCGCTCCTGGTACTCGGCCACGTAGATCTCCAGCACGCTCATGGTGGGGTCGCCCACCCGGATGTTGCGGATCTCGATGCGGCCGCCGGATTTCTCCACCAGCTCCTTCAAGACATTGGCCGGGCCGCCCGCGCCCTGGTCGTGGATCACGTCGATCAGGGTCTTGTCGCCCATCTCGTTGCAGGCCCGGATCACCCGGTTCATCTTCTGTTCCATCTCGGCATCGCCGCGCTGCACCGCATCGAAATCAAGCTCGGAAACATTCTCGCCCTGGAGCATGCTGGAGGCGGCGCCGCCGCCAAAGCCAACCCGATAGGCCGGGCCGCCCACCTGGACGATGAGCATGCCCTTTTCTTCCTTAGCCTTGGCGGTGTGCCGGGCGTCGATCTGTCCCACACCTGCGGTGAACATGATGGGCTTCAAGAAACCCCAGCGTTCGCCGTCATCCAGGCGCAGGTCAAAGGAGCGGGTAAAGCCCAGGACCAGAGGCTCGCCGAACTTGTTGCCGTAATCCGAGGCGCCGTTGCTGGCCTCGATCTCGATGGTCAACGCGCTGGCCAGGTTGTCCGGGCAGGGGTAACGGTTTTCCCAGGGCAGGTCATAACCGGGGATGTGGAGATTGGCCACACAGTAGCCCGCAGTTCCAGCCATGACAAAGCCGCCCTTGCCGGTGCCTTGCACATCGCGGATTCTCCCGCCGGTGCCGGTTTCGGCTCCGGGAAAGGGGGCGACCCCGGTGGGGAAGTTATGGGTCTCGGCGGTGAGCAGCACATGGTAGACCACCTCCTGGGGAGAAAGCGGGGAGGGCGCCCCGGGCTCCTCCGGGATGAGGGTGGTGAGCTTATGCCCCTCCACGGCGCTGGAGTTATCCTTGAAGGCGATGACGCTGCCCTTGGGGTGGGCGGTGAGGGTGTCGGTGACCAACTGAAACAGGTTTGCCTTCTGCTCCACGCCGTCGATGATCTGCCTGCCCCGGAAAAAGCCATGCCGGGAATGCTCGGAATTGGCGTTGTTGAGATCCATGATCTCGACGATGGTGGGGTTGCGCTTATGCTTGGTGACAAAATAGTCGTAGTAGAAATTCCGGTCCCACTCGTCCATGGAGATGCCGGGGATGGCCAGCAGCCCATCCGGCCCCTGGCTGATGAGATCGATGGTATACACCGGCTCCGGGGTCACCCCGGTTTCAAAGGTGGTAAGCGGCGCCAGGTATTGACACTCGGTCATCCGGTCATGATTGGCGGCGACAAAGGCCGGGAGATCATCACCCGCAGGCACCAGAAAGCGGCGGGACCGTTCCACCCTGGTCACCGTGTCAAGGCCGATGGCCCGGCAGATGGAGACCAGATTCGACGACCAGGCCGTGGCGAAATTGAGCCGCGGCCCCAGTTCCACCACCCGTTCTCCGGCAAGATTGGGAGTCTCGGCAACGGTTTCGGCAAGAAAACCGTCCGCCAGGAGCAGTTTGAGATTGCTCAACTCCTGCCCGGTCAGAGGGGCGGTGCTTTCGATATTGAAACAGTATTCACGAGTGCCATCAATGGCGCGGTATAACTGGCGGACTGTCGTTCCCATGGTCTTATCCTAAAAGTGTGTGCACAGTAGCAGCAAAAAATAAGCAAGCCCCAACCTATCATTAAACCACACTTTTTTCCGCAGGAAATTGCGCTCATCCAACAAAAATACCTTTTTCCTGAAATCTCCTCCTGCTGCTTGACGAACCCGGCAAGGCACGGTACAAGAATTCCATGAAACCGACTGCCCCACTTACAGCACTGCCCAGCCCTGCTCCTACAGCGATCATCCTTCACCCCAGGCCTTGCCCGTGAAACCCCATCGGATCATCTGGACCCTGGCAGCCATTCTCGCCCTCATCCTGGTGGGCATCCTGGGCTATATGGGACTTGAAGATTTCACCTTTATCGAAGCCCTGTACATGTCGGTCATCACCCTGACCTCGGTCGGTTTCGGAGAGGTGCACCCGCTCTCCGATACCGGGCGGCTTTTTACCGTGGGCTACATTGTCATGGGCTTTAGCGGCTTGGCTTTTGCCAGTCACGCCCTGGTCGGCTCAATCATGGAAACGATCTGGACCGGGGGTAAGGAGAGAAAAAAAATGAATAAGAAGATTGCCCAACTCAAGTCACATTTCATCCTCTGCGGCTACGGACGAGTAGGCGCGGCGGCGGCGGAACACTTCAAGGCCAACCAGGTTGATTTCGTAATCATCGAAAATTCAGCGGAACACTGCCAGCACATCGCGGAACAGGGCCATCTCCACATCCACGGCGACGCCACCCACGAAGAGACGCTGCGGGCGGCCGGGATCAAATCGGCCACCGGCCTGATCGCCCTGCTCAACAAAGACCCGGACAACCTCTTTATTGTCTTGTCCGCCCGGGAGCTCAACCCCACCCTGCACATCATCTCCCGGGCCGAAGACCTTACCTCGGAACACAAGATTCTCCGGGCTGGCGCCGACAATGTCATCTCCCCCTTTGCCTCAGCCGGAATCCGGATTGCCGAAGCCCTCCTGGTGGCCACCGGCAGGCAGGCTGGCAAGGAATCCCTTGCCAGCCAGTGGATTGAGGTGCAGGAAGGATCGAGTATGGCAGGAACCACCATCGAAGAGGTTTCCCGGCAGATGGGCACCCGAATTTTCGGCCTGCGCCGTAATGGCCAGGACACCATCTTTCCCGGCCCGGAAATCTCCCTGCGCCAGGGGGATCAACTCCTGGTGCTTCAGGATTTCAGTGAACCGCAAACCGCAGGCGAAACCATTGCCCCGCACAAGGTCGTGATCGTCGATGACAACCCCGTTATCTTACGGCTTTACAGCCGTCTGCTGCAAAAAGCCGGGTTCATCCCCCTTCCCGCGACAAACGGCCAAGAGGGCTTGGCCCTGATTCTCGCCGAGAAACCGGCGGTGGCGGTGATCGATTACATCCTGCCGCTGCTTTCCGGCATGGAGATCTGCAAGGAAATCCGCCGCCACCCGGATTGCGCCGAGGTGAAGCTCCTGCTGTTTACCGCAGACGAGCGGCCGGAGGTCCAACAGCAGGCTCTGGCTGCCGGCGCCGATCTGGTGATCCGCAAAGGCCCGGAATCTTCCGAGATCATCGAGGCAGTCCAACAGGTCATCAGGAATCGCCCTGCCCCAGACGCCTGAAATGCGCCCGCCCCTCCCCCTCTCGCTTCAATGCTTTTTGCGCCTTTTGCCTTTTTCATCCCTGCCGCATCGGGTATGATACGGCCATGAAACAGCCCCAGGAAAACACCCCCCTTTCTTTTGCCGGGATCATCGGCCAGGACAAGGCTAAAAAATTGCTGCACCGCGCCGTGGAACAAAATCGGCTGGCCCATGCCTTGCTCTTCAAAGGCCCAATGGGGGTTGGGAAAAAGACCTTTGCCAAAACCTTTGCCGCCTTCCTCAACTGCCAAAAACCACAGGGCCACGAACCCTGCGGCCAGTGCCCCTCCTGTCGCAAATTCCGTTCCGGCAGCCACCCAGACTTCATCGTCATCGAGCCGGAGGGTGCGGCCATCAAGATCAATCAGGTGCGCGAGCTCAAAAAGGCCCTGGCCTTTCCTCCCTTTGAGGCCAATATCCGGGTGGCACTGCTCTGCGATATCCACACCATGCGGCGGGAGGCGGCCAACAGCCTGCTCAAAACCCTGGAAGAGCCGCCCAACCAGACCATGCTCATCCTCACCGCCGACGAGGCGGGCGGTATTCTGCCCACCATCCTTTCCCGCTGCCAGACCGTACCTTTTTTCCCGCTTCCCCAGGCAGAGGTGGCGAAAATCTTGGCACAGGAGGCAGACATAGCGCCGGAGAGCGCGGCCACCCTGGCGGCCATGGCCGAAGGCAGCCTGGGCCGGGCCAGACTGATCCTGGCCAAGGATCTGTTGGGGTTGCGCCAGGAAATAATCGACCATTTGCTGCGCCTTGAGCCAAACACCCCGGCAGCAATTCAGGCCTTGGGCGAACTTGCCGAATCAGCAGCCAAGCTCAAGGAGGATTTAGGCGAACTCCTGGAGCTGCTCACCACCTGGCTCCACGACCTTCTCCTCTTCGGCCATGGTGCAGCAGGTTCGATCATCAACCATGATCTAATCCCCACCTTCCCCGCAGCCTGCCGCCGCTGGTCCAGTGGCCAGCTCTCCGAGAGGCTGCGCTTGCTGGACACGGCCCGGAAACAACTGGCCCGCAACTGCAACCCCACTGCGGTGTGCGAAGTACTTTTCTTTGGTCTGCTTTAATGGTATGATCGCCTTTTGTAAATGTTCCGTAGCACCACATCTGCTTCGCCGCTACGCTGCTGTCATCGGCCTGCTCATGTGCAACAGCACACTTCGCAGACCTCTTTCGCACAGATGTGGCAACAGCGAAACGGCGCTCCTGAACATTTACACTTCGAGAACTTTACTATTTTGCAGCCTCCGGGCTGTTTGAGCGCGACACATGAACGAAATTCTAGAAACACCCCCTACACCCCAAGAAGAGCTGGTGCACGAAGACCAGCACAACGCACCGGAAACCTGCTACACCATTCAGTTTCGGCCAGGGGACCAATTTTTCTCCGCCGTCTCCCGCATCCAAAACCTCAAGGTCAATGAACTGGTCATGGCCCAGACCGAACACGGCATAGAGCCAGCCACGGTCCATACCCGGACCCTGCCCTGCCCTGGAAAAACCACACCGGAAGGATTGGGCAGTCACCTCATCGTCCGCCGTGGAACCCGTGACGAAACAGAAAAATTCGCCCGTCTCCTGGAACGCGAAAAGGAGGCCTTTGCCGTCTGCACCCGCTTCATCGGCACCCATGGGTTGCCCATGAAGCTCATCAAGGTTGAGCGTTTTTTAAACGGCAGCAAGATCATCTTCTACTTCACCGCCGACACCAGGGTTGATTTTCGCGAACTGGTCAAGGATCTGGTCCAGGAATTCCGCACCAGGGTTGAAATCCGCCAGGTCGGGGTCCGGCACGAAACCAAGATGATCGGCGGCCTGGGCTGCTGCGGGCGGGAGCTCTGCTGCTCGTCGTATCTCAAAAACTTCGCCCCGGTTTCCATTAAGATGGCCAAGGAGCAGGGCCTGCCCCTCAATCCGGCCAAGATTTCCGGGATTTGCAACCGGCTGCTCTGCTGCCTCACCTACGAGTACGACACCTACCACGCCATCCGCAAAACGATGCCCAAGCCGGGCAAGGCCATCACCGTGGGGGAGAAAAATTACAAGATTATCAAGGTAAACCCCCTGGAGGAAACCCTCGAAGTTGCCTGGGTGGACGGCCACGAAAGAAATATCATCCTCACCAAGGACGAATGGAGCCAGGCCAGAGCGACACAACCCGTCCAAGGTCAGGCCCCGGCCCAGGTCCAAGCCCAGGCCCCTGAGGCGGAAGCCCCACCCAGAAGAAAAAGACCCAAACATCACAAAGCCCCGGAAGGGTCTGCCCAATGACCGCGTATTACCTCACCACCCCGATTTTTTACGTCAACGCCCAGCCCCATCTGGGCCACGCCTATTCCACCGTGGTGGCGGATGCTGTCTGCCGTTACCAACGGCTGTTGGGCAAGGATGTCCGCTTCCAGACCGGCACCGACGAACACGGCGACAAGATCGTCCATGCCGCCGAAGACGCCGAGGTTTCCGTTAAGGAGTATGTGGACAAGATCAGCGCCATGTTCAAGGCGGCCTGGCCGCCGCTTGCCATCGTGCCGGACACCTTTGTCCGCACCACCGACCCAGCCCACATGGCAGTGGTGCAGGGGATTCTCCAGCAGGTCTACGACCAGGGCGACATCTATTTCAGCGAGTACACCGGCCTCTACTGCAAGGGCTGCGAACAGTTCCTCACCGAAAAGGAATTGGTAGACGGCAAGTGCCCGGATCATCTCACCGAGCCAGCCAAAATCAGCGAACAGAATTATTTTTTCCGGATGAGCAAGTACCAGGAATGGCTCATCGACCATATCAGCAAGCACCCGGAATTCATCACCCCGGAACGCTACCGCAACGAGGTGCTCTCCTTTCTTAAGGAGCCTCTGGAGGATCTCTGCATCTCCCGGCCCACCACCCGACTCACCTGGGGTATTCCGCTCCCGTTTGACAGCCGCTTTGTCACCTATGTCTGGTTCGACGCCCTGATCAACTACCTCTCCGGCCTCGACTATCCAGCAGGGGAGGATTTTGCCCGCTACTGGCCCGTGGCCGAACATGTCATTGCCAAGGATATCCTCAAACCCCACGCCATCTACTGGCCCACCATGCTCAAGGCCATGGGGCTTGAGCCCTACCAGCGGTTGCATGTCCACGGCTACTGGAACATGAACGAAACCAAGATGTCCAAAAGCCTGGGCAACGTGGTCCGGCCCGGTGAGCTGGTGGCGGAATTCGGCGCGGATTCGGTGCGCTACTTCCTGCTCCGCGAGATGTCTTTTGGCCTGGACGCAGGATTTTCCAAAGAAGCCCTGATGGCCCGGCACAACTCGGACCTGACCAACGACCTGGGCAACCTCTTTTCCCGCTCGCTGACTATGGTGAAAAACTTCGCGGCAAGCGTTGTGCCCCAGCCGGGTATGCCCTCGGCCCAAGACCAGGAATTGGCCGAAGCGGCCCTGGCCATGCTGGGCCAGTACCGCGAACACCTGGACCATTTCGCCTTCCATCGAGCCCTGGCTGCGGTGTGGGAGGTGATCAGCCGGGCCAACAAATACATCGTCAGCACCCAACCCTGGGAACTGGTCAAGGACCCGCAACAGGCTGCCCAACTGAGCACGGTGCTGTACACCCTGTTGGAAACCCTCCGGCTCATCACCCTGACCCTGCACCCCATCATGCCGGAAACCGCAGCCAAGATGGCCGAGGCCCTCGGTGTAGCAGGCGAGACCAGCCTCACCGATTGTGGGGTCTGGGGCCGCCTCGTGCCGGGCAGGGCCATCACCCCTGGGGCGCAGCTTTTCCCCCGGCTGCAGCAAGAAGTAAAAGACAAACCACAACCGCAAAAAAACAAAACCATGAAAGAACCAGCCAGCGAAAAGACCCCCAGCCCGGAGGCTACACCAGAAGCCGAGGGCCTCATCAGCTTTGACGCCTTCCAAAACCTGGAATTGCGGGTGGCGGAGATCGTCGCCGCCGAAAAGATCGCCAAATCCGACCGCCTCCTCAAGCTGACGGTCAAGGCCCCGGAGGAACGCACCATTGTCGCGGGCATTGCCCAGCATTACCAGCCGGAAGAGCTGGTGGGCCGCCAGGTGATCATCGTCGCCAACCTTAAACCCGCCAAATTGATGGGCGTGGCCTCCCACGGCATGGTCCTGGCCGCAAAAGAAGGCGACCGGCTGGTGCTTTCCGCAGTTTCCGGCCCGGTCGCCAACGGCAGCAGGGTGGCATGAGCAGGAAGACTCCCTCGGATACTGCCCTGCTCTATCGCAGCCTGGAAGAACAGGCCGGCCAGCACCCGGTCCGCGCCATCAGGCTTACCGGCAAAGGGCCTGAGCCTCTGGGCCTGCTGCTCATCGACGCTGGTGTTTCCGCTTCGGAGCTGACTCCAATCCTGGCCGGACTGCGTTTTACCGACCAAGCCCGCCCGGCAACGATCGGCTGCGCAAAAGGAAAATTGCCGGACCTCGCCTGGCTCCGCCAGCAACTGGCAGTGGAGCTTGCCCAGGTCCAGCAGAGCAAATTGCCCTGCGCCCTTCTCCTGATCACGCTTTCCGGACAAGATGCCGGGGCCAGCGCCCTGGCCGGACAGGCGGCCGCAGCCCTTGCACCCTGCCTGCATCCGGTGGATCTGCTCTCCGGCTATCACAAAAACGGCCTGGCCCTGATCCTGCCGGGCGCCGCAGTGGGCAAGGCAAGAAAACGGGCGGAGGAGATCCGGGCCACCCTGCGTAATACCGCTTTCACCAAGGGGACCACCGGTGTTACCCCCACCCTGGCCCTGGGCATCGCCGTCTGCCATGCCTACGAGACAATCCCGGCGGATCAGCTTCTGGCCCTTGCCGAAGCCGAACTAGCCCGCGCCGCCAAGATGGGCAACGACGCCATCTGCCAAAGCGCTGCCGTCCGCTCCGAGGATTCCTGCCAGGTGACGGTGGAGGAACGCGCCCAGCTTTGGATGCAACCCCGAAAGGCCGCACGGGCAGCGGCGGGGATGGCGGCGTAATTTGTTATCTACTTTAACGGACATCCTTTTGAGACGTCCGTCACACTTACAGCTTTTTGCAGAGGAAAATCGTCCATGACCGCGAAAACCAAGCGCTCTCCGAAAATCATCTGTATCAGCAGCGGCAAAGGCGGGGTCGGCAAGACCTCCTTTTCGGTAAACGTCGCCACCGCCCTTTCCCAGAAAGGTAAAGCCGTCCTGCTCATCGACGGCGACCTGGGGCTGGCCAACGTCGATGTGGTGCTGGGGCTCAACGTCCGCCACACCATTCGGGAAACCATCGAAGAGGGGCGCGACCTGTCAAGCTCCCTGGTGGAGATCAACCCAAGGTTTCATGTCCTGCCGGCCAGTTCGGGCGTGCCGGAAATGGCCAACCTCTCCTACGAGGAGCAAGCACTCCTCACCAGCAGTCTGGAAGAGATCATCGACCGCTTCGATTATGTGCTCATCGACACCGCAGCCGGAATCGGGGATTCGGTGCTCTGGTTCAACACCTGGAGCCAGGTAAACATCGTCATCCTGACCCCGGACCCGACCTCGCTCACCGACGCCTACGCCCTGATCAAGGTGCTCCATACCCGCCACGACAGAAAGCACTTTCACCTGCTGATAAACAGTGTACAATCCAAAAAAGAAGGCCAGGATGTCTTCGCCAATATGAGCATGGTGCTGGAACGGTTCTTGAAGATCACCCCCCTGACCCTGGGCGCCATGCCCCAGGACAAAAGCGTCTCCATGGCCATCCGCCAACAGAGGCCCTTTTTGCTGGGCGCACCGGAGAGTAAGGCCAGCCTGGAGATTGTCGCCGTGGCGGAGCGCATCATCAACCTGTAACCTGACCGGGATTTTTGTGGGGCACCGCAACCCCCGGTTACATATTTTTTTGTTCACCAAAAGAGGAGTGTTATGTTTGTCATCGGTAATTTTTTAGGCGCCCTGGCCACCCTGCTGGATTTTGCTTTAAGCGCCTACATGTGGGTCATTATTGGCCGCGCCATCATTTCCTGGGTGAACGCCGACCCCTACAACCCCATTGTCCGTTTTCTTTACGAGATCACCGAGCCAGCGCTCTCCCGCATCCGCCGGGTGGTGCCGATTTTTGGCGGCGGGCTCGATCTTTCCCCCATGATTCTTATTCTCGCCCTGATTTTTTTGCGGAGCTTTCTGGTCCCCACCTTGCAGCACCTGGCGGGAACCCTGGGATAAACAATAAAGTTGTGTTACGGACCTATGGCTTTTTTACCTTTTTACAAGCCCATCCGTTTTTGAAGCACCCACAAGGAGTCGAGGCATGATCCTCTCAGCGCAAGACATCCAGTCCCAGCAGTTCCATGTCCGTTTTCGCGGTTTCGATGTCGAAGAGGTGGACGATTTTTTAGAAAAAATCTCCGCCGCTTACCAGACGGTTTTCGAAGAAAACCAGAAGCTCAAAGGCCGCCTGGAAACCATGGAAAAGGATCTGGCCACCTACCAAAACCAGCAGAAATCCTTCCAGAGCGCCATCATCGCGGCCCAGAATGTCTCCGACGGAATGAAGGAAAAAAGCAGGGAAGAGGCGGAAGCCATCGTGGCCGAAGCCGAGGAAGAGGCGCGCCTGCGCAGGGAAGAGGCCGATCAGGAAATCGCCGAACTGAAAGGAAAAATCGGGGACCTGAAATCGCTCAGGGAACAGGCCAGGGATGATCTGCGCCAACAGCTGAAATCTTACCTGCACATGCTGGACACAGAACCCGCCGACAATAGGCGGGCGGCTGAACATTTCAGCTCCTCGCCCCGCCAGCAGGAGCCCCAGCGCAGTAGAATCTTTGGCGGCACTCCCAGGGCCCAGGCCGCAGCCGAGCCGGAAACCGGGAGACAGCCCCGGAGCAACAATTTGGCGGCCTCCGAGGAAGCAGACCTTACCGACCTCTACGTCAAGATCGACATTCCGGACAGCGGATTAGGACGCATGGCCGCAGAAGCGGACGACGATTTTTCGACCCAGGACATTGCCCTGCCGTCATCACTTGCCGCCAGAAAAGACATGCTGATCATGGATGAAGACGAGGACGCAGACCCCATCCTCCCCGATCTTAACGGCGACATGTCCTTCAGCCTTGAAGACCCATTGGAAGCCCATGAGCCGTCGGTTTCTTTCGCCGGAAACCTCGCGGATGCCAAGAAAAAAACGGGCCGTTTCAACCCCGATGAATCGCCCCTATGATATGACCTGTCTGCGGGAACAGGCTGACGGCATCTCGGTCAGCCTGTCCATCCATGTGCAGCCCAAAGCCTCCCGCACCCGTATCGCCGGGCTCCACGGCGAGGCACTCAAGCTCTGCATCACCTCTCCCCCGGTGGATGGCAAGGCAAACGCGGCGGTCATCGAGTTTTTCGCCAAGCTCTTCAAGATTCCGCGGGCAGCCGTGACCCTTGCCAGCGGCGAAACCAGCCGCGACAAACGCCTTGTTCTCGCAGGAGTCTCGATGGTCCAGGCCGAGGCGATACTGCAACCCCTCCTCGCCCCCGAGGCTTTTCCCAGGCCGCCTGCCGACTGAGCCTCTTTTTTTCTCCACTTGAGATTTGTAGCCCATCTGGGCTACACTGGAATATCCGAAGCCGTCGTTCAAAAAAACTGTACCATTGACATGTCGTGCACGGCATAAGGCGCCGTAACGAAATGGTAAAAAATGTAATGGTTATTTCGTAACGGCCCCTAAGCACCTGACGTTCTTGACCCCAAGCTTGTACAGCGCGCAGATTATGACTCCTGTGAAGATTGGCATCCTTTCCGATACGCATCTTGCTCGGCCCACCGAGACCTTCAAAAAGATCGCGGAGGCCTGCTTCCACGACGCGGACATGATCCTCCATGCCGGAGACCTCACCGATCCAGCGATCCTCACGGTATTTCCCGGCAAGGAGGTGCATGCGGTGCACGGCAATATGTGCTCCGCCCTGGCCTGCCAGCACCTACCGACCCACAAGGAGATCCGGGTGGGCGGCTTCACCATCGGCCTAATCCATCGGGCGGGCAACACCTATGATTTTGAGCAACGCCTGATCGAAATCTTTCCAGAGGCGGACTGCATTGTCTACGGCCACACCCACCGGCCGGTCTGCCACCGCCTCGGCGGGATTCTCTACATCAATCCCGGCAGTTTTACCGGCACGGGCTATGCCGGGGCTGGCGGCACCTTTGCCATCCTTGAGGTCGGGGAAACCCTGCAAGGTCAAATTTACCAGATTCAGGCCAAACGATGAAAACCCTCTGGACGCCCTGGCGGATGGAATATATCGAGGGCAAGGCCGGCAGGGAGTCCGGCTGTATCTTCTGCGCGGCACCAGGGCAGCCCCATTCGGCAAAAGATCTCATCGTATACCGCGACCCCACCCTGGTGGTGCTCATGAACCGTTTTCCCTATGCCAACGGCCATCTGCTGGTGGCCCCGGCCCGGCATGTCGCCGACCTCTGCGATCTCACCCCTGCGGAAAATGCAGCCATCGCCGCCATGCTTACACGCTGTAGCACGATCCTGCGCAAGACCCACAACCCGGATGGCTTCAATATCGGCCTAAACCTTGGAGAGGTGGCAGGCGCCGGGCTTGCCAGCCATCTGCACTGGCACATTGTTCCCCGTTGGCACGGAGACCACAACTACATGACCGTACTGGCCGAGGTCCGCACCATTCCCGAACATATCGACAACACCTTCGCCCGGCTGCTGCCCGAGTTCCAAGCCCAATAAAAAACCCCGGACAGCGATTTTTCCGCGACCGAGGTTCGATGCTTCGCTTCGGGAAATGGAGCTTACAAGCTCTGAATCTCTACCCGGTAGATATTGAGGGCCTCATCCCCATCGGTGTACTGGAACTCCACCCGATATTGGCCGGGCTGTTTGACCTGATTTGAAATATCCGCGCTGATCGCCTGCACATCAGTGTAGGCCTTGAAGTCCGCGACCTTTGGCCCCTTGAGCAGATCGGGCCGCCACCTGGTCACCTCGGTGCGATTCCCATCCGGAGCCACCAGATACACCCTGCCGTAGGTGTTGCCGGAGCGGTTGCCATAACCGTAAAAAACCAACTTGGCCTGGCCGCCGATCCGATCCAGGGTGAAGGTATAGATATTATTGGAGGTATTGCCTTCGGCCCCGGCAAGCCCGCGAGCCGAATTCACATGGACCTGATTGCCCTTGGTCCCGGAGGCCGCAGAGCTGGGGGCTGCCGCAACCACGGAAGCCGCCGGAGAAACTGCCGCCGGGAGCGCTGAAACGACAGGCGCACCGCTCAGCTTCTTGCGTTCGTACTGCACCACCAGGGCGCCAGCCAGATCATTTTTGCCGACAAGCTCTTTTTCCAATTTCTCCAGCTTGCCCTGGTAGCTGCTACCGGCCTTTGCCACGCTCCGATTCTTCAGCTCGACGATCTTTTTTTCATATTTCTCGTCAACAGCCTTGCGGGTTGCAACGTCCACCTTTTCCTGCTCCTTGAGATACTTGGCGTTGATCGCCTCGATCTCTTTCTTCTTCGCCTCCTCCAGGGTGGAAAGCTTCTGGGCGTATCCGTCGGCCTTTGCCAGATTTTTCTTCGCCTGTTCGTATTCCTCCTGGATCTTTGCAAGATCGTCCGGGGTAGCTGCCGTTTTCAATTCTGCCTCATAGGCCTTGCGCAACTCCACAAGCTGCGGCGGCTCCTTGTCAATGGTGATGACCTCTGCTAAGGCATATCCTGCACCCAGCAACAGCACCGCACCCACAACCAACACTCCTTTCCAGCCCATGCCTTCCTCCTGGTTCTTGAAAAAATCCATTCCCGCCACACCGGTTGACACACCACCCTAGCGTATCAGCACGGCAAATTCAACACTTACGCCGCTGAATCTACGGCCTGTGCTTGACTTTTCAGCAAAAACCTCCTATCAATCGCTGCAGGGCGGCAGTATGACCGCTTCCGCAGGCACAACGCAGCGTAAGGACCATCGCCTTCTCGAACCCATATGACCAACACCACACCCGCCTCCGTCAAGATCACCCCCATGATGCAGCAGTACCTTGAAATCAAGGCGCAGCACCAGGATGCCATTCTTTTCTACCGGCTGGGCGATTTCTACGAGATGTTCTTTGACGATGCCGTGACCGCCTCCAAGGTGCTGGGCATCACTCTCACCTCCCGCAACAGCAAGGATGACGAGAACCGGGTGCCGCTCTGCGGAATTCCGTACCACGCGGTTTCCTCCTATCTGGCCAAGATGATCAAAGCCGGTTTTAAGGTGGCGATCTGCGAGCAGATGGAAGACCCGAAAGAGGCCAAGGGCGTGGTCCGCCGCGAGGTGGTGCGGGTGGTCACGCCGGGCCTGGTCACCGACGAGCAGCTGTTGGACGACAAGGACAACCGCTACCTGGCCGCCATCTGCCAGAAGGGAAAGGTCTGGGGCTTGAGCCTGCTCGATCTCTCCACCGGCGAGTTTCTGGTGAGCGAACGGGATGACCTCCCGGCCCTGTTGGATGAACTCGGCCGCCTGGCCCCCTCGGAGATTCTGCTGCCCGAAGAGAGCGGAGAAGAATCTCCCTTGGCCAACGAACTGCTGGCCTATCTGCCCCAAAGCTGTCTGACTAAAAGGCCTGCCGGTGGTTTTTATCCCGAAACCGCCCGCCAGAGACTGCTGGAGCATTTCGGGGTGGTCAATCTGGCCGGGTTCGGCTGCGAGGAGCTGAAAGCCGGGGTTGCCGCAGCAGGCGCCCTGCTTCTGTACTTGCAGGAAACCCAGAAGACTACCCTGGACCATATCGAGCGGCTCACCCCCATCGAATTCGACCACGTCCTGCTCATGGACGAGTCCTCCCGCCGCAATCTGGAGCTTATCCAGACCATCACCGGCGGCGTCCGGGAGGGTTCACTGCTGGACACCCTGGATCTCTGCGAGACTCCCATGGGGGCGCGGCTGCTCAAGAAGAATCTGCTGTTTCCCCTACAAGAGGTCGAGGCCATCCGCCAACGCCTGGACACGGTGGAACAGCTCTACCTCGCCCCCCGCCTGCGGGAGGAGCTGCGGGAACTGCTGGCCAAAGTCTACGATCTGGAACGCCTCAATGGCCGGGTGGTGCTGGGCACGGCCAATGCCCGCGATCTCACGGCGCTGAAGTGTTCCCTGGCCCAACTGCCCCAGCTCAAGGAGAAATTGTCAGGAACCAGCGGTCTGCTGGCCGACCTCGGCACGGTGAACGAGCTGGCCGAACTCCGCACCCTGCTGGAGGCGGGAATCCGCGAGGATGCCCCGGTGACCCTGCGGGAAGGTAATCTAATCAAGGCCGGTTACAACGCGGAGCTTGACGAACTGGTCAGCCTGCTGCGCGACGGCAAGGCCCTGATTCTGGGCCTGGAGGCGCGCGAACGCGAACGCACCGGCATCTCCAACCTCAAGGTCGGCTTCAACAAGATCTTTGGCTACTATATCGAGATCAGCCGGGGCCAGTTGGCCCATGTGCCCGAAGACTTCATCCGCAAGCAGACCCTGGTCAACGCCGAGCGCTTCATCACCCCGGAACTCAAAGAATTTGAAGAAAAGGTCACCGGCGCCCAGGACAAACGCCTGGAGCTGGAGTACCGACTCTTTGCCGCGATCCGGGCCACGGTGGCCGAGGCATCCTCCCGGATTCTTCACACCGCCGCCCGCCTCGCCCAGATCGATTTTTTCTGCTGCCTGGCCGAGGTGGCCCAGAGATACCGCTACACCAAGCCGGTGATCACCGCAGGCGAGGCGATCATCATCACGGAGGGCCGCCATCCCGTGATCGAACGCGCCCTGCCGCCGGGCCGCTTCGTGCCCAACGATGTCCACCTAGACCAGGAGAGCGAAGAGGTTCTGATCATCACCGGCCCCAACATGGCCGGAAAATCCACGGTGCTGCGGCAGACCGCGCTCATCACCCTCATGGCCCAAATGGGCAGCTTCGTTCCTGCCGCCTCGGCGGAAATCGGGGTGGTGGACCGCATCTTCACCCGGGTCGGGGCCTCGGACAACCTGCGCCGTGGCCAGTCCACCTTCATGGTAGAGATGAATGAGACGGCCAACATCCTCAACAACGCCACGGTGCGGAGCCTGGTGATCCTCGATGAAATAGGCCGGGGCACTTCCACCTTTGACGGTCTCTCCATTGCCTGGGCCGTGGCCGAAGAGCTGGTCAATAAGAACGGCCGTGGGGTCAAGACCATCTTCGCCACCCACTACCATGAGCTGACCGAGCTGGCCGCCACCAACCCCAGGGTCAAGAACTACAACATCGCGGTGCGGGAGTGGAATGACACCATCATCTTTCTGCACAAGCTGCTGCCGGGCGGCACCAACCGCAGCTACGGCATTCAGGTTGCCGCCCTGGCCGGGGTTCCGGCCAAGGTAGTTGCCAGAGCCAAGGAATTATTGCATAATATCGAGCAGGGCGAATTCAACCGGCAGGGCGAACCGCGCATCGCCACCTCGCCAAAAAAAAAGAAGCCCCAACCCGGCCAGCTTTCTCTGTTTGGCGGGGAGGAGTCGAAAGCGACACGCAGATTGCGGGAG
>Ga0315272_10000700_pt1 | contig 17052 bp, 17 predicted proteins | sample C3_middle_MG_FD_203918 | JGI IMG/M metagenome (GOLD analysis project Ga0315272, IMG submission 203918) | Sediment microbial communities from Yellowstone Lake, YNP, Wyoming, USA - C3_middle | ecosystem: Environmental > Aquatic > Freshwater > Lake > Sediment | place: USA: Wyoming | collected...
TTCCAGGTTAAGCTCTTTACCATAAGCTCGGGCTTAAACTCAACCTCCTCAGAACAAAGAACCTTCTCCACAAAATCCTCTGGCACCTTACCCTTTAAATCCTGCTTTATCTTTTCTTTAAGGTTTAGAAGATAAGGTCTGACTTCATCGTTTAGCCTTGGGGCACAGGTCCCGTTCCCCTCCTTGAAAGAGCAAGAAGAGGTTTCAGCAGAGACGATAAAAAGGACCATAAACAAAAAAAAGTAAAACATCAGCCCTCAATCCTTGCTAAATTTAGCAGACTTCCGGCAAGGATGCTCTGCCTCTCCCTGGGTGAAAGCTCAAGCTTTGCCAAAACCTCACCCTTGCCTTTTATCTCTATCTTAACGATACTCTCCCCCTTCTCAAGGGTGCTTCTAATCCCTTGGATTATGAACTCATCTCCCTTTTCAATCTTGTTATAGTCCTCTGGATTTACAAAAACAAGGGGCAGAATACCAAAGTTTATAAGGTTTGCCCGGTGGATCCTGGCAAAGGACTTAGCAAGCTTAACTCTTACTCCCAGATACCTTGGAGCAAGGGCAGCATGCTCCCTGCTTGAGCCCTGCCCGTAGTTTTCGCCGCCGACAACCATGACCGCCCTACCTTTTTCTTTTAGCTTCAAAGCGTGCTCGGCAAACTCAGCATCAACATTTTTATAGACAAACTTGCTGATGGCTGGAAGGTTGCTCCTCAAAGGCAAGATCTGAGCCCCAGCGGGCATGATGTGGTCAGTCGTGATGTTATCACCCACCTTAAGAAGAACTACGCCTTCTAAGCTTTCTGGCAAGGGGTCAAAGGCTGGAAGGGGGGCAATGTTTGGTCCGCGGATTATTTCAACCTTTTTTGCCTCGTCTTCTGGTAAGGGGGGAATAAGAAGAGAATCGTTTATGATAAACCTCTCTGGCAAGCTTACCTCTGGGTAATCTCCAAGGTCTCTTGGGTCGGTTATCACGCCCTTTACCGCGCTTGCCACCGCAACCTCAGGGGAAACAAGGTAGACAAAATCTGGGCTAGTCCCCGACCTTCCGGGAAAGTTCCGAGTAAAAGTCCTAAGAGAGATGCTGTTTGTTGGTGGGGCCTGCCCCATACCGATACAGCCTAAACAGCCTGGCTGATGTATCCTTACCCCTCCATGAAGAAGGGATTTCATACCAGAGAGATGGACAAGGTTTTCTAAAACCTGAAGAGAACCAGGGTTTATCTCAAAAGAAACCATAGGATGCACGCGATGCTTTTCAAGGACTTTGGCTACAAGGAGAAGGTCCTTTAAAGAGGAGTTTGCGCAGGAGCCAACGATGACCTGAAAAACAGGCTTTCCTGCCTCTTCATAGACAGGCTTAACATTATCCGGAGAGGAGGGGCAAGCAAGAAGGGGCTCAAGCTTATCAAGGTTAACCTCAATGATTTCATCGTAGGTGCAATCCGGGTCTGGGGAAAGCTCTACAAAGTCTTTTTCCCTTCCCTGAGCCTTAAGCCAAGCGTAGGTTTGCTCATCTGAGGGAAAGATGCTTGATGTTGCCCCCATCTCGGTGCCAAGATTGCAGATGGTTGCCCTCTCTGGCACGGTAAGCGTCCTTACCCCTTCGCCAAAATACTCCAAAACTTTGCCAAGCCCTCCCTTTACCGTAAGCTTAGAAAGAAGATACAAAGCTACATCTCTTGCCGAGACCCAGGGTCTAAGCCTACCTTTAAGATGGACTCCAACGACTTTAGGCATCTTTAGATAAAAGGGGCGCCCAGCCATGGCTAAGGCTACATCAAGCCCTCCGGCACCGATGGCAAGCATTGCGCATCCGCCAGCGGTTGGCGTGTGGCTGTCTGACCCAAGGAGGGTTTTTCCAGGGACGGCAAACCGTTCAAGATGCACCTGATGGCAGATACCATTACCAGGCTTTGAAAACCAGATACCATAACGCATGGCGATCGTCTGAAGAAACAGATGGTCGTCTGCGTTCTTAAAATCCGTCTGCAAAAGGTTATGGTCTACATAGGAGACAGAAAGCTCGGTCTTTACTCGGTCTAACCCAATGCTTTCAAACTCAAGGTAAGCCATCGTTCCCGTAGCATCCTGAGTAAGCGTCTGGTCAATCCGTATGGCTATCTCTTCGCCTGGGATCATCTTTCCAGAGACAAGGTGTTGAGAGATGATTTTCTGCGTAAGATTAAGCCCCATGCTTACCCCCTTTTATACATAGTTTAGCCAAAGCAATCTGGAACTAAGCTCTTCAGCTCCTGAAGGACTCTTTCTACTTTTTCGGAAAGACCTTTAACCCCGCTCAAGATGTTTGAAAGCACTATAAACTCCGCAATAGAAAGGGGAAAGAAAGCATAATAAAGATTTTGCCTCTTTTTCAAGACATAGAGGCTTAAGTTTGGTAAAAGCCTTATTATCTCTTCGCAGGTTCCAGTTAGCTCAAAGATAAAGTGTAGGTGCTTAACTTTAACAGGAGGAGAGAGCTCCTTTTTTTCAAGCTCGGTAAGCAAGCGAACCTTAATATCCTGCGAGGAGATAACGGCGTGCTTTGGCTCGCAACCCCTAAAAAACTCGGGAGGCAAAATCTCTTGAAGAGAGAGGTAAAGGTTTTTCGTAAATTTAAGGTCAAGATGCTCCAGAAAAAGGCTTCTTATGGTGCTGACAGGCATGGAGATAAGGTAATTGTTCTTTTTTAGCTCATCAAACTTTGCGTTTGCTGGAAGCCTTTCAAGAAATTTGAATATGGGAGTATCGGCAAGCGAGAGGACAAAAAAGCTTAAATAATAAAGCTTAAAAGCGGAGTTTGAGCTTAAACCAAGGTCCTTTCTACAAAAAGACAAGAACTCTTCTGGTTTTTCTGTTGGGATGGTGAGAAGCCTTAGATCCATGGTAGGTCAAAGAATTATGCCCTTCATTTTACTCTTGATAAGGATTTCTGCAAGCTCAAAATCTTGAGGATAGGTGACCTTTAAGTTTGTTATCTCGCCAGGAACCGTAAAGACTTCATAGCCATAAAAATGTAGTAGGCTCCCCTCATCAGGGAAAACCTTTCCTTCCTTCTCTGCCCTCTTAAGACAAGCTCTCAAATATTCTGCCTTTATCCCCTGAGGGGTTTGGACTAAATAAAGAGAAGTCCTGTCAACGGGGGTAACCACTTTCTCTTCCTCTACCCTAACTAAGGCATCAGAACAAGGGATAACAGGTATGACCGCTCCCTTCTCAAGCATCCTCTCTATCACCCGGTCAAGCAAACTTTGGCTAAGGCATGGTCTTACGGCATCGTGAACTAAAAAATATTCGGTCTCAACAGGAGAAGCCTTAACCCCGTTGGAAACAGACTCTTGCCTTGTTTCCCCACCGTGAACAATACAAAAAACCTTGGTTAGAGTATGCTCCTTTACCTCTCCTTCAACCCTTTCTACATAATCCTTAGGACAAACGATGACGATTTTATCAATCTTTGGATGCTTTTCAAAAAGAAAAAGCGAATGAAGGTAGATTGGAAGACCAGCCAAAGGAAGAAACTGTTTAGGCAAATCCCCTCCGAAACGTTCCCCTTTTCCACCACAGGCTAAAATAGCGGTGATCATACCACTTGCCTCATAAAGCTTTGATAAAGGGTTTGATAAAGCTTTTCTGCCTTTAAGAGCTCATCATGCGTTCCTTCGGCAACGACCCTTCCCCTATCAAGTAGGATGATCTTATCTGCTTTGATGATGGTTGATAGTCTATGGGCGATGACAATGATCGTTGCCTCACCCCTTAGCCTTTCAAGGGCAGATTCTATCGCTACTTCCGTTAAGGCATCAAGCTGGCTTGTTGCCTCATCAAGGATGATGATAGGGGGCTTTCGCAAGAATATCCTCGCCAAGGCCAGCCGTTGCCTCTCTCCTCCAGAAAGGTTTATCCCTTCCTCTCCAAGCACGGTATGATAACCCTTAGGAAGCTTTAGGATGAACTCATGCGCCCTTGCAAGCTCGCAGGCGGAAACAACCTCTTCAAAGGTTGCTGTAGGCTTGGCTAAAAGAAGATTATCTAAAATGCTAAGGTTAAAAAGAAAAGGTTCTTGAAGCACTACTCCGAAGAGATTTCTGTATTCTCTAAGATTAAAATTGTTAATGCGCTCGCCATCTAAAAAAATTTCCCCAGAGGTTGGCTGATAAAACCGTAAAAGAAGCTGAATGAGGGTGGTTTTGCCTGATCCGCTTGGACCAACAAGGGCAACCATCTTTCTTGCTGGTATGTCTGTTGAAACTTCGCAAAGAGCCAAAGGAAGGGATTCATCATACCTAAAAGAAACATTCCTTAGCTCAAAGCCCCTTTGAGGAGGCGACGGCTTTTTTCCTTCAGCTTTTTCTTCAGGAAGGCTTAAAACCTCATCTATTCTTGACCAAGCACCTTGGGCTTCCTTCAAGCCGGTGTAGGCTCTGGCAAGCTTCCGAACTGGATTGTAAACAAGGAGGATTGCCGTAAGCACCGAAAGAAAGGACCCTGGGTCAAGGCTTCCTTTGATGATGAGATAACCTCCGTAGGAGATGACCAAGGCTCCACCGATACCGTTCATAACATCTACGATGCTTTTTGAGGCTTCGCGGTATTTCGTGATCTTTACCGCATACCTAAAGGCACGCTTTAGCTCCTTCTCAAAGAGGTTAAAAACAAGTTCCTGCGAGGGGAAAAGCTTTAGCTCCTTTATTCCTCTTAAGGCTTCGGTCAAACGATGGGTTAGCTCGCCCGTTGCAAGTTGGGTTTGCCTTCTTGCAAGACGGGTCTTTGCTCCAAGGTGCTTACTCGTGTAGACAATGATGGGAAGCGTTATCAGAACAAGAAGGGTTAGGTCAAACCTCATGTAAAAGGCAACCCCTATCAGAACAAGAACTGTCAACCCCTCTTTGATTAAGATCTGGAAGCTTTCCGCAAGGACTGGCTCAATCTGAGCGGTGTCGTTGATCACTCGAGACACCGTCTGCCCTGTCCTCTCTTTTGCTAAGAGCTCATAGGGAAGGTTCAAACACTTTTGGAAAAGCGTTAGCCTTATAAGATTTACCATGCCCGTTGTCGTTATCTTCATGTAGTAAGCCTGAAGAAGGGAAGAAAGCCCGATAAACCCGAAAAGGAGCACCATCCCAATCGGAATTAGCCAGAAGTATTCATGCCTTCCCTGAACAAAGATGATGTTGAAGGCAGGCTTTATGGCTGAAGTCCCAAGTCCTGTAAGTAAAGAGGCAAGAAGGGCAAAAAAGAGACCTAAAAAGAAGCTTTTTTTAAAGGGTTTTAAATATTTTAGAGTAAAAAGCAGGAAGGCTTTGAGCGTATCATTCAAGAAGGATTTCCTTTCCTTTTAAAACCTTCTTCCGCCAAGCTCAGCTGCCAAGGCGCGAAGCCTTGCTACCCTCTCTTCAATGGGCGGATGGGTGGAGAAAAGCTTAAATAAGCTCTTCCCAGAAAGAGGATTAACAATATACATCTGAGCCTGAGCAGGGTTAACATCCATGGGATAAGACCTATTCCAGGCCTCAAGCTTTTCTAAAGCTGACGCTAAGGCTAAGGGGTTCCTGATGATCTTTGCTCCGGTTTCATCAGCGATAAACTCTCTGCTCCGGCTTATGGCAAGCTGAATAAGGGTTGCGGCAAGAGGAATAAGAATTATCCCTACAACCAATCCTATAAGGGCTAAAGGATTAAAGGAGTCCCGGTCTTCATCGCTATGCCCAAAGCCCCCAAAAAATAAGCTCCATTGAGCCATCTGAGCAAGGTAGCTTATGGCTCCGACGATGGTTGCGGCAACGGTAGAGATCAGCACATCCCTATTTTTGATATGGGCTATCTCATGGGCGATAACACCCTTTAGCTCTTCTCTGGTGAGTAGCCTCCTAATTCCGGCAGTTACGGCAACGACGCCATTTTCAGGGTTTCTTCCAGTGGCAAAGGCGTTTGGAACCTCAGAGGGTATCATGTAGACCTGAGGTTTGGGGATGCCTGCTGCCCTTGCTACCTCTTCAACGATAGCATGAAGCTCCGGGTCTTCCTCCCTGGAAACTGGAACAGCACCGCTCATCGCAAGCACGATCTTATCAGAAAAGAAGTAGGCTATAAAATTCATGATACCAGCAAGGACTAAAGCTATGGTTGCTCCGGTCTTTCCTCCGACTAAGCTCCCAAAAAAGATAAAAAGAACGGTAAGCAGGGCAAGAAAAACAAAGGTCTTAACAGTGTTTATCATAACACCACCCCTCCGTAGGGTAAAAGCTTTAGTTTTGTTATATAAATTAATTTAATCCTGTAAACAAGTCAAGAGAGGGAAGGATGTTTCAAAAAATTCACCTACTCCATCCTGCCGAGCGTTAGCGAGGCATCCCTCACTTCGTTCGGGATGGCGTCCCCAGGGGGGAGACCCCTCGCTTCGCTCGGGGCGACAAAAAAAGTAGGCTAGAGGTGGCAAAAAAGTAGGCTCGGAGTGACAGCAGGAGGGCTTGCACAAAAACATTTTTAATACAGCCTCAGAGAGAGGGAAGGAGGTTTCAAAAAAGGCTTTTTCATTCATTGTAGGGGCGCCCCGGCTGAGCTCCCGATGTAAAACCGTAAGAATAAAATCGCGTTTGTTCGTTAAAAAAAGATAGTAGCGTCCGCCCGAACGCCCAAATGTTTTTTTAGTTTGTAATTGCCGAGCAGTCGCTCGCCCGGACATACCTTCCGCTGTTTCTAAAACAATTTGAAACTATTGAGCAACCGCGATTAACTAATAGGCGTAAATCTTCCCATAAGGTCTGTGAGTATAGGGAATAATCTTCACGAAATCTTCCTTTAATACCTCGCTTAGGTCCATCTGAAAATCGTCGCAGTATTCTTTTAGCAAGCGCTCAAGCTCCTTTTCATCGTCTCCATCAAGAGGATAGGGCTTTAGCCCTAAACCAAGGTAGCTCTCCTTAACTTTGCCCCTCACATAGATCTTTCCACCGTGCATACCTGTCCCGAGATAAATGCCGGCGATAGGTCTTTCAGGATATATAGTGTTCATCCCAAGAAGGATAATCACCCCACCTGCCATGTATTCCCCAAGGAAATCTCCGGCTTTACCACCGATGATTATCACCGGCACCTTATCCTGATAGGATTTCATGTGAATGCCAACCCTGTAGCCAACATCACCGTAAATATGGATCTTTCCGCCTCTCATGGCATAACCAATAACATCTCCTCCCAGGCCATGAACCACGATCTTCCCTTCATCCATGGTGTTTCCTGCGCCGTCTTGAACATTTCCAAAGACTTCAAGCCTCGGTCCTCTCATGAAGCAACCAAGGTCAAGACCGGGCGTGCCATAAATTTTAGCTCTCACTTCCGCGGATACCCCGGCAAAAAGGTATCTATGTCCGTTTACACCCGTTAAGATGAGCTCCTTTTCACCCTTGGCTATTGCTTCGCGAATGAGGTTATTAACTTGACTGTAATGGTATATACTGGCATTTAATTCGAAGGGCATCCTCTTCAACCTCCTTAGGTCTTCCTTCAAGGTAGCTTCTTTGATTAGGTATAACTCCCTTTTCAAGCTCTACGATCACTGGCTCCCCAGCCTTGGGTGCCCAAACCTTTTCTGGGTCAGGGCAGATGGTGCGGATGGCAGCCTCCTCGCTTGCCATGTAGTAAAAATCTCCCTTTTTCGCACAAACCAAAGGACGAAGCTTAACCCTGTCGTTTAAACCTACAAGCCCGCCGTTATAGGCAAAAAGTATGGCAAAAGGACCGTTTAAAACCGCGCTCCCATAGACTACCCGAATGGCGGTATAAAGCTCTCTCTCTTCCTCCTCCATCTCGTCTATCTCCATCCAGAAAGGGGGAGCAAGGGCTTTACAGGCAAGCTGAAGGGGAAGACCATGCCTTCGGATCAATAAGTCTAAGAGATAGGCTACAACTTCAGTATCCGTAAGAAGCGTGCATTTGTAGCCAAAAAGCTCAAGATAACGCTTGTTTGTCCCGTAGCTTGAAATCTCGCCGTTATGAACGATCGACCAATCAAGGATGGTAAAGGGATGGGCTCCACCCCACCATCCAGGGGTGTTTGTCGGAAAACGATTATGCGCCGTCCAGATAAAGGCTTTATACTCATCTATCCTAAAAAACTCGGCTATCTCATCAGGAAAACCAACCCCTTTAAACACTCCCATGTTTTTACCGGAGGAAATGACATAAGCTCCTTCCACCTTCTCGTTGATATCCATCACCAGAGAGACGATGTAATTATCCTCTTCATCCTCGCCGCAGACCATCTGGTATTCTTCATCAAACTTCGGTTTGACAAAGTACCTTTTAAAAAGTGGTGCATTTTTGATAGTCTTTACCTTTTTAGTGGGGATTGGCTCCTTGTAGTTAACGAAGGTCTTATGGGCTAATATTTCCTCTACCTTCTCTAAGGCAGTCTTATCTTGAGCCATTACATGAAGGGCATAGTAATCCTTGTGCTCAGGATAGATTCCATAGGCCGCAAAGCCAGCTCCAAGCCCGTTTCCTCTTTCATACTGGCAGCAGATGGATTTGATAATAAGGTCACCTGGTATTAGCTCGCCCTTTACATTTATAATTCCAGCTATACCGCATCCTGACATTTCCTTTATCTTTTCTTTAAGAAGCCACATAGCTTACTCCCCCGCATGTTTAACTTCTAAGATTTCCATTTCCTTTTCAGTTAAACCTACAGCCCTTAGTTTGTCCCTGTTTCCTTTCAAACTTTCGATGGAGTTTATACCCATGGCACCGAGCATCTCCTTAATCTCAAGAGCCCAGCCTTTAACAAGGTTGTAGATCTTTTCATAGGCCACATCAGGTGGAAGGCGCTTAATTAGTTCGGGGTTGTTGGTGGCAATGCCCCAGGGACATTTTCCTGTGTAGCAACGCTGGCACATGGTGCAGCCAACGGCGATAAGGGCAGCTGTTCCGATGTAGACAGCATCAGCCCCTAAAGCTATTGCCTTGACCACATCAGCACTGTTTCTTATTCCACCGGAGGCGATGATGCTTGCCCGGTGTCTGATGCCCTCTTCCCTAAGCCTTTTATCAACGGCTGAGATAGCAAGCTCAATGGGTATGCCGATGTAGTCTCTAAACATGGTGGGCGCAGCTCCAGTTCCACCTTTTAAACCGTCGATAACCACCGCATCGGCTCCAGCCCTGACAATCCCTGAAGCAATAGCCGCAACATTATGGACAGCGGCAATCTTAACAAAAACAAGCTTCTTATATTCTGTAGCCTCTTTTAAAGCAAAAATAAGCCCGCGGAGGTCCTCTATGGAATAGATGTCATGGTGCGGTGCAGGTGATATAGCATCAGATCCAACCGGGATCATCCTCGTTTTGGAAATCTCCTCAGTTACCTTTTCACCCGGAAGATGACCACCGATACCAGGCTTTGCACCCTGCCCGATCTTTATTTCGATCGCCACTCCGGCGTTTAAATAATCAACATGCAAACCAAATCTCCCGGAAGCACACTGAACTATAGTGTTTGAACCGTATTCATAGAGAGAGGCATGCAATCCCCCTTCACCCGTGTTGTATAGGGTGCCAAGGTCCCTTGCTGCCCGAGCCAATCCTTGGTGAACATGCAAGCTTATCGCACCGTAAGACATGGCGGCAAACATTATAGGCACCTCAAGCTGAATCAAAGGGGGAAGCCTCTTCTTTAGGCGAAACTTTCCGTTTACCTTTTCTATTTCAAGACTTTCTGGCTTCGGACCGATGAAAGTTCTAAGCTCCATTGGCTCACGCAAGGGGTCGATAGGAGGGTTTGTTACTTGACAGGCGTCAAGCACAAGATGGTCAAAGTAGTTTTTGTAGGGCTGAGCACAGCCTGTAGAAGTAAGGAGAACCCCTCCTTGGTCTGCCTGTTTGTAGATGTTTTTTATATGCCAGGGTGTCCAGAGGGCGTGTTCTCTAAAGTCTGAGGGATGGCGTCTTATGACCAAAGCCTTGGTGGGACACATGGCTTCACAGCGATGGCAACCTACGCACTTTGAATCATCGGCAAGCAAAGTTTTTTTCTTTTCGTCCCAAACATGAACTCCATAACTGCATTCCTTGACACAGCGCTTACACTTTATACACCTTTCCCAAATCCTTTGGACTAAAAAGTCTGGATAAAAGCTTGAAAACTGGGGAGAGGCCATTTTAGCGCTACCTCCTACTTCGCGTTTAGGTTGAATTTATGAATATACAATTTTTTTAGAAAATTCAAAGGGTTCTACTAAAGAGGTTAAAAAAAATTTGCAGGAAGACCCCTCGCTCCCCTCGAGAACACACGCTCCACCAGTCCTGCCGAGCAAAGCGAGGACTGAGCGATTGCCCTCGCTACAGATGGAGATGTTATATTGTAAATTAAGCAACCTGTTGTAAACTAAGCCTATGCAAAACCAACCTGTCGCCAGACAACCTGTTTTAATGCAACTACCCTCAGGTTTATACCTTGGGCTTGTCTGCTACAATCCGCAGTTCGAAAATCTTAAGTTCGTGCTCGAGAAAAGAGAATTTTTTGAAATGGAATGGCCAGCCTTAGTAATCACACAAGAAAAGGGGCTCCTTCCCTTTTTGCTTGGAATCCCCTACTTTACCGTCCAACGGTCCCAGATCATCTGGTATACAACGCATATTCCTGCCGAACTTTTAAACTATTATCAATCTTTTATCCCCATTCTTAAAGAGCCAGGTTTACCCGGAGAAGCAAAACCCCAACCTAAAGTCAAAGCTAAGAAAGAATCCGATAAAATAATCCCCTTTCCTCTAAGGAAAGATCAAGGGGGCTAAGTATGCCCTTGAACCCTCCGCTTATAGCACCCTCTCTTCTTTCGGCAGACTTTGCAAGGCTTGCCGAAGAGGTGAAAGCGGTTGAATCCGCTAAAGCTGACCTTTTGCACCTTGATGTGATGGATGGACGCTTTGTGCCAAACATCACCTTTGGTCCCCTCGTGATTTCTGCCATTCGTCCCCACACTTCCCTTCCCTTTGATGTTCATCTGATGATAGTTGAACCCTCAAAATACATAGAAGAGTTTGCTAAGGCTGGTGCTGATTGGATCTGTGTTCACGCTGAGGCAGAAATCCATCTTCATAGGGCGATAACCAGGATAAAAGAGCTTGGCAAAAAGGCAGGCTTAGCCTTAAACCCTCATACCCCCCTTGAGATGGTCGAATATTTACTCTCTGAGCTTGACTTTGTCCTGATAATGACCGTAAACCCGGGGTTTGGAGGGCAAAAGTTCATCCCTCAGGTTTTAAAAAAGATAGAGCGCCTTCGCAAGATGATAGATGAAAGGGGCTTAAAAACCTTGATTGAGGTTGACGGTGGCATAAACAAGGAAACAGCAAAGGATGTAATTTCAGCTGGTGCTGACATCCTCGTTGCTGGGACAGCCGTCTTTAAAGAAAAGGATTATCGCTTAGCTATCGAAGCCTTAAAATATCCCAAATAATCTTTGCGCTTTTTAACCCGTCTTTATAAAGGCTAATTACGAGGACAAGGATTAAACTGAAGTAAAGCTCAGCCCTTATTAGGTATTCGGCAATACTGCCAAGTGCTGCCAAAAGGTAAAGAAAATTTTCACCCTTTTTTCTAAAAGGAATAACCTTGGCTAAACCATTTCTAAAAAAGTAAAGGTTTAAAGCAATGATGGGTATAAAAAAAAGCTTGCCTGAGTTGGGGAAAAGAATTAGCAAGCTTATAGGATAAAATAAGGTAGAAAAAGAACGAAGAAAGGCGAATAGGACAGCGGGCTTTGAGAATAACGCTTTAGAAAAGCGGTAAAAGTAAGGTATGGCTGAAAGATAGGAAATAAAAACAACCGCTGCTAAAAGGTAATCTGAAAGGTGAGAAAAACTGGGAAAGAAAGTATTTACCGAAATAATAATCCCCGCAAAAAGCATCTGGAGTAAGGTTTTTAAGCGGGCAATCCCGACTACTCTCAGGTCTTCAGGGAACAAGCTTCGCATTAAGGCAACGATAAGCTCTCGAAAAATAAGAAGAAAAACTAAAGGATAGGATACATACTTTAAGTAGGAAAGAATTAGGAAAACGGAGGTAATGAATATCTTATCGGCAACCGGGTCAAGCAGGGCTCCAAGGAAGCTTTTTTTTCTTAATCTTCTTGCAAGAAGACCGTCCGCATAATCAGTCAAACCAAGAAGGGACCCAAGGGCAAGAGAGGCAACCTTAGCCGAAGTTGATTCTAAAAAAAGAAGAAGACAGGGCAAGGGCAAAAGAAGGATCCTTATCAGAGTAAGCTTGTTTGGAGTTAGAAGCGTCCTTCCCTCTTCAGCTTTTCCTTTAAGCTCTTGAGTAGAAACGCTAATCTCTCTAAATCCTCCTTAGTAAAATCCTTATCTTTATAATAGCAAGATTGATAAGTTTTTACAAACTCCCTTGCTAAATCTTTAAATTCTCCTTCGGGGAGAGCTTCAACAAACTCAGATAGCCCCTGATTTTTACCCCTTTCATACCCAGCCTTCTTTAGAACAGTTAAAAATTCGTAAAGAAGTCTTTTTTCCTTTGGCTTAAAGTAGATAGGTATTAGTTTTATGAGTATAGCTAAAATCAAAACTCCTACCAGGATTAAAAGAAGCCATACTCCTGCCAGGGGCTCAAGAAGGGATTTTGGAAAGACCTGCGGTATGCCTCTTGGTTTCTCTTTAGCAAAGATTTCCTTAGCTAAGGAGAGAAGCTTCTTTTGCTTTCCTAAGTCGTAGTCTAAGATAAGCTTAGTATACTGGTAGTTTATAAGGTCAAGAATAAGGCCCAATCTCTTGAAGAAAGAAGATTCCTCAAAGGGGCGAGCTCCCCTTTGCGGAGTTGGGTCAAAAAGAAGCCATTTGCCGTCAATGTAGGCTTCAACCCAGGCATGGGCAAACCGCTCTTCCACCACATAGTAGTTGCCAACCCTCTGATAGATGGCTCCTCGGTAACCGCCAACAACCCTTGCTGGAATCCCGTTTAGACGGAGTAGAACCGCCATAGCTCCCGCAAAGTACTCGCAGTTTCCTTTCTTTGTTTTAAAAAGAAAATCTTCCAAAGGCGAAGAGGAAATGGGAAGGTCTTTCATACTGTAAGAAAAGGGAGGTGAACTTAAGTATTTGTAGATGTTTAAAGCAGTTTGATAAGGATTTTCACCTTTTAAACTTTCAGCAATGTCCCTTATCTTTGAGCTTAGCTCTGGAAGTTGGAGATAGGAACTAAAATCTCGTTCTAAAGCAGGCTTTTCTTTGGTTAAACTAAACACGAGGTTATATTTGATTGGAGTAATTGCACCTAACCCTGTTTGGTAGGTATAGTCCGAGAAAGCTAATACTGGCATGTTTCCTCTTACAGAGGCTGGTGCTTCAACCACTGGCAAAAAATCCCCTTGAGGGATCTCTAAATAGACGGTGCCTGAAATTTTAGGTCCCTTTACTACGGAAACTTCTTTTCTTAAAGGAGGATTAAACCTTCTTTTCCAAGACCTTCCGTCAAAGTAATCATAGATGATTACTCGGAAGTATAGCTCCGAAGGCGGAATAGCTTCAGAGAGCTCAAGCCGGAGCACCTTAGCAGAGCTCTCTTGAATTTGAGAAACCTCACCAAGCCTTATGGCTTCTGTAAAACCAGTCTTTGCTTTTTTCTCCCCTACGCCTATTTGAAACAATGGTTGGTTAAGCCGAGGGAAGAAAACAAAAAATAAAATGGAAATTAAAAGAGTAGCAAAGAGTATGACACCCATTGTTAGGATAGATGATTTCAGTTCGGAAAAAGTGACCTTGATGATACCTCCTTCTTGAAGATAAAGATGTATGAACAAAGCAATAGGAAAATACAAAAGATTACAAACAAAAAGGATAAAAAAAGAAAAATGAGTGTAAAAATAAGTTAAGCCTGCATAAAGCAAAAGGGCAAGAAGATAAACTTGAAAGAAATTTCTCAAGGTAGGCTTTTCGAGAAGTTTAATACAAAGCAAAAGCATTATGGTTGTTAAACTTGAGGGTAGAAAATTTTCCAAATTCACGCTTAGTATAAAAATCAAGACAAAAAAGATGGCTAAAAGATTGACGATGATGGAGGGAAATTGCCTTTCCTTTATTTTCAGAAAAAAACTTAAAATGAAAAGCAATGTTCCAACCAAAGCAAAGGCTCTATCTATGACGAAAAGGCAAAGTATAAAGGGTATGGCTGTTCCTATGTAGATAAGGCTTATCTCAAGCCTTTTCTTTTCCATACAGGGCAAGCTCGGTTAGAATTCTTTTTTGATGAAGAGGTCCAAGGCTTGGAGGAATTTTCTTTCCGAATAGATTTAGCCCGTAGGGAAGGCTTAAGGATTCAAATTTTAGGACTAAAAAGGTAGCTTGAGAGAGCTTTTCTTCAAGGGTTCGCCCTGGTAGTTTTTCTACTTCGATCATCAGGGGATTTTCTGCCTCTTCAGCAAGCTTTTTTAGCATCAGCTCATCCCTTTTGGCTAAGCTTTTCCAATGAATAAGCTTCCGTGGAGCAAAGGCTATGTATTCTCGCAAGCCCAAAAACTCACCAGTCCCTAAGCCATCCTTTGGTCTTTCCCCTACCCTCTTTCTACCAAAGGCGCTATCAAAAGGTAAAAGAATGGGCAATGGCTTAGGATAGACTACAAACTTGACTTCCTTTTTAACCTCTAAATATCTCACAAAAAGGGCAAGGGGAAAGGGGGATGAAACCTGAACAATCTCAAGAGTAGCAAACCCTCTTTCTTTTGGGAAAATCGGAACCACTTTCTCCGCAACATCCTTTACTTGCGGGAAAATAATAAACCTTTCTTCATCATTTGCGGAGCTTTTTAATTTTAGCTTTACTTTTAGTATAAAAGCGGGTAATCTTTTTTCGTTCTTAACCCTAATGGTTGCAAAAGCTTCCCTCTCCGCAAAGACATTGTTTGAAGGCTCGACCTCAAAGGTAAGCCCTTTGAGGTTGTATCTCGCAAAAACGCCTGAGAGCCACATAAAGCTTAGAAGCAAAGAAAGCATCACAAAGAGAAGATTGTTCCCGGTATTTGCGGCGGCAACCCCGATAAAAATTGTGACCAAGGAATAAAGAAAGCCGGCTTTGGTGACGCGGAGCTTCACAACGGCAAAGGAATGTTCTCTAAGATCTCTTTCACTATAGCCAAGCCTTGGGAGCTATACTCCTCTTTAAATATAAGCCTATGAGGAAGGGTATAGGGGGCAAGCTCTTTTATATCTTCAGGGATAACATAATCACGGTCATAGATAACTGCCCTTGCTTTGGCTGCAAGCATCAAAGAAAGAAGAGCCCTTGTTGAAAGTCCAGCTATTAAGTAAGGGCTCTTCCTTGTCGCTTCTGCGATGTCTAAAAGATAGTTTAAAACTTTTTCTGACACATAGACGGCTTTTACTTTTTCTTGTTCGGCTTGGAGGGTTTCTTTATCGATGAGTTTTTCTATCTTCGGGATATCCTCCCTTAGGCTTCCTCGCTTAAGTATTTCAAGCTCTAAATGTCTTGGCGGATAACCAAGGGAGATCTTCATCAAGAACCTGTCAAGAATGGCTTCGGGCAAAGGGAATGTGCCAAGGTATTCAATGGGGTTTTGGGTGGCTATCACAAAGAAGGGCTGGGGTAGCTTGTGGGTGATCCCGTCAATGGTTGCTTGCCCTTCCTCCATCGGTTCAAGAAGGGCGCTCTGGGTCTTCCCACTTGCTCGGTTTATCTCATCAAAAAGGACTACATTGTTAAACACCGGTCCTGGTTGGAAAACAAAGCTCCCTTTTTCCTTTACATAGATAGAGCCTCCAAGAATATCTGAAGGTAAAAGGTCTGGCGTCCCTTGAATTCTTCCAAAGCTTAGCCCTAAGGACCTTGCCACAACAAGGGCTAAAGTTGTTTTTCCAATGCCTGGCAGGTCTTCAATGAGTAAATGCCCTTTAGCAAGAAGGGTGATGATGGTTAGCTCGATCGCCCTTTCTTTTCCAGGGAGTATCTTCCCAAGCTCTGAGATAAAATTTTTCCATAGCATAGGCAAATTTTACACTTTAAATTAGAAACACCAAGCCTTAGCAAGGATGTTTTCAAAAAAGTCCCTTAATCCGTCGTGCCGAGCGATAGCGAAGCATCCCCACCTAACTTTTGTCCTATCGAGCGATAGCGAGACATCCACTGAGTGACCCATCGGCTTTCGCTCAAGGTGACAGCCCATCCATGTCTTTCCGAGGCGTTAGCCGAGGAATCTCCTCTTTTCTTGTCAAAAAAGGGGGTCCTTGCTAAAAGAATAAAGCCGTTTAATAATTACAACTAAGAAATATTGCCTTTTTTTGAATAACATGCCAATAAAGAAATACAAAACTTTCCAAGAAGCAAGAGAAGATCTTTGGAATTTTAATCCTGATGAGGAGTGGTTGAAGAAAGCTTTTCGTATCTTTGATTTCCCAGAGGTTTTTGGAAGGCTTAAAACACAACGACCATTCGAGCGGGGAATTAAAAAATTTAAAACCTTTGAAGAATTCCTTGAATACAAAAATTCTAAACTTTTATGAATTCAGAAAAGCTCAAAGAGGGCTTTCTAAAACTTTGTGAAGCATTAAATAAAAAAGGAGTTTAGTATGTTGTAATTGGTGGCTTTGCTGTATTCCTTCATGGTTTCCCAAGGTTTACAGAGTATATAGACCTTTTCATAGACCCATCTCCAGAAAATATTTCAAAATTTAAAAAAGCTTTATCCTCCATTTATGACGAGCCATCTATAGATGAGCTTACAGTAGAGGATTTTCATCAGTATGCAGTTATCCGCTACGGAACACCAGATAATTTTTATGTAGACTTTATAGCTAAAATTGGCGAAATGTTTACTTTTGATGATATTAGTAAAGACATAGAAAAAATTAAACTTCAAAATATAGAAATACTAATCTCTGGAGTAAAAAGTTTGATCGAAATGAGGAAAACAATAAGAGAAAAAGGATAAACAGGATGAAAAGAGGTCCTTACAAAACAGCTCCTTGTCCTTGATGGGGCTGTTTTAAAAATGTTTTTGTATAAGCCCGCTGTCACCCCGAGGCGTTAGCCG
>Ga0315272_10000701_pt1 | contig 17051 bp, 15 predicted proteins | sample C3_middle_MG_FD_203918 | JGI IMG/M metagenome (GOLD analysis project Ga0315272, IMG submission 203918) | Sediment microbial communities from Yellowstone Lake, YNP, Wyoming, USA - C3_middle | ecosystem: Environmental > Aquatic > Freshwater > Lake > Sediment | place: USA: Wyoming | collected...
GCAAGTATCAGTGCGATTTTGTAAATAACACCGGTGGCATAACCGGAAAGGCCTTTGGCATCCATAAATCGCTTGACATGGCCGGATCTGCCCTGGGGATCTTGTTTGCGTTTCTGATACTAAAGGCTGGACACGGAGCCTACGATTATCAACAGATTTTTTATCTGTCCATCATCCCGGCAGTCCTGAGCCTGATTATGTTTTCCAAAATAAAAGAAAAAAAAGAAGCCCGGATCATCAAACCGCGGGAACCTTTCTGGCAGAACATCAACCTGCTGGATAGCCGGTTGAAATTGTATATTTTGGTGGCGTTCATATTCACCCTTGGCAATTCCTCCAACGTTTTCCTGCTTTTGCGGGCAAAAAGCCTTGGGTTCGATGACACCACAGTCATCTTGCTTTACTTCATTTACAACGTATCCGCATCCCTTCTGGCCATTCCGGCAGGCAAACGGTCTGACAAGGTGGGCAGGAAACGGGTTCTCGTTGCAGGATATTTTGTCTTCGCTGTCGTGTATTTTGGCTTTGCCTTTGTGCAACAGAAGGAGCTCATGGTAGGACTGTTTGTCCTATATGGTGTTTACACAGCCATGATTGCCGGGGTTGAGCGGGCATTTATTGCGGAAATATCGCCGCCACAGCTGAAGGGCACCATGCTGGGACTTCATTCCACAGTTGTGGGCATCGCACTGCTGCCGGCCAGCACCATCGCAGGGGTACTTTGGACAACCCTTGGCGCACCGGCGCCCTTCGTGTTTGGGGCATGCCTTTCTTTGCTCGCAGCCGTTGTGCTGCTGGTATTGATGAAAAGCGGAATGCCTGACAAGGTGCAGGAATGAAACACCTTCCAAACACAATCACCTTGTTTCGGGTGTTGCTGACCATTATCCTGAACGTATATATCTATCTGGACTTTGGCGAGATTCTTGTGCCGCTCATTCTGACCGGAGTAATTTTTCTTTCTGATATGACGGATGGCTGGCTGGCAAGAAAATACAATGCTGCGACTAAATTTGGCGAGGGGTTTGACGCGTTTGCGGATATATTTTACGTGGTGACATCCTATGCGGTTTTATATGGATACCATGTTTTGCCCTTGGTCGGGCTCATACTGATACTATTCAAGTTCCTTGAGTTTGTAGTGACCTCAGCAATCATAGAAGCCCGGCAGCACGATAGAAGCACCCATGGACTATTCATTTTCGACCATTTGGGAAAGACCGCCGGCATTCTGTTTTACATAACCCCCATAACGACATACGTCATCCATCAAACGTTCAGCAGCTACAACCATACGATTCATATTGCGATTGGCGTTGCTCTGGGGCTGATCGGTATCATGGCGATTGTGTCATCCTGGCACCGTATCGGCAGTTGCTATAAAATCACAAACAGTTCCAACGCATAGAGCAGGTTTTGCCGCATATTCCAATGCCTGCTAGGCAAGGAGGAAGTAAAATGAACAAAATACGTGTGATTATTGTTATCATCATTGTAGCCGTCGTCGGCGGCGGTGTTTTTCTGCTCAACGACTACATCAAAAATCATTCCAAGCCGGATATTGTTTCCCAGGCAACCATGGACCGTTATCAGGTCAATGAAATCAAAGAATATCAGGGTGCGAATCTTGATCCGGCCATCGGACCACGGGACAACTCCATCAAAGGCGTCCAACACGTGGATATCAATACATACCGCTTGAAACTATCCGGGCTGGTCAACACGCCAAAGGAGCTGACTTACAGCGACGTGCGTGGCCTCGACGTTTATGAACGAAAAATCACCCTGCACTGTGTGGAGGGCTGGGACGCCACCATTTTGTGGAAAGGGGCGCTCCTCAAAGACATATTGGATTTGGCAGGCGTGAAGACTCAGGCCAATACAGTGATATTTCACTCAGTGGACGGATATACCACATCTCTTCCCCTTGATACCATCTTGTCCAATCAATTGATTTTGGCGTATGGCGCCAACGGATTGGATCTGCCTCCAGAACTGGGATTCCCGTTTATTGTGGTGGCAGAAAACAAATATGGCTACAAATGGGCCAGGTGGGTGTCTGAAATTGAACTCTCCGATGATCCGTCTTATCTTGGATATTGGGAAAAAAGGGGATATAATGATGATGCAACCGTTGCCCCGTGATGAAAGAGGGAGTGATAAAAATGGAAAACCTACGAACAATCATGCAGACTCCGCGTTTGAACCTTGTGGAAGCCACTGACTCCGATGTGGATGCCATCATCGAAATCGAATCCCACAAAGAAAACCGGGATTTCATCTGGATTGGCACAAAGGAACAGCACCTGGACGAAATCAAAGACCCCAACCACTTGCTCTTGCTTTTCCGTGCCAAGGAAGACGACCGGATCGTGGGGTACGCGCTGGCTCGAATTGATTATAAATCCGAGGTGTTTGAGCTTCGAAGGATTGCAATCACCGAGAAAGGCATGGGCTTTGGAAGAGAAACGATGAAGGCCATTATGGACTTTGCCTTCAACCAGCTTAATATCAACCGGTTTTGGCTGGATGTATATCCTGACAACCTGATCGGCATCCGCTTGTATGAAAGTCTGGGAATGCACTTGGACGGTGTGCTCCGACAAAACTACAAATCCAGCCGGGGATACCTGGATCAAATCATTTACTCCATGCTGAAATCCGAGTGGTTTGCAGCTTGATTTGCCGGGTATATAAGGACCCAGTTTATTGTATTGAACAACCAACGGAGGTGTGATATGAAAACAATTCCAAGCCTTGGCATGCCTGGAAACGCAGAAGAGGCAATAAAGTTTTATGCGGAAGCTTTGCAGGGAGAAATCAAAGGCATTATGCGGTATGAGAATATGCCGGGCGGAACCGCAGATCCGGCTACGGTGGGTAAAGTCATCCATGGCGAAGTGGTCTTCGAAGGCGGAACCTTGTTTTTCAGCGACAATTTCATGTACGAAGTCGTGCCGGGAAACCAACTTGAACTGACCCTGGACTGTGACTCGGAGGAGCAGTTGCGGGCATTGTTTGAAGGGTTGAAAAAGGACGCCAGAAAGATCACCATGGAGCCTCAGGCCACCTTTTGGGGCGGAATATATGCCCAACTGACGGACAAATACGGTACTGGATGGGGCTTGAATTTCCAAAAAGAACCTCTTCCCAAATAAATAAATAAGTTTCTTGAAAGCATTCCCAAATCGGGAGTGCTTTTTTATATAAACAATACAGTTACAGGCTTTGTTTTGATGAACACATATCGGAGTTTTGTGTTATAATTCAAGCATTATTATTGAATTCGAATAAAAGTGGGGGTTGCCTCAACCCAGGAGATAATCATGATATTTCATAATTTTGAAGAGCTGATTCAAGCGAATCGAAGAACAAAAACGACAAAAGCTGTGGCGGTGGCAGCCGCTGAAGATCGGCATACACTCGAGGCTGCTTGCCGTGCAAAGAAAAACAATATTGCAGAGCCGATTCTGGTGGGGGACAAAGACCAGATTATCGCCGGGCTTGCAGCCATTAACGAACAGATTTCTGATTACCAAATCTTTCATACCAAAACAGCCGCGGACGCCGCCGCAAAAGCCGTTTCTCTTGTAAATGAAGGCAAGGCGGATTTTCTCATGAAAGGAAAAATTCAAACTGCTGATTTATTGCATGCAGTCTTGGATAAGGATCAGGGATTAAGCACCGGGCGAGTCATGTCGATAATCGCATTCTTTCAACTGCCGGGGTACCACAAGTTATTGGCAATTACCGATGGCGGAATGATGATGTATCCTAATCTAGATGAAAAAATACAAATCATTCAAAATGCTGTTGGGGTATATCATGCATTTGGTATTTTAAACCCAAAGTTGGCTGTATTGACGGCGATTGAAAATGTAAATCCAAAAATGCCGGAGACAGTTGACGCTGCCGCATTAAAGCATATGAATATTGTTGGAGAAATCACAGGTTGTATTATAGAGGGCCCAATCTCATATGATTTGGCAATGAGTCGGGAAGCTGCCATGTTGAAATGTTATGAGAGTCCTGTTAGCGGGGATCCCGATATTCTGATTGTACCAAATATATCCACAGGCAATATACTTAGCAAAGCGCTTGTGGTTTCAGCAGGTGCCATTATGGCGGGGTTTGTCATTGGAGCAAAGGTGCCGGTTGCGCTCACATCCAGAGGATCTTCCGCTGAAGAAAAATACTTGTCGCTTGTTCTGTCGGCCTCGGCAGTGTAATATTAATAAAAAAGTTTAGGAGGATTTTATGAACAAAAAAAGTATGTTGACATTTTTGTGGATACTTGTGATTGCCCTTTGCGGAGCTATACTTGTCATCCCAGCAACGCGGGAAGTATTCCTTGCGGCCACCAAGGCACATCCATATTTAATGGGTTTTGTCAAATTTGGAATTCTGGCAACCATGGGCGAGTTGTTGGCCATCCGTATCACGACCGGCAATTGGACAGCGCCCAAAGGTCTTCATTGGAGAAGTGTGATATGGGGGCTTATTGGGATGCTGATCACACTAATTTTCCAAATCTTCGCAGGAGGGGTCACATTCGCCATGAGTGGTGGATATCTGCCGGGTGGCGAAAACAAGTTTTTATTCGCACTGTTTGTATCAACCATCATGAATCTTACTTTTGCGCCAACTTTTATGGCTGCACATAGATTTACAGACACTTGGCTTGATCTTCGTTATGAAGGTAAGCGAAACATCCGTGTCACTGACGTTACTAAAAGAATTGACTGGAATGGTTTTGTTTCATTTGTTGTAATAAAAACGATTCCATTTTTCTGGATTCCTGCCCATACTATTACATTCCTGCTGGCACCGGAATATCGAGTTGTCGTTGCCGCATTCTTATCAATTGCTCTTGGCGGAATTTTATCCTTTGCAAAAAGGAAAGGAAGCCAACTAAAAGTCGACTAGCTTTCGTCCAATACCATATCAAGCCAAATAACAAAAAGTTGACTTGTTTGGCTTGATACATCATAATTGCCCATATAAGGTTATTGAATTTAAGGGGCACATATGAAGAAGAAACCTGTAACAAAAATGCGTGAATCGGATTCCTTGACTATGGGCAGAAGTCAACGAAAACACCGTTTCGACTGGCGCTATCTGGTGTTGATGCCGGCTATTATCTTGTACTTTGAACTTTGTCTTCGGGTTACTGCCGGCCTGCCATTCTTCGATGTGGGACTCTTGTATATTTTGATGTTTTCGATTGCGGCGGGTGGACTTTTGACACTGCTCCTGGGCTTCTTTGGAACCAAAGGACGCAGCGTGGCCACTTGGATATTAACCATCTTCTTTGTGATATTTTATGGTTCCCAATTTTTTTATTATTCCATTTTTGGGACCTTTTACACATTCTATTCCATGATCAATGGTGGAGCTGCCTTTCAATTTTATGATACGATTATTGCCAACTTCGGCAAAGTCTGGCTGCCACTGCTGCTTTTCTTTCTCCCAATTGTTCTATTGATCCTCACCTCGTCCTTCCGCAAGAAACAACCGGGCACCAATGGCAGGCGCAGACTCGCCTTATTGCTGTCGGTTGTTTTGCTGCAGGCCCTTACCGTGTTTGCGGTATGGACGGACCAGGGTGAAGGATTGAATTCCAATATGTTGTATTTTGGTTCAGCAGATACCGCATCCAGCATTTCCCGCTTTGGCGCGTTGACTGCGATGCGCCTTGATATCCAAAAAACAATCTTCCCACCGGAGGATGGCCCTTCCGGGGGAACTCTTGGACCAGGGTCGAAAAACAACATTCCCGATTCCCTCTATGCCAAACAAGTATACGATCTTGATTTTGACAAGCTGATTGCCAGCGCGCCTAACAGCACCGTCAAAGCCTTGCACAAATATTTTTCCACTGTGACACCCACCAACATGAATTCATATTCCGGAAAGTTTGAAGGATACAATCTGATCCTCTTAACAGCGGAAGGATTCAGCCCCTACGTGATCAGCAAGGAGCTGACCCCAACGCTTTACAGAATGTCCACAGAAGGATATCAGTTCACCAATTTTTATAATCCGGTCTGGGGCGTAAGCACTTCCGACGGAGAATATACTTTATGCACCGGTCAGATTCCAAAAGCTGGAGTATGGAGTTTCAAGGAGTCGGCCAAAAACGATTTGCCCTTTACCATGGGCAATCAATACCGTTTCCTTGGATTGAAACCAAGAGCCTACCACGACCATTCTTACAGCTACTATGATCGGGACTTGTCCCATCCCAACGCAGGCTATTTGTATAAGGGCAGGGGAAACGGCTTGAACCTAAAAGACCAATGGCCGGAGTCCGACCTGGAAATGATGCAAAAAACCGTGGATGACTATATCGATGAACCTTGGTTCCACACGTATTATATGACGGTGAGCGGACACTTGAACTACACGTTTACAGGAAATATGATGGCTGCAAAACACAAAAGTGAAGTCGCCAATTTGAACCTTTCGGAACACTGCAAGGCCTATATCGCCTGCAATATCGAGTTTGACCGGGCCATGGGATATTTGATTCAGCGTTTGGAAGATGCCGGTATTGCAGACAAAACCCTGATTGTGTTCTCCAACGACCATTATCCCTATGGCCTTACAGAGGCGGAACAACTGGAGCTGGCCGGTTTGTCCAAGTTTGACCCGATGTACGAAATGTACAAAAGCAGACTGGTCATCTGGAGTGGAGACATGAAGGGAGACTCCGGCAAGGTCATCGATAAGGTTTGCTATCAGCCGGATATCATTCCGACCATTTCAAATTTGCTTGGGATCCCTTATGATTCACGGATGCTGTCTGGCACTGACATTTTTTCCGACAGCGAAGGACTTGTCATCTATAAAGACTATTCCTGGCAAACCGCAAAAGGCATCTATATCACGAAGGACAAAAAATTCTATCCAGTGGGTGGAGCTGCTGTTGAGGATGGCTATGTCAGCCGAATGAACAAGCATGTACGAAATACGTTCTGGGCATCGGCAAAAATCCTGGAAACCAATTATTTCAGGTATATCATTTCCGCGAAACAGAAAAAAATCCTGGACAATCCAATACCGCTTCCATAAAGATTGGATGGTGAAATATGAATTCAGAAATCATCGTTGCATTGATTCAAAATATTGCAATTTTGCTGGCATTGGTTTTTATCTATTCACTGGTCTTAAGCAATCGTCTGACGGACAAACCATACTACAAAATAGCGGTTGGTATTTTCAATGGGCTGATTGGCATTCTGTTGATGTCAACCGCCTTGCATCTGGCGAATGGAGTAATCTTTGATACAAGATCCATTCTGATCAGCGTTTCCGGAATGTTCTTAGGCGCAATTACCACTGCAATCGCAGCGATAGTCATGATTGCCTATCGGATTTATTTAGGCGGCCCCGGCATGATTGTTGGGGTTGTTGTTGTATTTAGCACTTCAATCCTTGGGATTGTGGCCAACAAGTATTATTTTCAAAAAATTATTTCAGACCTAAAGAACAGGAGTTTGAAGTTCTATCTATTCGGAGTGATTGTGCATGTCGATATGCTGCTTTGCATGTTGCTGTTGCCCAAAGGCCTCAAATTGGAAACGCTAAGTTCCATATCACTTCCGGTCATTATCCTTTATCCCTTAGGCACCTATCTGTTATGCAAAATATTGTTTGAACAGATGGAAAAGCATAACCTTTTGGATATTATCGCAGAGAGTGAAGAAAAATATCGGAATCTGGCTGAGAATACATCGGATATGATCTGGACCATGGATACGGACCTAAAATTGACTTACCTTAGTCCTGCGTCCCTCCGAATTTTCGGCGAACCCCCAGAATCCTATCTGTCTCAGACAATAATGCCTCGAATCATTCCTGAAGATCGAGAACTGTTGATGAATTTCCTGAACAATATACTGGCTCAAAAAAGCGAGACCCAAATAACAAACAACAGGCCATGGATTTTGGAGTGCCGATATGAAAAGAATGATGGAAGTGCAATGTGGATTTCTGTCAGCGCAAACGGAATTTGGGATTCGCAAGGGAATGTGACAGGGCTTACAGGGACGGTGCGTGACATTGACCACCTGAAGCATGTTGAAATAGATAACAATCGTCAGACGGCGCTGATGGTGTCCATAATTGACTCCATACCTGACCTAATTTTTTACAAAGACACCAATGGGGTATGCCAGGGCGGAAACCAAGCGTTTATTCAATTCTGCAACAAGCCGAAACATGAGATCTTTGGAAAGACAGATTATGACCTGTTTCCACAGGAACTGGCTGAAAATTTCACGACTATCGACAAGCAACTGCTTAAGGACAAAACGTTAAGACGTGACGAAGAAACTATTGTATATCCTGATGGTTCAACGCGAATTTTTGATACCTTAAAAACCCCCTTTTGGTTGTCAGAGGGCAACATTGGCGGCATCATTGGGATCAGCAGGGACATCACCGAAAGAAAACAAAAGGAATAAGAAATTAAGTACGTCGCTTTCCATGATTATCTGACAGGTCTTTATAACAGAAGATTTTATGAAGAGGAACTAAAACGTTTGGACGTGCCAAGAAACTTGCCCATTACAGTCCTTATGGGAGATGTGAACGGGCTTAAGTTGATCAATGATTCTTTTGGCCACGCCGATGGAGATCTGATGCTCCAAAAGACTGCCCAGATCATAAAAGAAAATTGTAGGACAGACGATATCATAGCAAGGTTTGGAGGCGACGAGTTTGTTGTCCTCTTGCCCAAAACAACGGCCCTGGAGGCTGAAGTCATACTCGAGCGTGTTGCCAAAAACATGAGCAAGGAAAAAATCAATGGTGTCGACCTTTCGGTATCATTCGGCAGACAGACTAAAACCAATGAAGACGAAACCATTGAATTGGTATGCAAAATTGCCGAAGACAATATGTATCGGAACAAAATGCTGGTTGGAGCAAGCGTTCGAAGTAAAACCATCGACATCATCATGAACACTTTATATGAAAAGAACAACAGAGAAATGCTTCATTTCAAGCGGGTCAGCAATATTTGCGAGAAGCTTGCCATCCAGATGAACCTTGACAAATCCACTATCGAGCAACTTAAGGTGGCTGGGTTGGTTCACGATATAGGTAAAATCGGAATCGATGAAAACATCCTAAACAGCACGGACCGTCTCACTGCTGCACAGTGGAGTGAAATGAAGAAACACTCCGAGATCGGGTACCGGATTTTAAGCGGCTCGGAAGAATTCTCAGAGATTGCCCAGTTTGTACTTGAGCATCAGGAAAAATGGGATGGCACCGGGTACCCCAGAGGCATTTCCGGGGATGAAATTTCTTTGGAGGCACGGATTATTGCGATGGCAGATGCTTTTGATGCCATGACAAGACCCAGAACCTATGGTAACGTTTTCACGCCGGAACAGGCCCTTGACGAGATCAAACGCTGTGCGGGCACTCACTTTGACCCCATGCTGTCGTATATTTTTGTTAAGCATTACAAAGAGATGTTTGAATAGGAGGAAAAGATATGCAAAAAACGAAGATGGTCTTTACCATTGGGCCGGCCAGCGACAGTGAAGAGGTGCTTTCCGCATTGATCGAAGCGGGCATGAGCGCATCCAGGCATAATCTTTCCCATGGCACCCATGAACAAAACCTAGAAAAAATTATGCTGGTTAAGCGGCTGCGGGAACAGTACAAACGGCATATCGCCATTATTTTGGATACCAAAGGCCCGGAAATCCGCACCGGCAAATTCGCCGATGGACAAGTAACCCTGCAAGAGGGGCAGCCATTCCAAATCCACTGCGACGAAGATGTGCAGGGGACCGCAAGCCAGTGTTCCATAAGTGACCATACCCTTTATCAGGACGTGAAACCGGGTGACACCATACTCATCGACGATGGGATTGTGGGGCTTGAAGTACAAAAAGTCGAAGGCAAGGTGATAGATACCGAAGTAAAAAATGCCGGTGTCCTTTCCGACAATAAAGGGGTGAATGTCCCTGGAGTTTCTGTGAATCTGCCATCCTTGACCGAGCAGGATCATTTGGATTTGCGCTTTGGCTGTCAGGCGGGTGTGGACATTGTTGCGGCATCCTTCATCCGGAGCGCATCGGATACTCTGGCAATACGGGATGTTCTGAAGAACTGTGGCGGAGAAAACATTCTTGTATATTCAAAAATTGAAAACCAGCAAGGTGTCGCAAACATTGATGAGATCATTAAGGTTTCAGATGGCATCATGGTAGCCCGGGGGGACATGGGAGTTGAGATTCCCATTGAAGAGGTACCCCAGGTTCAGAAAATGATTATCAGAAAGTGCAATCGGGCAGGCATCCCGGTAATCACAGCGACTCAGATGCTGGATTCCATGATGCGCAACCCAAGACCCACAAGAGCGGAAGTTTCCGACGTTGCCAACGCCATCTACGACGGCACGGATGCGATTATGCTCAGCGGTGAATCCGCCAGCGGAAAGTATCCCATCGAGGCTGCGGTGACCATGGCACGGATTGCCGTTGCAGCTGAAGAGGATTTGAGCTGGGAAGCAGTACAGGAGACCAAAAAAGGCACACCCGTTTGGGATGTCCCCAATGCGATCAGCTGGGCTACTTGCACCACCGCATCGGAGTTGAATGCCAAGGTCATCATCGCTTGCACACAAAGCGGGCATACAGCGAGAAGAATTTCGAAATTCAGGCCATCCTGCGACATTCTCGCCGTTACTCCCAGCGACCGGGTGGCCAGAACATTGGCGCTTCATTGGGGAGTGATTCCCACCACCGCTCCGCAAATGTCGACGACAGACGAGCTGATTGAAAAATCTGTGGCCCTCGCCCTTGAAGGCGGGTATGTTGAACATGGTGATTTGGTGGTTATTGCTGCCGGAGTGCCCATGGGAATTCCGGGATCCACCAACCTGATGAAAGTTCATATGGTGGACGGTCTTTAGCGGGATGTTGAAGAACAACAGTGGTCGGCATATCGCCTGACACGAGGTAAGCAAATGGACAACAAATTCAATAAAATTCGCTTGGTTTACTACTCCGGAACCGGAGGCACCCGAATTGCCGCGGAATGCTTTGCAAGGCAGCTTCGGGACCTTGGCCAATCTGTTGTGCTCCAAAGGTTGAAAGCAGGTGAGCCGGAAGCCACCGGCGACTTTGACCTGTTGCTGGTCCTTTATGCGGTTTATGCGTTCAATGCGCCGGAACCGGTATACGACTGGATCAATAGAATTCCGGAGGAGCAGGGGAAACCCGCAGCCGTCATATCGGTTTCAGGCGGTGGGGAAATGAGCCCCAATACTGCTTGCAGGGTGAAAACCATCAAAATGCTTGAGAAAAAGGGCTATCAGGTCATGTACGAAAATATGCTGGTGATGCCTTCAAACATCGCCATCGCAACCAAGGCGCCCTTGGACAAGATGCTTCTTGACATTTTGCCACAAAAAGTCAGCCATATGATTGCTGAAATCAATCGGGGAAAAATGCGCCGCACCAATCCCCATCTACTTGACCGGGCCCTGGCGTCCATGGGCCATCTGGAACGCTTCGGCGCCCATTCCTTTGGAAAACGGATCCGGGTTTCGGAGAGCTGCAACGGTTGCGGCCTTTGCGCGGAATCCTGCACATCGGGCAACATCACCATGAACGCAGGCAATCCAACGTTTGACTCGAAATGTTTCTTGTGCATGAACTGTTTCTACACCTGTCCCCAAAAAGCATTACGACCGGGCATCGGGAAAATGGCCGTATTAAAAGTCGGTCTGGATTTGGACAAATTGGCCGGGGAACCGCCGGCAGCCCCCATGACCGCGGAACAGCTCAACGCCGCAGCTCCGGGATTTGCCTGGAGCGGGGTTCGAAAATATATCAGCGAGGATTGAACATGACTCAGGTACTAAGGACTACAAACGAAATAAATGAACAGCTTATAAAGCTGGATCCAGCCTTGAAAAAGCTGATTCCTGAAAGTCCGATTGAAGTACAACTGGCGGATGATTACTTTGCGTCCATTGCATCTGCAATCGTTGGTCAACAGCTATCCAACCGGGTGGCCGACGTGCTCTGGTCTCGGCTTGTGACGCTGGCTTCCAATGATGTTTCTCCGGAAACCATCTTGTCATTTTCCGACGAGAAACTTCGGGAGATTGGGATTTCATATTCCAAAATAAAGTATCTTAAAGCGCTGGCCAGTGCGGTCGACGAAAAAATGCTTGACCTTAGCAGCCTGCACCTCTTCGATGATGAAGAAATCATCCGACGACTCACCCAGGTAAAGGGCGTTGGACCGTGGACCGCGGAAATGTTTCTGATCTTTTCCATGGGCAGGACGGACGTGTTTTCCATTGGGGACGGCGGATTGCAAAGGGCTGTGAAGTGGCTGTACCAGCTGGATGAGATTCCTGGCAAAGAAGAAATGCTTCGAATCAGCAGTCAATGGAAGCCATATCGAACCGTGGCCGCTTTGTATTTATGGCGGGCGTTGGATGAAAAGATCATATCATGAGAAGTTGCTTTCTCCGAGGAATAGAAACTGTGAATTTATCCAAAAATAACAAAAAATACTTGTTGACACGCAATCAATTTGTATGTTATGCTCAAAAAAACAAAAAGGAGACAACAATGCTTAGAATCAGTGCAAACAATTTTGCTTGGTGGTGGTGCAGCTTTATGGATCGAATACATAAGGTTTCTTCATCATGCAGCACCGATTGCACAATCTAAACGAATCTCCCAAGAGTAAGTTAATTGAGCGCCTGTGGATCTGAAAGAAGAACCACAGGCGTTTTGGTTTTTGTCAAAACTGAAAGGAAGGAAAAGAAATGGAAAAGAATTTGGAAAAAGTACCTTACAAAATTTATCTCAACGAAGATGAGATGCCCAAAGAATGGCATAATGTCCGGGCAGCCATGAAGGAAAAGCCCGATGGATTTATGAACCCCGCCAACGGAGAACCCCTTCCCGCGGAAGCCTTGGCTCCTCTGTTTTGCCAGGAACTGATCGACCAGGAAATGAACAACACGGATGAGTTCATCCCCATCCCGGAAGAAATAAGAGATTTCTATAAAATGTACCGGCCTTCGCCGCTGGTTCGGGCATACTGTCTGGAGCAGGCGCTTGGAACCCCGGCAAAAATCTTTTATAAGTTCGAAGGAAACAACACCTCTGGCAGCCATAAGCTGAACTCAGCCGCTGCACAGGCATACTACGCCAAAAAACAGGGCATCACCCACCTGACAACCGAAACCGGAGCGGGGCAATGGGGCAGTGCGCTTTCCATGGCATGCGCCTTCTACGGCCTGGACCTGAATGTATTTATGGTCAAAGTCTCCAGTGAGCAAAAGCCTTACCGAAAAATCCTGATGGAGACCTATGGAGCAAATGTCATTCCTTCCCCTTCCAATCAGACTGAAGTGGGAAAGAAGATTTTGGCCGAAAACCCCGGAACAGGCGGAAGCCTGGGCTGTGCCATTTCTGAGGCCATTGAAACAGCCATGAAAACTGAAAACTGCCGCTATGTTTTGGGAAGTGTACTAAACCATGTGCTTCTCCACCAGTCCATTATCGGGCAGGAAGCCAAAGCTGCGCTGGACAAGTACGGCATCACGCCAGATGTCATCATCGGCTGTGCCGGCGGGGGATCCAACCTGGGCGGATTGATTTCACCGTTTATGGCGGACAAAATCAGAGGGAAAAACGACATTGAGTTCATCGCAGTAGAACCAGCCAGCTGTCCCAGCATGACCAGAGGCAAATACGCACTGGACTTCGGCGACACCGGGCAGACCACACCGCTGCTAAGAATGTACACCCTGGGTGCCGGCTTTATGCCTTCCCCCAACCATGCAGGCGGACTTCGATATCATGGCATGAGCCCCATCGTTTCCAAGCTGTACCATGATGGATATCTGACAGCAAAATCTTATATCCAAAGCGAAGTATTTGATGCGGCAACCATGTTTGCCCGTTGCGAAGGAACCCTTCCAGCACCTGAAAGTTCACATGCAATCAAGGCGGCAATCGACGAAGCGTTGAAATGCAAAGAAACCGGAGAAGAAAAAGTTATTCTTTTCGGGCTGACAGGTACAGGTTACTTCGATATGGCTGCCTACCAGAGTTACAACAGCGGCGAGATGAATGATTACGTTCCCACCGATGAGGATCTGGAAAAAGGATTCGCTTCCTTGCCAAACGTTGGCTGATTCACGAAAAACCCAAAAAAATAGAAGACCGGGAGGGAATTGTAAACCAAAATAATAAATTGGTTGACAATACCCTCCCTTTTCTTTTATACTCAAAACATGCCCAAAGCATCTAATCAAGGCGAACCAAGAAAGGGACCGTTGAGCAACATGAGAAACACAAAAACAGCCAATCTAACAATCATAGGTTTAATGACAGCCGTGCTATGCATACTGGGACCATTGTCTATAGTCATTCCATTTTCACCGGTGCCGATTTCATTGACGAATTTCGCCGTATGCCTCTCAGTTTTGCTGCTTGGCATGAAAAGGGGCACCCTTGTGACATTGGTGTATCTGTTTATTGGATTTGTAGGTGTTCCCGTGTTCTCCGCATTTACCGGTGGCCCAGGCAAACTCATCGGCCCCACCGGCGGATATTTGATTGGATTTGTTTTCCTGGCACTGATAGCAGGATATGCGGTGGATCGGTTCCCCGGCAAAATCGGTTGGACCATCCTTGGCATGGCTGTGGGCACGATTGTACTGTATGGACTTGGAACCTCATGGCTTGCATATACAGCCGGGTTGACCTTTTCCCAAGCGTTGCTTGCAGGTGTGATTCCGTTCATCCCCGGAGACATCATAAAAATAGCCCTTGCCGTTATGATAGGCTTTCCGGTTCGAAAACGACTGAACCAGGCGGGTATTTTGCAATAGAGTAACTTGTTTTTTCCGTGAATACAAAGTATACTAAATCGAAAAGCTTTGGCGCCATTGAATCCTACAGGCTTTGCAAATACTGTGTTTATTCATAAGGAGAAAAAATGGATTTGAGAGAAATGCTCCAGGTATTCATCATCAACCTTCTCCCTTTCCTGTCAATTGTCTATGTGGTGGCCGGGATTCAATACTTGCGTCACAAACAAAGCGGGAGAATTAATTTTTTTGGTCTTTTCATGTTTGCCTGCGCCATCTATACTCTTGGATATTATTTAGAAATTCAAACTTACGACCCGGGCCTGATGCCCTGGATTCGGGGGTTTGAATTTTTTGGTGTTGCCGCACTTCCGGGGTTTGGAATTGTCTACATTGCGGAGTATGCGCTTGGACACACAATTTCCCGAAAATTTTCATTGTGGCTGGGAGTGCTCTCAGGCGTGGTCTGGCTGACATATGTGACAGATCCTTTGCATCATCTTTTTTATTCAAGCATCAACATTTTCCATGGGCACATCGGCACCATCGTCCAGACGGTCAAAGGGCCCTTGTATTACCTTTTGCTGGTATATTATTGTTGCTTTGTATTGCTGGCTGTATTTTTCCTCGCCAACGCCATTTTCAAAATACCCCCCCGGAATCAAGCAAAGACAAGAAAATACTGTTGACTGCATTTTTGGTTTCTTGGGTTCCTTTGATTCTCATTCTTTCAGGCAACGACTCCCATGTGGATCCGGTTCCATTCTCGTTGATTTTGATGAATGCCATTTTCTTTGCCAATGAAATCAGGAAACAAATCAGTGATCGAAATGCCGTAGGCAAAGAGTATGAGCAATTGGTGGTTCAGATGCAGCAAGGTTTGGCGATGCACGAAATCATTTGCGACCAGTTTGGCACCCCGGTGGATTACAGATTTTTGAGCATCAATGACAGCTTCGAAAAATTGACCGGGCTAAAAAGAAAAGACGTCATCGGCAAAACGGTGCTTCAGATATTGCCCAATACGGAGAAGTATTGGATTCAAATTTATGGCGAAGTGGCACTGACAGGCAAACCTTACCACTATACCAACTATTCGGCAGACTTGGACCGCTACTACGACGTCTATGCCTATTCTCCCAAGCCCAGGCATTTTGCGGTGCTTTTCTCCGACGTAACCGAGTATAAAGCCATGGAGAAGAACCTTCATCTGGAAAAGGAAATGTTCCGGACTACGGTCATGTCGGTGGGGGATGGGATCATATCAACCGATGCCGCAGGCCGGATTATAATCATGAACGAGAAAGCGGAAATGCTCACCGGCTACCGCCAGGAAGGGGCAGAAGGAAAAGAGCTGGAGCAAGTCATGTATTTGATTGATTCTGTCAGCCGTGAAAGATGGCTTAATCCAGCCGAACTGGTTTACTCCAAACAGGAAACGGTTTCCTTCGACAGCCAGATCATACTGATGTCCCATTCGGGGCATGAGATCCCTGTTGACGGCACCATCTCGCCAATTATCAGCGAGGCGGGTGATACGGAAGGCGCTGTGGTCATCTTTCGGGACAACACAGAAAAGAAGAAAAAGCAGGATGAAATCCTGTTCCTCAGCTATCACGACCAGCTCACAGGCCTATACAATCGTAGATTTTTTGAAGAGGAATTGAAACGTTTGGATACGGAACGGAATCTGCCCATGACTTTGGTGATGTTCGACGTAAACGGGCTAAAGCTGATCAACGATGCATTTGGCCACCAGACGGCGGACCAGGTCTTGCAAACCGTGGCTTGGGCGCTGCGCAGAGAGTGCAGGTCCGATGATATCATCGCCAGAATCGGAGGCGACGAATTCGTGCTGCTTTTGCCGAAGACCGAATGGGAAATGGCGGAAATCATTTCCAACCGGATCCAGCAATCCATCAAAAATGAAAAAGTACAATCCATCCAACTTTCTGTTTCCTACGGTTGGGAAACGAAACGGGAGACGGGGGTGGATATGGCGGAGATCTTCAAAAACGCCGAAAACAACATGTATGTCCACAAGCTGGTGGAAAGCGCCAGCACCAGACATGGAATTGTGGATGTGATTATGAAAACCCTCAACGAAAAGAATTCCAGAGAAAGCGAACATGCCCAGCGGGTCAGCGTATTATGCGCAAAATTGGCGGAGCACATGAAACTG
>Ga0315272_10000702_pt1 | contig 17039 bp, 14 predicted proteins | sample C3_middle_MG_FD_203918 | JGI IMG/M metagenome (GOLD analysis project Ga0315272, IMG submission 203918) | Sediment microbial communities from Yellowstone Lake, YNP, Wyoming, USA - C3_middle | ecosystem: Environmental > Aquatic > Freshwater > Lake > Sediment | place: USA: Wyoming | collected...
AAATACTAAAGGAACAGGCCTTTCAGCTGACCGGATGCGTTTCCGCCGAGTGTGCCGTTAAGGTGGGAAGGCTGCTCGGGGTTCAGGTGGTCTGCACCGGCACTTATGGAAAGCTCGGGGAAAACCTTCAGTTGATACTCAAGCTCGTGGATGTCGAAACCGGGGAAATACTCTTTGCCGGCCGGGCCAAGGGAAAAACCATTGAAGATCTGGAGATGGATAGTGAAGCTCTGCGGGCCCAAATCCGGTCGCGATTCCGCAACAAATAATCTTCTCTTAGTAATCCAAAAGCTCCTTCCAGTAAATCATCGGCTTTTTATTGGTAGGGCCGATACTCCTTAAGCAGGTTGAACATCACCCGGCACCGCTCCTGATTGGCTTTGTCGCCCAGCACATAATAAAGCCCCATCAGGTCACCCCACTGAGTGGCATCAAGACTGTTGCGCTTCAATGCCCTTTCCTTCAGGACAGCAGCCTCGGCATAACGCTTGTCCACGATGGCAATTTCCGCCCGGCAAAGATCCGCCTCCATCGACCGGGGCGCCAGAGCATCAACATTGTCGCAGCAGGTCAGGGCATCCTTCCTTTTGCCGGTATGGGCCAGCAGGTCGGCCTCATTGAGCCAAAAACCGGGATTCCGCGGGAATAACTGGAGCGCATTATTCAACAGCTCGCCCGCCTCCGCATATTTAGTCTTCCGCAGCATGGTGTGAAGAAGCTTGTTCACCTCTTCCTCGAAACCCGGCGTCCTCTGATGAGGCTGGATAACCTTGTTCCGTGATATCCGGACCAGTTCGAACTGGTCAGAGAACGACCAGACCTTTACCGCATGTTGGTCCCAGAATTCACGCCACATGAACAGGTTCCGCCCGGTACCCCAGTCAAACATCTTCCAGTAATCAAAAAAGATATGGGATGCCCGCCGATTTACCAGGACATGGGTAATTCCCATCTGGCGGAACTGCTTCATTATCCGGTCCGGATTCTCCGCATCCTTGGCCATGTAAACCGGGAGTGGGTTGTTCTGCAACGGATTGAACAACGCCTTGCGGGGCAGGTAAAAAGTGCCCCCATATCCCCCGATGAACAACACCTTCGCATTGGAAGGCGTTTTTTCATCCACTGCCTTGAGCATCCGCGAATAGGAGTAGGGGTAATACATGTCCGGATACAGCATATGGTCCAGATACCGTGCCCGGGAAACCTGCCCAAAGAAATATGGAAGCGGGTCATCATAGTGTTTCCATCCGGTAGGGGGGAGTTCAATCATGGCATGCACCGCCAGCAAGGAAGCCCCCACAACCAGATACTTGCCCACCTTTTTTGCCGTCAGGACCGGCTCCATTCCCCTTGCGACTATCGCAAGGATGAAAGGGAAAATCGGGATCTGGTAGCGCAGACTCAATCCGCCCATGGCGGACGGGAGGAAATAGCAGAGTATCGCCAGCCATTCGAGCGGACGGGTAAATATAAAAACGAATCCGAGGGCGATACCAACCAAAGGCCCGGCACTTCCATCGTTCCAGCTGCCGAGATTATAAATAGGCAGAAGCCATAACTGGCCCGGCAACCCGCTGAGCCGGTCGAACACCGTCGGCTCACCCTGTAATAATTCCTTGTAATAACGCCAGTGGAGGTGGTCGCTCCATCCAAATCCGCCAATCAGCTTATAGAGATAGGGATAAACCGGATTGCTCAGCCACAGCCAGCTGCGCACCATCCAGGGCAGATAAGTGATTGCGGCAGCCGCACCGGCGATGACCAGCTGGCGCGGTGAAAAGAACGGGATAAGGGTAACGGCAGTCAGGGCCCCCGTATACTTGGTTCCACCGGCGAGCCCGATCATTGTTCCGGCGAGGGCGGCCCGCATATTGGTCCTCCCCCCCATCGCGGCTACCAGGGCACCCGAAGCAAACGCACACACGAAAAGGTCATTGAAGGCCCGGCCGGCGCTGATCCAGGCGGCTGGAATGGTCATGAAAAGGAAAATCACCGTCCACCGCGTCTCCCGGGACAGCTTCCTCAGGGAAAGATAAATCCCCCACGAAGCCAGAATTCCCGCGCTCCAATGAATCCACTTAATCCCATTCTCCAATCCAAGCGAAACAGGCAGGCCGTAATGCATCGTGGCAATCTGGGGGAATGCGCTGAAAAAGTTATTGGGCCACTGGACCACTTTGTCGTTCCAAAGATACCAGCGCGCATACCCGGCCTGATAAATCAGCTCGTCGGATATGTGTAGCGGGGTGAATCCGCTTAAAAGCGCCGCCAAACTGGTCAGCATCGCGGCTGCACCGCCAATCTTCATCCATAGCGGGATGGGCTGTTCCGCCCTGGCCCGGATACTGCGAATAACCCCGGGAATCCGGTTGAACCGGGGCAGGGCCAGGGCAATCCCAATTGCGAGCACTATCAAATAGGAGCGGCTTGAGTAGAATCCGATAAATCCGATTCCCTGGACCAGAATGGCGAAGACCCCGATTCCAAGCAGGAAATAAAAGAAGGGCTTCTCCCCGGGTGCCGTGCGGCGCAGATTAAATATTCCCAGCGCCACTGACCCAAAACCGGCACACGAAACCAGCTGAAGCGCGACAACTGATGCTCCCGCAAAAACCCGCAGCCAGGGACTAAAAAAGCCGCTAACGGTCAATGACAACAGCGGTGAAATGGTTACTGAAAGAAAGTTTTCCGCAAGGATGGGATGGGCATGCAGGTAATTGACCAGGGCCAAAATCGTCCAGGCGGCAAGAAGATACATTTTCCGGTGTGAATGTAATTCGGAAGATACCGGGGCAGAGGCTCCGCCGGATTTCCTGTCATTCCGGACATTTCCGGCATTGCCTTTGGGTATTTTCATGCTATTTCCATAAGACGCAAATATCTTACCCCTTCGGCGGTTTCTGATGGTAGAAATCCGGAGGGCACTACGGTCTGGATGGCTCTCCCCCCAAAAGAGGCAGTCCAATTCGATGTGCCGGCTCCATCAGGGTATATTCATGTGTAAATGCTAACAAAACTTCAGGTCATGGCAGCCAAAAAAAGGGCAATAGCCATGCTTAAACTTGCCGGCATTGTAACTACCTCCCATGAGAGGGCCAACATGGAAGTCGCCGATCTCGGGCTGGGTAATCTGGCGGACACGGGCTTGGAAATTATTGTTTATGAAAATAATCCCCGTTATTGCGCCAAGGAGCTCATACTCTTCCCCGGTCAGACCTGCCCCCAGCACCGGCATCCGAATTCACCCGGAAAGCCGGGGAAGCAGGAAACCTTCCGGTGCCGCTGGGGAGTGATTTACCTGTATATACCGGGGAAGAAAACATCCCGGCCGCACGGCAAGCCGCCAAAAGGACGCGAGAAATTCTATACGGTTTGGCATGAAGTCATACTCAAGCCCGGGGAGCAGTTCACCATACCCCCCAACACCATGCACTGGTTTCAGCCCGGACCCCGGGGTGCGATTGTTTCGGAGTTTTCATCCCCCAGCAATGACGCCACGGATATATTCCAGGACCCCGGAATACGCCGCGCAACCCGGGTTAAATGAATATCCGTTATTATTCCCCGATAGTTGCCGGTAATAACTGAATGGATTGGAATAAGGCGAGGGACCTGATAAGGAAAGCGGATAAGCAGTTCAAAAATGGACCGCAACGCCCCAAGGGCATTCCCTGGCCAGAAGTGGAAAAATCAATAGAGGGTAAACCAATAACCGGATTCCTTAAAGCCGACCAGGAAATCGAATCTTTTATACCCCCCCTCAAAGAATTAGCCTTTACCGGACCCGCACTTGGAGCACACGGTTTAGCGACAGATACTCCAAGCAAGTTTTCAATTATTTATCACATAAAGCTCCTGCCTGGCTTTTATGGCCCGTTTTTCCGGTATAGCCCCGATGAACATCCCAAAACCACCAACGAGACGGGGGGTTACTTTACAGATGTATCAACGAACTGTGCCGCCTGTGCCACCTCCCGGCTGGCGTTATTTGACGGAAAAGGAGCCCGCCTATATCCAAAGAATTTCCTCTACCGGTATGAATTCTATTTTGATATTAAAGATGCCGGACATGCGGATATACTCGTGGGGACTATTCCCAAGGGAAACGCCATCCAATTGAGGCCCACCAACTGGATCCTGGGATGGAACAATGTGGAAAGGGCTTTTAACAGCAACCGGATCCTGTATAAAGCCAATCCCGAGCTTATTCCGTTTAACCATCACTGCAAAAGATGCCGCCCTTTCTGGAGCCTTTATAAGCCGCTGGGGTAGACCGATATTTCTTAGTTCTATTTCAGCCGAGCACCCCGGATTACTATTAGGATAGTGTCATGAAACCCCTGAATCTGCACCAGGTCCCCTTCAGCCGGTTCGGCTCCTACATGGCCTTTTCTATGTTCGATGGCAAAGGTGGAAGGGCGGAAATCCCCTCCATTCCCGCGGGACTATATTTCCGCACCATCCGCGGGAACGCCGCCCAAAGGGAACTTTTCCGGGTGGAACTGGTCCGGAACGGTGAACCGATTCCCATGACGATTAATGCCTCCCCCGCTTCCCTCATACTTAAAGCCGAAGGGGCCCAGGCCACCCTGGTATTCCCCGAGCCGGACATCCTGCAAATGAAGGTGGAAGGCGCCACACTGCGGTTCACCCTCGCCCTGCCGGTCCGCCCCTACCGCTATGAATTCGCGATCCCGTTGGGGGTCAACCGCTGGCAGATGAACATCTGGCCGAACATCCATAATTACCTCTTCACCACCCGGACCGGTTCACTCACCGTAACCGCGCCCTGGAACGGCTCCCACTGCGACGGTATCACGGCTGATTTTGGTCCCGGCGAGTCGGCAATAGAGGAGTTCCGCTCCACCTGTCCGACCGGCAAATACCCGCCATTCGACGAAATTATGGGCCGGGCCGGAAACCTGTTCGCTGATTGGCTTAAGCGGACCCTTCCTGCTCCAGCCGAATATGGAGAAACCCGGGAACTCGCTACTTACATCAACTGGGCCACGGTAGTTAATCCCTGCGAAAAACTTACGCGCCCCGCCATGTACATGTCGAAAAACTGGATGACCAATATCTGGTCGTGGGACCACTGCTTCAACGCCCTCGCCCTGGCCAAAGCGGACCCGAACCTGGCGTGGGACCAGTTCATGGTGATGTTCGACTTCCAGGACGTCGACGGCGCCATGCCGGATTCGGTCAATGACCGGATGGCCCTCTGGAACTTCGTCAAACCCCCGGTCCATGGATGGACCATCACCCGCTTCCTGCGCCGGAATGAACCAGCTTTCGCGGACCGCCTCAAAGAGGCCTACGAACCCCTGGCCCGCTGGACCAACTGGTGGATGGAGCACCGGGATTCGGACGGCGACGGAATCCCGGAATACAACCACGGAAATGATTCCGGCTGGGACAACGCCACGGTATTCGGGGACGGATGCCCGGTGGAAGCAAGCGATCTCACCACCTACCTCATCATCCAAATGGACACCCTCGCAGACATCGCCAACCGGCTGGGCAAAGCAGCCGAATCCTCGAAATGGAAGGAAAAATCCCGGGCCCTGCTGGAAAGGTTCATGAAGCATTCCTGGAAAAATGGCCGGTTTGTTTCACCCCGGTCAGGCTCCCACGCAGTGGCGCCGGGCGACAGCCTGATTGACTGGATGCCCCTCATCCTCGGGAGCCGGCTGGATAGCGACACCCGGAAAATACTCCTGCAAGAGGTTTCGCAGGAGGGAAGGTTCCTGACCAGGCACGGCCTGGCAACCGAGAATCCCGCCGGCAAATTCTATGTTTCCGACGGATACTGGCTCGGGCCCATCTGGGCGCCACCCACGCTGATGCTGACCGACGCCCTGACTGAAGCCGGGAATACCGCACTAGCCGGTAGACTTGCCAGGAGTTACTGCGACATTTGCGCCAGGGAGGGTTTCGCGGAAAATTTCGACGCACTGACCGGCGCCGGATACCGCGACCGGGCCTACACCTGGACTTCCAGCGTTTTCCTGCTGCTGGCTGATACGCTTAAATAACGCGGCTCAGCCGAAATAAACGGGCCCCGCCGAAGCGGGGCCCATTGGATCGGATCAGAGTAATATCCCGTTACCCCGCTTTTCCCGCCTTCACCGAGATATCAATTGAAGCCTTTCCATCCTTGATGGCGATGGTGTGTATTTCCACCGGCAAGTTGGGAGCCACCGCATCCCGGGCCGCCAGGGCCGCGCGCGCCAACCCGCCACAGCATGGCACCTCCATTCGCACAACAGTCAGCCGGTAGGGGGCAGCCTCCACCAGAATCTCCTTTAGCTTCTCCCCATAGAACTCGATGTCATCCAGTTTGGGACAGCCGACCAATACCGCCCGGTTGTTGAGATACCGCTCATGAAAATCCGGAATGGCAAACGGGGCGCAGTCGGCGCAAAGCACGATTTCCTTGCCCTGCAGAAACGGGGCGGAGGGCGGAACCAGCATAAGTTGGACCGGCCACTGGGTCAGCCGGGAAACCCGGGGAACAGCTGAAACCGCAGAAGTTGAACCGGCAGATTTGCCGAAGTCCTGTACTGCCGATCCGGGACATCCACAGGGCAGGTCATCATGTGCCGCCGCCTTGTGTGCCTGGGCTCTTGGTGCGCCAACAGAACCTAACCGCGCCTTCACGGCTTCCTCATCAAAGTCCGGAGCCTCGCGCGCCTCCAGTTTAATCGCCCCACGGGGGCACTCCCCCAGGCAGGCACCCAGGCCGTCGCAATATACCTCGCTTACCAGGCGGGCTTTGCCCCCAATAATGGCAATTGCGCCTTCCGCACAGGCGGTCGCACAATCCCCGCACCCATCGCACTTTGCTTCATCTATCGTAATAACATTTCTTACCGGCATTTATTTCTCCTCTTGAGTCCCATCTGATATATCAGGAACTGTCTATATATTACCATATTAGTATGCTTATATCTCCCCATAACTGCACCCAAGCTGGTTAAAATGAAAGTGCGCCCGGCATCCCCCTAAAGGAGAGAACCGGACGCATTTCTACGGGCAGTACGGCCCGTTTATTTTGCTTGAGAGGTTACTCTCCCTTATCCAGCTTGACGAATTCGGCGTCTTCCGCCCAAGCCAACGGTTCCGCCATGAACTCAATCAGGTTCTCCAGAACGATGATGTGCTTGGCCTCTTCACCGGCGAGCATTTCGAGGATTTCCCGCTCTTCAGGGTTCTTGGCCGCCCCGGCCCGGGTCTCATAGAAAACCATGCTCCGCTTTTCCACGACCAGGGCGGATTTATAGGCCGCCACAGCCGCAGGCCGCGCCTCCATCTGCTCCACATGGACCTTCATTTTCTTGAAAATATGCTTGATACGCTTGAAATTTACCTTGCCACGGCCTGTTACCGGCCGACCGGCCTTCATTTTTCCGATAATTTCCTGGTGGCGCTCTTCCTGCTCAGCCAGCCAGCGGAATATATTCTTAAAACCACTATCCCGGGTCTTCTGGGCCAGTCGCCGGTATAGAACTACCCCTTCCCTCTCAAACTTCATTGCATGTTCAAAAATATTCATCTTCCCCCCCTTTTCCTTCTATTTGTTCCTATCTAAAAATACTCGCCCACCACCAGGTGGTCAAGCACCGCCGCGATAATGCCAAAAGGGTGCTGGGAGCTATTGGGGAGAGCTCAAAAGGGTTTCTCCCGGGGGTTGAGCCTATGGGTAGGATCGAGAGGGAGCTTGGCTCCATGTTCCGCACCGGGGGCTCACCAGCACCCGAATATTCATTTTTCAACTTATTTTGGCGCCAATTATGGGCACCACTAAGGGGTTCCATATCTACCCCTTCTATAGGTTAGACGCCTATCTGGCCAAAATTGTGTCGCCCCATTACCCCCCGACCCTTTGGCAACTCGCGACGCGTCTAACCCATGTATAGGACGATTAACAACGCGAAAATTATCAAGCAGGGCATCCCCTGGCTTCAGGAGGACAAATGACCGGAAAAGTGATTTTGTTTACAGGCATGGCACTGTTATTGGGTTCAACTAATGCGTGGACAATGGAAAAAGATGGGCAGGTTTCAGACGGCCCTGGAGGCATGCATGGCCAGAAGGCCATGGCAGGCTTGACCGACATAACCCCGGAACAAAAGGCCAAGTTCAAGAAAATAACGGCAGCCCATAAGGCCGAAGCCGAACCCCTCCATCTGCAGGCCAAGGAACGGGTTAAGGAACTCAAATCGTTGGTAGCAAGCAAGGCCGGAGACGAGGCGATAAACGCCAAACTGGCCGAATTAAAGAAAATCCGCATGGCGATGCAGGATCTCCAGAAGAAGTACATGGAACAGCGCGAGCAGGTTTTGACCCCCACCCAGCGGGCCAATATGGCCCTCAAGATGGGAGATCGTAAGGATGGCGAACAAGGAATGAAGGGAAAGAAGGGCATGAAATGCGAAAAGAAGGGGATGAGTGAGGACCCAGAGACGAAAGAATAAGGGCCCAAACAGTTAAAACGGCTCCTTGCCAGAGGAGCGCGTGCAAATAGAACCGCCGGCGGACCATAGAGTGTCCGCCGGCTTTCTGTGTTCAGTATGATGAAGCCAATGGATCTGGAATTTCATGGCAACTGATATTGCTGAATCCCGGCTCATCGAGCTCGCCCGGGGGGGCGATGGGGACGCTTTTGGCCACCTGGTCAGGCGCTATGAAGCCGATGTAAGGCGGCTGGCAACCGGGTTTCTCGGAGATACATCCGAAGCTGAGGATGCCGGCCAGGAAGTCTTCATGAAGGCCTTTAAAAACCTCGGGAAATTCCGCGGCGACTCCGCGTTTTCCACCTGGATTCACCAGATTACGGTAAATCATTGCAAGGACATGCTCCGGGCCAGAAAACGGCGGAGCTGGCTTCCATGGAACAGCCGGGAAGATGACCAGGTTCCCGATTCTGAATCCCTTTCCACTTCGCCCGATGAGGCAACCCATGAAATAGAGGCCAGGGTTCTGCTGGGAGAGCTTTTAAAGGGCCTTTCCCCTGATTACCGGGCGGTCCTGCTGCTCCGGGAATCATCAGGTTTGTCATATATGGAAATCGCCCAAACACTTGGTATTTCACAGGATGCGGTTAAAGCCCGGTTGCGCCGGGCCCGCCAAACCGCCCTCGAAGCCCGAAGACACTTAAAGGCTTCTGAGGGCGTCTAAAAGGAAGAGAAACATGGAACACCAACAGGCTTGGCAAATGCTGGACGAATACCGCGACAGGGAACTGTCCCCCGCTGAGGCCTCTTCGGTCAGAGAACATCTGAAGGATTGCGCGGAATGCACGGAAGCACTCGCCGGGCGTGAATATCTTGCCGGCGTCATAACTGAAGCTGCGCAGATACGCCCCTCGGAGGAATTCGTACAGCGGGTTTCCCTCCTAATCGAAGAAACCGGGAAAGGATACCGCCAGCCCCTGCAGTGGCCCATGCCCGCCATGGCTCTGGCACTCGCGGCGTCGGCATTCATAATGGTCGGATTGTTTTCTTCCACACCAAATGAGATTAGCCAGCCAGGACTGATATCAACAACTTTCGAATACGAACAGGGCGGCCCCATGCCGGTCATGGAACGCGATGGAGTCATCGACAACCATGACCAGGTGCTGGGCTCCCTGCTGGAGGAGTCATGAACACGGATTGGATGCGCCGGTATCTTCCGGCCTTTGGATTGGGACTTCTGGTAGGCGTTGCCGTGGGGGTACACCTGTGGAGATGCAATCCATTCCATCATCCGAAAAGCGGCGACCCAACCTCCCGCATAGTGGAACGCTTCAGCCGCGACCTTAAGCTGACTCCGGAGCAGACAACAAAGCTGACCGTAATACTGGAAAAGACCCACGATAAAATGACGGCCATGCAGGCCAAGTCCGCCGCGAATTTCCAGGCAGTCCAGAAGGAAACAGCGGCGGCAATAGAGGGAATACTAACCAAAGAACAGCTCCCGCTTTTTATAAAGATGGAAAAAAAGCATATCGCCCGCATGCAGAGGAAAGGACGCGGTCCAATGGGAGCCTGCCCTCCTCCACCGGGCAAGCCGTAACATCCAGTTTCCACATGGATAAACAGGAATTATGAGCCGCGCATTTGGCTTAGCCCCCGTTAGCCACGATAATACAACCGCCAAATGAGACAACCGCAGACCGGCTCTGGTATATCAATCTCCTTACTGCTGGGGTTGTCCCTTTTCCCTGGGAATATTTTATCTGCCTCGCTTACCCTGGAGGATTGCTATTCCAGCGCCCTCGCCAAAAGTGAAACAGTAGCCCAACAGGGTGAATTGGCCAAGCAAGCAGGGGAGAAAATGTTTCAGGCGGTTGGCGGACTTCTGCCTTCAATAAGCGGTTCGGCCGGTTACCTGCGGGAGGAGGAATCTTCCCGCTCTATGGGAAGGCCGATACCCGACCAGCCCACGGTAAAGGTAACCGCCTCCCAGCCCCTGTTCCGGGGCGGCCGTGAATACTTTGCCGTCCGTCAGGCCGGTAAACTCGCCGATGCCCAGAAAGCATCCGGCAAGCAGTCGGAACTGGCCCTCTTCCGCGACCTCGCCATGAGTTTCTATTCGGTAATTTCGGCTGAACAGGATCTCTCTGGCCTGACTACCCAGATGAATGCCTATGACGAACGAATCAAGGAACTCAGCAATCGCGAGCGTCTCGGCCGGTCCCGGACCAGCGAAATACTTTCAGCTCAATCCGCCCGGGCCTCCCTGCTGGCCCAGCAGGAACAGCTCAAGGGTCAACTGGCCGTAGCCAGGGAAACCCTCTCGTTCCTGACGGGGCTGGGCAATGATGTCGCACTGGCGGATTCAGCCCCTTCGGCAACCGTGATTGAACAACTGGATTATTACCTTGCCGGAATTGATGGTCGCCCGGATGTGAAGGCCGCCTTTCTCAAGTCGGAAGCCGCCCAGGCCGGGCTGTGGGTGGCCCGCTGTGCCCTGCTTCCCTCCATCGATCTCACCGGCAACTACTACCTGCAGCGGACCGGAATCTCCCAGGACATTAAATGGGACGCCCAGCTGGCCCTAACCGTTCCCCTGTTTGCCGGTGGCGCCAACCTCTCCCGGATCCGGGAAGCATCATCCGTGGACCGTCAAAACAAGATGGAAAAATCCCGGGTTCGCCGGCTGGCCGAACAGGATATCCGCATCGCCTACTCCCGGGTCCGCACCGACCTGGCCCAGGTGGAGGCACTTTCAAATGCCGCCGACCTGGCCGAACGCAACTATACCGAGCAATCATCCGATTACCGGCTGGGTCTGGTAACCAATATTGAAGTAATGCAGGCGCTGGCCAATGCCCAGGACAGCCGCCGCTCCTTCTACCGTGCCGCCTATGCACTCAAAACCGATTGGGCTGTATTGGACGCGGCATCTTCCCGCCGCCAGCCCGCCACCCAGGCCGCCCAGTGACTCTTTCCGAACTTTCAATAAGACGGCCGGTGTTTGCGTGGATGCTCATGAGCGCCCTCATCATATTTGGTGGAATCTCCGTTATGCGTATGGGAGTGAGCCAGCTTCCCGATGTCGATTTCCCGGTATTAAGCGTCAACCTCTCCCTGCCCGGGGCAGCTCCCGCCGTCATGGAATCCGATGTTGTCGATGTGGTTGAAAACGCGCTGATGACCGTCGAAGGGATCAAAACACTTTCCTCCTCATCGCGGCAGGGCTCTGCCAATATCACGATCGAATTCGACATGTCGCGGAACATTGACACCGCCCTGCAGGAAGTCCAGACCAAGCTCCAACAAGCCCAGCGCCGCCTCCCGGACGATCTGGAGCCCCCGACCATCAGCAAGACTAATCCGGAAGACCAGCCAATCATTTTCTTAAGGCTTAACAGCGACCGCCATACCCGCCGGGAGCTGATGGTCTATGCCCGCGACCGCCTGCAAAGCAAGCTTTCCACGGCACCCGGAGTCGGCTCACTCCAGATGAACGGATTTATCGATCCCACCCTGCGCATATGGGTGTCCCGCGACAAACTGAATGACCGCGCGCTGACGGTAACGGACATCATCAACACCGTCCAGAACGAACACGCCGAACTCCCGGGAGGAATAATCACGGCAGGCGACCGGGAATACAATGTCCGGACCCTGGGCGAAGCCAACACCCCGGAGGAATTTTCCAAGCTCCGCATAAACACCCGGGGAGGCGGCCCGAATTACCGGCCCATCGCGCTGGGCGAAGTGGCCACAATCGAGGACGGACTCGCGGACATCAGGCGCCTGAGCCGGGCCAACGGCAAGCCCACCGTCGGAATGGGCATCATCAAGCAAAGGGGTTCCAACGCCGTCGAAGTGGCTAAGGGAGTTAAAAAGCAGGTGGCCGAACTGTCCCGGCAACTGCCTCCCGGAATGGACCTCGCCGTCGTGGTCGATACCACTACCTTCATCGAGAACAATGTCGGCGAACTGAAACTGACCCTGGTACTGGCCGCCATCCTGACCGGACTGGTCTGCTGGGGATTCCTCGGCGGGTGGTCTTCCACGGTGAATGTCCTGCTGGCCATCCCCACTTCGGTAATCGGCTCTTTCACCGTCCTCTATTTTGCCGGTTTTACCCTCAACACCTTCACCCTTTTAGGCCTCTCCCTGGCCATCGGCATCGTGGTTGACGACGCCATCATGATGCTGGAGAACATCGTCCGCCACCAGGAACACGGCGAGGACCGGGTAACCGCGGCCATCAAGGGCTCCAAGGAAATCACCTTCGCCGCCATTGCCGCCACCATTTCCATCGTCGCCATCTTCCTTCCCGTCGCCTTCATGAGCGGGGTAATCGGCCGGTTCTTCTTCCAGTATGGCGTAACCATCACCGTAGCCGTCCTGCTTTCGCTGGTTGAGGCCCTGACCCTGACCCCGATGCGGTGCGCCGCATTCGTGGAAACCGGTAAGAGAACGACCCGCCTGGGCAAGGCCATTGAAAATTCCTTCGACTTGGCCCGTACCGGCTACCGAAAATGGCTGGCAATTGCGCTCACCCACCGCACCCAGGTAGTGGCTGGAAGCATGGTTTTCTTCCTTGCCTCAATATTCCTGGTCACCCGGCTGAACAAGGAGTTCACCCCCTTTACCGACCAGGGTGTTTTCATGATCCGCATGCGCGCTCCCGTCGGCTCATCCCTCGACTTTACGGATTCCAAGGCGAAGGAAATCGAGAAGGTTCTGGCATCCCGGAAGGAACTCGATAAATACATGGTCAATGTGGGCGGCGGGGATGTCGCCAGCACCTTCGCCATTGTTGCCATGAAAGAAAGGGGCCACCGGGGCCGCAACCCCAAAACCGGCCGTGAATTCGGGCAGTTGGACTCCATGAACGAGGTAAGAAAGGAGCTGAAAAAGATTCCCGGCGTCATCATATCCCTGCAGGACATGTCCGCCAGGGGTTTTACGGCTTCCCGGGGTTTCCCGGTGGAATTCACCGTCCGCGGCCCCGACTGGGGCAAACTGGCCGAGTATTCCGGAAAACTGGCGGATGCCCTGAAAAAAAACGGGCTGATGACGGATGTGGATACCGACTACCGGGTGGGTATGCCGGAAGTGGAGATCATTCCGGACCGGGCTAAAGCCTCCGCCCGTGGAGTCAGCGTATCGGCAATCGGGCAGACGATAAATGCCCTGGTTGGCGGGGTCATTGTGGGACGGTACCAGTCAAATGGGCACCGCGCCGACATCAATGTCCGCCTGCAGGACGGCGAGAGGAACAGCCCAGATTCCCTGAAGCAGCTCCTGGTCAGGAACAACCGGGGCGAGCTTATCCCTCTCCCGGAGGTCGCCCGGTTCGAGGTCCGCTCCACCCTGCAATCTATTGCGCGGGTGGATCGGGAGCGCGCCATCACCGTCACGGCCAATGTGGCACCCGGTAAATCCCAGTCCGATGCGCTGGCCTCGGTATCAGTCGAAGCCGCAAAATTTCTTCCGGACGAATACCATGTGGTGATGACCGGAAGTGCCCAAACATTCACCGACTCCTTCCGGAGCCTGGGGTTCGCCCTCATCCTCGGAATTATCGTTGCCTACATGGTGCTGGCCAGCCAGTTCAACAGCTTTATTGACCCCGTCACCGTCCTTATGGCCCTGCCCTTCAGCGTTTCCGGCGCTCTGGTGTCGCTCTGGATGACCGGGCAATCCCTCAGCATCTACAGCTTCATCGGGCTGATTTTGCTCATGGGTATCGTCAAGAAGAACTCCATCCTGCTGGTCGATTTCACCAACCAGGTGGGCGACCGCAAGAAGCGGTCCGTAACCGAGGGGCTGTTGGAAGCCTGCCCCATCCGGCTTCGGCCCATCCTGATGACCTCGCTGGCCACCATCGCCGGGGCAGTCCCCGCCGCCATCAATTTCGGGGCGGGAGCGGAGACCCGGAAACCCATGGCCATCGCCGTCATCGGCGGTGTGCTGGTTTCAACGGTGCTGACGCTTTTCGTGGTTCCCTGCGTCTACAGCTTTTTCTCCCGCTGGGACAAGAGATGGATTCAAAACGGGTCAGGACGGAACAGGATAAAAAACGGGGTCTAGAACCATCAGCGGTCATTCCTTAAAGTGCAGCCGACTCCTTTTCAACAATCCTGACAACCGCCAATTCGCGGTCTTTTTTATTTCTTACTCCGGGTTTTTGAAATGTACTCCGCCACTTCCGCCACCGTCCCCGTCCAGATGACTCCCCGCTGCGACTCGAGCCATTTGCACAATTTCTCCAATTCAACCGGGGAAATTCCCGGGTAGCGGCCGCCCTTCTCCCCCACCCCATGCCCGCAAAATATGACCCAATCACCCGCAGCCACTGCCCGCTCTATCGCCCGCTTAAACGCTTCAAATGAATAGCCATCAGCCGCCAGCGCATTAACTTTGGCCAGGTCACAATCCTTCGGATTGTTGGAGAAATCCAACCCAAACCCCCGGCCGGCAATGAAATGAGACGCCACCACCGGCACATAGCTCACAGTCTGGGCCCCTCTTCCGGCAAACATTTCCCCACATGGATAAGAAAAGGTTCGCGGAACTTCCCCGAACATCCCCTTTAATTCTTCATTGGCAGCCAGAATGTCCTTTTCTATCCAATCCAGTGTTGCCGATTCCAGGGCATATTTGCCGCCCCTCATCCTTTCAAACCGGTAATCGCCGGAACACGGATGGTTAAGGGTATGATTTCCGATTTCATGGCCCTCCGCATGGACCTTGCGCCAATCCTTGATTCTTTTTTTTGCCTCAGGAATATCAAGATAGAAAGAAGCCTTTATTCCATGGGCGTCAAGAATGGGGACTCCCCGGTCCAGCTGCGAAGTCGTGGAGTGGTCAAAGGTAATACTCACTACAGCCTTAATGCCGGCGGGCCAGGAAAAATGCTTCGCCTGAAATGCCACAGCAGGAGCGCGGGATGGCGCCGGTTTGCGGCATGACCTGGAAACGCCAACTGCCAATGCCAGAATCACCACCGTCAGGGTAAAGGCGAGTGGAGGATTTCCTTTTCTTCTTCTCAATTAAACCTTCGTCACCTGTGGGCGGAATGACAATATGTGTCCGGCCACTTCTGCCACCGTCCCACTCCACACCCCCGAAGCGGGGTCGCGCATCCATTCACATATTTTTTCAACTGTGGCTGCCCGGGTCACCTGGAATCCCTTGTCCGCCACTTCATGCCCGGTAAATATCACCCACGAGCCCGAGTCCCGCGCTTTTTGAATCTGGGTAATCACATCCATCGAGGCAAGTCCGTCCATGGCTGCGCTCGACAATTGGGCCAGGTCGCACACCTCCGGATTGTTCAGGAATTCCGTCATGTAGGCCCGGCCCGCCAGAAACTTCTTTCCCACCAGAGGAACATAACTGCGGGTGCCCTCTCCCCGTCCCACAAAGGTCTGGCCACAGGGATAGGCGAATGTCACCGGCTCAATTCCCAAGGCTTCCTTCACCAACCGGTTGGCCTCAACCAGTTCCGCCTCCATTTTTTCCAGTGTGAAATCCTCCAGGGCATTGCGGCGGGACCAGTCAAAATTTCCCGTACATGGATGCGTCACCGTATGATTACCAATTTCATGCCCGTCTGCGGCTGCTTTTTTCCACTGCTCAATTCTTTCCAGCATCCGGTCAGGGGAGACATAAAAAGTGGCCTTCACTCCATAAAAATCCAGTATTTTCAGGCAGGTGTCAGTCTGAGAAGTGCGGGCGTCGTCAAAGGACAGGCTGACAGCCGCCCTTGCCCCGCCCGGCCAGACAAAACTTCCTTCCTTCTGCATCCATCTAATCTCCATATACTGGGGGACCAATGCATGCCCCCTCCCAACCGGGCCCGGCAAAAACAGGGTACCGGCCCGCAATGAGGGCGGTATACTGTTCAAAATGAAAGGAAGCAACTGAAATGCCGAAAAAACCTGGAACGGGCTGGAAACTTCACCTTGACGACCTGCCCAAAGTAAGCCGGCGCACCCTATTCGGTACTGGTTTTGCAATCCTTTCAGTACTCATAATCGTTCTGGTTGCAAAGATGGTGGCACCATTCCTGGATTCCCTGCTGTGGGCGGCCGTGCTCTCAATCCTGGCCTATCCCCTGAACAAGTTTCTCCGAAAGCACCTTGGAAACCGCGCCACTCTCGCCGCCGCCCTGACCACGGGGCTGATGGCTCTGTTTATGCTGGGAATTATCACCTTTCTGGGCCGTTCACTCCTGCTCGAAAGCCGTCAGGCCTACCAGTCAATAAAAGAAACCATATCGGATGAAGATACCGAGCCGTTGGCGGCAAGGATTGCCAGGATTCCCGCGCAACTACTCCCGGGAGCATTTGATGATGAAACCATCGAGGGGATCCAGGGCTGGCTGGAAGAAACATCCGGCTCCGCCGTGGCATCGCTGAACCATAATGTGACGATCTGGATTAACCGGGCTATCGGCAACGCTTCTAAATTCCTTCTCAACCTCTTTGTCGCAGTGGTTTCACTGTTTTTCCTGCTTAAGCAGGGAGAGGACTGGTTTAAACAGGTCCGGGAAGCTTTGCCCCTTTCACCGCGCCTGCGCAACCT
>Ga0315272_10000703_pt1 | contig 17021 bp, 13 predicted proteins | sample C3_middle_MG_FD_203918 | JGI IMG/M metagenome (GOLD analysis project Ga0315272, IMG submission 203918) | Sediment microbial communities from Yellowstone Lake, YNP, Wyoming, USA - C3_middle | ecosystem: Environmental > Aquatic > Freshwater > Lake > Sediment | place: USA: Wyoming | collected...
TTCCTCGCCTCCGGCACCGCCTCCACCAAGGAGAACGTGGCCGAAGCGGCGCTGCCGTTCGATAAGAGACGCGACGGCCTGATAGTCGGCGCAGGCGCGATGGCCCTGACTCTGCCGGTGACACTCGGTATGACCCAGAGCTCGCGAACCGTGGCCGCGGTGGTGATGGATGCGTCGGGCGCGGCGGTGCCCAACGCCCTGGTGCTGCTGAAGCCGGCGGCGGGGGGCGTCATTGAACGAAAGAGCGGCGACGACGGCACGGCCAATTTCCCTGGCATTGCCGGGGGGCTCTACACGCTCGAAGTGCACGCGCGCGGCTTCCGCATCGCCAGCAACTCCCTGGAAGTTCTGCCCGGCACGGGACCTCTCGTCCGGAAGGTCACCATGGAGCTGGGGCACGTGCAGGAGACGGTCGGCGTGCAGGCGGATCGGCCCGCGGGCGTAGCGCCGCAGCTTGCGCCGGTCCCGGGTCCAGCCAACAAGGGCGGGCAGATCGAGATGCCGAAACTCGTGAAGATGGTTCATCCGGTCTATCCGCCAGAGGCGAAAACGGCCGGCACGGAGGGCTCCGTAGTACTCCAAGTGGTGATCACCCAGGAAGGATCGCCGATGTCGATGAAGGTGATCTCCTCGCCCGCCGAGAATCTGTCGCAGGCGGCGATGGATGCAGTGAAAGGCTGGAAATGGGAGCCGGCGAAGCTGAACGGCGAACCCGTTGAGGTGGTGTCGGACGTGACCATCAACTTCGAACTGAAGTGAATCGGCGTCAAGTCCGGAATAGCGTGGGCCGGGTCTTCGGATCCGGCCCTTTTGTTATAGATGCGTGCGCGCGGGAGTGGTGGTGTCGGTCGCGACTCCGATTAAAGGTTCTCTTACATGCCGCGGTTGGTCAGGAGGTAGACAGCGAAGCTGCCCAGCCAGTGGCCGCCTTCGTAGTGCGCGCCGGTCACCGCGCGCAGGCCATCTCTGGAATGATCATCCGCGACAGCACGCAAGGATGCACGCCGCGCGTCGTTGTCCGGCAGGGCCGAAGCGATGCCCCTCAGCATCCACGCCCGGCTCAGATTCAGGCCGTCGAGATGCGCGAGTTTGCCGTCGCTCGGGTCGGCGGAAACGCCCGGACGGAGCCACTCGGCTGAGCCGTTGCGCGCGATCTGCGGCAGGAACGCGGAGAGCCATGCGGCGAATTCCTGTTTGGGCAGCACGCGCCGGACGGCGTCAGCTTCAGCCAGGCAAGGCGAAAGGAAGTCTTCGCCCGAGGGCTCGTAGTTGAGCGGGCAGGCGCTGTCCTTGAGATAGAAGTCACGGATGCGAGTCTCAATGAGGCTCGCAAATTCCTTCGGCCCGGAAGTACGGGCGTAATCGAGGGCCAGGCCGAGACCGAACGCCGTATTGCTGTGCTCGCCGGAGCGTACCGGGTGGCTCAGCTTGCCAAGCCAGGTTTGCAGCCGCTGCACCGCGGCGTCTTCGAGCGGCTGCATGGAAGCCGACCACGCCTTGGCTTGCGGCGAGTCCCATTCCCGCAGTTCTGTTCCGAGTTGAAGCAGCCACGCCAGACCATAGGGCCGTTCGAACGACGCACGGCCTTCTCCATTCATGTACGCTGCTTCTCGCTTCAGGTTTTCGGGCGTCAGGCTCAGCGCCAGAGCGTCCTCGGCGTGTTTTGCGAAAGGCGCGTCAGGAAAAGTGCGCGCGACCCGCGCCAGCAGCCAGTGGCCGTGCACCGACGAGTGCCAGTCGAAACACCCGTAGAAAGCCGGCGTGAGTTCGCGCGGCGGTTTCACGTCGCCGTCGGAGTTGAGGACGTGAGCGATCTTGTTGGGGTACTCACGGTGGACGCAGGACAAAGCGAGGCCGGCGAATCTTCCGGCGTTCGCCGCATCGAGATCCCCAGCCAATAAAGCAGTACCTGAATAAGACATGCAAATGAGCGTGAATAACAATCTGCGCACGATGTTACCTAGCGTATCAACCTGGGAGTGGTGGGGCCGCTCTCCAGCGCCGCGCGGGGCTTCCAAGCCCCGCTCCGGAAACCTTTGCGGCCTTGCCGATGTCCGCCGCCGTCGTGCCCAGCGCCGCCATCATGCCGCTGGCATAGGTCCACAACGCGGCCACGGTGAACGCCAGAGTCCGATCGTGACCGATTGCGCTGCCCAGGAAGATCGCCGTCGCTCCCAGGCACGTCGATGCAAGCATCCGCGCCGCCCGGTTGCGATAGGAGTCCATCTCGTCGGCCGCGGCGACATTCAAAGCACCCATCCCTGCGACCACCGCATAGGCCGGAAACCCCAAGTCAACCGCAATCGCGGCGGGCACTGCGACACCGAGCTCGTTGCGGAGCCCCATCCAGCGGTTCATGCGGTGCGCGTCAAAACGGGTCAGTGTGCGCCACAGGTTTGCGAGTGCCGATTGCGGGCCCGCGGTTGGTGAGATCGGGCCGCTGGATTGGGCCGTTGACTGGCGCATCTTCCATTCAGGGTAGCCCGGACCAGGCTCGCGCATACGTTGCGCGGCCAAGCGGCAGGAGATGTGGAAAGTGAATCCAAAAGGACGAAGGCCGGACTTGGGTCTGGCCCTTCCTCACCAAACACGACAGAATCCTCACCGCAGAGCTTGCGCCCCAGGGACTCGCCGACTGCCAGTTGCGCGAGCTTCCCGCCGCTCGGGTCGGCGGGCACGGCTGGGCGAATACGATTCGCGGAACCCTCGTCCGCGATCTGCGGGAGGAACACTGCAGACCGAGAGAGTACCTTCCGCATTCCGCGTGAGCACGCTTCACCTCAGATGTGGACTCGCTTACAACCTGGGATCCGGTCGAAGTCACGGTCGAAGGTACAGATGCCGTCGAGCTTGTAAGCGCTCACGACAGCCGCGTGAACAGCGTCACGGCCGGAGATGCTTGGATCGACGTCGAGCAGCTGTTTTGCCAAGTCCATGACCAGTCCCGTGATTGGAAGAACATCGGGAAACAACGAGCGGGCAAAGTCGTAGACTTTGGCGCCACCAGACCAGCGTCGCAGCGATTGGTAGCGATGGAGAATCTCCTGTAGGGTCACCGCGTCGATGACAGCTTCAACCTTGCCGGCGGCAACGCGGCCAAGAAATGCAACGGCAGGCGCTTTGTGGGGGTGCTCGGAGCCGCCTGCGTACATGATTACATTCGAATCCACCAAGATCACGGCAATGGTTCCGCAGGCGGCACGGACTCACGCTCCATTTCTTCGGGCGTGCCAACGGGCAGGCTCATAGCGGCCAGTCCTCGTACTGCCGCCATGCGCATCTCCTTGCTGGACAGAGAGTACTGGGCTCGGCATGCGCTGCGGACCAATTCGCCAACGCTGCTATCGCGCTGCTTCGCCAGCCGCGCCAACTGCTCATAGAGGTCGGGCGGGAACAGAATCGTTGTTTTTTTGATTAGCTCCATATATGGATATGGATCATGATATCACTGCCAAATTGAGCGGGCAAGCGCAACAAGGGCCGGACTTGCGCCCGGCCCTTCTTAACGAAACGTACAGAGCGAATTCGCTCGACGGTAACTACGCGGTGCGGTTGGCTTCCGAGGACTTCTCACCCTTCTGAATCGCAGCCTGAGCGGCGGCCAGACGGGCGATCGGCACACGGTACGGGGAGCAGGACACGTAGTCCATGCCCACGTTGTAGCAGAACTCGACCGACGCGGGATCGCCGCCGTGTTCGCCGCAGATTCCGATTTCGAGCTTAGGATTGGTGGAGCGGCCCAGTTCGACCGCCATCTTGATCAGCTTGCCCACGCCCTCTTGATCAAGGGAACCAAATGGGTCTGACTTGAAGATCTTCTTGTCTTCGTACTCCTTCGAGAACTTCGTGTAGTCGTCGCGGGAGAGACCCATGGTGGTCTGCGTGAGATCGTTGGTGCCGAAGCTGAAGAATTCGGCCTCGGTCGCCACGCGGTCGGCCGTCAACGCGGCGCGCGGGATCTCGATCATGGTGCCGACCATGTACTTCTGCTTGCCCTTAAGGCCGGCCTTTGCGAGAACCTCTTCCGCTACGCGGACGACGATGTCCTTCTGGTTCTTCAGTTCCTCGACACCGCCGATGAGCGGAATCATGACTTCAGGGATGACGGTCTTGCCCTTCTTGGCGACGATGACGACCGCCTCGAAGATGGCGCGCGCCTGCATTTCGGTGATCTCGGGATAGGTGATGCCGAGACGGCAGCCGCGGTGTCCGAGCATCGGGTTGAACTCATGGAGCTGTTCAACGCGGGCGAGGAGCGCCGGCAGCAAGGTCTTCAAGCTCTTCACGTCCGGCGCGAAGTTCTTGTATCGGGCGACCATTTCCTTCTTGGTCTTGATGTCGGCGGAGGGGAGCTTGGCGATGTCCACCATCAGCTCTTCGCGCTTGGGGACGAACTCGTGCAGCGGCGGATCGATCGTGCGGATGACCACCGGGTAGCCGGCCATGGCCGTGAACAGGCCGACAAAGTCCTTCCTCTGCATGGGCAGAAGCTTGGTGAGGGCCTTGGTGCGGTCCTTCACGTTGTCGGTGAGGATCATGGCCTGTACGAAGGGCAGACGGTCCTCGGCGAAGAACATGTGCTCGGTGCGGCACAGGCCGATGCCCTGTGCGCCGAAGGCTTGCGCGGCCTTGGCGTCGCGTGGAATGTCGGCATTCGAACGCACGCCGAAGCTGCCGCGGAACTTGTCGGCCATCTTCATGAACTTGGCGAATGCCGGGGAATTCGGATCGGGGTCCTGTGTCTCGGCCTGGCCCAGATACACGCCGCCGGTGGTGCCGTCGATGGAAACCCAGTCGCCTTCCTTGATCGTGATGGTCTTGTCGCCGGCCTTGACGGTGGCAACCTTGCCGCGCTCGTTGATGGAGATTGCACCGCAGCCAACCACGCAAGGAACGCCCATGCCGCGGGCCACGACGGCCGCGTGCGAGCTCTTGCCGCCGATGGCGGTTACGATGCCCCTGGCCGCATCCATGCCGTGGATGTCGTCGGGAGTGGTCTCTTTGCGGATCAGGATGACGGGCGACTTCTCGCTCATCGTCACCGCGTCTTCCGACGTGAACGCCAAGCGGCCGACAGCGGCGCCGGGGCTGGCGTCGATGCCGGTGGCGAGCTTGGTCAGCGTCTTCAGGCTGGCCGGGTTGAACACGGGGTGCAGCAACTGGTCGAGCTGGCTCGGCGCGACGCGCATCACGGCGGTCTTTTCGTCGATCAGTCCTTCTTCCACGAGCTGCACGGCAACCTTTACGGCCGCCGGGCCGGTGCGCTTGCCATTGCGGGTCTGCAGCATGTAGAGCACGCCGTCCTGGACGGTAAACTCGAAATCCTGCATGTCCTTGTAGCCCAGCTCGATCTTCGAAGTGATGTCGACGAGCTGGTTGTAGACGCCTTCGTTCCAGTCCTTCAGTTGGCTGATCGGAGACGGGGTGCGAGCGCCAGACACGACGTCTTCACCCTGGGCGTTGACCAGGAATTCGCCGTAGAACACCTTCTGGCCGCTGGCGGGGTCACGCGTGAAACCGACGCCCGTGCAGGAGGTGTCGCCCATATTGCCGAACACCATCGCCTGGATGTTGCAAGCCGTGCCGAGACGGTCGGAGATCTTCTCCATCTTGCGGTAGTAGCTCGCCTTGGGCGCCCACCAGCTCATGAACACCGCGTTGCGGGAGAGGATGAGCTGCTCTTTGACGTCCTGCGGGAAGTCGGTCTTGGAGAACTTTTTGAAGACCTTTTTGAAATCTTCGATGACGACCTTCAGATCGTCGGCGGTCAGTTCGGTGTCGAGCTTGACCTTCGCCTTCTTCTTGCGCGCGTCGAACACTTCGTTGAAGTGCTCCATGTCGATGCCGCAGGCAACCTCGCCGAACATGCTGATGAAACGGCGGTAGCAGTCGTAGGCGAAGCGCGGATTATTGGTCAGCTTGGCCAGGCCCTCGGTGGTCTTGTCGTTCAGGCCCAGGTTGAGAATGGTGTTCATCATGCCGGGCATGGAGAACTTCGCACCGGACCGCACGCTGAGCAGCAGCGGATCGGAGGCGTCGCCGAACTTCTTCCCGACGGCCTTCTCGACGATCGCGAGAGCCTTCCAGATCTGGTCGTCGACTTCCTTCGGAACCTTCTGGGCGTTATCGAAGAAGACGTTGCAAACATCGGTGACGATGGTGAATCCGGGAGGTACCGGTGCTCCGACCAGCGACATCTGGGCGAGCCCGGCGCCCTTGCCGCCGAGCTGGTCTTTCATGTCCCCTTTGCCTTCGGTAATGTCCTTACCGAAGGTGTAGACGTATTTACTCATATCGAATACTCTCCTGAGGCGATTAGTGATCGATTAGTTCATTCGGACGTGGATGACGTTACGATCTCCGACAATTCGGCGATCGAAGAAACCTGGGCGATTAGCCGGCCGAGCAGGGCCAGCCGGTTGGCGCGCACCGCCGGATCGGGTGCGTTGACCAATACTTTGTCGAAGAAGGCGTCCACGACGGGGCGCAAGGTCGAGATAACGGTCAGTGCCTGGATATAGTCGTCGTTCTTGCGGAACTCGGCCACGCGCGCCAGAACGCCAGACATGGCATCATACAGATCGCGCTCCGCGCCGGCTTCGAGCAGCTTGTCATCGACAGCTTCGCGATACTCGCCCGCCTGCTTGAGGATATTGCGGATGCGCTTGAACGCCGCGGCCAGCGCTTCGAAATTCTCGGTTTGCCGGACCTGCTTCAGAGCGATCAGGCGCGCTTCCACGTCGACCAGATCGGCGCTCTGCGCGGCCAGAACGGCGTTGACTTCATCGTAGGCGAAGCCGCGAACGTCTTTGAAGTATGAGCGAATGCGATCGAGGAAGAACTCCCACAATTGCGTGGCGCGGTCCGGACTGCCGGGCTCGCCGGGATAGAGCAGGGAATTGGCCTGCATCCCTTCTTCGACGGTCTTCTTCAAGTCGATCCGGACGCGGCCCTCGACAATCGTTTTCACGATGCCCTGCGCCGCCCGGCGCAGGCCGAACGGGTCTTTCGAGCCCGAAGGGATCAGGCCGATGCCGAACGAGCCTTCCAGCGTGTCGAGCTTGTCGGCGATGGAGACGATGCGTCCGGCGGCGCTCGACGGGATCGGGTCGTCCATGCTCTGCGGCAGGTAGTGCTCGTAGATCGCCTTCCACACCGCTTCGCTTTCGCCGTCGGCCTTGGCGTATTGGCCGCCCATGACGCCTTGCAGTTCGGTGAGTTCCTTCACCATCTCGGTGGTGAGATCCACCTTGCACAGCAGCGCCGCGCGGCCTACGCTCTCGGAGTCCGCCCCCAGCTTGGCGGCCAGCCGCAGAGCGCCCTGCTGAATGCCCTTGGCCTTGTCGGCATAGGAAGCGTTGAGCTTGACTTGATAAGTCACCTTGGCCAGATCGGGCACACGCGAGGCGAGCGAGCGCTGCCGGTCTACTTCCCAGAAGAAGCGCGCGTCGTTGAAGCGGGCTTCGAGCACGCGCTCGTTGCCCTTTTTGACGAAGCCCTTGCGGTCCGCCTTCATGTTCATTACGGCGATGAAGCGCGGGGCCATGTTGCCCTGCGCATCGTTCAGCGTGAAGTAGCGCTGATGGTGCCGCATCACGGTGGACAGCACCTCGGCGGGGAGTTCGAGGAACTCCTCCCGGAACTCGCCCAGGATGGGCGTCGGATACTCGGTCAGATAAACGAGGTCGGCCAGCAGAGCGTCGTCGGCCACCAGTTTCAGGCCGGTGCCTTTCAACAGCTTCTTGATGCCGTCCTGAATGCGCTTGCGGCGCTTGGCCGCCGAAAGGATGACGCCGTTCTTCTCCAGGCGCTCATCGTAGTTCGCGTGATCGAACGCGATCTCATCGGAGCCCATGCGGCGATGGCCGCGGCTCAAAGCGCCGGACTTCACGTCGGCCACCTGGAATTCGACAACCTGGTCGCCGAGCAGAGCCACAATCCAGCGGATGGGACGAATGAACGTGAGCTGGCCCTTGCCGGTCCAGTACATAGCCTTCGGCCAGGGGAGCTTGGTGATGATGGACGGCAGCGCTTCGGCCAGCAGTTCGCGCGTGTCGCGGCCAATCACCGTGCGACGAAGCGCGTAGTATTCGCCTCTGGGCGTGGTCTCGATCGACAGCGCTTCCAGCGCGGTGTTGTTGCGGCGAGCAAATCCCTGAGCCGCGCCCGGTCCGGCGGACTTCGGCGGCCCCATGACGAGTTCATCGCGGTCAGCCTGCCGTTCGGGCAGCTCAGTGCGCAGCACCAGCCGGCGCGGCGTGCCGTCCAGGTGGAGGGACGGGGCCGCGAAGCCGTTCTGGCTCGCAAATTCCTTGAACAGCCGGTTGAGGTCAGCCAGCGCCGGCTCGATCATCCAATGCGGGATCTCTTCGACGCCGAGTTCGAACAGGAAAGGAAGTGCATTGCTCATTACGCCACCTCTTCCTGCGCCGCATTGAGCAACGCCTGCTGCTCCATCCAGGCCGTGGCGACGCCGACGGCGAGCTTGCGCACGCGGCCGATGACGCCGACGCGCTCGGTGACGCTGATGGCGCCGCGGGCATCGAGCAAGTTAAACGTGTGCGAGCAGTTCAGCACGTGGTCGTAGGCGGCGAGCAGTGGGAAGCGTCGCTTATCGTGCTCCTGCCCTTCGCCGAGCGACTTGAACTCGTCGATCAGCCGCTGCGACTCGGCCTCATGCAGGTCGAGCAGCGTCCACAGCATCTTCACGTCGGCCTTCTCGAAGTTGTACACCGAGAACTGCCGCTCTTCGAGCAACCGGACATCGCCGTAGCTGCGGCCTTCTACCCACTCGATGTCGTAGACGCTCTTGCGGTCCTGCAGGAACGCGACCAGCCGTTCCAGGCCGTAGGTCAACTCGGCCGGTACCAGGTCGAGATCGACGCCGCCGCACTGCTGGAAGTAAGTGAACTGCGTGACTTCCAGTCCGTCGAGCATCACCTGCCAGCCGATGCCCCACGCGCCAAGCGTGGGCGACTCCCAGTTGTCTTCCTCGAACTTCAGATCGTGCTGATCGAGGTTGATGCCGACCGCGGCCAGCGACTCAAGATACAGATCCATGACATTGGCCGGAGCCGGCTTCAGGATCACCTGCAGTTGGGAGTGTTTGTAAAGGCGATTCGGATTTTCGCCGTAACGCCCGTCCGCCGGGCGGCGGCTGGGTTGCACGTAGGCGACGCTGTAAGGCTTGGGGCCCAGCACGCGGAGGAAGGTCTCGGGACACATCGTGCCCGCGCCGACTTCCACGTCGTACGGTTCCTGAATCACACAGCCGTGCTTCGCCCAGAATTGTTTTAGCTTGAAGATCGTCTGCTGGAAGGTGTCCATTTTTTCTCGAAGGGGCGCGTCCTCTACAGGCTCTCCAGAAGTGGGAGAGTGATGAGTCTGCGCTCGATGTGAAGCTCAATTTCGCGGCAAAGCTGCCGTCTCAGGTCCGCGCCGGTCTGCTTCGTCCACTCGATCGACGCCAGTTCCGAGACCGGCGCCACGGCGATCACGCGGGCCAGATCGCGGGAAGCCGGACTGAGTTTCAACTCCGGAAGGAAGCCCGACAGGCGCACGGCCCAGAACGTGAAATAGGTGATGATCCGCCACACGCCAGTCACCGGTTCGCGTCGCAAATCGGCCAAAACGGCTGCCAATAGCCGGTAAAACCGGTCATTCGGCTCGTTCGGCGGCAACAACTGGTCCGATACCTCCGCGATATAGTCGAGCGCCACGCTCGCATCCCAGGAGTTCAGCACCCCGAACTGCGACTCGATCAGCTCGCAGCCCTCCAGCCTTACCAGTTCCGAGGACTCCTTTTGGTAGTAGGAGACTCGCACCTGAGTAAGCCGTTCGAGCGAACTGCCGAAGGGACTCTTCAGCCGTCGCGCCCGCTTCGCGACCCCGCGCAATCTTCCCTGATCGCGCGTGAAGAAGCTAACGATCAGGTCCCCTTCCTGGAAGGGGTAAGTGCGGAGGACAAATGCCTCACTGACCCGTACCGGCATCGATGGCGCGGATGAACAAATATCAGGTTATCACACAGAGACATCTGAATTATTGACGGCAGCGGGACTTAGCGGCCGTACGAAATTGCGCCTGCGCCGCAACCGGAGCCCGTTCCCATTAGAACCGCTTCTTGAAACCAGCCGCCGATCTGACGCAAGCTTGCATGGAAGGCCGTTCCGTTGGCGGGGCGGATTCTCAGACCGGCGGGGATCGCAGGGGCCCGCCCGCGCAGTTCTCGCAGCCTTGCCGTCTCTCTTTGGATAGGCTATGGCGGAGTTTGATCCACCCGCCTGGCCGGCCTGGCCATCCAAAGAAAGACCCTCGCCGGGACGAAGCGTGCGCAACCGTTTGGGGGAGTGACGCATGAATTACGCAATCGTGGGCAACGGCGTCGCCGGCATCACGGCCGCGTTGGATCTGCGCCAGCGCGACCCGCGAGCGGAGATCACCGTGATTAGCGCCGAGTCGGACTACTTCTTCTCCCGCACGGCGCTGATGTACTCGTTTATGGACCGCCTGACGCGGCGCGATCTCGAACCGTACGAGCGTGGAGTTTACGACGCCCAGCGCATCCGGCGCGTGCGGGGTTGGGCCCAGGATCTCGATGCCAAATCGTGTACACTCACGCTCGACAATGGCCAGACCTTCTCCTGGGACCGTCTGCTGCTGGCCACCGGCTCACGTCCCCGGCGGCCGGAGTGGCAGGGCCTCGATCATGCGCGCTCGGGCCTGGTGAATTTCGTCTCCCTGCAGGACCTCGACGCCTGCGAGGCGGCGGTGCGGCGCGGCCAGAGGGCCGTCGTCGTGGGCGGCGGGCTGATCGGCATCGAACTGGTCGAGTGCCTGCGCTGGGCGGGCATGGAGGTCACCTTCCTCATTCGCGAGCCCTGGTATTGGCCCGTCGCTCTCTCCGAGGCGGAGTCGGCCATGGTTATCGAGCACATGCGCCATCACGGCGTGAACGTCGTGGCAGGCGAAGTTGTGGCCACAGTGGAGACCGATTCGCACGGTGCGGTGACGGCCGTTTCGACGGCGCAGGGAAGCCGCTACGAGTGCTCAACGCTCGGTGTCTCCATCGGTGTTGAGCCTGCGCTGGACTGGCTGCGCAACGTGTCCACGCCGCCTCGCCTGGGCCGCGGCATCGTCGTCGATGCGGGCTTCCACACTTCGCTACCCGGAGTGTTCGCGGCAGGCGATTGTGCCGAGCTGCAACTGCCCGGCAGCGCGCCAATCGTCGAGCAGATCTGGTACTCCGCCAAACGCCAGGGACGGCTGGCCGCGCGCTCCATGCTCGGCGAACGCATTCAGTACGCGCCTCCAGTCTTCTTCAACAGCTCGAAATTCTTCGAAATCGAATACACCACCGTCGGCCGGTTCCCTAATTCGATTCCGGCGCGCGGGCAGATCTCCGAGGGGACGCTCGTTTTTTACTTCCGTTATCCGGGCCAGGACATCAGCATTCGTATCGCCGGGCAAGGCGGGGCCGTGCAGGCTTTCAATATGCTGGGCTCGCGCTGGGACCACAACCAGTTCGAGCGGTGGATCGAGCAGCGCCGTTCGCTTGACGATGTCATGGATCGCCTGCACCAGGCCCAGTTCGACGTCGAATTCGGACGTCTCGATCTTGCTCCCGCGCGTACCGCCTTCAAACAGTGGCGTGCTGCCAATCCCGCGAGCGTGGAGGCGCCGGCATGATCCGCCAGACTCTTCGCGACCGCTTCGCGCACGACATCACGAACCGTGGCGTCACTGCATGGCTCGTGAGCGCGTGCCTCTTCGCCTTCTACCTGATCCTCTATTTCACCGAGTGGTTCACGCCCGTCGCTCGGGCGCTGCATCTCGGTTCGAAGTGGACGCTGTATGGGACGCTCTACACATTGGCCATCCTGACCGGCGGCGGCTTCATGCTGCGCCGCTACGCCCACAATCGCTACCAGGTGATCCGCACCATCTGCGTGATGTGCTCGCAGGTGCTCTTCGCTTACTCGCTGCCGCAGTTCCTGGTGTTCCTCCGGCAGCCGGAGTACTACTTCTCGTACCTCTGGCCGCTGAAACTCGACTACCTGAACCCGAACTATCTGTTTCACCTGCCGCTGCCATTCATCCTGTGGTCGATGCTGGGCTCGTTCCTGCTCGTGCCGGTGCTGGGTATCTTTTTCGGCAAGCGCTGGTACTGCTCGTGGGTCTGCGGCTGCGGCGGACTCGCCAATACATTCGGCGAGCCCTGGCGCCATCTCTCCTCGAAGTCCACGAAGTCCTGGAAGTTCGAGCGCGTCTCGATTTACACCGTGCTCGGATTGGCCATCGTTCTGACTGCGCTGATGTTCGTCAGCTATGCGGCCGGAGGCGCCAATCCGCGCCTTGCTGCCTTCACGGTGAACTATCAGACCTGGTACGGGCTCATTGTCGCCTCCATGCTCGCCGGCGTGGTTGGCGTCGGCCTCTACCCGATCAACGGAACGCGCGTCTGGTGCCGCTTCTTCTGCCCGATGGCGGCGCTGCTGGGCATAGTTCAGAAGGCTGGCCGCTACCGCATCACCGTGAAGGACGACATGTGTATTTCGTGCGGACTGTGCTCGAAATACTGCGAGATGGGCATCGATGTGCGCTCCTATGCGCAGTCGAACGAATCGTTCACGCGCGCTTCGTGCGTCGGCTGCGGCCTGTGCGCCGAGGTCTGCCCGCGCGGCGTGCTGCGGCTCGAAAACGTCACTCGCCAGGCGCGGCAAATGCAGCTCGTCCAGATCCGAGGCATCCAGGCGGATTCCGAGTGTCGCGGCGCCACGATGGAATCCATTTAAGACCAGACTGGGCGATAAAAAGCGCCGTATCCTGGACGCGGCAATCAAGTTATCTTGGAGTACATGCAAGTAAGCGCTGCCTTAGTTCTCGGATGTCTGCTCGCTTCTCACGCGGTATTCGCGGAGGATTCGCCGTCCCCCGCCCTTTTGATCCTTTCCAAGAGCGACCGCACGCTGGCGATCGTCGACCCTTCGAGCCTGAAGGTTGTCGCGCGGGCGCCGGTGGGGCCGGATCCTCACGAGGTGGTCGCCTCCAGCGATGGCCGTTTCGCCTACGTGTCGAACTACGGTTTCGGGGCTTATAACACGCTGGCCGTGATCGATCTGGTGGCTCAGAAGGCGCTGCCTTCGGTGGACCTGGGGGTCTTGCGCGGGCCGCACGGCCTTATGTTCAAAGGAGGTAAAGTCTGGTTCACGGCCGAGGCAGCCAAGGCCATCGGTAGCTACGACCCCGCGGAAAAGAAGATCGATTGGGTGCTTGGAACGGGTCAGAACAGAACGCACATGATTTTCGTATCCGACGACCTGAAACGGATCGTGACCGCCAACGTCAGCTCCGGCAGCATGAGCATCATCGAACAGGTTGTCCACACGGGGCCTGGCCCCCGCGGCCCCGGCCCGGGAGGCCCTGGTCCCGGAGGTCCGCCTCAAACCGATTGGGATCATACCGTAATACCCGTGGGCCGCGGGCCGGAAGGCTTCGACGTATCACCCGACGGCAAGGAGATCTGGGTTGCCAACTCGACCGACGGGACCGTGTCCATCTTCGATCCGGCCCAAAAGAGAGTGATGCAGACGCTGAATGCGGAGGTCCGCGGGGCCAATCGGTTGAAGTTCACGCCGGATGGCAGACTGGTCTTCATCTCGACGTTGGGCGGACCGGATGTGACTATCCTGGATGCTGCGACTCGCCAGGTCGTGAAGCGGGTGAAGGTGGGCCGCGGTGCTGCCGGCATCCAGATGGATCCCGACGGTTCGCGCGTCTTCGTGGCCTGCACGCCGGACGACTACGTTGCGATCATCGATTTGAAATCGCAGGAGGTAACGGGCCACATCGACGCGGGCAAGCAACCGGATGGGATGGCCTGGGCGGTCCGTCGCTGAGTTGCTGTCCGGCTCCTCTGTCTCAGGCACTTCCACGCGTCATTTGGGTCCCAACGCCAGAAACTCCTGGTTTGCGCGGATCTGGTTGAAGGTATGATCAATGACGGCTTGGAAGCCTATTCGGGAATCCTGGCCCAGTTCAGCCACCACCGGTGAATGGAGCCTTAGATGCCGATCCAGGATAATTCCGTAGCACCACCCGCCAATGGCGCCGCTGGTGGGCGTCTCGCCTCATTGGACGTGCTGCGCGGCTTCGATATGTTCTGGATCGTCGGCGGTGGCTTCATGTTCGCGGGGCTCACGAAGGCCACCGGTTTTGCCGTTTTCCAGACGCTGTTGCCCCAGTTCGAACACGTGGAATGGGCGGGCCTGCACTTCTGGGATGTCATCTGGCCGCTGTTCATGTTCATCGTTGGAGTGGCAATTCCCTTTTCGACGGCGAGCCGCAGGGCTGCCGGGGCAACGGACCGCGGCCTGCTCCTTCACGCCTTGCGCCGCGCCGCCATCCTGTTCGTCCTGGGCATGGTTGCTCAGGGAAACCTGCTGCTATGGGATCTGACGAAACTGTGGCCGTGCTACAGCGTCCTGCATGGAATCGCGGCCGGTTACCTGATCGCTACGGTCATCAACATGAAGTTTCGGCCGAAGGCCCAGGTGGTGATTGCGGGTGCCTTTCTGCTGCTGTATTGGGGGCTGCTGGTGCTCGTTCCGGTGCCTGGCGTTGGGGCTGGAGTCCTCACTCCGGACGGCAACATGGCGACCTGGGTAGACCAGTGCATCCTGGGCCGCTTCCATCACGGAACGAACACCTGGTTCGTCAGCTATCTCGGCTTTGCCTCGTCCGTCTTGCTGGGCGTCATGGCCGGTCATGTATTACGGATGGAGCGAACGGCCAAAGCGAAGATCGCCCTTCTAGTCGCCGCCGGTGCGGGGTGTCTCGGCGCGGGACTGCTCTGGAGTCTGGCGCTGCCGGTTATCAAGCTCCTCTGGACGAGTTCGTTCGTGCTGGTCAGCGGCGGCTTTAGCTTTCTGGCCATGGCGCTGTTCTACTGGATCGTCGATGTCCGGGGTTGGCGTAGCTGGGCTTTCCCTTTCCGCATCATCGGTCTGAACCCGATCGTGGCCTACATGGCCGTCTCGTTGATCAACCTCGGCCGCATTGGCAACATCTTCGTCGGGAGCCTACTGCCGCGCGTGCGCCCATGGGATGACCTGCTGTCGCATGCAACGGCATTCCTGGTCCTCTGGCTGGTTCTCTATTGGATGTACCGGACCAAGTCGTTCGTGAAAATCTGAGCCGGGCGCGCCTTGCTTGACTCGCTCAGGACTGCGGCGCGAAGGGCCAGATCTGTGTGGTCGAGGCTCCGCCATCGACGGCTATCAATTGCCCGGTGACATAATCCGAGCCCGGCGCGGAGAGAAACACGGCCAACGGAGCGACGGCTTCCGGCGTGCCGAGGTTCGGATTCGCTTCACTCCCTTTCAGCCACTCGTGCATCTCGGGCGGCTCCCACATCTTCCGGTTCAGGTCGGTGAGGATGAAGCCCGGAGCGATGCAGTTGACCTGAATGTTGTACTTGCCCCACTCGGCGGCCAGCGCACGCGTGAGCCCGGCCAGCGCGCTCTTCGTCATCGTGTACACGCTGACGTAGGGCATGCCCATCAGACACGTGAGACTGCCGATGGTCACCACCTTGCCGCCCTGGCCGCGCGCGATCATCTTCCTGCCGACCGCCTGCGTCAGTTCGATGATGCCGGTGAGGTTGGTCTGCAGCAGGAAGCCGTATTCCTCGGGCGTGTAGTCGGCGAAATTACGGCGGATGTTCGTGCCGGCAACATTGATCAGAACGTCCACGTCCGGCAGCTCGCTGCAGAAGCGCTCGCGCGAATCGCGCGACGAGATGTCGAGTTCCATGGCCTCCGCCCGGTGGCCTTCCGCGCGCAGGTTGCGGGCGATCTCCGCCAGTTTGGGCAGCGAACGCGACGCGAGAATCGTGTGAGCCCCGGCGCGCGCCAGACCCTCGGCGATCGCCTTGCCGATGCCGCGGCTCGCGCCGGCGACGATCGCAGTCTTTCCGCTCAGCGAAAAGGGATTAGCCGGTTGCATGTTTCTCAGGCTAGCATGGGGGCATGAAACGCTTCTCCATTGCTCTCCTGCCCGGTGACGGGATTGGCCAGGAGGTGGTCGCCGCCGCCCGCCGTGTGCTGGAAGCCGCCGGAGATCGCTTCGAAGTGCGCTTCGAATTCACAGCCTACGACTGGGGCTCGGACTATTACTTTCGCCACGGAAGCATGATGCCGGTGGACGCGCTGGAACGGTTGCGCGAGCACGATGCGCTGCTGCTCGGCGCCGTGGGCCACCCGGATATCCCGGACCACATCACACTGCACGGCATGCTGCTCCCCATCCGGCGCGGCTTCGATCTATATGCCAACGTGCGGCCGGCCGTTCTCTTCCCAGGTGTGCAATCGCCGCTCAAGGGCTACGAAGCCGGGTCCATCGACCTGGTGGTGGTGAGAGAGAACACGGAGGGCGAGTATTCGCCGGTCGGTGGATTCGTGCATCACCATCATCCTTCGGAGGTGGCCGTCCAGACCGCGGTGTTCACGCGGCACGGCTGCGACCGCGTGATCCGGTTTGCTTTCGAACTGGCGCGCCGGCGGGATGGGAAGCGGCACGTGACCTCCGTTACGAAGTCGAATGCGCAGAGCTATGGCATGGTTCTCTGGGACCGGGTTTTTCGTGAGGTGGCCTCGGAGTATCCGGACATCCGGACCGGCTCGCTGCTGGTCGACGCCGCCGCCATGGACTTTGTCCGGCGGCCGTCGGACTTTGACGTCGTGGTCGCTTCCAACCTGTTTGGCGACATCCTGAGCGACCTCTCCGCGATTCTTACCGGGAGCATCGGACTTGCCGCCAGCGCCAACCTCGACCCCACGCGCCGGAGCCCCTCCCTGTTTGAGCCGGTCCACGGCTCCGCGCCCGACATTGCAGGCAAGGGCATCGCAAACCCGCTGGCGACGATTCTCGCCGCCGCTATGATGATGGAGCATCTGGGCGAGAACGAAATCGCGTTGGCGCTGGATGGCGCCGTGCGAGCCGCGCTGGCCGCGGGTACGGCG
>Ga0315272_10000705_pt1 | contig 17000 bp, 17 predicted proteins | sample C3_middle_MG_FD_203918 | JGI IMG/M metagenome (GOLD analysis project Ga0315272, IMG submission 203918) | Sediment microbial communities from Yellowstone Lake, YNP, Wyoming, USA - C3_middle | ecosystem: Environmental > Aquatic > Freshwater > Lake > Sediment | place: USA: Wyoming | collected...
TCCGATGTCGTCGACTCCGAGGGCTGCCTCCGGGGGCGGGTTATTCTGATGAAGGATATCACGCGGCTCCGCGAGCTCGAACTCCGGCATGAACGAAATCAACGCCTCATCGCCATGGGCGAGATGGCGGCAAAGCTGGTACACGAGATCCGGAACCCGCTCTGCAGCATCGAGCTGTTCTCCAGCATGCTCGAAAAAGAGCTCACGACCACGGCGCACAAGGACCTGGCCCACGGCATCTCCGCGGGGATCGGCAGTCTGAACAACATTCTGAGCAATATGCTGTTCTTTGCGCGGCCGAACAAATCCGCGCTCAAACCCATTCGGCTCGATACCGTTATTGCGGAAGCCATCCGGCTGCTGGAACCGATGATGGCGTCACGGAAGGTAGCGATCACCACCTCGCTTGTAGAAAACGAATTGTGCGGCGACGCCGAACTGCTCAAACAGGTGCTCATGAACATCATGATCAACGCGGTCCAGGCCATGCCGCAGGGCGGCCGCATCGAAGTGGCCATGGTGCAGGAGAAGGACTCCCTGTCCGTCCGCATCACGGACACGGGCTGCGGCATCGCCCGCGAAAACCTCGAAAAGATCTTTGACCCCTTCTTCACGACCAAGGACACCGGCACCGGTCTGGGCCTGGTGATCGCTTCAACGATCATGCAGGCAACAGGAGGCTATATCACGGCAACGAGCGAGCCGGAACAGGGAAGCACCTTCAGTCTGCACTTCCCTGCCAAGGAACGCGAGCAGCGCGAAGAAGCGGGAGCGCATCGTTCAGAACAATCGGCCGTCATGATCTGAAAGGAGCTTTACGGTGAACGCAACAGAGGCACGACCCATACTCGTGGTAGATGATGATGCACAGATGCGCACGGCGCTTTCCGAGGCCATCCAGCGTTTGGGATACAGCGCCACTCTGTGCGACAACGGGGTGGACGCCCTGGGAAAGCTTACCCATGCCGCGTATTCGCTGATCATCACCGACATGAAGATGCCGCGAATGGACGGCCTTACTTTTTTGAAGGAAGTGAGAAAGCGCGTCGGCAACCTGCCGGTGCTCGTGATCACCGGCTTCGGCACGGTCGAGAACGCCGTGGAAACGATGAAGGAAGGCGCCACCGACTACCTGATGAAACCCTTCTCCTTTGACACGCTCACGAAATCCATAGGATCCATCATGGCCCGGGTCTCCCCCGACCGCGACCTTCTGACCGCGAGCCCTGACATGCAGCGGATCGTTCAGCTTGCCGGCGACCTTGCGGCGAACGACATCACCGTGCTGATCACCGGCGAGAGCGGCACCGGCAAAGAGCTTCTGGCGCGGCATATCCATCGCAGAAGCCGGAGAAAGGACAAGCCTTTTGTTGCAGTGAACTGCGCGGCCATTCCCGAGAACCTGCTGGAATCAGAGCTCTTCGGCCACGAGAAAGGCGCGTTCACCGGCGCGGCAGAACGCAAAAAAGGGAAGGTGGAGCTTGCCGACAGCGGCACGATCCTGCTGGACGAGATCGGCGAGATGCCGATGCTGCTCCAGGCTAAACTGCTCCGCGTGCTTCAGGAGCGCGAGATCGACCGGGTGGGCGGCAAAGAACCTGTGAAAGTGGATGTGCGGGTGATCGCTACCACGAACCGCGACCTGGCAAAGGAATGCGCGGAAGGCCGGTTCCGCGAAGATCTCTTCTACCGACTCAACGTATTCCCGCTCCGGGTCCCGCCGCTCCGGGAACGGCCCGAGGACATACCGCTTCTGGCGGAACATTTTATCAGGAACTTCTCCGCCGTGGCAGGCAAGACCATCCGGGGATGCTCGGAAGAGGTGATCGCTGACTTGCAGCAGATGCCGTGGCGCGGCAACGTTCGTGAGTTCGAGAACGTGCTCCAGCGTGCGGTCTTCCTGTGCAGCAGCGACACGGTAGGAAGGGGCGATCTCATGGTCGACCATGCAGGACCCCATCCCGTCGGAGCCAACGGCAAGCTCAAGGACATGGAAAAAGATATGATCATGAAGACGCTGAAAGAAGTGAACGGGAACAAGGCTAAGGCCGCGAAGTTGCTCGGCGTGAGCGTAAGGACCGTCAGGAACAAGTTAAGCGAATACGGGCAAAAATTGCCGGTCGGGTGAAAAAGTTTCCCATTGCGGGTGCGGAGTGCGAATTGCTGATTTTACCGATCGGGAAACGGCGATTAAGTCGTTGATTCAACTCCGAACTCCGAACTCCACGCTCCGAACTGCTCTTAAGGTCTTTGGTATGTTTATTGAAGGTATCAGCTTGAGGAGGTATCTATGTCCGATGGATTCAGTATCTTAGAGCGAGTGGTGCATCAGGCCGGCGTCAGGAACGGCGTGCTGGCATCGAACATCGCGAACGTGGACACGCCGAACTACAAGGCGCGTGACGTAAGCTTTGGCGAGGTCCTGGGGACGGAGATGGGTCTTGCGACCACGGACCCTAAACACCTGTCAGGAAGCAGCTCCGGAACGGCTGGCGAACTGCACACCGAAGAAACACAACCCTGGGCTGACGGCAACAATGTGGAGTTGGACCAGGAAGTGGCCAAGATGACCGAGAATGCCATGTTCTTCCAGGCGGGGGTAACGCTGCTGTCCAAAAAGATCCAGATGTTCAAGAGCGCCTTGCGGACATCGGGATAGGTATTAACCTTTTAAACGACAGTTAGCCACATAAGGCACATAAGGCACAGAGGCAAAACACTTATATTTGATTTTTTTGTGAATTATGTGCATTTTGTGGCTCATCTTTTTTCAGGGTTAAAGAAGTTGACTCGCTCGCAAGAGGTCAATAAAGGAGCTCCCCATGGATTCTTTCGGTGTATTTAATGTAAGCGCATCAGCGCTGTCAGCGCAGCGGCAGCGGATGAATGTTATCGCCTCCAATCTGGCCAACGCCCATTCAACCCGAACAGCGGAAGGCGGGCCCTACCGGAGGCAGGACGTGGTGTTCACGACCGAACCCGTCACCGCAGGCGAAGCAGGGCTCGACGGTGTGAAGGTGGACAGCATTGTGCGCGACGACTCTCCCTTCACCACGGTGTACGATCCGGGCCATCCGGACGCCAATCAGGACGGGTTTGTGGCCATGCCGAACGTGAATGTGATTGAGGAGATGGTGAACATGATGATGGCCTCACGGGCCTATGAAGCGTCGGTCACGTCGTTCAATCTGTCAAAGACCATGTTCCTGAAAACGCTCGAACTCGGGAAGGTGTAGGAAAATTCGGAATGCGGAGTGCGGAATGAGCACGGAGGTAGGAAATGACGGACATCAATATCGGCAAAGTGGGAGCAGGCCAGGGGCTTCCTGCCATCAAACCGGCCGGCAAGGAACCCAACGCCGCGGGATTTGAGGATATGATGCAGGAGGCCATGGGCAAGCTCAGCCAGGTGCAGCACGATGCTGAGAGCGCGGTCAAACAGCTTGCATCGGGAGGCGACCCCACCGAGGCCATCATCGCCATGGAAAAGGCGGACATGAACTTTCAGATGATGGTCGAGGTGCGGAATAAACTGATCTCGGCCTATCAGGAGATCATGAGAATGCAGGTGTAGTAAGACAATAACCAAATGACAAGCAACAATATCCAGATAAACTCCAATGTCAAAATTTCAAACGTTTTTGAACATTGCGTTTTGGTGCTTATTTGATTTTTGTGATTTGTGATTTGGAATTTGAACCATGAGGTGGAGCAATGGCTGATCTTTCCGAACAGATGCGCACCCTTCCGCTCAGTAAACTGCTGGCACTGGTGGTGGTCGCCGCCCTGGTGATCACGGCGGGGATCATGCTCGCCACATGGTACCAGAAGGGCGACCAGCAGCTCCTCTTTGCCAATCTGAGCGAGGAGGACGCTGGCGCCATCATCCAGAAACTGGGCGAGCAGCATATTCCCTACACGACCACCGCGGGCGGGATCACGGTCCCGGCCGACAAGGTATATGAACTCAGGATCCAGCTTGCCAGCCAGGGGCTGCCCCAGGGCGGCGGAGTGGGGTTCGAGGTCTTCGATAAGACAAGCTTCACCATGACGGACTTTGTACAGAAGCTGAACTACCGCCGGGCGCTCCAGGGAGAACTGGCGCGCACCATCCGGTCGCTCATGGAAGTGGAGCAGTGCCGGGTCCATCTCGCCGTGCCGGAGAAGTCCCTGTTCGTGCAAAAGGAGGAGCGGCCCAAGGCCTCGGTGCTGGTAAAACTGCGCACCGGCAGGCGGCTGACCCAGGGGCAGATCCAGGGGATCGTCCACCTGGTATCGAGCAGTGTCGAGGGGCTGGACCCCCGGGATGTCGCCGTGGTGAACAATAACGGCGAGATGCTAACGTCCACGATCGACGAGAATTTTTCCGCGTCGAGCGGACAGCTGGAGTACCAGCGCTCCTATGAAAAAGACCTGGAAACCCGGGTCATCGGCATGCTCGAGCCCGTCGTGGGCAAGGGAAAAGTTCGTGCGCGCGTGGCTGCAAGCTTTGACTTTACCAAGACGGAAAAGACCGAGGAACGCTACGACCCCGACAGCCAGGTGGCGCGGAGCGAGCAGCGAAATGCTGAGAAGGCCTCGAACGGGAGCACCGGCGGCATACCCGGGGTGACGTCAAACCTGCCCGGGCGGCAGGCCGCTCCCCAGGCTGCCGGCATGCGATCGCAGTCGGAGAAGAAGAACGAGACGATCAACTATGAGATCAGCAAAACCGTCAGCCACGTCGTCAGCCCGTCGAGCCAGCTCAAGCGGCTCTCGATCGTGGTCCTCGTGGACGGCGTCTACAGCGCAGCGCAGGGCTCGCAGGAGAAGAAGTACACCGCCCGCAGCGAGGACGAGGTCCGGCAGTTCGAGGACATGGCGAAGAAGGCCGTCGGGTTCACTGCCGACCGGGGCGACGAGGTGAAGGTCGTGAACATGCCCTTCGAGATCATTCCTCAGGAGGAAATCGCCGAGGCCGGGGCCGCCGTTTCATCGGTCATGCCCATGGTGATGTCCGGAGCAAGGCTCCTGGTCCCGCTCGTCGCGGTCATTCTGCTCTTCCTCATGGTGATCAAACCGCTCATGAAAACCCTTACGACGCGGACGCCGGCGCAGTCGCAGCGCATGGCGCTTCCCCAGACCGTAGGCGCGCTGGAAAAAGCCATGGGCGCCACCGAAGGCTCCGCCCAGGTGCAGTTGAACGATTGGGCGAAGAAGAACCCGCAGGAAGCGACAAACCTCGTCAAGGGCTGGCTGGAGGAGAAATAGATGGCTTTAACCGGGTATGAAAAAGCTGCCATCTTTCTGAGCTCCCTCGGCGAGGACACCGCTGCCGACGTGCTGAAGGGCCTTGACGTCAAGGACATCGGCAAGATCACGATGCACATGACCAGGCTCAAAACCGTCACGAAAGTAACGATGGAGACCGTCTTGCAGGAGGCGACCGACAGCATGACCCGCGGAGATATCCGCATGGGCGGAGAGGATTTCGTCAAGAAAGTGCTGTCCAAGGGGCTGGGAGAGGACGGGGCGAACAAGATGCTTGAGCAGGCTTCCAAGGAGGGCCCGCTCGAATCGCTCCGGTGGGTCGATGCCAAGACCCTGGTCAACTTTCTCGTCACTGAGCATCCTCAGACCATTGCGCTGATCATCTGCCTCCTTGATCCGCTTCAGGCCGCCGAGGTGATGCAGGCGCTGCCGGAAAACATCAAGGTCGACGTGGCCATGCGCATCGCAACAACGGAGCGGATCCCGGAAAATGCGATCGATGACCTGAAAGAAGTGCTGAAGGGCCAGCTTGACCTGGGAAAGAACAAGGGAAAGAAGCTCGGCGGGTCGCGAACGATCGCCGAGATCCTGAACCAGTGCGACCGTGCGACCGAACAGGCGGTCATCGGGAAGATCGAGGAGCAGGACAACGTTCTCGCGGACGCGATCCGGAAGCTCATGTTCGTATTCGACGATCTCGCGAAAGTCGACGACCGCGGCATCCAGATGATCCTGAAAGAAGCAAGCACCGAAGAGCTGACGCTCGCCCTGAAAACAACGTCGGAGGCGCTCAAGGAAAAGATCTTCAGGAACATGTCCCAGCGCGCCGCCGAGATCCTCAAGGAAGACATGCAAACCCGCGGGCCGGTCAAGGTCTCCGATGTGGACAAGGCGCAGCAGAACATCGTGAAGATCGCGCGCAAGCTCGAGACCGAAGGCAAGCTGGTGCTGGCGGGAAGAGGCGGTGAAGAACTTGTTGTATAAAGGACAGGTCAAACAGGGCGCAGACCTCGCCCGCTTCGATATGCCGCTGCTCAAGGACGATTTCTCGGTCGGCCGAAGCTCCGACCATACCGAGCGCGAGGCCTATGCGCGCGCCTATGCCTCCGGTGAGAAGGCCGGATTTGAAATGGGTGAGCAGCGGGCGCAGGTCCTGCTGGACAAAGTGGAAGGCCTTATCCGTGAGCTCACCACGCTCAAAAGCACGATCATCAAAGAGGTCGAACCGCAGTGCGTCGAACTGGCGCTCTCCATGGCACGGAAGATCATCGTCCGGGAACTGGCCGTCAAACCCGACGAGCTCGTAAAAATGGCCAGGGAGGGACTGCTGCGGCTGGAGCGGACCGGCCAGATCACGATCAAGGTGAATCCGGCGCTGTACGACTTCTTCACCAAACACAAGCCCGAGCTGGTCCGCATCCATCCCGATATCGTTTTTGACGCCGATCCTTCGGTATCGAAATTCGGGACCGTGGTCATGGGGCCGGTCGAGGATGTGGTGACCGACGTGGATGAGCAGCTGAAAAACATCATCAAGGACATGGTGGACCGGCATGGCGCTGATTGATCTTGCCCCCTATATCGATGCGATCGCCGACACCGAGCCTATGAAGGTCTACGGCAGGGTGATCGAGATCACCGGCATCATTGTCAAAGCGACCGGCGTGAAGGCCAGTATCGGCGAGTCCTGCCGCATCATTTCGGGGAACGTTGCTCTTGACGCAGAGGTCGTCGGCTTCCGGGACGGCAAAGTGCTGCTCATGGCCATCGGCGACCTGTCGGACATCAGATCCGGCAGCCGGGTCCTGCCCGTGGGCAAGAAGGTCTCGATCCGCGTCTCCCCTTCCCTGGTCGGGCGGGTGATCAATGACCGCGGCGAGCCCATTGACGGCAAGGGCCCCATCGGCGGTACGGACTACCCGCTCACCTCGACGACGCCGCATCCGCTCAAGCGGCGGCGGATCACCGAGCCCATTGATCTCGGCGTGCGGGCCATCAACGGTCTGCTCACCTGCGGCAAGGGCCAGCGCATCGGCATCATGGCCGGATCGGGCGTCGGCAAAAGCGTGCTGCTCGGCATGATGGCACGGTACACCGCGGCGTCGGTGAACGTCATCGCCATGATCGGCGAACGCGGGCGTGAGGTCCGGGAGTTCATCGAGAAGGACCTCGGCGAAGAAGGGCTGAAGCGTTCGATCGTCGTCGTTTCCACCTCGGAGCAGCCGCCGCTGGCCAAAGTGCGCGGCGCCTTTGCAGCGACGGCCATTGCCGAATATTTCCGCGACCGCGGGGAGGATGTGCTGTTGTTGATGGATTCCCTGACCCGCGTGGCCATGGCACAACGCGAGATCGGACTTGCCACCGGCGAGCCCCCGACCTCCAAGGGCTACACGCCGTCGGTGTTCGCGCTCCTGCCCAAGCTGCTCGAACGGGTCGGGACCTCCGAAGGCAAAGGCAGCATCACCGGGCTCTATACCGTGCTCGTCGAAGGAGACGACCTGACGGACCCCGTTTCCGATTCGGCCCGGTCGGTCCTGGACGGACATATCGTCCTGTCCCGGGAACTCGCCATGGAAAACCACTATCCAGCCATCGATGTGCTGCAAAGCATAAGCCGCGTCATGCCCGATATCGTGGACGCCCGGCACAAGGAACTGGCGTCGCGGTTCATGGAGACCATGGCCATCTACAAGAAGGCCGAGGACATGATCAATCTCGGCGCGTATAAGGAAGGCTCCAATCCGAAGATCGATCTTGCCGTTCGCATGATCGACAAGCTGAAAGCATACCTCAGGCAGGGAATGCATGACCGCCGCGACCTTGCAGACAGTCTGCAAGGGTTGCACTTTCTGTTCGAAGACGCCGGGGCGAAGGCATGACCAGAGAGAAGATGGTGTCCAAGGTCCTTGAAGTGAAGGAGCTCAAGCGCGAGCAGCTCGAAGCCGAGGTGCGTAAAGTTCGCGAGAAGCTGTCCGCCGAACAACAGAAAATGCAGGATCTTGAGCAAGCCTATAAGGCGAACAGTGTCGAGCTGACCGACCGGCAAATGGCGGGCACGCTCCCGGTACGCGAGATGGATGTCTACTACGCTTATTTAAAGCACGTAGGCAAACAGATCCAGCTGCAAAAGGAGATTATCCTGATCCGGCAACAGGAGGTTGACGAGCGGGAAAAAGGCATGGTCGAGGCTTATAAAGAGCAGCGGCTGGTCGAGCTCCTGCATGACAAGATCGTCTGTCAGGAGGCAAAGCAGGCGGGACAGACTGAGCAGAAGAACATGGACGCTGAATTTATCATGAGGAAGACGGAACGATGAATACGGCAGGAGCCAGAAGTCAGAAAACAGAAGACAGAACGCAGAGCCGAAGCAGTAAACGCACGCTCGTTATTTTTTGTCTTGCTGCTATCTTCTTGCTTCTCGCTGCTGTTGCTCCCGCCCAGGAAGACCCGCTCAGGGTTGTCGAGGAAAAACGTCTGGAGCTCAAGGAGCGGGAGGAAGCGCTCAAGCGGGACGAGGTGCGGCTTGCGGCCCTCAAAAAGGACGTGGATGAAAAGATCCAGACCTATGCCGACCTGCTCGCCCGGGTCGAGGCCGCGCTCAAGCGTGTGGAGCAGGTGAAGGGCGACAAGATCGAGAATGTGGTGAAGGCCTATGAAGCCATGCCTGCCGAGGATGCGGCCGTCAGGCTGGCTGCGCTGGACAACGACACGGCGCTGCTCATCCTGACCAGGATGAAAAGTAAAAAAGTCGGCGCAGCGCTCGCGCTCATGGAACCGCAGAAGGCAGCCGCGCTCACGAAGAACCTGACGGTCCTGGTGGTGAAGAACAAGACGCCGTGAGAGTAGCAAAGACGAATAAAGACAAAATTCAAACCGACCACCCCCAACCCCTCCTTATCAAGGAGGGGCGCCATCAAATCCCCCTCCTATTTTAGGAGGGGATAGGGGTGGTAAGGTGTCATCTTGAATTGCTAATTTGTAATCGACGTCGCAAGCACCCCCTAGGAAACCATGCCGATCTGGACCACACCGGAACTAAATGAACTCCTGGCGATCAAGGAGCTGCCGCTCCGCCTGCTGCCCCCTAAGCAGATAAAAGCGGCGTTCCTGGCAGAGGCCGCTCCCGGAGATATGGCCGTCATCATGATCGACGATGAATACCTGGAGTTCCTTGCTGCGGCAAAGGAACGGAGCATTGCCGGGCCGATCATCCTCATCTCGCCGGAACCGACCATCGTCGAAGCAGATCTTCATCACTACAACGCCCTGGTCCTGGATCTCAAGAAGATGGGCCTTGTTGCTGTCAAAAACATCGCCCACGTGATCATCAAGCTGGCCGCGCAACCGGCCAACGCGCTCATCCCCGACATTCAAACGGTCGGCATGGACTCTGAACGAACGGAAGACCAGCCGATCGAGGATCGTGCCGCGATCCTTGAACGCCTGCGGTTTGCGCACAAAAAAGAGCTTCCTGCCATTATCGCTTTCGAGATCATGGAGAATGGGGAGCCGATAAAAGTACGGGGCCTGTGCTCTATCCGGGAGATAACCGGGGACTCCCTTGTTTTCCATAACTTTAAACAGTCGACGCTCTTTAAAGCCATGAAAAAAGGGCTGTCCATTCAGCTCTATTTTACGTACAAGCTGAAGAACCATGTTTCCGCGGTGACCGTCCTGAACACGACGGACAAGGACATTACCACCTCGGTGCCCACACGCCTGTTCGTCACGCGTGAAATCCGCATTCAGCCGAGCCAAAGCAAGCCCATCGGCCTGTATGTCCTCATTCCCAATGAACCGACTACCATCATCAAGGTCACGGATATCAGCACCCGCGGCATCGGCTTTATCTGCGCGCGCGACCTGCCGGCTGACAGCGTTTACGGACTGACCATCATGCTGCCCGATCCGCAGGCCTTTGTGGTCACCGGCGGGGTCATCCGCTACAAAAAGGAATCCGACCAGGGCATCCGGTATGGCGCAGAGATCCGGCCCCACCCGTGGGACGAAGAGAGCATTGCGCGCTATGTCATGAAACGGGAAGCAGAGCTCATAAGTCTGCTCAGGAACAGATGACCTGACTCGTCAGAAACCGGCGGAAGGATGAACGCATGACAATAGACAAAGACATGAAGATTCTTATTGCTGATGACATGCCGTCCATGCGATCTGCCGTGAAGGGCATGCTCAAACAGTTGGGGTTCACGAAGATCTCAGAAGCGTCTGATGGTCTTGGCGCGTTATCGCATCTCAGGCTGAACAGGTGCGACCTGTTATTGTCGGATTGGAATATGCCGAACATGGACGGCATATCGCTGGTCAGGATGATACGAGGCGATGTTGAATTAAAAGATATGATCGTCCTTATGATAACTGCCGAGACAGACAAGGAGCATGTTATGGAGGCGATAAAGGTAGGTATCAGCGACTATATTGTAAAACCATTCACCGCTGACATTCTGCTGCATAAGATTGAAAATATCATTGCAAAGAGACACCAGGCGGACAAAACACCGTAATGGATCTGTCAAACGGGCATCCGAATCCCAACTACGAGGACAACCTTTTGAAAAAGGGCCTCACCGCACGCTCACTCTTTTCCAATCCCGCCGATCACCTGATCCACCTCTTCTGTTGATAGTCCCGACAACACGATATTCCCTTTAGAATCTCTTTCATGCCGCGGAATATCGGGATACCGCTGCTCCAGATTTTTCAGATGGTGTTCGTGGATCCTGACCATGCGGACCAGTATTCGGTTTTCTTCCTCTACGTCATACAGATCACAGGCGCTCTTGACCGCGAGCACTACTTCCAGATCGTTCCATGGCTTCATGAAAAACCGGTAGATCGCGCCTGCGTTTACGGCGCGCATTGCGGCTTCAATGCTCGCATGGCCGGTAAGCATCATCCGTATCGTCGACGGATACTGTTCTTTAACAACGGCGAGAAAATCAGACCCTGCCATCTGCGGCATACGTTCATCGGAAATTACAACATGGACCTCTTGAGCCCTGAGAAGCCCCAGCCCTTCATTGCCGTTTGATGCCGACACAATCGTCACCGGCAGGTCCTGAAGCACTCGTTGCAATGCGGTTATGATATGCGGTTCGTCGTCCACCAGAAGAACAGTATGTTCTTTTTTCATAGCGCCTCTCTTTTTTTGTTAGCGGCATACGCAATGCCGTCATACGACAATTACTTCCCTCGGAACGATGCCGTTTTTTGAACGAATATCCCCGCCCTGGGCGCATCCATCTGATAGTATCGCTGAATAGCGTTTACAATGGTTTGATCAAGAATATGGCCGCGCGCGAGAATCAAAATGCCGGTTCCGCTGCGCACATCCCGGGTCAGCACCAATCCCGGCTGAAGCATGGCAGGAGTTACTTCCACCTCTTCCTCGGATTGCGAGCCCTTTTTTTCGAGCGCCTTCAGCTTGGCCTCGACAATCGGCCGGAACTGCGCGAACACCTTATGGTCGAACCGGCTGTCCAGATAAAATGCGAGGGAACTCAGAGCCCTATTCATGTCATCAGCGGACGGCAAGGCCGTATTCAGCAAACGGTCGTAGGCGTCGGCAATTGCGATGATCCTGCTCCCGAGCGGAATCGCGTTCATCTTCAAACCATCGGGAAAACCCGTTCCATCGATGTGCTCATGGTGATGCCGGACGATCAACCCGATGTCGCGAAAACCTTCGATAATATCAATTGCCACCTGGCCGCGGACCGCGTGGCTTCGGTAGTCTTTTTGCTCCAGTTCGTTCATGGTATCCGGTGTTTTCATGAGCACCGCATCGGAAACGCCGATCTTGCCGACATCGTGAAGCAGCGCGGCAACCAGAACGTTGTTCGTCTCAGGATCTGTCAACTTCAGGTTTATAGCGATCTGGCGAGAGAGGGCAGCCACGTTCTTTGAGTGACTCGACATGGTTTTCTCGCGCATTTCGATCAAATTCGAGAAAACTTCTATGGACTTCCTTAAATTGCCGCTCAGCTGCGCGTTCAGTTTTTCCAGCTCTTTATTTTTGTTTTGTATGTCGAGTGTCTGCTCCTGAACCATTCCCTCAAGGTCTTTGTTCCACTTCTTCAATTCCTCGTTCTGCGCGCGGGTGAGCTCGGTCAGGCGCTTATTCTCCTGTTTCAGGCCATAGGTGTCGACCGCGTCCCGGATCGTCAGTACGAAATCAGTGTCGTTCCAGGGCTTGGCGATATAGCGATATGCCCCGCCCTCGTTGATGGCGCTGACCGCGGCTTGCACGTCCGCGTAGCCGGTCAGCACGATCCGCACCGCATCCGGCTGGACCTCCCGCGCCTTGGCGAGAAATTCCGATCCGCTCATTTCCGGCATTCGCTGGTCGGACACGATCACCGCAAAGACCTGTTTGCCGAGCAGCTCAAGCCCCGCCTTGCCGGACGGAGCGGTAAACAGCTGATACGCTTCGTCCAGAAAAAGCCGCTTCAGCGAACGGAGGACATTCTCTTCATCATCAACGAACAGGATCGCCGGCGTTTCATGTTCTTTTTCTTGCTCCATGACAGTCTCCTTAAACAATTCTATAAACGTGCGCAGGCTTTCAGACCCCTGCTATTCATCTGCCTTCGTCCTCGGGAACGAAGACGATGATAACGCCTTTGTCCTCGATTGAGGAGCCGATCATTTTTATCCTGCGCCCCGCGAGTTCATTGTCGCTGACCGCCCGTTTCTCCCTTTTAACCAGGCCGATGAAGCGCTTCACGTCCTCGGGCACGACATCGTCCGCGCTGTTACCCACCATGGCCGTCTTGTCCCCGCAAAAAGCGCCGCAGGACTCATTGCACATGACGACCATATTGTCCGGGTCAATCCCCAGGATCCCGACCGGCATTGCATTCAGGAGCGAATGGTGAAGGGTGAGCGATTTGGCCGTGAACTCAAGGCTTTGCGACCGTTCAGCGACCAGATCGCTGAGGTCGGCATTCACCTTGATCAGTTCATCGTTCTTCAGCATGAGCTCTTCAGTCAGCTCCCGGTTCAGTTTATAGAGCGTATAACGTTCGATCGCGTTCTTGATGGTCACCAGCAGATCATCGTCGTTCCACGGCTTGGGCACGAACTTGTAGATATGGCCGTCATTGATCGCCGCTACGGTAGCCGTGACGTCGGCATATCCCGAGAGGACGATCCTGACCGTGCGGGGCCATCGTTTGTACACCTCCCGGAGAAACTCCACCCCGTTCATGTTCGGCATGCGATAGTCCGCCACAACGATCTGAACCTCCTCCTGTTCGAGAATGTCGAGGCCGTCCCGGGCCGACGACGCGGTAAGGGTCGTATAGTTCTCGTCGAAAAAAAGGCGCTTCAATGCGTTCAGCACGTTCGGCTCATCATCAACGCACAATATCGTGATCGTTTCTCTCATAGTGGACATGGTATTCATACGCCTTTCTTTTCCCGCTGTCCATCCAGTGTAGTGTGCGGCCCCCGGGCTTCAGCCCCCACACCCATGCGTCGCAGCATGCGACCCTCACTTCTATTCAAAAAGCTCACGAACGCGCACATTCAGCTGCCCACGATCGGTATCGTCACGGTAAAGGTCGTGCCCTTCCCGACCTCGCTCTCCACGGAGATCTCACCGTTGTGTTTCTTAATAATATCATATGCGATGGAGAGACCCAGCCCGGTCCCCTTCCCGACTTCCTTGGTCGTGAAAAAGGGCTCGAATATCCGATTGATCTTGTCCTTCGGGATCCCGCTTCCCGTATCCGTTATGGAAACTTTGATGGCGTTGTTCTCGGCCCAGGTCCTGATCCCTATCTCCCCCTGCTTCTCAATGGCATGGGCCGCGTTCACCAGCATATTCATGAAAACCTGGTTCAGCTGGCCGGGGTTGCACTTCGTCTGGGGGAGGTCGCCGTACTCCTTCTTCAGCGTTGCCTTGTACTTCAGTTCGTTCCAGACGATGTTGATCGTGCTCTCGATACCGGCGTTGATGTCCGCCGGCTTCTGCTCCGTCTCGTCCACCCGGGAGAAGCTCTTCAGGTCCTGCACGATCTTTTTGATCCGGTCCGCGCCGTCCAGCGACTCCTTCACCAGGCTCCTGAGATCGTCGGTGATGAAGTCCACCTTCAGGGCTTTTCTCCGGGACTCAAGGTCACTGATGATCGTCGCCGGCTCCCGACCCCCCTTTACTTCCCCCCTTGCCAAGGGGGAATTGTGGGGGGTGGCAAGCTCTTGCACCGCCTCGCTCTGAATCCGGATAAACTCGGTCAGCCGGTCCACGTACTTCTGGAACGAGCCCAGATTGCTCATAATAAACCCCGTTGGGTTGTTGATCTCGTGTGCCACGCCCGCGGCGAGCTGGCCGATGGACGCCATCTTTTCCTGCTGGGTGATCTGCGACTGGGCGACTTTCAGATCGTTGTACGCCTGCTCAAGCTCGCCATGCTGCACAGCGAGGATGTGCATCATATTATTGAAGCTCTCCCCGATCTGATAAATGGGGTCCGACGTGGCGAGCTTGTAGGTGGGGCAGTCCGAACAGTTTTCGAACTTGTCGGTGAACGCGCCCTGCGCCTTTCCTTCACTGAATCTTCCGGCTACCTGCCAGCACCGCTCTGCGTCATTCGCATAGCTCGGGCATTCCGTCTTCGTGCAGTGCATCACCTCGCGGCAGTTCCGCAGGTTGGGGTTGGTGAACCGAACACTGAAGTCCCTCTTGAAGGTCACCTGTTGAATGAGGTTGTCGACCTCCGCAAGCGCGTTTTCCAGTTTGGACCGGTTGTTCTCGATCTCGCGGTTGGTGATCTCAAGGGCCTCGGTCATGTTCTTCCGCTGGGTAATGTCGTGGAGGGTCAGCGCCTGTCCCGTGATGCCCATATGCTGGTCCTCGTACGAATAACTGTTCAGCACGAACCATTGATTCGACGGCTCGTGATACAGCTCGGTGTTCTTCCCGGTCGCCTCGACGGGCAACCCGCTGTTGATCAGCCCCTTGTCATTCAACAGCCCGCTCCAATCGCGCCCCAGAATGTCCCGGTATTCCATGCCCGCGAAATCTTTCATCGTCCTGTTGCACCGCTTGATCCTGCCGGACTCGTCGATCAGCAGGATCATGTCGCTGGTGCAGTCCATGGAGAGCTCCCACTCCTTTTTAATCAGCGCGACCTGGTTGAAAAGCGCCTGCAGCTTCTCGTGTTTATGCAGCAGTTCCGATTCATCCGTCTTGCGCTTCGTGATGTCGCGCGCAACATGAATGACTTCCGTGACCGTGCCGGCCGCACCGCTTATGGGCGTTGTTTCGATCTCAACGTATTTCCTGTTTCCTCCTGCATCAAAATGAATATGGTCTACACGGACATGCCGATTTGTTTTGACCGTTTCTTTCAGCGGACACTCATCATGAGGAGGAGCGCATACCTCCTTGCATTTGTGGGTCAGTTCATGACAGGTCTTTCCAATGACCTCCGACGTTGACGCATATCCATACTCCTCCAGGAAGGCCTTGTTGACGCTCAAAACGCGATGATCGTCCACGTTGATGATCGACAAGGGGTCGTGCAGGCTGTCGATAACGGTCCGGGCGAACTCGCTCAGCTTGCGGTTCGCTTCCTCAATGGACTGACGCTCCTCCATCTCGGCCTTCAGGTCCGAGACAGCCTGAGAAAGGTCCGCGGTCCTGTTCCTGACCGTTTCCTCAAGCGCCTCATTCTGGCGTTTCAGGACGTCCTCGTACGTTTTGATCTTCAGCAGGTTTGCCGCCTTAACGATCACTTCCGTGGGATCGACCGGTTTTGCAAGAAAATCATCGGCGCCGCACTTCAGGCCGCGGAGCCTCGATTCCTTGTCCGCAAGCGCCGTGACCATCACGATTGGAATATTCTTCAGCTCGGGTTCCGTCTTCAGAATACGGCACGCCTCGTATCCATCCATCTCGGGCATCATGATGTCGAGAAAAATCAGTTCGGGAGAGAGCTCCCGGGCTTGCGCGATTGCCTCGCGTCCGTTCGCCGCTGTTGCGGTATGGTACCCGGATCCTTCAAGCAGGGCCACAAGCAGTTTCCGGTTCATCTCTTCATCGTCTACGATAAGGATCGTCTGTGTATTGTCAACCGTCATACCGTTAGTCCTCGCACTATCCATGACCTATCATCATATAAACGGCAGTTAGCCACATAAAGCACATAAGTCACATAGACAAAACAAGAAGTTGAAACGACTAGAGTTATCACCAAATCGGTGAGGTATTTCCAAAACACGTGTACTTGTTTTTTTTGTGATTTCTGTGCATTTTGTGGCTCAACTGCTCTTTTTAGGATCATCCTCGGCGCGAAACATCTTCATCGGTCAAGAACCTCCCTCACTGTATGAAGAAGCGCGGAGGGCGTCACCGGCTTCGAAATGAACTCCACATCGGCCTGCAGGATCCCGTCCTTGGTAAAGACGTCCTCCGCGTAGCCGCTCATGAAAATGCAGCGCATATCGGGACAAAGCGCGCTGATCTCCCGATAGGCCTCCTTCCCGTTCATCACCGGCATGATGCCGTCAAGAATAACCAGCCGAATAATATCCTTGTTTTCAATGAACCGCTTGACCGCGTCCTGTCCGTTTTCCACCTCGAGAACGGTGTACCCCACATGCCGCAGAACAATTGCTGTCATTTTGCGCAGACTTTCGTCATCCTCGGCAAGCAGAATAGTCTCGGTTCCCCCCTTGAGCGGAACGGGCGCCTGCGCGACGGGTTCCCGCACTTCTTCCGCGGAACGCAC
>Ga0315272_10000706_pt1 | contig 16984 bp, 20 predicted proteins | sample C3_middle_MG_FD_203918 | JGI IMG/M metagenome (GOLD analysis project Ga0315272, IMG submission 203918) | Sediment microbial communities from Yellowstone Lake, YNP, Wyoming, USA - C3_middle | ecosystem: Environmental > Aquatic > Freshwater > Lake > Sediment | place: USA: Wyoming | collected...
TGGCATGACAATGCGATGGTAGCGTGGCCCCCGCCGCGCTGCCTGCCGTCCATTGAGAGGACAGGATGATCTTCCGGCAACTTTTCGATGCGGAATCGAGCACCTACACTTACCTGCTGGCCTCCCGCGCCGGCGGCGAAGCGCTGATCATCGACCCGGTCAGAGCGCAACTGCCGCACTACCTGATGCTGATCGAGCAGCTTGGCGTGCGGCTGGTGACGGCCATCGACACGCACATTCATGCTGACCACGTCACATCGCTCGGCGACCTGCGGGACCATTTCGGGTGCACGACGATGATGGGGGAATTGAGTAAAGCGGAGTGCGTTTCGTTGCGCGTTCGCGACGACGAGCTGATCGACATCGACGGGCTGCAGCTGCGCGCACTCTACACGCCGGGGCACACCATTGAATCATGCAGCTTCGTACTCGAACCGCGCTCCCCCAAGGCGGTGTTCACCGGCGACGTGCTGCTCATCCGCAGCACCGGACGCACCGATTTTCAAAACGGCGATGCCGCGATGTCATGGGATTCCATCGTCAACAGGCTGTTCGCGTTACCGGAGGACGCGCTCGTCTATCCGGCGCACGACTACAAGGGTTGGACGGTCTCGTCGATTGGCGAAGAGAAGCAGTTCAACCCGAGGCTCGTGAATAAGACCCGCGCGCAATACGTGGAAATCATGACCAGCCTGCGCCTTCCGAATCCGAAGCTCATGGACGTTGCGATACCGGCGAATCTTGCCTGCGGCAATGTCACGCCGTCGCTTGCTTCGGGCGGTTCTTTAACCGGTCCGGTTCCGGATCAGTGACCCACCCACCACCGAAGGATTAGCAGCCATGAAAGCAAATGTCGGAACGATTGATCGCGTCATTCGTATCGCCGCAGGACTTGCGCTTATCGGATTAGCCGCAATCGGAATGATCGGGCCGTGGGGCTACATTGGCATCGCCTTGGTCCTCACCGGATTTTTGCGCATTTGCCCGGCATACTCTCTGCTCGGGGTCAGTACGTGCCCGGCCGCAAAACGATAATGCTCGGACATGGAGCCAGGTCGAGACCTGGTGGCGGCAGGTTACGGATGCTCAGCATGATCAAAGGAGGCGGTATGAAGCTATTCTCGAATACCCTGTTCATCGCCCTGGTCGGGACCTTCACTATCATCGGTGGGGCGCGCGCACAGGACGTGCTGCGCGTTTATGGCCCCGGAGGTCCGGCGCCCGCCATGAAGGAGGCGGCCGCGGCGTTCGAGAAGCAAACCGGCATCAAGGTCGACGTAACGGCGGGTCCGACACCGCAATGGATCGAGAAGGCGAAAGTCGATGCGGACGTCATTTTCAGCGGCTCGGAAACGATGATGACCGATTTCGTGTTTGCGTTGGACGGCCGCATCGCTGCCTCCGAGGTCCGCCCTCTGTACCTGAGGCCGCTGTCGATACTCGTGCGGCCAGGGAACCCCAGGAAGATTAACGGGCTCAATGACATTCTCGCGCCGCGTATAAAGGTACTTGTCGTGAACGGTGCCGGGCAAAATGGTGTTTGGGAGGATATGGCAGGACGCAAGGGCGATATCAACACGGTCAAGCGCTTGCGTGCAAACATAGTCAGTTACGCGAAGAACAGCGCCGAAGCCCGGCAGCAATGGATCGAGAAGCCCGAAATTGACGTCTGGCTGATCTGGAATATCTGGCAGGTATCCAATCCCAGCCTGGCCGAGATCGTCAACATCGAGCCGGAGTATGCAATTTACCGCGACACCGGCGTCGTTCTCACGACGCTGGGGAAGGCCAAAGTCACCGCGCGACAATTCGTTGACTTTCTTGCTTCCCCTGATGGGGCACGGATTTTCAAGAAATGGGGCTGGATGACCTGACACATCGCTCCAGCGAGCAGCTTCAAGCAGCCGCCGGACTCAGGCATTCGACGACATGGTCACCAAGACAATTGCCGCCAACGCGCCAGCACTACGTCGCGCGAACGCGCGCGGGTTCCTGATGGCGTGTGCTCGTCTGGGCCCGGTTGTTGTAACTCGGCCAACGTCTCCGCCCAGCCCGCGATGGCAAACCGCCGTGATCGCGAGTGGTGACCGATGATCCCGACGCTGGCCGCGGCGACGGTGCTGGTCGGGCTGTCGCGCGTGGGCGCCCATGCGGTGATTCGGCTTGGATTGAAGGCATCGCGGGAGCGCCACGCCGGCACGCCGCTAACGCTCGGGCTGCAAGCACGCGAGGTCCACATCGGGACGCGCAACAACAAATGCCTGTTCGGTTGGTTCCTTGCCGCGGCAGGTGTCGCGCCCACGCCAGCCGTCGTCGTGATGCACGGTTGGGGCGCTAATGCGTCGCTGATGCTTGCCGTGGCTCGGCCGCTCCATGAGGCCGGCTTCGCAGTGCTGTTTCTCGATGCGCGCGGACACGGGCGTAGCGATGATGATGGCTTTGCCTCGCTACCCCGCTTCGCCGAGGACATCGAGCATGGCCTCGACTGGCTCCACCGGCAGCCGGAGGTCGACGCTTCGCGCTGCGCCGTGCTTGGCCATTCGGTGGGGGCCGGCGCGGCGCTGCTGGTGGCCTCACGACGCCCCGACGTTGCCGCTGTCGTGAGCGTCTCCGCATTTGCGCATCCGGAGGAAGTCATGCGGCGAATGCTCGCCCAACGGCATGTCCCCTATTTCATGATCGGGTGGTACGTGCTGCGTTATGTGCAGCGGGTGATCGGCGTTCGCTTCAATGACATCGCGCCGGTCAACACGATTGCGCGCGTGCGCTGCCCAGTGCTACTTGCCCATGGCACGGAGGACACGACGGTGCCCTTCGCCGATGCCCGGCGAATACTGGCCGCGCGGGTGCACGGCAAGGTCCGGTTGATCGCACTGGCGGGGGGCCACGACACCCGCGCAGCGATGACGCAGCGCGCCGGTGTGCTGATCCGCTTTCTGCACGCGGCGCTGGTCAGCAACCATGCTGCGCAGACTGTCCCGCCTGCGGTCCCATCGTCCAAAGTGAGCACGCCATGAAACGAATCTCTATCATCGGCGCCGGCTTTGCCGGCCTTTCCGCGATCCACGAGATCCGCAAGCGCGACGCCGACGTCCACCTCACGCTGATCGCCCCACGCGCCGAGCTGCACTACCTGCCGGGGATCATCTGGATCCCGAGCGGCCTGCGCCAGCGCAGCGACCTTGTGGTGCCCCTGGACAACTTCCTCAATCGCATGCGCGTGGAGTTTTACGCGGCGGAGGTCACGGGGTTGCTTGAAGGCGGCCGCGTGGTCGAAACTACGCAGGGTACGATCGCCAACGACGGCCTGGTGGTCGCCTCCGGCGGGCGATTCCTGAAGAAGCTTCCCGGCATCGAGCATTCGATCACGCCGTGTGAAGGCATCACCGCGGCCGAGCAGATTCGCGAGCGGCTGCAGGCCTTGCAGGGCGGTGTCATCGCCGTGGGCTTTGCCGGCAATCCCAACGAACCCAGTGCGATGCGCGGCGGACCGATGTTCGAATTCCTGTTCGGCATTGACCAGCAATTGCGCCGCGAAGGCCGCCGCGAGCGATTCGAGTTGGTGTTCTTCAGTCCTACGGCCGAGCCCGGCAATCGGCTCGGCCCGAAAGCGGTGGGTCGCCTGCTCGGCGAAATGGCCCGGCGCGGCATTCGCACCCATCTGGGTCACAAGCTGCAGCGCTTCGACGCCGGTAACGTCGTCACTGAAGGCGGCGAATTCAAGGCCGACCTGATCCTGTTCATGCCCGGCATGACCGGCAACGCGTGGTTCGACCGCACCGACCTGCCGCGCTCGACCGGCGGCCTGCTGAAAGCCGATGCGCATTGCCGGGTGGATGGCCACGACTGCGTCTACGTCGCCGGCGACTCGGGCAGTTTTCCGGGTCCGGACTGGATGCCCAAGCAGGCGCACATGGCGGACCTCCAGGCTGCGGCGGCCGCTGCCAATCTGCTCGCGGAACTGCGCGGCGAACCGGCGACGGCGACATTCAAGGTCGAACTGGTGTGCATCGTGGACGCCAACGACCGCGGCATGCTGGTGGTGCGCACGGCGCAGCGCAATTTCGTCCTGCCCAACATCCGGGCCTTGCACTGGATGAAGCGCGGATTCGAAACGTTGTACCTGCGGCGATATCGCTGATGCGCGCTAGCGTTGCGCTTAGCGCGCTCACACCTTACGGGGCGCCATTGCTTGACGGTTCTCTGATCACAGACGAAACGATGAGTCACGCCGTTGCGGAATGGTACGTATCGGTCCGATCAGGACTGGATCGAACTTGGTATCACGGAGGCAACTGAATGGATTTCACCGTAAGCGTTCTGTTGGGGACGTTCCTGCTTTCGATCGTGGCGCTCTTCTTCTTCATCTGGTCGATGGCGAAGGGCCTGTTCGGTAGTGGCCAGTCAGCGGCCACGCAGATCTTCGATCGGCATGAACTCGGCGTGGTTGAAGACCCGGCGGCCACGGCGCGGCAACAGGACGCATTGCAGCACGCGATGGACCCGCAAGCGGCATCGCGCGACGGCATGACGGCTGCGGACGTTGCCGCCCGCGAACGCGCCGACCGATCGACCTCGCTCGTAGTCGGCGTGTGCCTGACCCTCGCCGTGATCTGGCTGGTGCTGGCGTCATTGGCCGGCCTCATCTCGTCGATCAAGCTGCATGAGCCCGATTGGTGGGTGCAGTACGGCTGGCTGACCTTCGGCCGGATTCGCCCCATTCACTTGAACATCGTCGCCTACGGTTGGTGTTCACTGGCCGGCATCGGCGTCGCGCTCTGGCTGATCCCGCGTCTACTGAAGACGGAACTGGTCGGCGCCAAATATGCACTGGTGGGCGGAGCGCTGTGGAGCATCGGTGTGTTCGCCGGCGTGGTCGCGATTGCGATGGGCCACTCGGACGGCCTCGAATGGCTCGAGTTCCCATGGCAGATCGACATCCTGCTGGTGATTGGCGGGGCGTTGGTCGGCGTTCCCATGTGGTTGACGCTCATGCAGCGCAAGGTCAAGCACCTCTATGTGTCGGTTTGGTACATCGGGGCCGGTCTGCTGTGGTTTCCGATCATGTTCCTCATTGCCAACTGGCCCGACCTGCATTTTGGGGTCGAGCAGGCCACGATGAACTGGTGGTACGGCCACAATGTCCTTGGGTTGTGGTTCACGCCGCTCGGTCTGGCGGCCGCGTACTATTTCATTCCGAAGGTCCTGGGCAAGCCGATCTACTCGTACAACCTGTCACTGCTCGGTTTCTGGTCGTTGGCGTTCTTCTACAGCCAGGTGGGCGGACATCATCTGATCGGCGGCCCGGTACCTTCATGGCTCATCACCATATCCATCGTGCAAAGCGTCATGATGGTCATTCCCGTGTTTGCCGTAGCCGTCAACCAACACATGACGGTGCTGGGCAACTTCCGGGCACTGCTCTATTCGCCGACGCTGCGCTTCATCGTGCTCGGCGCCATGATGTACACGGCCGCGTCCGTGCAAGGTTCACTCGAGGCGCTGCGCTCGGTCAACACCACCACCCACTTCACGCATTTCACCGTGGCCCACGCGCACCTGGGCCTTTACGGCTTCTTTTCGATGGTCATGTTCGGCTCGATCTACTTCATCATGCCGCGGGTGATGAATTGGGAGTGGCCGTATCCGCGACTGATCTCATTGCACTTCTGGCTGGTGCTGAGTGGCTTTGCCATCTATTTCATCGGACTTTCGATCGGCGGTTGGCTCCAGGGGCTGGCGATGCTCGACGAAAAGACGCCGTTCATGCAATCGGTGGCGCTAACCTTGCCCTACCTCCAGGCGCGTTCGATCGGCGGCGGCCTGATGACCCTGGGCCATTTGGTGTTCGCCGTGCATTTCTTCGCCATGGGCTGGAAGTTCGGTCCGCAGCGACTGGGGGCGACATTGCTCGGACCGCGCTTCTTTCAACGCCGACAGGCTGCGGGAGCGGCGGCATGAATTCCGAAACGAGTTTCTGGGAAATGGACGAATTGCGGCTGGTCGCGGGGGCGATGGTGATCCTCGGGATCGCCACAAGCCTGCTAGTCGTATTGCCTTACCTGCTCCTCCAACCAGTAAAGCCCCCGGCGGGCCTCAAGCCGTACACAAGCGAGCAACTGGCCGGCCGCCAGATCTACATTGCCAACGGCTGTGTCTATTGCCATTCGCAGCAACCACGGGACAGCAAGCAGGCGCCGGATTTCGCGCGCGGTTGGGGGCGCGCGTCAGTGCCGGGAGACTATGCCTACGATACGCCGCACCTGCTTGGCACGATGCGCACGGGCCCGGACCTGCTCAACATCGGCGCTCGGCAACCGAGCAAGGACTGGCACCTCGGCCATCTGTACCAACCCCGGGCCTACACGCCAGGGTCGATCATGCCGTCATATCCCTTTCTCTTCGAAGTCAGGCAGGGTCAGGCCCAACCGGGTGAAACGGTCGTGAGCCTCCCTCCGCAGTTCGTGAAACCCAATGAAGTGGTGGTGGCCAAGCCCGAAGCGCTCTCCCTGGTGGCGTATCTCTTGGCGCTCGATCGAACGTACCCGGCGCTGCCGGCGCAAACCTCGCCGGCTACGGCATCGAAAGGTAAGCCGTGACGAGCCCGAAACAGCAACCGCCGCACGCACCCCTGCAACGCGAGCATGCGGACCCCGACGAAGGCGTGCGGCCACTGCCATGGTTCCTGATCATGTTCCTCGGCGCCATGGCCATGTGGGGCGCGTTCTACATCTACTCCACGCCGTCGGGCGGGGATTCGGCGTATGGCGATCAGCGAACGCTCGCCGCATTGCGTCCGCCGGAACAAGCGACAACCGGTGTTGCCGCGATCGACGGCAAGCAGGTCTTCCTCGCCAAGTGTGTGGCCTGCCACCAGGCAAGCGGTCTAGGCGTCGCTGGCGTGTTTCCGCCCCTCGCAGGTTCGGACTGGGTGCTGGGTCAGGAGAAGACGCTGATCAACATTCTGCTCCATGGGGTCAAGGGCGAGATCGAGGTCAAGGGCGTCAAGTATGCCGGGGAAATGCCAGCGTGGAAGGCGATGGGTGACGAGGAGCTGGCGGCGGTCATGACGTACATCCGCAGCGATTGGGGCAATCAGGCGCCCGCGATCAAAGGCGAAACTGTCAAAGCGCTGCGCGAAGCAACCAAGAATCGATCAGGACCATTTGACGGTGAACGAGAGCTCAAGTCCATCCCCTGATCCGGTCTCGGCGACCAAAGGCCTGCCACAGACTTTTCTGGCGAGCCTGCTTGCACTGCTGCTGGGACTCGCCACGATCTTCCTGAGCACCGACCACGGGCGGGCGTTCACCACCGAGACGCTGCGCCGCAGCGAGGTGGATCGACGGCCCACGCTGATTCCCGATTTCCCGGTCATCGGCGCCGATGGGAAGCGACTGAATCTGCGCCGGTGGATGACCACGGACGGACGCGTATGGATCGTCGATTTCGTATACACCCGTTGCCAAACCGTGTGCTCATCGCTGGGTTCGGTATATCAGCAGCTGCAAGCGCAAGTATTGGCGCGCGGCCTCCAGGACAGGATCGGCCTTCTCTCCATCAGCTTTGATCCGGCCCACGACGATGCAGCTGCATTGAGCGCTTACACATTCCGGATGCGCATGCGTGCGGACACCTGGCAAGTTGTAAGTCTCGAGTCCATGGCGGATCGGCAACGATTGCTGGATACCTTCGGCATCATGGTCGTGCCCGCGCCTTCGAACGAGTTCGAGCACAATGCCGCGTTGCACATCGTCGACGGCCAGGGACGCCTGGTGCGCATCGTGGACTACGACGACCCCGCCGCGGCGTTGGCCTTTGCGATGTCTCTGCGGCAATGAAACGTGCCCAATCCGCGCAGGCAGCGATCGCCCTGTCGTTCGTGGTGACAGGAACCGCCATGGCGCTGTCGATGCCCTTGCTGCGCCACCTCATCGAACAAAGCATGGTTTGGCATATGCTGGTGCAGATGCCCCTGCTGGTTCTGGGCGGGTGGCTATCCGCGCGGGTCGTGTCCGCTTTCCATCGTGTCCGACGACCGACCAGCTGGAATCGTTACGGCCTTGCGGCCTTCTTTGCCGTGCTGAGCATCCTTGCGTACTGGATGCTGCCCGTAGCCATTGACCGAGCGGTGGTGTTGCCGGCAGCGGATCTCGCCAAGATAGCCAGCCTGTTTGCGGGCGGATGGCTGCTGCGGCTCGCGATGCAGCGCTCACCCATGATGATCCAGGTTTTTTTCGTCGGCTCCATGGTGTCCATGATGGTCTGGCTCGGCGCCTACTTCGCGACCGTGGATCGGCGACTGTGCAATGCCTATTCGCTGGAGTCCCAAGTCGCCGCAGGGCACGGGCTGCTGATCGTTGCGGTCGCCGTAGTGTTGCTATGGCTCGTTGACGCCCTCAGGAACGTGCACCGCCACGTAGTCGCTGATCCCGCCGCCCGCCATCACATCGCTTGATCACCATGCAAGCGACATTGGCACAGTGCGATCGGATAGGTGAAAAATATGCAGGATGCACGTTCGCGCCCCAAGCGCGCCCTGGTCGGCATGACGGCTAAAACGCGTGCGGCGTCGCTCGCATCGAGCAGGCTTACAAGACTTTGCCGAAACACCTTGGCACAGGTGAATTTCGAAAATACTGCCTTATGAGTAACGCAAAGAGAAACTTGCATGCTTTGCTCAACCTCGACCTGCTTCGGGATGAGCCGATGCCAGGTCAAGGTTGCCCGATTTTAGACCTTGAGCGCCCTTCCTCTAATATCACGCGAGGTCGAAGCGATCGAGGTTCATTACCTTGGTCCATGCCGCCACAAAGTCTTTGACGAAGCGCGCCGGTGCGTCCGAAGTTGCATAGGCTTCTACCAGCGCACGGAGCTGCGAGTTCGAACCGAAGACCCGATCGGCGCGGGCGCCGGTCCATTTGACCTTGCCGGTCTTGCGGTCGCGCCCTTCGAATCCATCCTCGGCGTCGGCGACGGCCTTCCACTCCGTACCCATGTCGAGCAGGTTGACGAAGAAGTCGTTGGTGAGCATCCCCGGCCGCGGGCTGAAGACGCCATGCTGGGACTGTCCGACGTTCGCATTTAGCGCGCGCATGCCTCCCACCAGAACCGTTATCTCGGGCGCTGAGAGTGCGGACCGCACCGCGGTCGAAACGACTATTGGCGACGCGGACTTGGGGCACATTGCAGGGATGCCGGCCCGGCCCTTGATTCAGAATCGAAGGAGCCAGCCCTACAACGAATTTAACCCTGCCTGAGGCGATCCAGCCGCAAGCGGTCGCGAGCATCGGTGGTACGCCAGACTGCGACGTAGGTGGCCGCGAGTGCGCCTAATCCCGCGCCGCCGGCGAGCAGGAACAGAACGAAAATCTGGTACTTCGCCGCTTCAAAGGGCGGCATGCCGGCAAGGATCTGGCCGGTCATCATGCCAGGCAACGTGATGATCCCGGCGGCGGACATCTGATTTATGATCGGGATCATGCCACTGCGCAGCGCGCTGCGCTGAAGCGACTTTAAGGCGACGAAACGATTCGCTCCTAAGGCAAGCCGGCCCTCGATTGACGCGCGTTCGCGCACAATTCCAGTGTTGAACGCGTTGAGGCTGATGCTCACGCCGCTCATGACATTTCCGAGCACGATTCCAACAAGCGGGATCACGACCTGCGGAGCAAACCAGGGATCGGGCCGCAGCGTAGCCAACGCGAAGTTGGTCACGAACAGCGTCGCCAGCATGGTTGTGCCGGCGCCGACGCCAACAGCCCAAACACCGGTGAAGCGCCTTTCCTGACGCGAGGTGATTTCATAGCTCGCGGTTGCGAACATCGCGAGGATCACCGCCGCGATCAGAAGTGGCGACGCAAGCGTGAACACGGTCTTGAGCACCAAGCCGACCAGAAGCAACTGCACGACGACCCGGATTCCGGCAACAAGCATGACGCGAGTAAGCCGCAGATTCAGCACTAGGGAAAGAACCGCATTCAGGATGACCAGTGTGGCTGCGATGGCAAGATCGGTGTAGCTGAGCAGGGAAGGAGTCACGGCTTCCGCTCCAATAGTCGACCATCACGCAATTCCAGATGTCGCGATGCCATCCGCACGGCCTGCTCCGGGTCGTGAGTAACCATCAGGATCGAGATACCGCGGGCAAGCCTTTCTTTCAGCAACGCCTCGACCAGTGCGACGCTCCCGACATCTAATCCGGATGTCGGCTCATCGAGCAATAGAACCCGGTTCGCTGGCCGCAACGCACGCAGCAGGGCCAGGCGTTGGCGCTCGCCTGTGGAAAGTCGGGTAATCGGCCACGATGATGCCTCGACCGGGATGCCGACCGATGGCAGCAACGCCGCGAAATCGGTATCGGCGGAAAAATGGGCGGCGACGCGCTCATCCCACCATCCGGACTCCGCCGACACATAGCTCACTCTGCGCCGCCAAGTCGGGGCAGGCATGGCCGAACACGCCTCGCCATCGAGAAACACGTCACCGTCATGCGGATCCAGGTCGGCCAGCATGCGCAGCAGGACGCTCTTGCCCGAGCCCGATTTCCCCGAGATGGAAATGCATGCTCCGGAATCGAGCATGAGCTCAATTGGACCTACGTTCAGCCGGTGCAGGGCACGCGCTTCCAGCATGCGGATCAATGGAATGAAACGCGGCCGGGCATGACACACGTCACTTTCGTCCATCGCCCGGCGCCGGGGTTCCGAAACCTATGCGAATGCGGTGCCATCCCAGCACTTTTCATATTAATACCTGCGCGTGAAGCGTCGAATGGACTATTTCCGACCCGTCGTGGCTCCCCTTGTGCAGATTCGTTTCGTTGCAGCCCGATCCATTGGCTGAAGTAGCGCCGCCCTCATCCTGCCGGCCACGCTAAGCGAGTTCGCGGCTACTAATAGTCTGAGCGCAATGCGAAAGGGGCGAAGCAGAATTCTCCGCCCCCCCACCTCCGCCGCGTCAGGATTTCGCTTTGGTGACCGGCTTTCCGCGCACTGGCGCGCGCACCCCTTTGCTCGGCACTTCCGTCGCCGCAGACGTTGCAGTCAACACGTCTTCATCGCGAACGTACTCGGCAATATCAGAGAGCGGACGGTCGAAATATCGGCAAAGTCGGCTCAGGTTCTCCGTGGTGGTGTTGTACCCCCGTTTGCTGCCGATTTTGTAGAGCGTCGTTCGATGAATGCCAGTATCGCGGGCGACGTCCTCTAGCTTGACCCGCGACCCTCGGCGGAACTCAAGGTCCGCTATTAGTTCACGTAGGCGAAACCGGATCATCGGTTGCTCGGTCGGCTGGAAAACTGGATTGTACGCGCTCTTATGTGGCGCATATGCAACACGGGAAGCGTATATCGGGCACAAAGGCTTGCAATGTGCCCTGTAATCTAATATGATGAGTACTCGCAACTCCACAAAGGGAAATCCATGTTCGCCAAGACTCAAATCGCCCAGCCTTCGCTTCCGCCCATTATGGCGCTGGCGTGGGCCGCCGGACTCACGGACGGCGACGGCTGCGTCCACATCGCCAAACAGACGTTCAGCGACCCGTGGAATTCCCCCAGTTCTCCGGACACTACGCTAAGCCCACATGAGTTCGTTCGAACTCCATTGGGCTAACCTGTCCGAGCGTCGAATGTCGGCGCTGGGAATTGTAGAACGCTTCAATGTAATCGAAGATATCGGCTCGCGCTGCGTCGCGCGTTGGGTAAGTCGTGCGATAGACGCGTTCCTTCTTGAGCGAGGCAAAGAAACTCTCGACAGCCGAGTTGTCCCAACAATCGCCGCGTCGACTCATGCTGCAAGTGATGCCTTCGGCGGAGAGCAGGCGCTGGAAGTCCTCACTGGTGTATTGGCTACCCTGGTCGGAGTGGTGCAGCAGCTCGGTCGGCTTGCCGCGGCGCCACAACGCCATCATCAGCGCATCAAGCACCAGTTGCGCGGTCATCGTCGGTTGCATCGACCACCCCACCACGCGACGGCTGAACAAATCGACCACGACGGCCAGGAACAGCCAGCCTTCGCCAGTCCAAATATAAGTGAAGTCGGCCGCCCACTTTCGATTCGGTCCAGGCGCTGCGAAATCGCGCTCCAGCACGTTCGGCGCAATGCTGTGCTCCGGACGTATGCCAATGTCGGTAGGCTTTCGGCGCGGCTTGGGTTGCGCACTGATTTGCGCCACCCGCATCAGTCGCGCTACCCGATTCTCGCTGCAGGACTCTCCCGCCACGACCATGTCTTTCCAGACGCGCGGCGAGCCGTAGGTCTGGTGGCTCAACAGGTAGCTTTCCCGAATGCGCACCAGCAATCGCGCGTTGGCCAGCGACCGTGCACTTGGCGGCCGGTCCAACCATTCGTAGAATCCGCTCGCCGATACGTCCAACAGCCGACACATGACCCGCGTTGGCCATACCCGCCGAAAACGAGCGACAAAGGCGAACTTCACGTCGGCTCTTTCGTGAAGAACACCAACGCTTTTTTTAGGATGTCACGCTCCATCCGAACCTTTGCCAGCTCTCGTCGCAACTGCTCGTTCTCTAGCTGCTGCGCAGCCTTCAGCGGCAACGTCCGGTCCTGTTCATACCGACCCGCAGCAAAGTTATCGACCCACAGCTTGAGCACCGTGCGTGCCACGCCCAGCTCGCGCGCGACAGCGGTCAACGACCGCCCCGGCTGCTCCGCTAGCTTAACCGCCTCACGCTTGAACTCCGGCGTGAACTTTCGCCGTTCCCTGGTTGCCATCGAACACCTCCAGTTGCCAGTTTCGCATCATATGAAGTGTCCGGGAAACCAGGGGAATTCCAAGCTGCCAGGAAATGCAGCGGAGATCCCGGAGGTTTAGTAACGCGTGTTACGTAAGGACCTTACGTAACGGGGAGCAAACGAAACGGAGACAAAGATGGCACGACCTACGAATGTGACGTTCGACAGCGTGGCGGCAGTGGCAGATGCGATGATCGCAACCGACACAAAACCAACGGTAGACGCCATCCGCGCCAAGTTGGGCGGAAGCGATTCCACGATCGCGCCGTTACTAAGCGTCTGGAGGCAACAGCATACGACGGCATCATTGGCCAATGCCGCGACCGACGTAACGCCAGAGGTCATCTCAATGATTCGGGCGTGGGGCAACGGGCTCCTGGTTCGCGAGCGCGAGGTCCATGCGGTGGCGCTTTCCGCTGAGCGGGAGGAGAGAACGAAAGCCGAACAAATTGCCGAACAGCGTGCCGCTGACCTCGAGATCGCGCGCGCCTCAGCCCTTGAACTCGATCGCTCCCTTCGACAACGCGCCGATCAAGTGATTGAAGCGCAACAAGCCGCGAATGGATTAATGATTCGTATGGCCGTCACGGAACACGAGAGCGCGGAGCTCGGCCGGAAACTCGAGGAGGCGCGTCGGACAATTTCGGCCGCGGAGCAACGTGCCGCACTCGCGGAGCAGAAGGCGACCATGCTCGAACAAATGGCGCCGTCGCGCGCCAACAACAAAGCCCGACGTGACGGTGCGGGCACCGAGATGCCGCCGTCGGCTTAGCAGCGGCGCCCCGAACGGTGCCTGAACAACTGCCGGAGTACACCCGCCGTCACTGACGCGCTGGCAGGCGGCCGGCACATTATGAAAGAATAGTAGCGATGAATCGCCCACGCCCCGCTTTCTCGATATCAACCACCATCAGCAGCATCGCGCCGCGGGGTCGTTGCGCCCATCGAATACGCTGACTGCGGTTCGTTGTCGCGTGGAGCCCCGCCCAGCGCGGGGCTTCTTCATTCCGGGGTGTAGCTCAATGGCAGAGCCGCGGCCTTATAAGCCGTTCGCGCCAGATTAGCGCAGGACCCGGGTTCGATTCCCGGCACCCCGACCGCCACCAACCAGGACAACTCTTGAACGACGACAATGACAACGACAGCGATGTCGACGGCTTCGCGGTGAAGCCGGTCGCCGACGCAATGACTGCCGACGATATGCTGCGCTGGTGGCCCGCGATCCTCGCACTCGAGGCGGCCGAACTCGGCGACGATCAGCTCTTGGCGCAACTGCTAAGGGACAAGCCCACTGCGAAGCTGCTTCTCGCCTGGCGGCAGTCGATCGTCGACCTCGAGGCCGCTCGCGCGCGCGCAGAGAAACAAGACCTCGACACGAGCTTGTTTAACGTCGACGTGCATCCCGCGGACAACCCATGAAACGCGCGAATCGGCGTTTGTCGGTGCCGTAGCCTGCCTCGGGAATGCATGGCGCCGACGCCAGTCAAAGACTCTCAAATTTGAGTCTTCTTGGTTGACATTACAGAGCTAATGTCGACTCGCACCAGCTAGTTCGTAACCGCGACCGCAAATTCAACGGTCAAAACCGGCGGCGGCGGGGGGCGCGTTGCGCCCCAAAACCTCAACGGCAGCAGCAAGCCACGGAAATAGGATCCCGGCTCGATGGCCGGCTGCATGGTCTGCTGGTCGCATGGCGGAAGGCGACGCTTGCTTGCATTGCACGAGACACACCTGCAAGTCACCTTTGGTCATTCTCCATAGTTAGGATGACGCAGGAATATTGGAATCACAGCCAATTGGGTTCTCGCTTCTGACGATCCGATTCAATCGTCAGCGCATTTCGTTCCGCTCCGGGCCTCGGATATTTCCTATAGGGAATATGTAGCGCGAAAAGGTGGTCGCGAAGATACAAAAATCCTCGCGTAAACATGTGCAGTTCACTTTACTTGGGTCAACTGTTTGGTGAAAATGAAATGCCTATCCGCGCTTCGTATACTTCGTAAATTCTCATACTCGGACGTACAACATCATGAGCATGCCAATTCTTGTCTTCGTTGACGGGTCCAAAACGGTGATCGAGGTGGCAGGGAGTGTTCTACGGCAATGCCTGCCTGCCCACGAGCACACCAGGATCCCCCGCTTGATTGACCGCGTGTCTTGCTCGTTCCATGTTGGTGACCACCTCGATGCCGTGTGGCGCGATCTTTCGCCTGACCAACGAATGGCAATTGAGCGTGAGCTTCGATGTGTCTTGGTGTAGGCCCGTCGACAGTCTTGGTTAAGCGTTACACCCATCTGACCCAAGATTGCCAGCGCGGCTGACCACATCTGCCAGCGGCGTGGACCAGCGGTGGCCAGTCAGTTGAATACCGCCCGCCGAGTACGACCGCCATTGCATCACGCGGATAGCGCACAGTTAAATCCACTTCAGACGGGAAGGAGCCGTTCGCAGCCGCAGGCCGAACGCGAACTACCGACCCACAGCGATAGTTCAGCCTCCCCCGAGAGCCGACGTTCAATCGCGAAATAGCGGACGCTGCCCCGCGGTAGTACCTGCGTGCCTACTTGAATCTTGCCCCCGCCGACCTGGTGAGCGGGGCGGCGCACTTTAGTCGGTGCGGCGCGATCCAATCACCTGCCCGGCTCTGTCTTGCTCTGCGTCATGGTTGCACAGTGACGTTTGGCGCCACAATTACATAATTGGCATGCGTCCATTGGAGCAAGTAATGACAACCAGCGTTCAATCCGTTCACGCGCGTGAAATCCTCGACTCTCGCGGCAACCCGACGATAGAGGTTGATGTGGTACTCGTCGACGGCGCAACGGGTCGCGCCGCAGTGCCATCGGGTGCCTCGACCGGAGCACATGAAGCGGTCGAATTGCGCGACGGCGACGACGCGCGCTACGGCGGCAAGGGTGTCCGCGCCGCCGTCAAGAACGTGAATGTCGACATCGCTCAGGCAGTTGAGGGCATGGATGCTCTTGACCAGGGTGCCGTGGACCGCGCGATGCTGGCGCTCGACGGTACACCCAACAAGGGCAAGCTGAGCGCCAACGCGATCCTCGGGGTCAGCCTTGCCGTCGCACGGGCGGCGGCGAATGCCTGCAACCTTCCGCTTTACCGTTACCTCGGGGGCTCCACCGCGAACCGCGTGCCCGTGCCGATGTTCAACATCCTCAACGGCGGCGTGCATGCCAACTGGCAGGGTACCGACCTGCAGGAGTTCATGATCGCGCCGGTGGGAGCGCCCAATTTCGCCGAGGCCCTGCGTTGGGCCGCCGAAACCTACCAGCGGCTCAAGAAGGTGCTGAAGGATGGCGGGTACTCCACGGGCGTAGGCGACGAAGGCGGATTCGCGCCGGCGCTGAAGCGTAATGCCGACGCCGTGGAACTGATCATCAAGGCCATCGAAGGTGCGGGCTATCGACCGGGTGAGGACATCGTGCTGGCGTTGGACCCGGCTTCGAGCGGATTCTTCGAGGATGGCCTCTACAACTTGCGGACCGAGGGTCGCAAGGTCGGTGCCGACGAGATGGTCGCGCTTTACGCTGATTGGGTGAAGAAGTACCCAATCTCCGTTCTCGAAGATGGCTTGGCGGAGGACGATTGGGACGGCTGGAAACTGCTGCATCGTGAGTTGGGCGACAAGATCGAACTCGTGGGTGACGACCTGTTCGTCACCAACGTCGAGCGCATCGCGCGCGGCATCCGGGAGAACGTGGCCAACGCAGTGCTCATCAAGCTCAACCAGATCGGCAGCCTGACCGAAACCAACGCCGCGGTGAAACTTGCGTATGAGGCGAACTGGGGGGCCATGGTGTCCCACAGAAGCGGCGAGACCGTCGATAGTTTCATCGCCGATCTGACCGTCGCCCTCGGCACCGGCCATCTGAAGACCGGGGCGCCTTGTCGTGGCGAAAGAGTGGAGAAGTACAACCAGCTCCTGCGCATCGAAGAAAGCCTTGGCGAATCGGCGGTATATGCCGGGCGCAAAGCATTCGTTCGCGGCTAGTCCGGCGTCTTTGGCTTTAGTGGTACTGCCCGTGCAGAGTCACCGACTTCACTCGGGCACCACTGCCACCGACTGCGTCATCTGCTACGGGCTTGCAGACTTCGCATTGCGCAACAGTCGCGATCCGCTGCGCGCATTTGTGCCACCGAGCGCAGATGCGGTTGCCGATGCCATGGGCTTTTGCGCGCCGCACGCAGCGATGCTGGCCGCGT
>Ga0315272_10000707_pt1 | contig 16983 bp, 22 predicted proteins | sample C3_middle_MG_FD_203918 | JGI IMG/M metagenome (GOLD analysis project Ga0315272, IMG submission 203918) | Sediment microbial communities from Yellowstone Lake, YNP, Wyoming, USA - C3_middle | ecosystem: Environmental > Aquatic > Freshwater > Lake > Sediment | place: USA: Wyoming | collected...
CGGCCGGTTTGCGCTGGCCAACGGGGGCACGATCTTCCTGGACGAGATTGGCGACATCTCCCCGGCGATGCAGGCCCGGCTGCTGCGGGTCTTGCAGGAGCGGGTCTATGAGCCGCTGGGGGGAGTGGAGCCGGTGAAGACCGACGTGCGCGTCATTGCGGCCACCAACAAGAGCCTGGGGAAGCTGGTGGAACAGGGTCGGTTTCGTGAGGACCTGTTCTATCGCATTCATGTGATTCGGATTGAATTGCCCAGCCTGAGGGACCGCCGCGAGGACATCCCATTGCTAATTGACCATTTCGTCGCGCGGTTCAACCGGCTGAAGGGCAAAGACATTGCGGGGGTTTCCGACCCGGTGCTGGCGCGGCTCATGGAGCATGACTTTCCCGGCAACGTGCGGGAGCTGGAGAATATCATTGAGCACGCCTTCGTGTTGTGCGGCGGCGGGGTTATCGAGGTTAAGCATCTTCCCCCGCCACTGCGTGGCGGGGCGCTGGGCGAGGCGCTGCGCCTGGGCAAGGCGGTGACGCTGGAGGCCATGGAAAAGCTGCTGGTCACGGATGCGTTGCGGCGAAACGGCGGGAACCATCAGAAGGCGGCGAAAGAGCTGGGCATCAACCCCAGCACGCTATTCCGGAAGGTGAAGGTATTGAAGCTGGCCAAGAGCGCTTGAGCTTGGCACGGTTCAAGCGTCAGGCCGGCGGGTGTGGCGGTGAGTTGATAGCCAATAGCCAATAGCCAATAGCCGATAACCCGATGAACAGACCCAAACACGATTCCGAGACGCTGGCGAACCGACGGCAAATCCTGAGGCGCGAGGCGCGGCTGCGCCGATTTGGATACGATTCGCCGGCGGCGATTCGTTTTGTGCTGGCGCAGGCGCTGCCGTTGGGCGGGAAGGTTTTGGAAATCGGCACGGGCAAGGGGCGATTCCTGGTTAGGCTGGCGCGGCATGCCGGGATGGTAACGACGGTGGACATTGCTGCCGAGGAGCAGCGGTGCGCGCGGCTCAATGCACGTTACGCGGGCGTGGAGGGGAAGATCCGGTTCGTTCTTCGGGATGCGGCCCGCCTGTCCTGGCCTGACTCGACCTTTGATGCCGTGGCCACCATGAACGCCATGCACCACATCGCGCATTTCAAGCGGGTGTTGAAGGAAATGCTTCGGGTAGTGAAGCCAGGCGGCAAGATCGTGCTGGCGGACTTCAGCCCGCGCGGATTTCAAATCATCGCCCGCGAGCACCGGGCGGAGGGCAAGACCCATCCCCATGAGTATTATGACTTTCGCGAGTTGCAGCGGTTGTTGCGGGAGCGTGGCCTGGTCACCCGGCTGCGGAAGGGCTGCAACCAAGAGGTGTTGGTGGCGCGTGTTCCGGCTGCCGCCGCGTAATACTGGCATGAGCACCCTCATCCTCAAGGCCATCGGCAAGGTTCATTCTCCGTTTCTGCAAGCCGCGGGCACTCCGATACAAAGCGCCATGGCGCAAGGCGTGGAAGGTTCGGTGGAAGTCTTTCCGGAGTTCGTGCCGGGACTACAGGACCTCGAAGGATTTGAGCGCCTTTGGCTGCTCTATTGGTTCGATCGTGCTACGCCGGCCCAGTTGGCGGTGAAACCGTTCCTGGACCAGCAGGAGCACGGCGTATTCGCCACGCGCTCGCCCTGCCGGCCTAATCCGATTGGCCTCTCTTGCGTGCGACTGGTGGGGATTGAGGGCGGACGGCTCCGGATCATGGACGTGGACATCCTGGACGGCACCCCTCTGGTGGATATCAAGCCCTATGTGCCCCAGTTCGACTGCTTTGAAGGGAGCCGGGCCGGGTGGTTGCAGAACAAGGGCGGCCAGGGCGTTCTGGCCGACAACCGCTTTGAACGCAAATGCAAGGCTCGCAGAGAGCGAAAGAGAGGAGTATCATAAAGCCATGTTGAACGAGCACGACCAGGATGTCCTTCCGCGTTGCCCCCGCCTCGGCCACGAGTTGACTTTCGATTATTGCCGGCAGGAAACGCGCGGCAGGCCCTGCCGCCTGATTCTGGACTGCTGGTGGGAGCGTTTCGACGTGCGGTCTTTCTTGCAGGCGAATCTGCCGGAGGAGGCAATGGCCCAAGTGGAGCGGGCCGGTGCTGCTCCCCCTCCTGCAAAGGTGCTGAGCCTGCTGGAAATAATCCAGCAAGCCAAAGAGCGGGTCGCAGTCGAGAAGCCGGATGTCGAGCAGGGGAAGAAGCCGGAGCCCTGACGCAGGGCCCGTCGGCGGCGCAGATTGCGATAGACCGCCCCTGCCGACCGTTGCATTTTGCAACTGAGCATTTCCCCTCTGGCCGGGTCAACCACTGCGGCCACCCCTGATTTCAAAGGAGATTTCGATGTGTTGAGGCGCCTCAGCGGGGCTGGCATGGAAATCGCGTTACGGCAAGAGTGCTGATTGCGGTTCCCAACTGTCAGGGCCGTGTGTCGCCAGTCTTCGACGTGGCGGCGCGGCTGGTGCTGGTTCGCCTGAAAGGCGAGGCCGAGGTGGAGCGCCGGGATGTCGTGCTCTTCGAGAAGCAGCCGGACGGGATCGTGCGCAGCCTGGGCGAGTTGGGCATCCAAGTGCTGATTTGCGGGGCGATCTCGCAAGGGTTGCAGGTTGCTTTGGAGCAGGCGGGCATACGCGTTTTGGCGCAGATCTGTGGCGGACTCGACTCAGTAATCGCCGCCTATCGCCGGGGGACTCTGGGGCAGCCCGAGTTCACGATGCCCGGTTGCTGCGGCCGGCGTTGGGAGGCTGAGCGGGGGGCTGGCCGGTGTCGAAAGGATTCCAATACCAGCCGCTCAAGTCCAGCGTGCCACTCAAAAATGAGATGAGAGAAAGGAGATCAGCTATGCCGCTTCGGGATCGGATGGGGCCTATGGGAAGAGGCATGCGAGCCGGCCGAGAGGCTGGTTTCTGGATGGGGGTTAAACGAGTTGATTGGATTGGCCTCATGCCCGGATGGCGGGGCCTAAGCGGCTGGGGCGGCAGACGACATCCTCGGCGCCGGCAGAGGCGCATGGGATGGGCTGGCTGGCGGCGAGCGTCCTGGGGGATTCCCTGTTGGGGACTGGGGGCGGTAGCGGGGTGGCCCTGGGGTTAACTGAATATGGAGAGAAAGAGAAAGGAAAGAACGATGAAAACGACAGCGAAATTGATTGGTGTATTAGTGATCGCCAGTGCTCTACCCGCGAGCCATTTGCAGGCTCAATGCGTAGACCATCATCATGGTGCGGGCTGGCATGGCGCTGGTTGCCAAGGCGCTGGTTGCCAAGGCGCTGGATCACAAGGCGCTGGTTGCCAGGGTGCGAGTTGCTGGAGCGCGAGCGGCCAGTACGGCAGGATGTATGACGCAAAGACGGTTGAAACGGTGAAGGGAGAGGTCGTGAGCGTGGAGAAATTCACGCCCACCAACAGCATGAGTGCGGGGGTGCATCTCCTGCTGAAGGCGGGAAAGGAAAGCATTTCGGTTCATTTGGGGCCGAGTTGGTACCTGGAGAACCAGGACGCGCAGATCGAAGCCAAAGACAAGATCGAGGTTACGGGCTCCCGGGTCACTCTGGACGGGAAAGCCGTTCTCATTGCCGCTGAAGTGATGAAGGGGGACGGGGTTCTGAAGCTCCGGGATGAAAATGGAGTCCCGCTGTGGGCCGGCTGGCGCAAGCGCTGAGCTAAGGCGCGCGTTCGGAAGACCTGGATTTGCCCGAAGCCGGTGATGCCCACCGCAGCACGCCCAGGTTTCAGCAATGTGTCGGCCGCGAACGGTGAGTCTGAAATCCAAAAGCTGAAACACTCCAATTCTTATTGGTGAAAGAAAACGAAACAAACAACAGAATCATGAAAATTGCCATTCCCCTCACCGCTGGCCGCTTGGCCGACCACTTCGGCCATTGCGAACAATTCGCTCTGATCGAAACCGACCCCGGGTCCAAGCGGATCCTCGCCCAAAACCTGGTCGTCCCGCCGCCGCACGAGCCAGGTCTGTTGCCCCGCTGGCTGCACCAGCAGGGCGTCCAGATTGTCATCGCCGGCGGCATGGGCCGACGCGCGCTGGATTTGTTCGCCCAAAACGGCATTGCCGTGCACGCGGCCGCATCGGGCGACACGCCGGACAACGTGGCGCAAGCGTTTTTGGACGGCGCGCTGAGCGGCGGAACCCCGACGTGCGGCCACGACCATGGATCGGCCGAGCATGGGAAACACAGTGGACACAGTCATGGTCCACACGAGGGCAATTGTCACCAACCATAAACAAAAGCTCTATGCTGCAAAGCCGGGGTAAACGACTCTCGATGTTTTATGACCAAACAAGAAATTCTGGACCTCTATTTTCTGGATGCCCGGCATAAGCTCGTTGAAATCGCCGCGTTCCTCGACCGGGTGGAGCGAGCCAAGGGCAGCGCGGACTTTCGTCTGGAGGCGTTCCGGATCGCTCTTGGAGAACTGACGGGAACCGAGGTCGGGCTGGCTAACAAGGTGTTGGTGGTTTTCAGCGATCCAACTTCCGAACCGATCCCCGTAGCGACGACGAAGAGCGCCTGCGGAGCATGGCATGGTGTCACCAACCCTCTCCCATAACCCATATATGCGCTTTATAGAACCTCACGCTCACATGGTCAGTCGTGTCACTGACGATTATCGTGACATGGCGGCGGCAGGATGTGCCGCTATCTGCGAACCGGCTTTCTGGGCCGGCTTCGACCGAAGCTCGGCCCAGGGATTCCACGACTACTTCGCCCAGATAACCGAGTATGAGCCGAGACGGGCGGCGAAGTTCGGTCTGGCTCATTTCTGCTGGCTGTGCATCAATCCGAAGGAATCCGAAAACGTTGAATTGGCCCAGGAGGTTCTGGCGATTATTCCTCAGTTCTTGGATCGTCCAACCGTGTTGGGCTTGGGCGAAATCGGGTTGAACAAGAACAGCCGGAACGAACTCAAGGTGCTCGAAATGCACATCGATCTGGCAGCCAAGCATAATCTCCTCATTCTGGCGCATACGCCGCACCTTGAGGACAAGCGCAAAGGCACCCAACTAACGATTGACGCGCTGAAGAACAACCCGGGCATCAATCCGACGCGGGTCATTATCGACCACGTAGAGGAGCATACGGTGGGGATGGTGCTGGACGCGGGTTTTTGGGCGGGTATGACCCTTTATCCCGGCACGAAATGCACCTCCAGCCGAGCTGTCGATATGATCGAAAAGTATGGCTCCGAACGGCTTTGGATGAACAGCGCGTGCGACTGGGGTGATAGCGTGCCCCTGGCCATTCCTTACACTGCGCTTGAAATGCGCAAACGCGGCCACAGCGCCGCGCAGATTGATAGAATGATTTACCAGAATCCAAAAGACTTCCTGAGCCAGTGTCCGAAATTCAACCTGCCTCAGCCCTGAATCAAGTTCCAGTCGTAACCTCAACAGCACCTTTTGTTAAATATGAAAATCGCCATTACCGCCCAAGGACCCGAATCGAACTCACCGATGGACCTCCGCTTCGGCCGGGCGCGCTTTTTCCGCATCGTGGACACCGAAACCGGGCAGCAGACAGTGGTGGACAATGCCGATGGAGTGAACGCTGTTCAGGGAGCAGGAGTCCAAGCCGCCCAGACGATGGCCCGCCATGGCGTCCAGACCGTCCTCACCGGCCACGTCGGCCCCAAGGCGCAGAGCGCGCTGCAAGCGGCCAACATTCAAGTGTATGCCGTGAGCGCCGGCACGGCGGAACAGGCCGTCCAGGATTTCCTGGCCGGCCGGCTCCAGGCGCTGGCGCAGGCGGACGTGCGAGGACACTGGTGATGAAAAGCGCCCTGGATTGCATTCCGTGTTTCGTGGCGCAGGCACTGAACGTCGCGCGGCTGACGACCGATGACCCACAGGTTCACGAACGGATTCTGCGGGAGGCGCTCCGGCGCGCCAGCGAGGCAGACCTGGCACAGTCGCCGGCACTTTTTGGCCGGGGCATTCACCGGCTGGTGCGCGAGTTGACGGGACAGGAAGACCCTTATCTGGCGATCAAGCAGGAATCCAACCGGCTCGCGTTGGCGATGTTGCCCGCCTGGCGCGAGCGCCTGCGGGCCGCGGAGAATCCGCGCCTTGCCGCCGTGAAACTCGCCGTGGCCGCCAACGTTATTGATTTCGGCATCAAGGGCGATCTGACGGCGGAACAAATTCCCGTAGCGCTGGAAAGTTCCTTTGCCGCGCCGCTGATGGGTGATGTGGACGGGTTTTTCGCGGCGGCGGAACGCGCGACCGACATCCTGTTTCTGGCCGATAATGCCGGTGAGCTGGTCTTTGACCGGCTGCTCCTCGAGTTGCTGCCGCGCCAGAAAATCACGGTCGCCGTCAAAGGCGGGCCGGCCATCAACGATGCCTTGCGGGCGGACGCTACGGCTGCCGGTTTGGACGGGTTGGTGGCCGTGATGGACACCGGCACTGACGGGGCCGGCATCGTGATCCAGGCCTGCAGCCGGGAGTTTCAACGCCGGTTTGCGCGAGCCGATTTGATCATCGCCAAGGGGCAGGCGAATTTCGAGTCGCTGGATGGCTGCGGGCAAAACATCTTTTTCCTGTTCAAGGTCAAGTGTCCCGTTGTGGCCCGGCATATCGGCCCGGCCGTCGGGAGCCTGATCTTGCATCGCAATGTTCCCGAGATGGCGGGCCGTGTCGCCGTCCCGCCTCTAACCGGGGCGCGGGAACCGAATTCAACCACGGAAAACAAAATTAAACGAAAGGACAAAGTTATGACACCAATGGGAGATGGAACCGGACCGCTCGGCCAAGGGCCGGCCGGCAAAGGCATGGGCCCTTGCGGCGGCGGTCAACGCCGCGGCTGGGGCGGCGGTCGAGGCCAGGGTGGCCAAGGCCGTGGCCAAGGGCGCGGTCGTGGTTTCGGCCGCGGCCGGAGTCAAGGTGGGGTGATGCAGCCGAACCCCACGGCGCCAAATGATCCAAACGCAAACAAACCCAATTAAAAAGGAATTGGGCTGACTCGCATGAAACTCGCTATTGCCAGCGGCAAGGGCGGCACCGGCAAGACCACCGTTGCCACGAATTTGGCCGTGACGCTCGCGCGCCACGGCCAGGCGGTGGCCTATGTCGATTGCGATGTCGAAGCGCCCAATGGCCACCTCTTCTTGAAGCCGGACGCAGCGCATGAAAACCCGGTCGGCCGGCTCGTGCCACGGGTGGATGAGGAGCGGTGCCTGCATTGTGGCGACTGCGCCCGAATTTGTCGCTTCAACGCCATTGTGTGTCTGCCCGAGCGGACGCTGGTATATGACGAGTTGTGCCATAGTTGCGGCGGCTGCGCGCTCGTCTGTCCTATCGGCGCAATTACTGAAAAGTCGCATCCGATGGGTGTGGTAAAGACTGGCACCGCCGGACAGGTTCAATTTGTGTCCGGCACGCTTAACGTGGGCGAAGCCGCCAGCCCGCCGGTCATCCGCGGCGCTAAGCAAGCCGCGCCGCCGGCAGACTGGACGATTCTGGACGCGCCGCCCGGCACCGCCTGTCCGATGATCGAAACGGTGCGGGACTGCGACTACTTGGTGTTGGTGACCGAGCCGACGCCCTTTGGGCTGCACGATTTGCGGCTGGCCCTGGATGTGGCCAAAACATTGAATCGCCCCTGCGGTGTGGTGATCAATCGCGCCCAACCGTTCATGACCGAGACACGGGAAGTGTGCGGGTTGGCACGGGTGCCCATTTTGGCGGAAATCCCAGACGCGCTGGCCATCGCCAAGGCGTATTCCCAAGGACAACTGGTGGTCGAAGCGGTGCCGGAACTGCAACCTGCTTTCGACCAATTGCTGCTGCGGCTGCTGGGCGAGTTCAAAGCGGCTGCGCTGCCGCCCCAAGTCCGGCAGGATTTGGAACGGGCTATCCACACGGTCGGCAAACCAGGGCTTGCATTATGAGATTTCCCCTCGCATTGACGGTGAAATTCGCCTGCCACATTATTAAACATAAATGGCGGCGGACGCCGCGCTTTGCCCTGGTGCTACAGCTCGAGCCGCTTCACACCTGCAATCTCACCTGCACCGGCTGCGGCCGCATCCGCGAATACTCGACCAGTCTCAAGGACGTGTTGAGCCTCGAGGACTGCTTGGCCTCGGCCCGGGAATGCAGTGCGCCGATGGTTTCGATCTGCGGCGGCGAGCCGCTGATCTACCCCAAGATCAAAGAATTGGTCGCCGGCCTGCTTGGCCAGGGCCGCATCGTCTATATCTGCACCAACGGCGTATTTATGCGGCGGGAGTTGAAGGATTACCTCGCGAGCACCTATTCGGCTACCCGGGAGCCTGTCCTGGCCCGGCTGCTGGTTGAGAAACTCATCTCCGAAAAAGACGCCGAGACCATCCGCAAAGGCAAGTCCGACGACCGGCCCCCCATCAAACCGAGCAAGTGGCTCTACTGGAATATCCACGTGGACGGCCTCGAATATACGCATGATCGGGCCGTTGAGCGCGAAGGGGTGTTCAAGGAATGCGTCGAGGCCATTCGCATGGCCAAAATCCTCGGTTTCCAGGTGGCAACTAACACGACCGTTTATAGGGAGACCGATATGAACGAGGTCGAACAGATGTTCGAGTTCTTCTCCGCGCTCGAAGTGGACGGACACACCATCTCCCCCGGTTATGACTTCAACGCGGCGAAGACCGACATGGTCGCGCGCCTGGGTAAAATGCCCGAGGACTTCTTTCTAACCCGCGCTATGACGTGCAAGAAGTTTGCCAAAATTCAGCAATGGGGCGAACGGTTCGCCATCTTTGGCACGCCGGTCTATCAGGAATTCCTCGCCGGCAAGCGGGAGCTGACCTGCACGGCTTGGGCCATACCCACCCGCAATATCCGAGGCTGGAAGGCCCCCTGCTACCTCATGACGGACGACCACTATGCCCGTTACCAGGAGATGCTCGATCAGGTGGATTGGACCCAATACGGCGTGGTTGAGGGAATGCCGCGCGACCTGCGGTGCGAGAATTGCATGGTCCATTGCGGCTACGACCCCAGCGGGGCCTTGGGCACCAACTACAGGCCTGGCGACAACTGGAAGAACTTCAAGTATAACTTCGGTTCCCGGCCCAAACCGTTCCCGTTTTCCTCGGAACTGGAAAAGCGGGTCTTCAACGGCGCGTCCACTGGCAAGGGCCACCTCGCCCAAGCCAAGATTGCCACGTCAACGGCACCCTCCGCATGAACGCAGAGACTTCCATTTTTGAACTGGTCGTTCTCAGCGGCAAAGGCGGCACGGGCAAGACCTCGGTCACGGCCGCGCTGGCGGCCTTGGCTGAAAAGCCGGCGATGGCTGATTGCGACGTGGACGCCTCGAACCTGCCGCTGGTCTTGGACCCACGCATCCAGCGGCGTGAGACATTTGTTGGTGGCCTGCGCGCCCGCATCAAGCCCGGCCTCTGCACCGCCTGCGGCAAGTGCGAGGAACTGTGCCGATTCGATGCGATTCTCTTCGACGGGCCCGGCAACGACCACGTGCCGCGCACGTTCCGCGTGGACCCGTCCGCCTGCGAAGGCTGCGGAGTCTGCTCCCATTTCTGCGCCGAACACGCCATCGAACTGGCTCCAACCGACGGCGGCGAATGGCTTTTATCGGACACTCGTTTTGGCCCGCTGATTCACGCCCGCCTGCGGCCCGGCCAGGGCAATTCAGGCAAACTGACGACGCTGGTCCGCGAGCAGGCGCGCCAAACCGCGTGCAAGGCTGGTTGCCGGCTTATCCTGATTGACGGTCCGCCCGGTGTGGGTTGCCCGGTCATGGCCAGTCTTACCGGGGCGACGCGGGTTTTGCTCGTCACCGAGCCAACACCTTCCGGCGAACACGATTTGGAGCGGGTGCTGATGTTGGCCCGGCATTTTCAAATTCCCTCCTGGGTGTGCGTTAACAAACACGATTTAAATGCGGCGATGACGGCACAAATCGAACGCCGCGCCGCCGCATTGGGCGCGACGATTGTGGGCCGGATTCCCTACGACCCAGCCGTGACCGCCGCACAGCGCCAGGGCCGTCCGGTCGTGGAATACGACCATGAGGGCCCGGCGGCAAAAGCGATTATTCATTTATGGAAAAACTTATCGGCAAATTGTACCAACCTAACGTTCGATCACTCCCAGCCGGTTTCGGCCCGCTGAAAGGCGCCAACGCCAACGCGCGCGTCACCGGCCCGTGCGGCGACACGATGGAATTTTGGCTGCTGGTTCGCGAGGACCGAATCCTGCGCGCCACATTTACCACTGACGGGTGCGGGGCTTCGATTGCCTGCGGCGCGGCGGCCACCCGCTTGGCGGAAGGCAAGACCCTCGAAGAAGTCGCGCGCCTGACGCCGCCACAGGTTGAAATCGCTGTCGGCAACCTGACTGATGATCACAAGCATTGCGCGGTGCTGGCTTTGAAAGCCCTGTGCGGGGCTGTGGCCCAATTTGAGCGGCAAGATGCCCCCTGCTCGCACTCAGAGGACGCATGTGGGCCGGCACCGTGCAGCCATGCGGCCGGTGCAGCCGAGGCGGCAATTGGGGGACCTGCCGAGAGCCGCAAACCAGTCCCGTTGGAGGCGGATAAAGCAGTCCAGAGGTCGATGAGCCGCATTCGATACAAGGTGCTGGTGCTTTCGGGCAAAGGTGGCGTTGGCAAGAGCACTGTGGCGGCCAACCTGGCGATGGCCCTGGCTACATCGGGCAAAAAGGTGGGGTTGCTGGATGTGGACATTCACGGCCCAAGCATTCCCAAAATGATGGGCCTGGAGAGCGCGCAGCCGGCCGCCGGAGGCGGGGCGATTCGTCCGGTGCTGGCCGGTCCGAATTTGTCCGTGATGTCGATGGGTTTTCTGCTGCAAAACGCTACGGATGCCGTGGTCTGGCGCGGGCCGATCAAGGCGGGCCTGATTCGGCAGTTTCTTTCGGAGGTGGCCTGGGGGGACCTGGATGTGCTGGTGGTGGATTGTCCGCCCGGCACCGGGGACGAACCGCTGTCGGTTGCCCAGATGCTGGGAGCCGGGACGGCGGCGGTAGTGGTGACCACGCCCCAGGCGATGGCAATCGCGGACGTGCGCCGGTCGGTCACGTTTTGCCAGAAGCTGCAGCTTCGGGTGCTGGGCATTGTTGAGAACATGAGCGGCTTTGTGTGTCCGCACTGTTCGAAGAGCACGAATTTGTTTGGTACTGGCGGGGGAGAAGCTCTGGCCCGGGAAATGAAGGTGAATTTTCTGGGTGGTATTCCGCTGGACGCACAGATTGTCGAATCCGGCGACACCGGAAAGCCTTTCGCGAGCCTGCTCACCGGAAGCCCTTCCGCCCGGGCGTTTGACCATGTGGTACGCGGCATTCTTTCCGGCCTGGAGGCGAGCACGGATCTCTCCGAAAAGACCAAGTCGGCAAGCCCCCTCCTAATGAAAGATAACGAAACAAACGAAACTATGAAAATTGCCATTCCTGTTGAGAACGGACGTCTTAATGGCCACTTCGGCGGCAGCCGCGAATTCGCCATTGTGGAAGTGGATGCCAACTCCAAAACCATTCTGCATTCCGAAACGCTGCCTGCACCCAAACATGAGCCGGGCGCGTTTCCTCGGTGGCTTCACAGCCTTGGGGTTCAGCTTATCATCGCTGGGGGCATCGGCCAGCGAGCGCTGACGCTCTTTGCTGAGCAAGGCATCAGCGTGGTAGCCGGGCCTGCGGATCAAACGGTTGAAGCGCTGGTCGCGACCTACTTGAACGGGCAGTTGACCGGGAAGCCGGCGGGTTGCGCGCACCACGGGCACGATCATGATCACCACGATTGCGACCAAGACGGCCACGGCCATCATCATCACCACCATGGGCCCGAAGCCCACAGTGTAGCAACCCCTTAATTAAGACTTAACCAAAAAACAAGAATATGACAACAACACCCGCAGTTCCTGAAACCGCCCCCGCCGCGCGCATTCCGCTGATCGGCGAAACTGCACCCGCCTTCAAGGCACACACCACGCAAGGTCCCATCAACTTCCCAAAAGATTACGAGGGCAAGTGGGTCATCCTGTTCAGCCACCCGGCGGACTTCACGCCAGTCTGTACCACCGAATTCATGACCTTCGCCACCATGCAGCCAGAGTTCAAGGCGTTGAACTGCGAGTTAGTGGGCCTTTCCATTGACAGCCACTACGCCCACATCGCCTGGCTGCGCACCATCAAGGAGAAAATCAAGTACAAGAACATGGCTAACGTCGAAGTCACCTTCCCGCTCATTGCGGACGTGAAGATGGAGGTGGCTAAGGCCTACGGCATGGTCCAGCCAGGAGCCAGTGATACCCAGGCCGTGCGCGCGGTGTTTTTCATTGATTCCAAGGCCACCATTCGGGCCGTCCTGTATTACCCGCTGTCGAACGGGCGCAATTTCCCGGAAATCAAGCGGCTGTTGATCGCGCTGCAAACCACCGACAAATACGACTGCGCCACGCCCGCCGACTGGCAGCCCGGCGACGACGTCATCGTGCCGCCGCCCGGCTCTTGCGGCACGGCCAAAGAGCGCATGGAGAAACCGGACCCGGACGCCTACGCGCTCGACTGGTTTATGACGTTCAAGAAGCTCCCCAAAGTCAAACAGCCTGCGCGGGCATGAAATAGACGGCATTGGATTTCGCCATGAAGAACAATCAACCAAGCAAGGTTTCATCAACAACCAACGGCATGAAAATCGTCGCCCAGGCGTGGGATAACCGGGAGGGGCCGGCGGTGCTGGCGACGGTGGACGCGTCGAAAATGCCCAACGCCATCTATGTGGGCGAAATCCGCTATGTTCCTGGCGAGGGCTTCCTTCTGGCGGACAACTATTTGTGCAAAACCCGCGCCAACATACAGAACGGGACGAAAGGGGCCGTTTTGTTTCTCACCAAGGAACGCAAGTCGTTTCAGGTGAAAGGCCCGCTGACCTATCACACCGCCGGCCCCATGTTCGAAACCATGCGCTCCTGGCATGACCCGAAGTACCCAGGCGTGGCGGCCGTGCTCCTGCGGGTCGAGGAAGCCTACAGCGGCGCCGAAAAACTGCTCTAACCGAAAGGAACCGCGATGAACGTGGCCGTCCTTGGCGCCAGCAACAAACCGGAGCGTTACAGCTTCAAAGCCGTGCGGCTGCTCCGCGAGAAAGGGCACACGCCGTTCCCGGTGCATCCGGCGCTGGCGGAGGTGGACGGCCTGCCGGTCTGCCCGTCGTTGCGCGCGATTCCCGCGCCGGTGGACACAGTCACGGTTTATCTGTCGGCCCGCAATCAGCAACCCATCGCGGAGGAACTGTTGAACAGCGGAGCGCGCCGGGTGATTTTCAATCCCGGCGCCGAGAATCCCGAACTGGCCGAACAACTCCGTCGGCGCGGCAAGGAAGTGTTGGAAGCCTGCACGTTGGTGTTGTTGACCACCGGCCAGTTCGCGAAACCAGCGGACGCGGCACCGGCGTCGGCGGACGCTCAAAAACCACAAGCTTTGCCATGAACCACGCCGTCATTTCACCAACGGCGCAATTGGCGATTTACTGCGTGTTCGTCCTGCTGGCTTCGCTGGCGGGCGGCTGGCTGTTGCTGGTCCTGCGCCTGACTCACGCGCGGCTGCAAATGGCGGGCAGCTTCGTCGCCGGGCTGATGTTGAGCATGGCACTGCTCCATTTCCTGCCGCACGCCGCCGAACAAAATCATTCGGTGGACCAAACGGTGCATTATGTCCTGGGCGGATTTCTGGCGATGTTTTTCCTGCAGCGGTTTTTCCCGCACCACCATCATGACGTTTCAGAGGGCGCTCCGGAACACGGCGTTCGGCCCATGAAAACCGGTTCGGTGCCCACGCTGGCGGAACAATCCGCCGGCCAGCTTTCGTGGATTGCCACCACGGTGGGCATGACGCTGCACTCGCTGGTGGGCGGCGTGGCCCTGGCCGCCGCCGTGAACGCGGAGCCGCAGGTTTCGGCCGGCTGGCTGGGTCTGGGCACCGCGCTGGTCATCATCCTCCACAAGCCCTTCGACGCGCTGGCGGTGGCGACGCTGATGGCCGCCAGCGGCTGCTCGCGGTTTGCCCGGCATTTGATCAACACGCTGTTCGCCTTCGTCACGCCGCTGGGCGCGGTGCTGTTTGCCGCGGGCGTGAACTCTTTTGCGGCGGGCAACCCGGTGGTACTGGGCGATGCCCTGGCGTTTTGCGCCGGCACGTTTCTGTGCATCGCCGGCACCGGGCTGCTGCCGGAAGTGCAATTCCACTCGCACGACCGCGTCAAACTTTCCCTCGCCGTGCTGGCGGGCATTGCCGTGGCGGTGTTGGTGGGATTGTTTCAACCCGCCGCTCACACGGCTCACCAACCTGAACCAACCCCTGTCAATGAAAACTCTCGTTAAACCCAACGGTCTCCGCATCATGCTCCGGTCAAAAATCCACCGCGCGATTTTGACCGGCAAGGAACTGGACTATGAAGGCAGCATCGCGCTGGACCGGCGCCTGATGGACGCGGCGGACCTGTTGTCGGGCGAGCAAGTGCATGTGCTCAACGTCAACACCGGCTCGCGCCTGATCACCTACGTCATCGAGGCGCCCGCCGGCTCCGGCACCGTGATGTTGAACGGCCCCGCCGCGCGCCTGGGCGAGACGGGCGATCCGGTCATCATTATTGCCTACGGCCACTACCCGGACGCGCAGGCCCGGCGGTTGAAACCGAAGATTGTTCATGTGGACGCGAAGAACGCGCCGCAGCGGCTCCCAAAGGCGGTGGCGGGCCGGGCCATTGCCGGCGCGTGAAAGAGAAAACATGAAACCGATAAACGAACGGGTGCGCCACTTCCCCATCACCAGCTTTGCCGTCGTGATGGGATTGACGGGACTGACGATCGCCCTGGGCCGGGCTTACCACTTGCAATGGTTGCCGAAAGCGCCCTTTGACGTCATGCTGTTTGTGGATGTGGGGCTGTTCCTGCTGTTTGCCGGGTTATACGGGTGGAAATGCGTCATCGCGCCGGAGGCGGTGATCAAGGATTTTCGTCATCCAATCCGGATCAACTTTTTCGCCACCATTTCCATATCGTTGTTGCTGCTGTCCATCGCCTTTTACGCCTACTGGCCGGTGTTGGCGCTGGCGTTTTGGTGGGCGGGAGTTCTTCTCCAAACGGTGCTGGCCTTGCATACCATGACCTTCTGGGTGCAACACAACTTTGAGATTCATCATTGCAATCCGGCCTGGTTCATTCCGGTGGTGGGAAACATCCTGATACCGATCTCCGGCGTGGATTTTGCGCCCCGTGAATTCTCTTACTTCTATTTTGCGGTGGGAATGTTTTTCTGGCTGGCGCTGTTTACCATCGTGTTTTACCGGATCATCTTTCACCCCCAATTGCCGGCCAAATTCGTGCCGACCTTCTTCATTCTCGTCGCCCCGCCCGCGGTGGGATTCATCTCCTACATGCGGCTGGCGATGAGCTGGGATTTGTTCTCCTTGTTTCTGTTGTCGGTGGCTTATTTCTTTGTGCTGCTCTTGATTTTTATGCGCCGCAGTTTCACCCAGTTGACCTTCTTTTTATCCTGGTGGGCGTTCACTTTCCCGCTGGCCGCTGTGACCATTGCCTCGATGGTGGCATATCAGGCGACACACTATGCGGTCTTCAAAGCGTGTGCCCTGTCTCTGCTGGGAGCGACGGCGGTGGTGATTACCATCGTTGCCTGGCTGACGGCAGCGCATGTCCGGCGGGGCGAGATTTGCGTGGAGGAAAACTGACCATGTAACGAACGGAATGTGTAAATGAAAACCAAAATCATAGCGATAGTCTTCCTGGTCATGGGCTTTCTGGCGGGAATTATTTTCACCGGAGCGGCTCTCAGCATTTCCGCCAGGCACATGATGCTCACCGAGATGAAAAGTCCCCACGATTACCAGAAAACGGTGGAGACCATCATTGATCGAATCAACCATCAGCCCGGCTGGCATCTGGTGGATGTGTCTGACGAAAACAAGGAGGTTACCGAACACGGCGGCAAGCCCATCGGCAAGTTCACCCTCATCAAATACTGCAACGGGTTTTACGCCTCACAAATGCTGGGGGCGGATGACCGGAAGCAAATGGGTGCCATGCTGCCCAAATCTTTTGCCGTCTATGAAAAATCGGACGGACAGGTCTATGTCGCCACCGCCAACGGCGCCGTCATGGGCAAACTCTTCGGCGGCGAAACGGAACGCATCATCGAAAAAGTGAACCTGGAGGTGGAGGACATGATGCGGTTCATGAATTTCAAGTTCTCGGTATTTTGAGACAGAAACAATAACGAAAGGAACAACAATATGCCAACCTACGAATATCAATGCGAAAGTTGCGGACATCACTTTGAAAAACGCCAAAGCATGTCAGATAAGCCTTTGAAGACCTGCCCGAAATGCGGACAGCCGGTGCGACGCGTGATCAGCGGCGGCACCGGCGTCATTATCAAATGCGGCAGTTCCCACTCCACCGGCTACAGCGGATCGTCCTGTCCCACCTGTTGCAGCGACGGGACGTGCAACCTGAATTAGGACGCCTGACGGCCATGAATGAGCCTTTCAAACACGTCTTCGGTCCCGTGCCGTCGCGCCGGCTGGGGCGGTCGCTGGGCGTGGACCTGGTGCCGCTCAAAGTTTGCAGCTACGACTGCATCTATTGCCAGTTGGGCCGCACGACGAAAAAAACCGTCGAGCGCAAGGAATGGGTGCCGACGAACACGGTGCTGGACGAATTGAAACGCAAGCTCGCCACACGTCCCGATTACATCACGTTCAGCGGTTCCGGCGAACCGACGCTGCATTCGGGTCTGGGTGAAATCATCGAGCACATCCAGGCGATGACGAAGACGCCGGTGGCGGTGCTGACCAACGGCTCATTGCTGTGGCAGCCGGAAGTGCGCGCCGAACTGGCCCTGGCCGACGTGGTCATGCCGTCGCTCGACGCCGGCGACGACCTGCTCTTTCAGGCCGTGAACCGGCCG
>Ga0315272_10000708_pt1 | contig 16980 bp, 14 predicted proteins | sample C3_middle_MG_FD_203918 | JGI IMG/M metagenome (GOLD analysis project Ga0315272, IMG submission 203918) | Sediment microbial communities from Yellowstone Lake, YNP, Wyoming, USA - C3_middle | ecosystem: Environmental > Aquatic > Freshwater > Lake > Sediment | place: USA: Wyoming | collected...
AATTTCCTTTTTCGTATTTCGCAAAATTAGCCCGCGCAAATTTTAACGCCATCGCAATTGCTCGGCTAGTGTTTGGCAAAGTAAAAATTCCGTCAAACAAAAAATACAACGAATATTTTTCCGTTTTAATAGTTTCAATTTTATCTTTTTTTTCTCGGCTCGCTTTTCCTTGGAAAATTTCCCCGATCGCTACGGCTGTATGCATAAATTAATCGACTATCCCATGCGCCGACAACATAATTGCAATCGCACGAGTTTTTTCAAATTTAGCTAAAATAATATTTAAAATTACCATAATCGGAATACACAAAAACATCCCAACAATTCCCCAAATACTTCCCCAAATGGCCAATGACAAAATAATCACGAGCGGACTCAAATTCAAGGACTTGCCCATAAATCTTGGTTCCAAAATACTGCCAATCACCGCTTGAATTATTATTAATAATATACTGATAATAAAAAACGGAAGCAAGGAATCAAATTGTACCAGACTCAGAAGAATTGGAAAACAAATCGCAATTACTGGTCCAATCGTCGGAATAAAATTCAAAACAAAAATTAACAACGCCCAAAATACTGCTAAATCAAGTCCCACGGCCTGCATTACCATAAAACACAAAACCCCGATTATTAAACTAGCCGAAGATTTAATTTTGACATAAGTCTTAATATCTTGATTGATTCTTTCAATGCCCCGCATAAAGCCATCGTATTTTTCTTTGTTCAAAAAAACCAGACCCAGCTTTTCCTTGAATACTCGATATTCCAAAAGCAAAAACAAGGTATAAATAAAAATTATCCCGGCGTCACTGGTTACTTTTTTAATTACACCGGTTAAACTTTTTAAAACATCGGTCATGTTAACTGATTCGATTATTTCCTTAAAGCCTAAAGTTTCATTCATCCCGATTCTGTGAATAAAATTATTGGTAATAATTACCAATCGCTTTTGATAAATAGGGGTCAAAGTTATTACTTTACCAATATTACTATTAACCAAAGAAACAAAAACTGAGAATAATACAATTAATGTTAAAATTGATAAACCCATGGCTACCGCATGCGAAACATCACGATTTTTAATTCTAATCATTTTGAACCCGTCCGCGATAGTAATAATCAAATACCACAAAACCACAGCTATCAAAAATGGCACAAAAAAACTCTCTCCGAGGTAGAAGAGATAAAACAACAAAAATACCGATATAAATATGGTAGCGTAATCACGAACTTTCATATCTATGATTATACACGAAACCTAATAAAAATCAATCTTTTTCATGAATCATAGATCATAAAACATAGATCATAAATCACATTTTTAAAAAACGAACGTCTCGTAGCCCCGCCTCTCGCGAGAGGCGGGGCTTTGGCACGTTCGTGGATAAATAATTAAGCCACCGCTCGTAAGAACAGGGCACTGCCCTGTTCCTTGTGAAGATACGTAAATAGCGCCAATCGAATCCCGCCTCTCGCGAGAGGCGGGTTTCCTACGTATAAAATTTTATGCTACAATATAATCAAGAAATTAAATTTATTTAATATGAAAAGAATTATCCTTCTTTCTCTGATTTTAGTTTTGAGTGGTTGCGGTCGAGTAGTCACAAAAGCAAATCAAAAGCATCAAAATCCCTCAGACACCCTGCCGGAAATCAAAATTGAAGAACCGGTTATCGTCCGGGCTAAATACAATGAAATTGATGTTACGGCCGCAAGCGACATGATCAAGACTAACCCGGAGCTAACCATCATCGACACCTCGCCAAAATTTGCCAATGGCCACATTCCTGGTGCGGTTAATTATTATGTTGGTGGCGATTCACTTGATAAAGCAATTGTTAAACTTGATAAAAATTCGACTTATCTAGTTTACGCTGATACCGATTCTGCCTCAAGCGTTGGCGCGCAAAAATTAGCCGATGCCGGCATCAAAAATGTCTATCGTCTGGTTGGAAATTTTAGTGCTTGGACAAATGCTAATCTTGAAACCAAAAAATAGAATAGGACGGCAGGACTGTAGGATAGTAGAGCGGTAGATTTATATTTAGAATTTAAAAACTGGACAAAATACTTGCCCAGTTTTTTATTGTAGTTTTTTAATTGTTTAGATTCGCTAAAGTTTTTTTAATCTGCTTATAGTTATGCATTATTCTCTGGATATTTTTTCTCACCGGTTCTATTTCCATTTCACTAAAAACTCTATCACTTTCATGCGCAAAACAAATCTTGGCTAGTTTTAATAAGTAATGAATATTTTTTTCCGTCAGGGTATTATATTTTAGTTCCAAAAATGGTTCACCCGAAATTTTGGCATAATGTTGCAATATCTTTTCTGATCTTTCCGAAGACAAGGCACCATGTGCTAAAATATGAACCAAACCCGGGCCATGCGTCAAGCGGACGTATTCCCAATCAATGATTGAAATTTTGCCTTTTGTGATAATCAAATTATCCGCTGGATCACCATGATTCAAATAGATTTTACTTTTATCAATCCGCAAATCATTAAAATCTTCATTCAGTCGTATTGCCACCCAGTCTTTTACATCACTAAACAAATTTTCCGCACTTATCGTTTCGAGTTTTTTTAATATTCGACCGCGCAAGCGATCAACTTCACTTTTCGGCTCTTTACAATAAGCTTTTTTTTCTTGGCAATATTTCAGATATTCCGGCGCCAAGGAATTGATCTGATATAATTTGCTAACCGCTTCCTCCATCCCGCGCTGTGAAATATTCCGAAAACGAATTTTCCGGCCTTCAATATAGCTCAAAATATGAACATTTTTTTCCTGATCAAAAAAAAATGTTTCCGGAACATAGTCAAGACTGTGCTGTTTGAAAAATTTCAAAACATTATATTCATCAATCAAATATTTTACGTCCTTTCCTGGTTTGAGTTTATTCGTCCGAAAAATAAACTTGCCTTTTTCGGTTTCGATTATATAATTGCAATTTGATAAGCCTGATTTTATGCCAATTATTTTAAAATTATTAAAAAATTTCTCCTTATCCAAATACTTACGTACGTCCCGTTGTGTCACGATCATAGATTTGTATTAAAATAGTTTTTAATTCTCAATTAAGACTATTATACAGTCAAAGTTGTAAAAATGTAAATAGTCATTACAGAATAAAAAAATACCAAAAAAATTGGCTTCAAATTGGATGATAATACTAGACTAAACGACTATCATACGCCCAATGCAACAAAGCTTGACGTTGTTTACGTCGACAATCCCAATCACCTTTTATGCAATGAATTTTCACAGACGAAAGATGGCGCCGAAATGCTTTCCAGCGTTTTATCTGCCTAGCATCATCTTCGTGACGGCGACCACGGTAATAGCGACAATACCACTGAAACCAACCCCGCGGATCATCTGGATGCAACCAGCCTTTTTCTCGCCAAACAAGCAATGGCTGACTGGCATTGATTTTGAAAAAATTTAAGCTAGCGTCATGTTTCTCGTGACACAGTTTAGCCCTTTTAAACCAAGCCTTAGGAAATTCATTTTGGCAATCAGTCATATATTTCCCACCAAAAACTCCCAACTCAAGCATTTCCACCGGAGTTAATTCCGGTTCAAAACCCAAAGCAAAATTCTTCCCTTCCGGTTCGCTCAAAAAGTATTGGTAATGCTTCTGCATTTTATCTTTAACGATTATCAATTTTGATTTCATATTTTTAAAAATTATTCACGATTCAAAACCTTTGCGCTATCTTTTACGCGAATTTCAATACTAAGTGGCGGTTCAATTCCCGTATCTTTCAGCATAGACTTCATGCGCCCTAAAAACGTTTGCATCATTTCTTCTTCACGTTTTTGCTGTTGCTGATATGCGCCCGGTGTCATATCCGCAAAAGTAGAATCTCGGTAATTCAACATTCCTTCACTGTCCCAACGTTGCGCCGTCATCGCCTGGCCCTCCGCCCTAGACAACACATCTTCGGCTTGTTGAGGATTATCAAAAACACTCGCCAAATACAGCGTTAAAATTTTCTTACCGCTGTCATAATCAAAAGTATTATTTAAATATTTTTTAGCATACGATTCTCCGCTTGACCTAGCTACTACATTAGCAATATCATTCATTATGATTTGTGCTCGCGGGACAATCTCTTTCTCATCCAAGACGTGTTGATTTTCCCCCTTCGACATACTGTGACCAATTTTATCAAACGAACCATAAACATATTCTTCTGACCGCACGATAATATCTTGCGGTCCGTAGCTTGCTACTTTGCCACTTTCTTTTGGACTTTTAAACTCAGGGAAATTATTTTTATCTGCTCGTACTGGTTCCAAGGAATCAACAAAAGTTTCAAATGATTTTAGTTTTTCTTTTTTCCGCAGATGTTCACCCAGTTTGAATATAGAAAATTTTCCAAAATATCTTTTAGACAATTCTTCAAGTTGCTCAGCACTTTTTTCACGAAGCAGGTCAAAGTTACCTTTTTCGATAATCTCGTGATATAAAAAATTTAATTCAGGATCCTTGGCAATCTTCTCTCTCTCCGCCCTTACCGCATCATCATTCTTAAACTTCTCCATTTCTTTTGCAATACTTCCAATTTCCAAATCTGCCTGTTCTTGGTCTTCATCTCCGAGCCTTTTTATTTCTTCTGAAGATAAAATAGTTTCCACTGACCCAATTTCTTCAGAATTTATATCAATACTTTTTTCTATATTTTTTTCAGAATTTTCTGGCAACATGTTTTCTGATTTTAATTCTTCCATATTTTTTTACTCTAATTTTTTATTATTTTTCAATTGCTCTAATTTAACTTCAAGTAGAAATCGATAAATTTTTATTAACAATTTAAAATTCACTTTTAAATCTTTAACCAGTTTCTCACTAAATAAAATATCATCAACTTTGCGATCGCAAACCAAATAAAAACTCTTCTTTTGATACCAATCCTGAACTGCTTTTGGTTTTGTCTCGTCTAGTATTTTTTTATAATCATCACCGACCAAAGAAATAGTTTTCTGCTTTGACAAAAATGCAATTGCTTCATTAAATTCGCTAGAATATTTATCAATCATCGCCCGAAAAATTTTCATTGTCGCGGACGTTGCGCCATAAAAACCCATCCCAAAACGATAGCCGTCTGGCGTTACTTCAAAATAAAAGGCTGGGGCCTCTTTCCAATCATTTGTCGGTCGTTTGAAGGTTATCCAAATCGAAGTTTTGAGCAAAGTTTTGTTTTTTGAAAATCTAGTATCCCGGTAAATTTTAGAAATTGTCTTGTTAATCACCGGCCGAATTTCAAAATTCGGGTCAATCGAATGCATAAACTCTCCCAACGCCGTAACTAATTCTCTAGTCGGCAACAACAAAAATTCCTCATAATCACCGCGATGAGCTTCAAACCATTGTTTATTATTATTGTTTCTCAACTTTTTCAAGAAAACAATTGCCTCTTTCGAATAACCTTTGAACATAATTTATTTTTTCTCCATCAACTCAGTATTATTAACACCCAGGATAAAATAAGGATTTTGTGAATTTTGTCTTTTCATAATTACCCAAAATGGTTTGTCTAGAATCAGATTTTTAGGTTTTTCGGCCTGAGCCATGCTTTTCCACAACATAATCGCTGCTTCATTCTCAACTTTTGCTCCTTTTTCATCCATGTTAAATTTAATATTTTCAAACATCTTTGCGATGAAATATGCTTCAAAATTTTTATTTACCAAATTTTTTCCAATCAACTCATTATAATCTCGATGAAGATCAAGTGAAAGTTTTGGCGCCTCAAAAGAATCAGATTCACCAAGCTCGTCAAGATTGCTAATATTTTTTTTAATTTCATCAACAACTGCTTTTGGCTTGTCCATGTCATAACCTTTAGCCAAAATCAATTGATCATTTTCATCTTTAAGTTTTAGACTGATAATAAATTTATCATCGCTATCATATTTAATAATTTTTATATTTTTTCTTTGATCTTTATTGCTTGAAAAAAATCCAGTCACTTTTTGCCCGCTAAAATTTACTTCTTTTTTCTCAAACAAAACTTTATATTCTACTGCTTTCAAAAAATAAGCATAAGAAATTATATCAGTCGCTTGCAATTTAAAATCCAAGTCACTAAAACTTTTCGCAGGAAATTTCAACTTTGATTCTTTGTTAATGGCATCAACCGTCTCTTGTCCGTAACCGCTTTTAACATAATAACTTTTTTCATCCAAATCATTCTTGCTAAATACTGGATTATTAAATTTATCCACCATATCCAAAGCAATTTTATCGCTAGTTGCAAATTTTAATTTTTCATGCAAAATATTATCATTGAGCTCATTCCATGCCAGATTCATCGCCCCACCCCAAACATAGTTTCCCTTGTAATCGCTACCTAGATAATTCCCTAAAATTTTTGTCTCCCCGCTTTGACTTATCGGCGTCTGCTTGTTTAAAACTTGCTTCACATCGCACCCCGAAAAAATAAACATAACGACCAAAATCGGAAAAATTAATAATTTCTTTTTCATAATTTTATATTTTATTATTTTTAAATCTACGGAAAAACAAACTTCAAAGTCATACATTTAAAAAATGACAATTGACTGACAAAAAAACCTAAAATCACCAGTGAAATAATAAAATAAGTAACCGTTTCCTTAAGTGTCTGAAAAGTCATTTCCTTAGGTCGATCTAATATTTTTGGCACAGCGGATAAAAAAACCGGCAACACGAAAATTTGTGCCACGGAAAATGTGCACCAAATAGAAGGAAGTGCTACACAAACATTTGTTGAAAAATACCAAGTACTAAAAATCGTGTAAACTATACTCAAGAGAAAACAAAGGTCAATCGTTGCCAACAGATAAATTATGATAGCTTTCTTTGAAGTTTCATCTTTTAAAAACTTTCGTCCGGTAATCGCGCAAATATGAAAATAAATAAACAGCAACATCCAAAAAAATGACCAAACCCAAGCCGTGTTATGTTTCACAAAGGCACCGTACGGATTGAAGGTTAATTTTTTAAAGACCGCGTCAATCGCCACAATCACCACAAACCACAAAGCAATTTTACTTTTCAGATCACGGTTCAAAATTATCTCCAACGAACGCAACAAAAAATACATTGAAGAAATTGAAATCACCAAACCAGTTTTATAGATAATCTGACTATTGGTTACCAATGTCAGAAATTCAAACACCTGATGAGTCCCAATCATTACAAAAGCAAAAATAATATTTTTCAAAAAAGGTAATAACCACGCCTTCGTTTCTGTTTTATACTTCGAAGAAAAATAAGTATAATAAAACAAACAAAACGCCAAAATTATCGAACCGGTTGTGAGTTGAACTTCTTTACTGTAGCACATTATTTTTATAATTAATTACTAGATATAAATAATTATAGCATATTTTAAATGATTTTAACCAAAAAAAGACGTTCAGAAATCTAAACGCCTTTTTATATAATCCTACTATCCTACTGCCCTAATCCAAATACACCGGAATCGTTTCTGAAGATAATCCAATATCATGTCCGAGCCCAAAATATTGTTCTGAATGATCAGAATTCTTTAACAAAAACTTAAAAATCTTAATTCGTAAATCTTTCCAGAATGGAACATTGTGTTGAGCATCATGGACACGGTCTTTCAACATATACAGCAACCATTCACGATGATCATCAGTAATATTGATTAATTTATGTTGTGACAAATCATCAAGAATTTGTTCAACATTTGGATTTTCCCAATAACCAAAGTTAACTTGAACTGAAACAATATTTCCCTCACCTTCACTAGAACCTTTTCTTAAGGTCACGATTTCAAAACGTTTATGCTTCATAACTGGTTGCTTTTCAATTGTCACATGCAAAAATACAATATTTTGTGGCATCGCCTTAAATCTTTCCCAAAAAACTTGAAAAATAATCGGAACTTTCTGATCCGGTTCTCGAGTAAATTTACGACTTAAGAAAATAATAGTTTTTGGAATTGTCGCATGTGGTTGTTCATATAATCGCAAAAATGTACCCACTGACATCTTTGGCTTTGCGTCATTAACCCGACTAATTGACTTCGCCCCCCATTGCCAAGTCGTCATTAATAAATATAGGACAATACCAATCGTAAATGGAATAAATCCACCTTGGAAAAATTTCATCGAATTAGAAAACAAAAAGAAACAATCAATAATTGCCAGCGGAATAAAAATACTGTAGGTCTGCCATTTTTTCCACTTCCAGATTTTATTGGTAATATAAATCATCGTTAGTGAAGTCACTAACATATCTCCCGAAACTGCCAAACCATAGGCAGAGGCAAGATTTGAACTAGTTCTAAAATATAACACTAATAAAATACAGCCAATAAACAAGCTCCAGTTAATCACTGGAATATAAATCTGTCCTTCTTGTTCCTTGCTGGTGTGTATCTTCTTCAACATTGGCAAAAGTTTCATCGCTGAAGCCTGTGAAGCCAATGAAAAGGCTCCAGAAATCATTGCTTGTGACGCAATAATTGTTGCTGCGGTTGCTAATACAACCATTGGTATCAACAAGGCATGTGGCACCATACCATAGAAAATACTACCATTAGCAACATTTTCGTGGGATAAGAGTAGTGCCCCTTGTCCTAAATAATTAAGTACTAGAGCTGGATATACCAAGGAAAACCAACCCCAACGAATCGGGCTTTTACCAAAATGACCCATATCAGCAAAAAGCGCTTCACCACCAGTAATTGAAAGCATAACAAATCCCATAATCACAATTAATTTTACAAAACTAACATGGGTTATGAAATTTGCCGCCACCAGCGGATTCAACGCCATTAAGATTGCTGGATGGAGAATAATTTGATTTAAACCCAAGATAGCAATTACCACAAACCAAACAATAATTATCGGTCCAAATATTGTCCCAACTTTGGCTGTCCCTTTTGACTGTAACATAAACAAACAAGCCAAGATAAATATAGTTAACGGAATAACAAACATACTTAAACTGCCGGCTACAACTGAAATACCTTCAACCGCTGACAACACACTAATTGCTGGCGTAATCATACCGTCTCCAAAAAGCAAACCAGCTGCCAAAGTCAAGACAAATAAAAGAAATAAATAATATTTTGAATTAGATCTCTTACTCAACAACAATGCATACAATGCAAAAACTCCACCTTCACCACCGTTATCCGCACGTAGCACAAAAGTAATATATTTTATCGCTACGATAATTGTCAGCGCCCAAATAATCAAACTGATTGAACCTAAAATATTAAAATTAGTCGTCGCCATCTTTCCTAAACCAAAAAAGATCTGACTGACGGCATAAAGTGGTGAGGTTCCGATATCACCGTAAACCACACCTAGCGCCGCTAAAGTTAGGGCAAATAATTTCTTTTTGGAAGAACTAACTCCTCCATGAGAATCTGTTGTCATAGATTGTATGTTAAATTATTATAAAAAAATAATTATAGCATAAGAAAATATATTTTCGCAATACCCACGGTTGCATTTATAATCCTAATACTACAAATGATATCCGAATACTACAAATTATAAGGAAGTTATCCAAATTATTTTACAAATATTTTTAATAAATTTGTAATTCAAAATAAAAAAGAAAAGTCAGAAAATAAAAATTTAAATTGAAAAATATAAGACCAAATAAACAACATTCGATTTGTAGCCATTCGTAATATTCGGATATCATTTGTAGTATTAGGATTATAAATGCAACCTTACAAACTACCAGCTCGACGTGCTAATCCGCGGTTATGACAACGATAAAAAATCCGTTTCACCACTTCTACCAAAACTAAATACACCAAAACATAACCGAATATTATAGCCATAATATACAAAGGCAATCTTCCGAGTTCGAGAATTCCGCCAACAAAGGTGAAAGGAATTAGCCAAACAAATGCGACCGCTAAAATAGTGGTGATCAAAAGCGGTTTACTTGGTCGACTTTGTAAGAACGGAATTTTCTTTGTTCGAATTACATAGATCACAAAAGTTTGAGTCGCGATTGATTCGATTAACCAACCCGCCTGAAATTGATGCTCAGTTAAATGATAAACATAAAACAATAAAAAGAAAGTTAAAAAATCAAACACTGAACTGGTTAATCCAAAAACTATCATATATTTTCGAATAAACTTCAAATCCCAATGCGCCGGTTTTAACAACTCATCTTCATCAACTGCATCAGTTGGCAAAGAAAATTGCGAAACATCGTAAACGAAATTATTAAACAAAATTTGTCCCGGTAGCATTGGCAAAAATGGCAAAAACATTACCGCCCCCATCATTGAAAACATATTACCAAAATTTGAAGACAAGCCCATCAAAACATACTTCATTGTATTATGAAAAATTTTGCGCCCTTCCACAATACCATCCTTCAATGATTCTAGGCTTTTTTGAACAAGAATAATGTCCGCTGTGTCTTTGGCAATATCAACTGCATTATTAACCGAAATACCAACATCAGCCGCTTTGAGCGCTGGTGCGTCATTAATTCCGTCACCCAAGTAACCAACAGTCTTACCTTGTTTTTGCAAAATTAAAATAATTCTTTCTTTTTGATCGGGCGTAATACGCGCAAAAATGTTCGTATTTAAAGCAGCCTTACCTAACTCGTAATCATTTAACTTACTTATCTCAATTCCAGTCAAAACGCCGGTTATCGGCAATCCAATATCCCGGCAAATTTTTTGGGTTAGCAATTCATTATCACCAGTTAAAATTTTAATTTCAATTCCCAATTTTTCAATTTCATCAAGGGTTTTTTTCACATCATCTTTTGGTGGATCAAGAAAAGCCAAAAAGCCGGAAAATACCATATTTGCTTCGTCTTCCTTGGTATAGACTTTTCGATCATCAGTCGGCACTTCTTTATAACATACTGCCAAAACTCTAAATCCCCCCAAGCTTAAATCTTCAAACATTTTCTGAATTAATTTTTGCTTTTTTTTGTCACTACTAATTTCACCATCCAACTCAAGTGTTTTACTAATTTTAATAATTTCCTCTGGCGCTCCTTTACATATTAAAATTCTTTTTCCATCTTTCTCAACCACCATCGAACATCTTTTTCGAGTAAAATCATAGGGAACTTCATCAATTTTTTTATACTGAGAAATATCGATATTTTTAAACTCATCGATTGCTTGATCAAGTGGACTTTGAATACCAGTATGAAAATGACTACTCAAATGCCCAAACTCCAAAACCTTTTGGGAGACTTTTCCGGTATAATCTAAATATTTCACTAAGGAAATTTTATCTTTGGTTAAAGTTCCAGTTTTGTCAGTACAAAAAATATCCATACTACCAAAATTTTCAATTGATGATAAATGTTTTACAATAACATCTTTTTCAGCCATCATTTTTGAACCCTTGCTCAAGCAAACTGTAATAATCGCCGGTAACATGTCTGGCGTCACTCCAATCGTAATCGCTAGTGCAAAAGTAAAGGCCTCAATTATAATCGCCCTGGTTAAATGTGAAGAATTTTTTATTAGATAAATCACAAAAACAAAACACACCATATAAAAAATTACCTTCATCACAAAGACTCCAAACTTTGTCATACTAATTTCAAAATCAGTTTTTGGTTCCGATCCACTCAAAGCTTGGGTGATTTTTCCAAATTCAGTTTTGGCACCAGTTTGAACAACTTCCACATTAGCAAAGCCACTAACCACACTTGTACCCATAAAAACAAAACTTTCGCTATTACTGCTAAGTTCGCAAATATCACCCACTTTGCAAGCTACTTTCTCAACTGGGATAGATTCGCCAGTTAGAGATGATTGATTAACAAAAAAGTCATCACTTTCCAAAATTTTACAATCCGCTGGAACCACATTACCGGCTGACAAAAAAACGATATCACCCGGGACAACATTTTTGAAATCAATTTCTTTTTTTTCACCATCCCGAATAACTGTCACCCTGGTAGCAACTTTTGAAGCTAATTTTTCAACCGTTTTTTGTGATTTAAAAGTATTCAAAAAATCCAAGGTAACCGAAAGTATAATCATCAAAATCACGATAATTCCACTCGAAGTTGAACCGGTAAAAAATGACAAAATCGAAATACCAATCATCAGAATAAACAAAGGATTTCTTAATTTACTCAAAAAAATCATCACCGGCCCCATTCGCTTTTTCTTAAAAACCGAATTCTCACCAAATTCTTTTAACTTTTGTTCAGCTTCTCTAGTTGTTAAACCTTTTAAAACTAAACTTTTATTTTCTTCTGACATATATCTCATCTAATTTTTAAATTTTATAAATAATGCTTTAATTTCATAACACTTATAAAGCATTATTTAAAACAATATTTCAGAAATTAAAAATTAAGATTTATTTAAAAATTATAAAATTACAAAATTTAAAAATTATTATCATGGTTAAATCCATAACCAAAAAATTATCCACTAAAAAAGCAGATTTCTAATTACTGTTTCTTAATTAAGTATACCAAAATTCTCCCGTAAGCTCCAGGGAATATCATTGAATTTTTACAAAAAACCCTGTACAATTTATATAAGCATGGAATTAAAGACTTAGACTCTAAATATCAACTATAATGCAAGCATTTTTAGATAATCTTTCTGGATTACTTATTAGTTCAGCCATTAGCCTTGGCTACTATAAATACCTAATCATCGCCTTTTTAGCCTTAGTTGAAGGACCAATGATTTCGATTTTTTCCGGATTTTTAATTAAAATAGGCTTTTTAAATCCATTTTTAGCTTACCCTTGTTTAATATTAGGCGATTTAATCGGTGATTTTGGCTGGTACGCGCTTGGAAAATATGGTGCCAAAAAATTAATTTTGGAATACGGAAAATATATTAGTCTAACTGAAGATTTTATTGCCCGCATTGAAGCCAAATACAAAAAACACCAACTTAAAATAATGTTTATTTCCAAAATCACCATGGGTTTTGGTTTTGCGCTAGCCACAATAATTACCGCCGGCATGATTCATATTTCCCCGAAAAAATTCGGTCTAGCTAATCTCTTAGGTGGTTTTATCTGGATTGGCTTGCTAATGTCTGTCGGCTACACCTTGGGTCATGCTTATTTATCAATGGAAGAAGGTTTTAGAGTGGTGTCTTTAATTGCGAGCGCAATAACAATATCGCTTGTCCTGTTCGGCTTTCAACACTACATGCGTAACAAATTTCTAAAAAACGGTTTTAAAAATAATTAATTTCTTCCGCGCATCCAAGACTAACATAGAAATTATTCTACATTATTATAAAAAATAATTAATCTTCAAATCATTACATTTCATCACCGCGTCAGAGCCTGCCTGTCCGGTAGGCAGGTCCTCTGCGGAGAGACTCTGACGGAGCATTTTTCTTGATTTGTAAATTTGTAAAGATTTGTAATTTGTAACTTATGAAAATAGCAATCTTTTCCGATAACTTTTACCCGGAAATTAGTGGCATATCAGACTCTATCGTTCTAATCGCAAAAGAGCTTGCTAAAAAAGGTCATCAAATAAATTTTTATGTTCCACGCTATGGACATAAAGATTTTTTAATTTCAAAATTAGAACCAGCCGAGCTTAAAATAAATTCTAATATAAAGATTTTCCGCCTCCCTTCTCTACCCTACCCGCTAGCCCCAACTAAGCAAGGACGCTTAGTCCTTCCTTTTCTTCATAGTTTTTCTGATATCAAAGAATTTAATCCTGATATAATTTACACTCAAGACTTTTTTGGCGCTGGTTTTGAAGCTTTTTTAATTTCCAAAATCCTCAAAAAACCTTTAGTCGGCACCAATCATACCCCGATCACGGAATTTTTGAAATATAGTCCGATTAAACTCAAATGGTTAAATAACTTAACTTCAAAATATGTCAGCTGGTATTACAATCAATGTCTATTAGTCACCGCTCCGTCACAATCAATTTTAACCGAGATGAAAAAATACGGCTTAGCAACAACCAATTTCCCCCTTTCCAATCCAATTGATTTATCAAATTTTAATCCCGTTAATACCGAAAGAAAGAATGAATTAAAGAAAAAATTTAATTTTTCTAGCTATACAATTCTCTACACTGGTCGTTTAGGCGAAGAAAAAAATATTGATATTATTATTCGCGCTTTGGCGATTGTTAAGAAAAATTTTCCAACGGCGATGCTCGCAATCACTGGTCATGGTAGTGCGGAAAATAATTTGAGAAAATTGACTCGCGAATTAGATCTAGAAAATAATATTAAATTCCTTGGCTTTGTTGAATCAGAAACTTTTGCACAAATTTACCAAGCCTCTGATATTTTTACGATTATGAGTGGTGCCGAAACCCAGTGCATGAGTATGATGCAAGCGATGGCAACCGGTCTACCAGTCATTGGCGCTAACGCCTGGGGTGTTCCTGAATATATTCAAGCCGATAACGGCTACATTGTTGAACTAGGTGATTTTAAAATGCTTGCCGAAAAAATTTCTTATCTTTTCAATAATCCTGATGTAGGTAAGAGACTTGGCGCTAATGGCCTAGATTTTGTCAAAGATTTTTCTCCAGAAAAAATTATCAATCGCTGGGAAAAAATACTTCAAAATGAAATTAACAAGCGAAAATTAAAATTAAGTATTGTTATTCCGGCTTACAATGAAGAAAGTCATTTACCTAAATGTCTTGAATCAACCTTGGAAGAAGTCAAAAAAATGCCCGACCGAGAGATTGAAATTATTGTGGTTAATAACGCGAGCACCGACCATACCAGGGAAATCATCTTATCATATCCCGGTGTTAAATTAGTCGATGAACCGATTAAAGGCTTACCAATGGCCAGACAAGCTGGTTTTATGGCCTCAACTGGCGATATTATTGCCAATATTGATTCTGACACTGTAATGATGCCAGGCTGGATAAACAAAGTTTTTAGCGAATTTGAAAATAATGAAAATTTAGCCGCCCTCTCTGGTCCATATATTTATTATGATCGCTCCCAGAAAGCCAATATGGCGATTTGGGCAATCTATTATTTTCCAGCATATTTAATTCATCTTATTAATCATCATGTTTTTAAAATCGGTGCGATTCTCCAAGGTGGCAATTTCATTCTACGTCGTTCCCACTTGGAAAAAGTTGGCGGCTTCAATACCAAAATTGAATTCTACGGCGAAGACGCAGATATCGCCCGCCGCATTCAAAAAGTCGGCCTGGTAAAATTCTCCTTTCTCTTGCCCATGCCAACTTCCGCCCGTCGTCTTGCCAAAGAAGGCATTGTCGCTACTGCCGTAAAATATATTTTAAACTATTTCTCAATCGTAATTCTCAAAAAACCTTTTAAATATCACTACACTTACGTTGGTGAATCAAAAGAAACAGACAAGACCGAGGAGGAAAAATAATTAGTGAGCCAATAATTCCCGCTAATTCACAAATCACAATTGCGATAATTAAATTTTTCTAATTTTTAATTTTAATATTTTTAGATTTATTATTATCTATAATATATTTTAATATTAAAAATTAATTAAAACAAAAAAACTCGCCTTAAATTTGAGACGAGTTTTTTTAACTTAAATTATTGTGCTACAGTTGTAGTTGCATCTGTCGATGGATTTATTGCTTGATCCGGTTGAATATTGTTTACATTTTCGATTTTTCGATTCATCATTCTTCCGGGAATGTTGTTTTCGTCTCCTTGAATTTCACCTCTTTGCCCCTGAAATGATCTCATCATTTTCCCGCAATAATTTTGTCCGCCAAATTTTTCACTTCGTCCACGTTCACGACCAAATTCTCGTCCCATTGCGACGCCCATGCCAAAAATTATAAAAAAAACAATAATCACCATTAAAGGACCAACGTAATGATGATTTTTGCACCATCCAAATTTATCACACATTGAAGCTTTTTTATTATCTTTTTTTTCATTTTCCATATTTTTTTTATAATAAAATCATCTTAAAATTTAAAAATAATTTTATTTGTTAATTTATTTTATTATACTCTATATTATTATATATACGCAGAACGATTCCTTTTTCTTTCATTTCAATTTTTACTTCCTAATATTAGCGATTATATATTTATAATCTTAGTATTAATTATTCTTAAGACTAAATTTACAGCTTTAATACCGCTTTACAAATAAACAGTTGTGTGACAAGATTGTTTTACGTAAAAATTATAATTTGTTATAATTCAAATATTAATTATTAAATACAACATCATGACTAACCTAATAATAATTTTCGGCGCAAAATATTTAGTTTTTGTAATTCTAATTTTGGCAACTATCTATTTTTTCAAACAAGATAATTTTAATAAGAAAAAAATATTTATTTTCAGTTTAATTTCCCTGCCTTTAATTTTTATAATTGCAAAAATTGCTTCTCACTTTTATTTTAATCCCCGCCCGTTTGTGGTGGGTAATTTTACACCACTAATTCCCCACGCCCCTGACAATGGTTTTCCCTCTGATCACACATTGTTATCAAGTGCGGTCGCAATGATTATTTTTTATTTCAACAAAAAAATTGGCTTATTACTTTTATTTTTGGCGATTTTAGTGGGCGCTTCAAGAGTCTTGGCAAATATTCATCATCCTCTCGATATTATTGGTAGTTTATTAATTCCTATTTTATCAACTTTACTAGTTAATTATTTTGTAGTACGATATATAAAGTTATTCAATAACAAATAAATTTATGAAAAAAATTATTATCCTTACTTTAATTTCTTTTTTATTCGGAATTTCCCTAAATATTACGCCAGTTCAAGCAGCTACTAAAACTATTAAAGCTAAAACAGCTGTTAGTAAAACTTCAACCAAAAAGAAAACCACCTTAAAAAAAACTACAACCAAAAAAACTGCAAAAGTCACCTGGACATCAGACGCGCTAGCTCAACTAAGAAAAATCCCCAGTGGCATCCGACCGTCAGTAAAGACAAAGTACACCAATTATGCAGCTAAACACGGAATAAAAACCATTACTAAAAAAATCTACAACAGTATCC
>Ga0315272_10000709_pt1 | contig 16962 bp, 14 predicted proteins | sample C3_middle_MG_FD_203918 | JGI IMG/M metagenome (GOLD analysis project Ga0315272, IMG submission 203918) | Sediment microbial communities from Yellowstone Lake, YNP, Wyoming, USA - C3_middle | ecosystem: Environmental > Aquatic > Freshwater > Lake > Sediment | place: USA: Wyoming | collected...
AATTGTATTTTTCCAGAGCATTCTGTTTTAGCTGATTGAGTTTCTGGCCAATATCTTTTTTCTCGCTACCGGGTACATTCTTAAAATCCTCAAACAGATCAGAAAGCAATCCTTTCTTACTGAGATATTTTAGTCTGAATAATTCTACTTCTTGGGAGTTCTTTACTGAAACAGAGGATACTTCAGCCAGAAGATTATTTATTTTTTCAAGCATTAAAAAAGTTATTTAGAAAATTAAAAATCAGTTTTTTATAATTTTGATCTTAACGATCTTAATATCACTTATTGGTTTATCTTCAGAATCAGTGGGTGTTTCTGCAATTTTATCAACAATCCGAATTCCGTCGGTGACTTCTCCGAATACTGTATATGTAGCATCCAGACGAGGTGTACCGCCAGTGGTTTTGTAAACATTTCGCTGTTCATCAGAGATTTTGTAATCTTGATACGATGTCAGATATTGAAACATTTTAATTGATGCAATTTGCTGTACCTTAGAATCATTGACAGTTTGTCCAGAAGATCTTATGCTGTCAGAGACAGATTTTAAAAAGAATGAAAAACGGTTTTGCTTGATATTGCTATTGATTTTTTGTTCCGCCTGATTAAGGTCCTGGTCACTTAACTTTTCTCCCTGAACTATGTAAAATTGTGTTCCTGAAGATCTCATCCCGGGATTAATATCATCTCCCTGGCGTGCTGCGGCAAGAGCGCCTTTTTTATGGAAATATAAACTGTTAATTTCGGGAGGAATCGTGTAAGTTTTAAGTGAATCAGGCATATTCGAAGCATGTGTTGTTTTTGTTTCAGGATCACCTGCCTGGATCATGAAACTCTTGATTATTCTGTGAAAGGATACTCCTTCATAAAAACCTGAGTTTACAAGTTTGATAAAATTATCGCGATGAACGGGTGTTCCATCATATAATTTAATGGTTATATCTCCTACGGTAGTTTTTATAATTAATGTAGTGTTCTCATTTCCTCCTGGTGAGTTACATGATATAGCGAAAAGCAGGCTTAAGAGGATTATAAATTTTTTAAAATAGTGGTCCATGAATCTTGTAAATTGGTTTATAAAGTTCTGCAATAGTGATTGCAAAGATATTTAACTTTGGACGATACGAGAAAATATTAGTTTTCAAATTAAATTATTTTTATCATAGATGAATTGCAAATATTTTAGAAAGACAGAAGCACTATATTTGTCATTAAGTTTTTAAAGATACATTTTAAGCTTATTATGATAGTCAGGATTATGAATATATCAAGACATAAGTTGCTATATTATTCAATGAAACACTCTGCAGGAAAGAATTATTGAAAGATTTTTGATATCGAAAGAGACGGCAGAAGTTTTGTACAAACAGTAATAAATTAAATATGAGATCGAAAATTGTACTATATACTTTACTGGCTGTTCTGGCAGGAAACCTTATTTCATGCAGTAAAAGAATTTCACCATCGGGGTTGAGAAACAATACAAAAAATGAATATGATGCTGCGTCATTCAATTATTTTTACGTTGAAGCTTTGAAGCAGAAACTGATGGGAAATGCAGGCGATGCTCTTAAGTATCTTGAACAATGTGTAAAGGTTAATCCTGAAAGTGATGCTGCATATTATCAGATGTCACAGATTGTTATCGCGAACGGAGATGTAAAAAAGGGGAAGCAATTCATGCTTAAAGCTTTGTCTTTTGAAGAAAAGAATATCTGGTATTTGAGCATCCTGGGAGGATTATACTACCAGGAGAAAAATATAGACAGCGCTATTATTTATTACGAAAAAGCTGTAAAGTATTTTCCTGAAAAGGAAAATCTTTTGCTGACTTTGGGGAATCTTTATTCTGAAAATAAAAGGTATGATAAAGCTGCTTCAATATTCGATTAATTTGATTCAAAATACGGAGTAAATGAGATGTCGACAATTTCAGCTGTGAGAAATCTAATATCTGAAGGGAAATATGATGAAGCACAGCAAAAAGTGAATAATTTATTGAAGGAATTTCCTGATGAGGTTTTGTATAATGGTCTGCTCGCGGATATTTACAGAGGGAAGGGTGATAATAAGAATGCTTCTGAAGTATATGATAAGATGTTGAAGAGAAATCCTGATAACGGACAGATTCAACTGACATTCTGTGATTTTCTGATAAACGAAAAAGATTATGAAGATCTTTTTATTATTCTTAACAATGTTATTCTTAATAGTAAAATAGAAGTCGAAAACAAAATTTCTCTCATGGCTCGTATAATTGAGCTTCCGGATTTAAACCAGTATAATGATAAAATTATGATCATTCTTATGGTGTTTGAAGCTACATACAATAAGAATGTTATTGTACCGCTGCTACGCCCTGATTTTCTCATACGTCAGAATAAGGCAGGAGAAGCTGTTGACAGACTAAAGGAAATTATTGCCGGGAACAATGATAATTACTATGCGTGGGAGAAGTTACTTGTTATTTATCTTCAGATTAAGGACTTTAATAATCTCTTTAAAACGGGAGAGGAATGCGCTACAAGATTTAACAGATCTTTTCCGGCTAAACTGCTATATGCGAATGGTGCTCTGGAACTTGGGAAATTCTCTATTGCACTTGATGAATTGAAAAAAGCAGAAATTTTGGCAACAAATAATAAAGAGTCTATTATCCAGGTTCTTACAATGAGAGCAGATGTTTATTACAGGATGAAGGATTATTTAAAAGCTTTTGAGACATTTGAAACTGCTATTAAAGCTGACGATCAGGATCTGACTGTTATTAATAATTACGCTTATTATCTTGCGGAACAAAACAAAAATCTCAAGGAAGCTGAGCAAATGGCTAAAAGAGTTATTGAAAAGGAAAAGGATAATACTACTTTTTTAGATACTTATGGGTGGGTTCTTTATAAACGGGGTAAATTGCAGGAAGCCGCTAAAGTGATGGAATCAATTATCAATAAGGGAGATAAAAATGATGCTGTATGGTATGAGCACTACGGATACATACTAAAGAAACAGAACAAATGCATTGAAGCTATTAAGAACTGGAATATTTCATTGAAAATTGACAGTACAAAAACTGAATTAATAAAGGAGATTGAGAATTGCAAAAAGTAGCCTGCTTAATAACTGTTTGCTTAGTGATTACGGGATGCGCTTCTCTCAGAAAGAGTGAACATTTTTCAGCTGAAGCATTAGCTGACACGACAGGAATAAGTATTATAGAGCGTGTAGCAAAGCATAATTTAAGTGGTAAAAGTTTTTTTATAAAAAAGGCAGAGATTGAATATGTTACGGAAGGGCAAAAGAAGAAGTTACTGGCTACTATTAAATTTGAATACCCGGACAGGTATCTGATCAGTTTAAAAAGTAAAACCGGACTGGAAGGTGCCAGAATTTTTATTAATAAGGATTCTATTCTGGTTAATAACAGAATAAACAAAACAATATACTTTGGAAAAGCTTTATATTTAAGAAGAAAATTTGGTATTGATCAGAGCTTTTTACCTCTGCTTTTAGGAGATTTAATTGAAAATAAAGTTACTATTATAGCTAAAGATCAATGTTTTAATGGGATATCTGATATTGTACGATATGTTCGTGGGTTGAAGATACATTATTTAATAGATTGTAAGAAGAGTAAGGTAATAGTTGCTGATATTTCTAACAGTTACGGAAGTAAGAATATTGGAATTCGATACAGCAAATTTATGAAGGTTGGAAATTTTATTATTCCTAAAGTTGTTAAAATGAATTCTGTAAATGGTAACCAAGAGATGGATATTAAAATTCTTAAAATTGAATATCCCTGGAATGGTGTTGTGAAATTCATTCCTGGAAAGGGTTATGAAATAAATGAACTTTTATGAAATATTTCTTACTAACTCTTTTTTGTTCTATATTTTTGAGTCAGCTGTTAACAGCTCAGACAAAAACAGAGCTTGAAGAAAAGAGAAAGGCGACTCTGGAAGAGATTAGTTATGTAGATAATATGCTGAAATCTACCTCTAGGAGGAAGGAGGAAAGCATGAATGAAATAAAAATTATTGGAAATAAACTGAATTTAAGAGAAACTGTAATAAGAGGTATGAGAGATGAAATTTCTCTGCTGAATTATCGAATTGATTTGAATACTCTTGCGATAAATATGATGGAAAGTGATCTTGTTGATCTGAAGAAGGATTATGCAAGAGCTGTTTTAAATTCTTATAAGTCAGAAAAGGAAAACCCGGCTTTAGTATATATCCTCTCAGCAAAAGATTTTAATCAGGGTTATAAACGGCTTAAGTATTTACAACAGGTCACTAAGTTCAGAAGAAGAGAAGCTGAACTTATTACAGAAATTAAAGAACAGGTAGAAAACAGAAAAAATGTATTACAAGCCGATCTGAACAGGATTTCGGATTTAAAATCACGCGAAGAACAACAAAAAAATCTTTTGCAATCTGAACAGGAAAGAAAGCAGGCTATGGTGCAAACGTTAAGTAAAAAGGAGAGGCAGCTTCAAAGGGAATTGGAGGAAAGAAAAAAGGTTGCTGACAAGATTGAGAAAGAAATAGCAAAAATTCTGGAAGCAGAGAGGAAAAAGAGTCTTAAGACTGTTGCAACACCAGAACAAAAGCTGATTGGAGATAACTTTGCCGAAAATAAAGGAAGACTTCCATGGCCGGTGGAAAAAGGGATAATTACAAGTCAGTTTGGGCTTCAGAAACATCCGGTATTGAAATATGTTACTGAAAATAATATAGGAATTGAGATTACCAGCCTTGGTAAAACTGCGGTGAGATGTGTGTTTAAAGGAGAGGTGGCAAAGGTATATTCTGTTCAGGGAGCTAATATGATAGTAATTATTCGTCATGGGAAGTACCTCACAGTTTATCAAAATATCGTAGATTTGAAAATAAAACAGGGAGATAAGGTTGACACGAAGCAGGAGATTGGTAGTGTTTATTGTGATACTGAGAATGGTAATAAGTCAATTTTGAAGTTTATGATATTTGAAGAGAAAGAAAAGCTTGACCCGGAAGCATGGATTTCAAAAAATTGAAGATTTGTGAAACAAATATTAAAAATAAAAGTATAACTGTTTGCATTTCGCGCATTATGTATAAAAAGTTAAAGATAGAATCTCAGGTGTCGAACCTACGAATTGTTGAAAAAGCAATTGATGACACCACTGCTGCTATTGGAATTTCTCAGGATAATTATGGGAAAATTCTTGTGTCTGCAATGGAAGCAGTTAACAATGCTATTCTTCATGGAAATAAATCTAATCCGGAGAAGTCAGTAGAAGTTGAGATTAATTATAAAGGTGATGAGTTAAGGATTACCGTTACTGATGAAGGACCTGGCTTTAATCCTGAAAAAGTTCCTGATCCTACAACTCCTGAAAATATTGAAGAACTTAACGGAAGAGGAATATATCTAATGTCGCATCTTGCCGACAAAATTGAATATAACAAAAAGGGCAACTCGGTTTCAATGTCGTTTAAGAATATCTTAACTTGAGCATTCATATTTATTACGACGAAATTAACTTCAGGCTGAAAGGTTGGAAAAAAGCTTTGAAGGTTTTAAAGGAGGTCATCGCGAAAGAAGGAAAAATTTCAGGTGACCTTAATTTTATTATAACCGATGATGAATCATTGAAGAAAATTAATGTTGAGTTTCTTGAACATGATTATTATACAGATGTTATATCCTTCAATTATAATGAACGGGAAATTATTAATGGTGAAATCTATATAAGCATTGACAGAGTTAAAGAGAATTCTTTAAACTATAATGTTAGTTTAGATGAAGAATTATTAAGAGTATTAATTCATGGGGTTCTTCATCTTACAGGATATAATGATTCTACTGATGATGAGAAGAAAGAGATGAGAAGATTGGAGAATTTATGGATTGAATCGGCAAAATTAGTTTAGATGAATTTTAAGTATGACATAATAGTTGTTGGAGGAGGTCATGCCGGATGTGAAGCTGCTCATGCTGCTGCTGTAATGGGAGCAAAAACTTTGTTGGTTACAATGGATATGACTAAACTTGCTCAGATGTCGTGTAATCCTGCAATGGGAGGAATTGCTAAAGGACAAATTGTGAGAGAGATTGATGCTCTTGGAGGAATGAGCGGGATTGTTACAGACAGAAGTATGATTCAGTTCAGAATGCTGAACAAATCAAAGGGCCCGGCGATGTGGAGTCCCAGAGCTCAATGTGACAGACAGAAATTTACTATCGAGTGGAGAAAAGTTCTTGAGAAAACTGAAAATTTATGGATATGGCAGGAACAAGCTACGGCTTTGTTATTGGATGGAGATAAGGTTGATGGTGTGTCAACCGCGTTTGGCACAAAACTTTATTCCGACGCAGTTATTCTGACTAATGGTACTTTTTTAAATGGTTTGATGCATATCGGATTTTCAAAGATAAAGGGAGGAAGATCAGGAGAACAAAATTCAACAGGCTTGAGTGAGCAGCTGGAAGACCTGGGATTTACTGTTGAAAGAATGAAAACAGGAACAAGTGCAAGAATCGATGGGAGGACTATTGATTTTTCGGTTATGACTGAGCAGAAAGGGGATGAAGGTGAGGAAGGTTTTTCATATCTTGAAGGAAAACAGATAAAACTAGAGCAGCGAAGTTGTTTTATTATACATACAAATGAAGAAGTACATGAAGAACTTAGAAAAGGTTTTGAGTTCAGTCCAATGTTTACAGGAAGAATTAAAGGAAGAGGCCCGAGATACTGCCCTTCTATTGAAGATAAGGTTGTAACCTTTAAGGAAAGAAATTCACATCAGTTATTTATTGAACCGGAAGGTGAAGATACCATCGAATATTATATAAATGGGTTTTCGAGCAGTTTACCGCTGGATGTTCAGATGAAGGCTTTACGAAAAGTGAAGGGATTGGAAAAGGTAGAAATGTTCAGACCTGGATATGCAATCGAATATGATTTTTTTCAACCCACTCAGCTTACTTTTACTCTCGAAACAAAAAAGATAAAGAACCTTTATTTCGCCGGACAAATAAATGGGACTACAGGATATGAAGAAGCTGCTGCACAGGGTTTGATGGCAGGAATTAATTCTGTACTTAAACTAAGGGGAGAAGAACCGTTTATATTGGGAAGAGAAGAATCCTATATAGGAGTATTGATTGATGATCTTGTTACCAAAGGAGTCGATGAACCTTACAGGATGTTTACATCGAGAGCCGAGTACAGAATTCTTCTACGACAGGACAATGCTGATGAAAGATTGACAAGAAAAGCATTTGAATTGGGAACTGCAAAGCAGAACCGGATAGATCGTCTGAATGAAAAGGAAAGATTAATTGAAGAGGTTATTGTTTTTCTTACAGAAGCGAGCGTTTCTCCGGAAGAGGTAAATGGTTTTTTAGAGAAAATAGATACAAATAAAATCAGCCAGAAAATTAAAGCGATTAATCTGGCTTCACGACCACAGGTTGAAATAGGAGCACTTTTAAAAATTATTAAAGGTAGTGAAAAGCTTGCGGTCCTTAAATCGGATCGATTTAAAGAGATTGTAGAATCTGCAGAGATTAAGATAAAGTATGAAGGTTATATTCAGAGAGAGAAGATTGTCGCAGACAAAATTAAAAGGCTAGAAAGTTTGAAGATTCCAGCTGATTTGGATTTTAGTGAATTATTGTCAATTTCAACTGAAGCCAGGCAAAAACTGACTAAAGTGAAACCTGATAATATTGGTCAGGCGGGAAGGATTAGTGGAGTTTCTCCATCTGATATAAATATACTTTTAATGTACCTTGGAAGATAATTGTTCCACGTGGAACATTATTTTTAAAAATCAAAAATAGTATTTATGAAAATTAGTGGTAAGATGGTGGATATTCACAACAGGGATATTTACCCGGTGGAAATTAATATTGTTGGTGATCTTATTGAAAATATTGTCAGGGTTGATTTTGCACCTGATATTTATATTTTGCCGGGACTTATAGACGCGCATATACATATCGAAAGTTCTATGATCACTCCTGGAGCGTTTGCTCTGACTGCAGTAAAGCATGGAACAACAGGTGTTGTTTCTGATCCTCATGAAATAGCTAATGTTCTTGGTATAAAAGGTGTCGAATTTATGATAAGTGATTCAGATAAAGTTCCGCTGAATTTCTTTTTCGGCGCTCCTTCATGCGTTCCCGCAACTGTTTTTGAGACCAGTGGTGCTACTCTCGATCCGGAGGCTGTGAAGCTTTTACTGAAGAAAAAGGAGATAAAATATCTTTCTGAAATGATGAATTATCCGGGAGTTATTTACGATAACACGGAAGTGTTGAAAAAGTTAGAATATGCTAAGGAAGAAAGGAAGCCAGTGGATGGACATGCTCCGGGATTAACAGGTGAAGCACTGAGAAAATATGTTGGAGCTGGTATATCAACTGATCACGAATGCAGTACTCTTAACGAGGCTTTAGAGAAGATTTCTTTGGGGATGAGAATCCTCATAAGAGAAGGAAGTGCAGCGAAGAATCTTGAATCTCTGAAAGAGTTATTCAATTTATGTCCTGAAAAGGTTATGCTCTGCAGTGATGATCTGCATCCTGAAATGCTGAGGGTAAGACATATAAATAAATTGATTTCACTTCTTATTTCTGAAGGATATAATAAGTTTGATGTAATACGAAGCGCAACAATTAATCCGTCGGAACATTATGATCTTAATGCTGGATTATTAAGGATGGGAGATAAAGCTGATTTTGTAATTGTTGATAGCCTTGATTCGATGAATGTGAAGGAAACCTGGATTGGCGGCAGCAATGTTTTTACAGACGGAAGAGTTAAATTTGGATATGAAGGGGCAGGTGCAATTAACAATTTTAACTGTGAGGCCATTAGTAAAGCAGATATTGAAGTTCGAAATAGGGGAGGGAAAATCAGGGTAATTGACGCTGTGGAAGGCGAGTTATTAACGGGAGAAATTCTTTTCTCACCAGCAAAACTGCAATCAATTGGTCAGGATGTCAGTAACGATATATTAAAAATAGTAGTAAAAGACAGATACAGGAATGCCCCTCCGGCTGTTGGTTTTATAAAAGGGTTTGGTCTTATAAAAGGCGCTTTTGCAAGTTCAATTGCACATGACAGCCACAATATAATTGCTGTAGGAGCAGATGATGATGATATTGTCAATTGCATAAATGAAATTGTACGACTTAAAGGAGGTTTGGCGATATCTTCAGATTCAGAGATAAGCTCTGTCGGGTTGAACATTGGAGGAATCATGACAACCCGCAGCTGCGACGAAATTGCTGAGGACTATGACAGGCTTAATAAACTTGCAGCTTCACTGGGTTGCAGAATGAAAGCCCCGTTCATGACTCTTTCTTTTATGGCTCTGCTTGTTATTCCGGATCTGAAAATAGGGGATCAGGGCTTATTTGATGTGAAGAAATTTGAGAAGGTTTCTCTATTTGTCTAGATTCTTCGCCCGATTCTGTTTCACGTGGAACAAAAGTGTTATTATTTTGGCAGAAATTATATTGACTGATGGCAGCGGATGCTAAATTTAAATCTATTCTTTCCCTTCTTCCCGATAATCCGGGCATATACCAGTTTATGGATGCTTCAGGCGTTATTATATATATCGGTAAAGCAAAAAACCTGAAGAAGCGCGTAACTTCATATTTCTCCAAAAACCAGTCAGGTAAAACAATTGCCCTTCTTAGAAAAACAGCTGAAATCCGGCATATTGTGGTGGATAATGAATCCGATGCCCTTTTGCTGGAAAACAATCTGATTAAAAAATATCAGCCGCGTTATAATATACTTTTAAAGGACGATAAGACTTTTCCCTGGATATGTATAAAAAATGAGCCCTTTCCCAGGGTATTCAGCACCAGGAATCCTGTCAGGGACGGATCTGTCTATTTCGGACCCTATACCTCAGGATTAATGGTGAAGACTCTAATCGGACTGATCAGGCAGCTGTATAAGTTGAGAACATGCTCCCTTAATCTCACAGAATCAAATATTAAAGCAGGTAAATTTAAAGTCTGCCTTGAATATCACCTTGGAAACTGTAAAGCGCCCTGTGTCGGAAAACAGCAGGAAGCAGAATATATTGAAAACATGGATCAGATCCGTGATATATTAAAAGGAAATATTTCAACAGTTATTGATCACCTCAGGCAGCTCATGTCCAGATATTCTTCAGATATGAGATTCGAGGAAGCTCAGCTGGTGAAAGACAAAATTGAAATTCTTTCCAGGTTCAGAAGCAAATCAACTGTCGTGAGCAATACGATAAGAAATGTTGACGTATTCGGTATGGCCGTGGAATCTGACAACGTCTATGTCAATTACCTTAAAGTTGTAGAAGGCGCAATAACCCAGGCTCTCACAGTCGAACTTAAAATACGTGCCGACGAGGAAAAAGAATCGATACTGGGTTTCGCGATCACTGAAATACGACAGAGGCTTGACAGCGACTCCCCGGAAATAATCCTTCCTTTCAAGCCCGATATATTGCTCGACAGGATCAGATATACCGTACCAAAAGCCGGAGAAAAACAGAAGCTTCTTGAACTTGCCGAACGAAATGCAATTTATTATAAGCTTGAGCAGAAGAAAAAAAGAATGGAGCATTCACCGCAGGTCAGGACCGGCAAGAACCTGGAGAGGCTTAAAAATGATCTTCATATGCCGGATCTGCCTGTTCATATTGAGTGTTTTGATAACTCAAATATCATGGGAACAAACCCGGTTGCAGCCTGTGTTGTTTTCAAAAATGCAAGGCCTAGCAAAAATGACTATCGCCATTTTAATATTAAAACAGTGACCGGCCCCGATGATTTTTCCTCGATGGAAGAGATTGTATTCAGGCGATACCGCAGAATGATCGAGGAAAATCAGAAACTCCCGCAGCTTGTTATAATAGATGGAGGCAAAGGGCAGCTTTCCTCTGCGATGAAAAGTATCGACAAACTTGGAATAAGAGAAAAAGTAACAGTTATCGGTATAGCTAAAAAACTTGAGGAAATTTATTTTCCCGGTGACAGCGTTCCGATTTACCTGGATAAAAATTCAATCAGTCTGAAAATAATTCAGCAGCTAAGAAACGAAGCACACCGGTTCGGCATAACTTTTCACAGGAACAAGAGGTCAGCAGATATGATAAAATCAGATCTCGACCGGATTAACGGAATTGGACCCAAGACAAAGGAAATATTGCTGAAGCATTTTGAATCGGTTGATAAAATAAGTGAAGCGTCAACCGAAGAACTGGAAAATCTTGTTGGTCGGGCAAAAACTACAATTCTTTCGGAATATTTTGGAAAATAGTGCTGGATTCCACGTGGAACAAAAGTTACAAGGCAGTAGTTTAACAAGCTGAATATAAGTATATTAGTAGCTTATTTGCCTGCTTTTAACTCTGTGAGAATTGAATATTTTTGACTATCCCGGGGATCAGGCCTGATTTTTAATTGTATACCGGCTATTGATAATGAGGTTGCTTCACTGAGCTTGTAATGACCCTCGTTTAATTGGAATCCATCAGGACCTTTTCAATGTCTTTTGAAATTTCAAGAGATCCATAGGTTACAATTCCTTTCATCCCTAAAGATTCAGCAGTTCTTACATTAACTTCGACATCGTCGATAAAAAGACTTTCTCCCGGGATGAGGGAATAGTTTTCCAGAAGAGTTTTATATATGCCCACTTCCGGTTTTGAGGATTTGACTTCGGCAGATATTAATCCGCCATCAAAATATCTGAAGAAAAAATATCCTGATCGTACCTCCTCAAAAATATCAATGGGGAAGTTGGATAAAAAATATAGCTTAAAACCCCGTTTTTTTAACTCAGGAAGGATTCTGACGTTTGAATCAAGGGGAAACATCAGATCGGTCCGTAAATTGAAAATATGAGCTATTTCTTTTTTATTGAGAGATGATTTTTTCGAAATTGATTCTATCGCTACTGGAACTGTTATTTCACCTTTATCAAGCAACATCCATTCGGGACTCGCAAAAATATCCGAGAGTATTTTAGCTTTTATTGCTTCCGGATAATTATTCTTTTCAAAATATTCAGCAGGTTTAAAACTTATAAGTACGTTTCCCAGGTCAAAAATGACATTCTTTATCATATCATGTGTTTTTCATGCTGACAGGCTGCCCGGTCGCCTCAAGGACATTCCACCACAGCTCACCTTCAACATCTATTTTTTTTCGTTTTGCCACCACTGTCTCAATCGGCATAAGGGTGAAATGATCATTCCAGTAGCCGGTAACAAAATCAGTTTTTCCAGCTAATGCAGCATGTACTGCATTCTGGGCCAAAAGGTTACAGAATTTACTGTCGTTCGCATTAGCCGGAGCGCTTCTGATTATGTAACTTGGATCGATATATTTTACTGAGTGAGGAAAATTATCATTTTTAAATTTCTCAGATATTTTATCCCGGAGATACATGCCGATATCTTTATGTTTTATATTCCCTGATGCATCCTTTGATTTTTGAGAACCGTCAAAAAATTCCTGTCCGGCTCCTTCAGCGACCACTATTACCGCATGGTGCCTTTCTTCCAGACGCTTTCTGAGTAGACTGAAAAAGCCACGGGGACCGTCCAGGTCAAATTTGAATTCCGGAACAAGAACAAAATTAACTTCCTGAATTGCAAGGGCAGCATTTGCAGCGATAAAACCAGAATCGCGCCCCATCAGTTTGACAAGCGCAATGCCATTATATGCTCCATAAGCTTCATTATGAGCATTTCTGATAATATCATTTGCAATTGAAAAAGAAGTCTCAAATCCGAAAGATTTCTGAATCAGATCAATATCATTATCAATTGTTTTGGGTATACCGGCAACTGCTATTTTAAGATTCCTTTTTTCAACTTCATTATGAATTGCATGAGCACCCCTGAGTGTTCCGTCTCCGCCAATGCAAAACAGAACATTAATATTAAGAATCTCAAGTGTGTCAACAATTCTTGATATGTCCTGCTCACCCCTTGAAGATCCCAGAAAGGTTCCTCCGGTCAGATGTATATAACTCACTAATGTTGGAGTAAGTTCTACAACCTCATGGTTATAATCCGGAATAAAGCCTTCATACCCATATTGAATGCCCAGAATACGGCTGATTCCGTATCTATAATAAAGTTCATTTACGAGACTCCGGATGACATTATTTAATCCGGGACACAATCCTCCGCAGGTGACAATTGCCACTTTTGTTTTCGCAGGCTCAAAGTAAATGTTTTCCCTTGGACCAGCCTTCTCGAATGAAACGGGCGTTTCGCCTGTTTCATGACATTTTCTGAAATTCTCCAGGGAAACATCATAAAGGATACGCTCACTGTCATTTACAAACTTATAAACCGGATTCTCTACCCGGCGGGTATGCTTTAAAGGAGATATAACATTTCCTTTTCCAAGAGAACTGACCAGAAAGTCCTCATATTTCATCTTCTTGCAATTATTATTTGAACAAATAAAAATGCCAGAAAAACTACATTTTCAAGCAGGATAAATTTAGATAAAATTTTGATAGAATGTTAATTAAGCAAAATCAGATTATCTGCTTAATTCTTCCAACAAGACCATTGTCGAGCATTACTTTAATTCCGTGCGGATGATTCAGAGATGATGTCAATACCTCTTTTACTGTCCCTGCTGTCAGGCGCCCAGTGCGTTTATCTTCGGTAAGTTCTACTTTAACTTCTATACCTGGCTTAATATCAGCCCTGCGGGTTCCTTCCGCAAACTCAAGTTTCTTTAACATATTATTGTATAAATCAGGTTCAGAATTTTCAGATAAGAGTGCAAGTATAAATAAATTTCTGTCACAAAAATGTTAAAATGATATTTGTTTTGATCAGAGTAAAAATTCGTGGGATTAACGGGTTCCTTTTATATTTGTGCGGATCCTGTAGAGGCTTTTGCTGGCAGTAATAAAGAGGTTTTTCATGTCAGACCCGCCAAAACAGACATTGCCAGTCCACTCTTCCGGAACAGGGATATTCCCGACAAATTTCCCCTCCTTGTCAAAAATGCTTATTCCTTTGCCAGAGAGGTAAATATTGCCATTAAGATCCAATGTCATTCCGTCGGAACCCTTATCACAAAACACTTTCTTATTCGAGAGCGATCCGTCTTTGCTGATTGTATAAGAACAGGTTTTATTTCCTCCGAGATCTGCCACAAAAAGTGATTTACCGTCGGGTGTCCCTGCTATTCCATTTGGCATGACAAGATCGTCAATGACTCTTATAATTGTCTTATGGTCAGGCTTTAAATAATATACTCCCTGCAAAGGCTGAGGCATTGTATCATGATCCCACCATGTCCTTTTGAAAAACGGATCTGTAAAATATATCCCGTCTTCTGAAGTGATCCAAAGGTCATTCGGTCCATTCAGCGGCTTACCGAGATAGGTTGAGGGTATAACTGTTACTGTCCTGTCGGGAGCTATGCACCAGAGTTCATTCTTTTCATCTGCACATGCCCAGAGATTTCCCTGCATATCGAATGCGAGACCATTTGCCCGGCCTGATGGCTGCATAAAAACCGACAGTTTTTCTGACAGGCTCCATATCATTATTCTGTCATTAGGCTGATCAGTGAAATAAACGTTGCCTTCTGCATCCGAGGCCGGTCCTTCCGTAAACATAAATCCTCCTGCAAGTTTTTCTAGTTGGGTCCCCGGCCCGATTATCTCATCAAACGTTGATTTTTGCACAAATCCTGAAGCAGATTTGCTCAGAACTATACCACCGGCAGTTGCTGCAACAACAGAAACAATGAATTTTCTTCTGGTTAGTTTTGATTTAAACATAACAAAAGATTGATTAGAAAGATAACGGGTTAATCTACAGTTTGTTCATATAGTAAGACAGAACATATTATTAAAAGCTAATCTTTCAAAAGAAATACTTTTATACTTGAGGGGTAAGTGCTGTCATGATAAATTCTCTGTGTGGCTTTCTGGAAATCCTGTTCGGAACACCTGTAAATATCTACAAACTTCTGGGGATTTCTGTCGACCAGCGGAAACCAGGAGTTCTGAATCTGAATCATAATACGGTGCCCTTTTTTGAAGGTATGGGCAATATCGGTAAGTTCGAAACTGACTTCAGTCACTTTCCACGGAATGAATGGCTCAGGTATTTCAAAACTGTTCCTGTATTTTCCTCTGAAAATATCGCCTCTTACCAGCATCTCATAGCCTCCTGCAGGCAGCTTGCAATCATTCGTCTGCTCCTCCCTTATATCAGAAGGGAATACATCAATTAATTTAACAACCCAATCCGCATCAGTTCCTGTTGTTGATACAAAAAGATCAGCCGTAATAGGTCCTGTGAATGTCATATCTTCTGACAGAACATTTGTTCTATAAACCATAACATCTGGCCTTCTCGAAGCAAATCTTTGATCATCAGTCATGTACTCAGCAGTACGGTTAACGCCAACAACATTTGCATAGGGGACCGGTTTCATCGGATCAGCAACGTATTCATCAAAACTTGTCTTTATTGCCGGAGTGGTGAAAGAGACAGCTCCTTCAGGCTGAAGAAACAGATTCTTTTCAGTCACGTTCTTTGGCGGCCATTCCTTATAGCTTCTCCATTCGTTAGAACCTGTTACAAAAATCGTTGCTTCAGGAATATCAGGAGCTCCCTCGCCCTTGAGGTAGATGTCGAAAAAATGCTTTTCAAGGAGTGCGAAATCTTTATTGGCATCCTGTCCCCAGTAAATATTCCCGAGGTTGGTCGCTTTACCAAAGGCCCACTGTCCATGAGACCAGGGACCCATAACCAGAAAGTTATTTGCCTGCTGACTGTTCTGTTTTTCAATAGCCGAATAAACATGAAGGGCGCCATACATATCTTCAGCATCGAACAAGCCACCAACAGTGAGTACAGCAGGTCTGACATTTTTCAGAAAGGGTCTGGGATCCCTTGATTTCCAGAAATCATCATAATCAGGATGGGCAAAAGCGTCTCTCCAGAATTTAATGCTGTCGCCCATGTATTTTTCTGCCAGATTTTTGTCGGTACCAACCGAAAGAAAAAAGTCATAATTATCAGGAGTCGGCCAGGAAAAAGAAGGAAATCCTATCCTTGAGGGAGCCTTTTGTCTCCTGCCATTACTGTAATAAAAGCTGAAACAGTCGAGTATGAAAAACGCACCGTTATGATGAAAGTCATCGCCAAGAAACCATGCCGTAACAGGAGCCTGAGGAGATACTGCTTTTACAGCTGGATGTGAGTTTATAATACCCATTGTGGAGTAAAATCCGGGATAGGAGATTCCAAATATCCCCACATTGCCGTTATTATTTGCAACGTTTTTAACCAGCCAGTCAACAGTATCCCAGGTGTCAGAGGATTCGTCAACATCTTTACGGTTCTTTTTATCGGCTATGAAGGGCCTGATATCTTCATATTCGCCTTCACTCATATATTTCCCCCTTACATCCTGAAATACCATGATGTAGTCATCATCAGTATATCTTTTATAGAGAAACATTGAAAAATTAAAACCCGATGGACCATCTGGTTCGATATTGTAAGGAGTTCTGTTTAAAAGTACCGGATGGGCAACCTGATTGTTTTTAGGAGTATAGATTGACGTAAAAAGCCGGACTCCGTCGCGCATGGTTATATAAACTTCCTTCTTGTTATATCTTTCTTTTACTGATTCTGCAGATTGTGCAAGAATAATGGACGAAAATGCCAGCATAAATATTGACAGGGGCAGGCAGCGAAATACGGACTTATATGATTTCATGGTTTTAAATATCTGAATGAATAATATTACTCTAGGCCAAGACGATGAATAAGATCTCCCGGGGGAATCGGTCTTCCTTTTCTGGTTGCGACTCCGGTTACTTTTCCTTTTATAATCAGTTTCATGTCAGGCAGTCTGAAAATTTCCTGAATGAAAAGAAGCCTGGCATTTCCTTCCCGCTGGATA
>Ga0315272_10000710_pt1 | contig 16953 bp, 24 predicted proteins | sample C3_middle_MG_FD_203918 | JGI IMG/M metagenome (GOLD analysis project Ga0315272, IMG submission 203918) | Sediment microbial communities from Yellowstone Lake, YNP, Wyoming, USA - C3_middle | ecosystem: Environmental > Aquatic > Freshwater > Lake > Sediment | place: USA: Wyoming | collected...
CCGGCGAAATTGGCAAGTTGCTGGCGCTGATGCATGAGCTGGACCACAACGGCCTGTCAACGCTGCTGGATCCGCTACGCAAACGATCATAGTGCAAAGCTGTATTCAACCGGACATTTATGATGCGCTCATCTCTCCCGCCCTGTTCCCGGTATATTCAACCACCAGAACAGAGAAAAAACCACGAAAATGAGAAATCGCCAAGATTTAGATGTTCAGTGGGGCCACAGCCAAAACATAAATTCATCGAGTTTAAGAGGGTAACCTGTTACATGCAAGGCCATCTCCTGTTCATTCGGCTCCGTAACCAATTGTGGAGCATAAACTGTGGTACGCGCCACACCAATCAATTCATATTGCCTTGCTAGCGTCAATGCCTCAATGATGTTGTCCAAATGCATACGCGCTTATATTGGGTGATTCCAGATTTTTTTTGAGTCAATATAAATTTATTTTCAACTGCCCAATCCTGGAATAGAGAAGCTCAGGATTTGCCGACGGGTCGGAAGGTTTCGGGCCTTGCTTGGCAACAAACACATTGGCTGGCTGTCCTTGTAGTTCCTTCTTCCACAAGCCGACTTGTGTCAGATGCACGCCAAATTTATGGCCAACTTCATTTGTTGTCTTGATGCCACGAACTGCTTCAAGCGCGACTTTGACCTTGAACTCACCACTAAACTTCTCAGGTCTCGTTATACTCACAAACTGCTACTTTGTTCGGCAGGTTGCCAACTTGCTTCACTGCCTGAAAATTTGGGCCGCTATCTAAATCTAACTACCCTGTTACTCGAAATATTAGCCAGAGTGACAGGAATACGAGTACCCCAGTTAAAGCACCAGCCAGATGGCTGACGGGTGATGGAATGAATAGCTGAGGATCCGCTGCGGATAAGAGCGACTGGCCGAACATAAATTCCATGCCTATCTTCAGTGCAACAAGCACCAACATGGATATGCAGAACATACGCCATATCCCCGATTCGAGTCCCCAGCACATGCAAAGGTAAACCAAAGTCGCAGTGACGATCCCCGATAGCCCGCCGTAGAATCGAAGTTCAGGAGAGGCGATAAAAACGGCAGCCCCGATGTCCATCGCCGCAAATAAATATACTAGCCATACATAACGTATGCCTCGGAGTTCTACCACTATGCCAATAACTAACATAGCCAGGACGTCGTAAGTGAAATGCATCGTGGACAAGTGCACCAGATTGCCTGTAATCAAGCGCCACCATTGGCCATCAATGATAGCATCCCGGTCATAGATCATCGTGTCTTTAAACGCGGGCACGAGAAATAATAGGGTAGCCAAGACACAAACCAGAAGCGTCCATTTAGGCAATTTCATTTTGGGCTTACCTTCTTGCGCGAGAGAATGGACAAAGCGCCCACTGCGGCAAGAATTCCCAGCCAAATAGCATTGAAACTCCCTCCTCCTGTACGTGCCATATATTCAGGGGTGGAGGTCACTTTGTATTCTTCCGGATGCTCCTTGACCTTGTCTTTGAACATTGTCAACTGAAGATCAAGATTTTCAATCATCTGCGCCGATGCCTGTTCATAACTATTATCACTGTCCAATCTAAGCTGCTCACTCAGATTGATCGGGGTTGAATTTCCTTTCACATGATCGATCCCGGGGGCTCTGAACAGCATCTTTCTGCTGTTGATATCGACGACGACAGTATCAAGCATGGTCTGGGTGTCATTCTTTTCTCCGGGGATGATATATGCACCAACAATCGTCCAATAGGTTAATCCGAGAAATCCTTGGTCTGTGAATTGAACCTGGTCATAAGACACTAATGCCATGACATCGACGCCATACATTGTTTTGATCTGCTGAAGATTCTGAAAACTCCCTTTGCTCTTCAAATATGCAGACGGTATAAGCTCAATGTCCTTGACGTAAGGGTGGGTCTTGAAATGTTCTCCAATCTTTTGCATTAATTCCATCTTCTTCTGCTCTGTCAAAGACGACTTATGCCCGTATATACTCGCACCTGGTACAAATGCAATACCAACGCGCAGAGGTAGTTTTAGCTGCGGAATACTCGGCTGAATTACAGGCGTGCTATCCGGGTACAAGAAATCAACAACACTCGCTGCTGTGTGTTTCTCACCTTGAGTTGCACACCCAGCGACAAATCCTGAACAGATAACCAGCAACACAGAGACGCATGTGATGAGCATTTTCATCTATAACTCCTTTTAAATATTATGGACTTGAACCTGAGTACGGATAACGACACGATAGCAACAAACAAAATAGACCCAAACACCAGTACTGTCGTACTGGCTGAAATTTGCTTCGAAGCAAGAAGACTATACCCGCCTACGAACAATAGCATCGCAGTGTTCTCTATAAAATTCTGCACAGCCAGTGCATTCCCGGCTCCAATCGTCTCATGTCCACGCTCCTGAAGCAGTGCATTCAAAGGCACGACGAAGAATCCCCCGCATAATCCAATTGCGATCATCAACACCGTCGCCGCGGTCAGGCTATGCACAAAAACAAGGGACAAAATGACCGGTCCGAGTAAAAATCCACCCAACAAGGCGCGATTAACCTTGTCCAGAGAGACGAAAAATCCTGCTGCTACCGCGCCGATGACTATGCCGATAGATACCGCCCCCATCAAGTTGGCAGGCGTTTGGTTGTCGGTAATGAGTAGAGCAGCAGGTACCCATGCGAACAACATTAGCCGTAGTGTAGTGCCGCTTCCCCAAAACATACTTGTACCGATCAGGCTGAACCTTGAATCAGGATTCCTGAACAATATGGTTATGGAAGAATTAAACTCTCTGACCAAGACTAGTGGGTTAAATGTAGCCAATGATTTTTCCGCGGGCAGTTTGGGAATGAAAAGATTGGCAATCGCGGCCAGACCGTATGAAATGATCACGCCAGTAAATGCTTTACTCAACGAATGGTCTGCCAGCCAACCCCCCAGTAACACTCCGGTCAAGATCGCAACGATGGTTGAACCTTCCATCATGCTGTTTGCCTTCACCAATGATTGAGCGCCAAACATCTGCGACAAGATGCCATATTTTGCCGGTGAATACATGGCAGCACCTACGCCTATCAAGCCGTATGCTAGCAAAGGGTTGACGCCGACCATCATCAGTAGCGCACCAGATAGTTTTAAGACGTTTCCGATGAGCATCACACGGCCTTTCGGAAATACGTCTGCGATCTGGCCAAGAAATGGCGCAAACAAGATGAAAGGAACAACAAAGGACTCCTGTAGCAACGAAACCAGCCCGTTCATCCCCTGAGATTTAATAATGGAAATCGCCACGACAAGGATGGCGTTATCGGCAAGTGCAGAAAAAAACTGCGCTATCAATACCGCGGCCATTCCAAGCGACAGCAATTTTTCTTTTTTAGTTTGGCTCATATCACCTCCGCCATTTTTTTCAAGGTCACGTAGTCTGTTTTTCCAGTACCCAACAAGGGTAGTGCATCGACGACATGTATCTTTCTTGGAACAGCAATCTCTGGCATGCCCAGAAGTTTTGCGGCTGTGGACAAGGATTCGCGATTCAAAGTTTTGTCAGTTGTAAAAATAACGATTGCTTCTCCACGTCCCCCATCAGCTTGGGTGGTAGCACCGTGCATACCTGCTGTGGAAGCCTGGCTCGCGATCTTTTCAACCACTTCTAGTGAAACCATCTCTCCTGCGATTTTGGCAAATCGTTTAACCCGGCCAATGATCGAAATAAAGCCGTCGTCATCCATGGATACCACGTCCCCTGTTTCATACCAACCTTTACCGGCATCGGATGCGGGCGGTTGCAACTGACCAGGTGCATCGAAACGATAGTAGCCAGACATCACATTCGGGCCGCGAACATGCAACATGCCACCCTTTTCAATACCGGGGACTGGTATCAAGCGATGTTCTACACAGGGTAATAATTGACCTACCGTGCCACTACGATAGGCCATAGGCGTATTTACAGCCAGGACAGGTGCGGTCTCGGTCGCGCCATAACCTTCCATGATACGAATACCGAACTTTTCGAACCAGACATCACGCACCGATTCTAAAAGTTTTTCGGCGCCGGCCACGACATAACGAAGACGGAAAAAATCATAAGGGTGTGCGAATTTTGCATAGTTCCCAAGGAAAGTACTGGTGCCGAAGAGGACGCTACAATTCCGGTCATAGGCAATCTCGGGGATCACCCGATAGTGCAACGGGGTAGGATAAAGGAATAACTTCATCCCGGTGAGAATAGGTAGCAACGCCCCACCTGTCAGGCCGAAGGAATGAAAGATCGGCAGTGCATTAAGCACTTTGTCTTCAGAAGAGAAGTCGATGATCGAGCGTATCTGCGCAATATTTGAAAGAAGCGCACGATGCGACAGTACTACGCCCTTGGGCTTGCCTTCTGAACCTGATGTAAACAGCACAACAGCAGCCCTAGAGGATTCGACGTGTTTTTCCTTCAGCCGCGGGAAGAGCATGCCAGACAAGACCCACAAATTGTCTGCCAAACTCATTTGGGGTCGCAAGTCTTCCAGATAGAGTATTTGCAGGCCTTTGAGTCCGGCAATATCGTTTTCCAGCTTGGCTTGTTCGATGAAGGCGCGTGATGAAAAAATGGTTTTTATGCATGCAGCAGTACAGGCATCCTGCATGCCGGATGTTCCGGCTTTATAGTTCAACATTGCCGGAACACGGCCTTGTGCTCCTGTCCCTATCATCATGGCAACGGTAGCCATAAGATTGGGCATTAACAAGCCAACGCATTCATCAGGTTTGCAGTTATTGGCAACCATGCGGCCTAACGCGAGTGTCATTTTTAAAATATCTTTGTAGGAGTATTCGATCTGTTTAACATCTTCCACAACTAATTTTTTTCGTCCAAAAATATTCATTACATCCAGCAAAGCTGAATACAGTGTTTGTTTGGGTTGCGACTCGAATATCATTTTTTGCATCATCCGGCGCATTGCTTCACCCGCTTTGCGACGACGGTGTTTGGTTGTATCTCCTTCGGGCATGGTCAATACACTGGTTTCCAGGGCTGTAATCGTGATCTTCGGGAAAATACTCCGCGGGTATTTTCCAGTAATACGGCTGAAATAAGAACGCACTGCCCCATCCAGGCGAACAGGCAATATCGTTGCCCCTGTTTTGGCCGCGACAAATGCCGGGCCTTCGTATACTTTCATCAGCGAACCTGTTTCAGTAATGCGACCCTCAGGGAAAATAACTATCGGCCTGCCAGACTCTACAAGTTTGATGATTTTTTTAATAGCCATCGGGCTTGTCGGATCAACTGATAAATAATCGGTCAATCTCAAAATCAACCGGAAATAAAAATTGCGAGTCACACCTGTGTGCACAACAAATACTGGGTCGAATGGCAGAAACAGGCCAAGCAGCATTCCATCAATAAATGATTCATGGTTGGCAATCACCAGGAGCTTTTTAGTGTCAATTTGTCTTTCAACCCCCGATACTTGAACTCGGAATAAAACCTTGAACACATTTTTTAGTATAAATCGTATGAAATTTTTCATTCTTAACCTTTTCTGAGTTACACCGCATGTCCGTCGAATACTGTATGCATTTTCTTGTCACGCAATTCACTGGCTGGAGTGACTGTTTCTCGCTCCCAGGGGATACTACCAAAGAACCATGATTTCCAAAATATTTGGTTTGCATTCGGATTGTTTTTCAGTAACACAGCGAATGTTTCGACTTCACCTATATTGATATTAGTCGCTTCAGTCACGATTTCGCGCACATAACGGGAGCAGAATTGTTTATGCGAATGGAGATTGAATCCTGTGTCATAGTAAATTCCACTTCGTGCTTCTGCAGCTATCCTTAGTTTTTTCTGCTGAGCTGCAGTTAAGGGTGCCGGAAGACGGGTGACAGCAACCCTGCCTTTGTCGGACCTGTTAACGAATTTTGAAAAAGTCGTATTGCCTGAGAGCGGAAATCTGCTTTCGGCGATGGTAGTATCTATGCCTGAAACATCAATTACCACGCCTACATGATTGGTCCAGCTCGATGTTGTATCCGCGATCTCGGTAAAGGGTGGTGTTGAGACTCTGATGAAAATCACATCGCCTACTTCAAGTTTTTTCTCAAGCTCGGCTTTATTGATTATCTTGTCCCTAGGCTGCTCGGCACTGCATATACCTATTGAAAAAGAGATGAGTATTGCTAATAAATGCACAGTTATCGATTTGCTAAGCATTTGATTACCTCCTGTTGTCGTTTGAATGGACAGCAGGATAATAGGAAGGGTCAAAATATAAAACTATTGACTAGGATGGTATTGAATAATAGACTGATAAGTATTGAATTACGATACTTATTGTTATGACAGAAAGCAGTCAACTGATAGCAGTTATAAAAAAGCAAATGAAGCACCAGGGTATGACCTATCGAGATCTGGCTTTGAAACTAGATATATCTGAGCCTAGTGTTAAAAGGATCATGTCATCCAGTCGGATGACAATCGACAGATTGGTGCAAATCAGCAACATTGTTGGGTTCACACTGGCTGAGGTATCAAAACTGGCCGATGTTGAACAACCCCGCTTGAATACTTTGACTGAGAAGCAGGAAAAGGAGGTCGTCTCTGATCAAAAATTATTGATTGTCGCGGTTTGCGCCCTTAATCATTGGTCGTTGGAAGAAATCACTGAGTATTACAATATTAGCAAACCGGAGTGCATCAGTTATCTTTTGAAGTTAACTAGCCTGCGGATCATCGATCTGCTACCCAACAACCGCATACGCACCATTGTTGCGCGAGATTTTGACTGGTTGCCTTTCGGCCCAATTAGAAGATACTTCATTGAACATGGCATGCAAGAGTTCCTTACGAGTAATTTCTCTGTCGAAGGTGAAGCGATGACATTTGTTCACGGCATGTTCACCGATCAAGCGTTGGCGCAGATACAGGAAGAAATGCGCAGGATCAAAAAAAAGTTCGCCGAACTTCACGAAGAGAGCCTTGCTGCCCCATTAAGCAAACGAAGCGGGATTGGTTTTTTGATGGCCTTAAGAGGCTGGGAACCGATAGTCTTTACAAAATTACGTCGATAAAATATGTTTTCTCAAAAGAATATGATTCATCTTTCACGGAGCCCATGATTGACTAAAAATTCATTCAATCAATCACTGTAATTACACTACTCCATAGTAGCCACTCATGACTAATTACGATTGGCCGACTTTTCCTGTTATATCGCTTTAATTGCTGTCGATTCCAGGACTGTATCAGAATCAATAGCAGGCAGTTCATACCGTCTGATTTTTGCGTGGAGCAAAAATTAAGGTTTCAGGCAGGATACCTGAGCTTATGTTGCAGCTGACAGTTTGATCACTGCCGCGCATTCCGCGACAAAATCCGTGCCGCGATAAATCAGCCCGCAATACACCTGTACCAGCGAGTCACGCGCCTGCAATTTTTCCACCGCAACTGCGCGATATGGGAGAGGGTCACCAGGTGGCCTGTCACTTCCCTTTGGGTGGTTGAACCCGAAGCAATGAACACCGAGCATTTGCAACTCCTGCGTGACCGCGAGATGCCTTTTGGAAAGTACAAGGGACGTCTGATTGCCGATCTGCCGGGTCAATACCTGAACTGGTTCGCGCGCAAAGGTTTTCCTCCCGGCGAAATTGGCAAGTTGCTGGCGCTGATGCATGAGCTGGACCACAACGGCCTGTCAACGCTGCTGGATCCGCTACGCAAACGATCATAGTGCAAAGCTGTATTCAACCGGACATTTATGATGCGTCAATTTCTCCTGCCATTCCGCACGCCTGTATATGTTGGAGAGACACGATGTACATGGGTCAGTGAATAGCTGTTTACTGCTGTTTTATGGCCCTTGGCGCTACGGATTGCGACGGGAGAATTGTGGCGATTCGGGAAGGTCAGTGTTTTGAAAAGCGGACATTTGGACGTACCGCTGTGACCGCGGAGGCGCGTCGGTCGGTTGCTGTTGTTGTGCCGTTAGTTATTTTGTCCACTCATGCTACGGGTCTCTCCGGAGGTTGAGGTTCATTTTATCGGCAAGCTCGTGGACGTTATGACCTTCAGTTTGCCGAGCATACCAGAGCTAACCAGCGTGGTTGAGGAGCCCAAGGAACAAGCTGCTAAAGTTACACAGCTGGTCAAATTATTTTTTTTCATACTGTTTTTCCTTGTAATAAAAGATTGTTCGCTGCTTCAATTTTAAATAGCCAGAGCCGATGTCGGCTACATGCTGTTGTTGCGACTTACGATGTCTTGGTCCACTCAAGCAAGGGGGCCATCCAGAGGTTCAGGTATTCCGGAAGACGAAAGGTGGCATTGCCCTTGTTCGTGTTCAAAGTTACTTCCTGGTAGCGGATGCCCTCAGGTAAATGTCCCACACAGGTGCCATACCCCGGGTCAGTAGCCTCGGTAATGGCAAGGATGCGGCCCCTCATTCTGGAATAGTCGACAGTCATCGGAACAGCCGGCTTATTTGCGCAGCCAGCCAGAAATACGAAATTGACCTTGGCGTTACCAACCAGGCCAGAAGTGATCGCGGCGATGGCGGAGCCCAATGAAAATCCAGCTACGGTTATATTTTCAGGCGGCGTTCCCGCATCGATCAGCCCATTGATCTGCGTTGCAATTTTTGCGGCATAAACTTTCGCAGCAGCTTCGTTATCGCCAACATCAGAGGGGCGCAACTCAAACGTAACGTTAAAACCCGTTTTTTGCAGATCCTCGACAATCGCTGCATATACTTTTGCCTTGGGGTCATTGGCGTCTTTGACATTTTCGCCATGCATGTAAAATAAATATTTTTCAGCAGTATTGGCTGAAGTGGGAAGCGCCACTTAACAGCATAGTGCACGTGATTGCAACGATTAGTACTTTCATGATCGATTTTACCTTTCTATGTGGTTGCCCAGCCTTTGGGGGGGATCGGATCGCAGCGCCGTATGTACGCGGCCCAACGTTGTTTTCAGCGGTGCGGTTTAAGGCCTCAGAGAGGCAAGATATGCTGCGAGCGAAACCATATCTTCCTCAGTGAGCTTCTCAACAGTGGGTTTCATCATGGCGCTGCTCATTCCCGCCCGGGCGCCTTGCTTGAAATCATATAGTTGGCGGACGACATTGCTCGGTGAGCGACCGGCAATCCCGGGGATTGGGCCAACACCTTTCAGGTCCGGGCCATGGCAGGTTGCGCATGCGACGGTAGTACCCGCGCCGCCGGTTTTGGCCAGGATCTCGCCCTTTGCGACACTTCCAGTTGGCACATACGAGATGAACTGCGCTCGTCCGTCACGATGTTCAAACTGGTCTACATCCACCGGCACCTCGACGATCCTCTGGCCGATCGGCTCCTTGCCGCCAGCTGCCGAGGTCACAAAGTGGTTTCGGGCGACATATGTTTGCGGGACAATATCGGTTTCGACAACCTTGTTGTTCGCCTTGGTTTTCAGAGCAGAAAAATAGTCCGCAGCCGCTTGCACCTCGGCGTCGGTAGCCTCTTTGGCAATCGCATTCATTAGCAGCATCGGGGCTCTTTGCGGACCCGAAAACTTCCTTGCGCCACTCTTAAAGTCGGCCATCTGCTGAACGATATAGTCTCGAGGAAGGCCAGCGAGACTTGCGCTTTCAGGTCCGCCCGACCCATCCACCCGGTGACATACACCACAAGCACGCACATCGGGCTTCCTGCCGTGTGCCACAACTTCCGGCATGGGAGGATGTTCCTCAGGATGCCAATCCGGCGCGAAGAAGAGATCGCGAATCTGAGTAAGCGTAAAAGTGGCAGTGCTGTCCGGAACGCGTCGTGGTATGCCATCGTCCGGCGGGGCCTTGAAATTCGGATCCCAGGGATAGGCCCACGCCGGAAGTGGAACGGTCGTCGATGTGGATAGCGTCGAACCTGCACTCGGGGTCTGCGCAGCAGACACAGATGAAACCAAAGCTAAAAAAAGTCCCGCGGCAAAAATGTAACTTTTCATAATATTCTCCTTGTGATCATAGCGTGATTCGGATATTCAACCAGTCGTCCCCTCGCATTACAACTGTCCATCTATGGATCAGTAAATAGTGTTGAATTCCATGGATAACAGTGTAGGGAAAGCACCCTGCGAAAGCTGTGAAGTCTGGATAGCAAGATATGTGACAAATTCACAATCTGGTGTCACCCAAAACGGCAGCTTTTTAAGAAAAAATCACGTGCTTAGTGAGCAGCAACGTGATCCGCTATGGATGTCCATGCATAGTCACCAAACAATGACATCTGAAGAACCCAAATTTCACACACTAAGCCAGGAGCAATTGAGCTTGGCCCATGCTATGACGTGATCAGAAAGTATGCCAAAAACGCCATACTGGTGAGTGAAGGAGACACCAGTGCAATGTTGTATCTGATAATGAAAGGTCAGATTAAGGTCCTTGTCAGCAACGAGAAGGTCAGGGAAGCATTATTGAATATCTATGGGCCGAGTGAAAAATTCGGTGAGACCCCCAGTAAGGACCTGAATACCTGAGACCCGATCAGGTATTCTTCAAGTTTGGCGTCGCACTTCATACTTGAACCCTCGAACTATTCTTTGATCATTTAAACGAAAATGCAAGACGAACTTTCATTAACCCGATTATTGGTATCGTCACAACGATCAATGTAGCCAGCAAATCATCATTGATAAACCCGACTTTCCAGATGAAAAAAACACACACAACATACAGCAACACAATACAGGTATAGATTATTTTCCAGTCACACTCGCTCAACAATTTAATTGACTTCATTGATTTTCTTTCCAAAATGATATTTGTAATTAAACCTACTTATAAAACAGGACTTCCAAATGGTCCACACGTCTCATCCAAATCTTCAGTACATACATCGTACAAATACTCTTTTCTTGAGTTATCGATTTTTCTGTCCGTAGATGTTTTTCCGGGGCGGGAACTATCGATTATCGGATAGGTAACATTGGCGTCCAATTGCGCTAATCTTGACGACTGCCCTCCAACCGGAAAATTCAATTCGACCATGAGTGCCTGGTCGGTATCGAGTAGAGTTTTATTCTTCAAAGTTGGAGTGTCGGAATTTGCTTGTTCTTGCGCTAACACCGGCTTGACGGTGACACCCGCAACAATAAATACAGAGAGTGTTAAGCTAGCGATGTAACTCATAAGATTGTTCATTTTTATACTCCTTTTCGGTATTGTGAGAGATGCGGATATTCAGCCAGTCGTTCCATCACATTACGACTGCCCTGCTATGGATAAATACTGTGTGTTGAATTCCATGGAGAGCAGTGTAGAGATATCGCCCGGCGAAAGCTGTGAGGTCTGGATAGCTGGATTTGTGATAAATTCACAATCTGCTGTAACCCCCAAAGTCATTTTTTATAGGTAGCACTCACGTGCCTGGCGCACCGGGGACATAATTCGGTATTGATATCCATGCATGGTCACCAAACAATGACATCTGAAGATTCCAGCTTCCCCAGGCTAAGCCAGGAGCAACTCACACTTGTCTCAAGCTATGGCGTGATTAGAAAGTATGCCAAAAATACCATCCTGGTCAGTGAAGGCGACCCCAGTGAACTGTTTTATCTAATACTGAAGGGTCAGGTTAAGGCCTTCGTCAGCGATGACAATGGCAAGGAAGTATTGTTGAATATTCAGGGGCCGGGTGAATACTTTGGCGAGATCGCCATCATAGACACGGCGCCCAGATCAGCCTCCATTATGACGCTGGAACCCTGTCAAATGGCGGTGGTAGCCAAAGGAGAATTTGAACGCTGCCTGGCAGAACACCCCGACATTGCCCTGGGCATGATCCGGAGTCTGGTGAAGCGCATCCGTACCCTCACTGATCAGGTCAAGGGCCTTGCGCTGCTGGACGTATACGGGCGGATAGCACACACCTTGAGTGGCATGGCCTGTGAGCAAAACGGCCAACTGATCATTGAGCAACGGCTTACCCATCAGGATATCGCCAACATGGTGGGCGCCTCACGCGAGATGGTGAGCCGTATCATGAAGGAGCTGCAAACGGACGGCTACCTCAGGATCGAAGACAGGCAGATCATCCTCGCTAAAAAGTTACCCGGGAGCCTATGAACAAAAGTATTTCCCGATAAGTACCGCTGATTCGCTCGAAGTAACCAAATTTAGAATGGAACAACAGCGATGTGCTTAGATATGTTTGGCTACGCTAATACGCTGATGCAGGACACGAACAATACCGATGCTGTCACCGATAATGCGGTAGACGATGATGTGTGAGCCGACCAGGTACGCCAGGTGAGTCGATGGCAAGTCGAAGCGGTCATGGCCAAGCTTGGGATTTTGGGCAATTGCTGTTAGTGCATCATTAATCTTGTCACGGTATACCAAAAGCTGGCTCCGCCCCCAAGTTTCACCCGTGTAACGCAGGATATCGACAAAGTCCTGCCGCGCCCTCGGGGAGAATTTGAGTGGCAGCGGCTTATGGAAGGACATCGGGGCTTATCGGCTGATTGGTGTGCATGGCGCTGATGGCGCTTTGGGTAATGTCATTAAGCGTATCTGGGGTAAAGGCCACACCTTCGCCACGGTCGAGCTGTGCGTCACCCAGTTTAATGGCGTCCTGCCATGCAGAGATTCGATTTTCCTCGGCTTGCATTCGCCGAATTGCATCACGGATTACCTCAGTCGCGTTGCCATAAAAACCGCTCAACACCTTGTTTTTGATGAAACCTTCCATCTCGGGTGATAAATTAACGTGCATAGTCATGATAAAACCCCCTATAGATTTGCACATATAATATCCATGCTATGGATATTCGTCAATCTGACTCAAACACGCCAACCTTCTACTAAATCAGCTAAAAATCGTTCTCCCGGTTATGCACGCCCGCTACCCTTTAATCCACAAGAAAAATAAAGGGTGTGGCAGGATGTGTATCACGCCGTATGGTTTGAAACAGGTGCTGTACATCAAGTTTCAGCAGGCAGGTGAATATTTTGGCTTCGACTAACCTAAAGGTAAGTCTCCACCGAAACATGGCGTTTTGTAATTTCATTTAAGGAGCGATGAGATGAAGAAGAGTAAATGGAACGGGCAAGCGTGCCCAATCTGCGCGGCAGGCGTGTTGCATGATGGTAGCAAAACTGTGACGCAAGAATATAAAGGCCACCCCTATCAAGCAAAGATGCACGGGGCATTTTGCGACAAATGTGATGAGGCTGTTTTGGTTTGCGACGCGGCTGAAGAAGCCGCGTGGCTGGCTTTCCGGGATCAAGTTGACCATCAAGTGGCCAGTGAATTGGAATCCATTCGCAAGTGCTTAAAACTCACCCAGGCACAAGCCGCAAAACTGACTGGTGGCGGAAAAAATGCTTTTTCTCGCTATGAACGCGGGCAGACCAAGCCTGTCGCGGCGGTGATCAAGTTATTTAAACTGCTGGATAAACATCCTGATCTGATAAAGGAACTGGCTTAACTTGAGTATTTCAACACTGGATTCGGATAACGCTGCATGACCTGCAACCAGGCATCGCTCACGTCTATACATTTCATTAATACGAGAAAAGTATGGATGTCGAGACCCTATTTGTTTAGTAGAGAACCACGATCACAGATGGTTGTGCCAGCCATCGTTTCAAACATGTGCCGTTGGAGCGTGTATAGGTTGCACGGAAAGACGCATGCCCATTACCTTGAGAATCGCAGAAAAACTGCTCAATGCAGGATTACCTTCAGGTGACAATGTGCGGTAAAGCTGTGTCGGATTCAGATGCGCCTGTTCAGCAACAGCTTGCACACCGCCAAATGCTTTTGTCATTTGACGTAAGACAATAAGTAGCTCGCCCTGGTCGCCATTCTCATCCTCAAGAATAGCGTTTATAACTTGCAGCGCAAAATCCGGGTCATTTCTGTATACCTCGGCCATCGCTTCGTCATGTGTTCTGGTTTTCATCATGAATTCTCCTTTTGCCAATTCTGCCAATTCTGCCAATATGCGCAAGCACAGCTGATGTCCGCATCCTGCGTCCGTTTGTCACCGCCACATAGCAGCAATACAACTTCCTTCCCTGCAATGGCGTAATAAATCCGATAACCTGCACCAACATCGATACGAAGCTCCCATACGCCATCTCGACAGAATCTATGATCTCCAAAATTACCCAGTTCAATCCGAGTCACACGCCGTACAACTGCAATCTTGGCTTTTGTGTCTTTCAATTTCATCAACCAATCGACATACAAGTCGCGATCGTCGTCAGGAGTTAAGTAGTGTTGAATTTCATACATGGCTAATTTTCGTTTATAAACGAAACACTGTCAAGTGCAAGCCTTTTCAAATATGAAATGAAACTGAACGGCACTGCTTCATGTCATTCGCCTAGCTATATTTTCAGCACGGGCATTTGCTCCAATATGTCGAGACCGCCCCACTAATTGCCAGTTATGAGTTGAGGCTACTGGATACATAATCCTTACAAGCTGAGATTATGGCGCAAACGAATTTGACGCTTTGGCTTTAACATGTCGATAAAACATCAACAACAGATGACGAATTTAATTCGAACCCGACCCCATTAATTCAAAAATCGGCCATTCAACGTAGCATTCATTTTGAGATACATTATCAGATCGGCGAGGTTTTTATCCCGGCTGATCGTATTTTTTCGACTACTGAATGCACCGCAGCTATAACAATATCAGGGCGATCAAATTGTATATAGTGATTTGCATCAGGAACCAGTTGATGTTGACTCTGTGATGACCATGCCGCTATTTCCTCTTGCATCCTGATCCATGTTTCTTTGGTATTTTTGGCTTGCTCTGGCGTAATCTTCCAGATAGATGAAGCATGGTCTGAGAACCGAGCCATTGCTGTTAACACAAAGATAGGGCGGTCACCAAGTTTGCGTAATGATCCAGCCTCAACGAGCGTCTCCTCTGATGCATCCTTTTCCTTCAGCATTGAGCCGAGTGAAGTAGAGCGATAAGCATTTACAGCCTGATTGACCCGGTCTGCCCGATTCGGCAATCCCTTGTCGTTTGCTGTAGCAGCACGTACAACGCCAGCCCAATTAAGTGCTGCACTTAAACTGTTTCTGAATTCCATAAATTTCAATTCTGTCGGTTCTTCACCATTGGATAATTTCATTTGATCTGAATGTGATGCGTCCACAAAAACGAGACCTGCCACTTCTTGTCCAAAGTATTTCGTGTAGGTCATAATATAAGGCCCGCCAAGCGAATGCCCAACTAAAACAAACGGCCCCTGTTCACCAGCCTTGCTCAAGGTGGCATGCAAATCCTCAGCAATCGATTTCCCATTCTGGTGCAAATTGCTTGGATCGCTCCACATAATTCCAGCGCGACTATAGGCACAAGCTCTAGTCGACTTGGCAATCTCGTCGTGAACCATAGCCCAGCTTAGTGAACCGCTCATGTCGAGACCAGATTCAAATACAACGGTCGGACTACCAGCACCTCGACAATCCAGTTGAATTCTGCGGCCACCGATATCCACCAACTTTCCAGGCGGAGGGTATTCTTGTGCTGCCTGCCTTCTGCCTGATATCTCATAAATAACACCGACGATAGTGGCAAGGGCAATCAGCGTGAGGATTCCTAAGAATGGATAGATAATCCTCATATTTCGAAGGGAAGAACAACGCACTCTTATTTATTCTATCTTGAACAGGTTAGGCAGTTTCATAGCTCAGACTGCACGCGATCCGGTGATGTCATAAGCGGTAAATTTTCGGTCTATTAAACCACAATTGCGAGCAGCAGATCGCCATGGCTCGATGTGTGGTGCTTGAAGATGTCGCGAGAGGCTTTCGTTATCAGGCCACAGTTCCGAAAAACGAATAAGTTCAGGGTCAAAAGGATCTTCCGCCACATCATAGCTAATGCATCCATCTGTTCGATATGTAGTTTCAACCAGAGTTCTTAAGTGTGGTCTGATTTCCGACAGTCGCTCAACTGGAAATCTGAGAATACCAAAGTCTGCTACTGTTGGACTCATGGAAATACCCTCTTCAAAATCTGAATGTGTCGTTCAAAATTTAAACAATGAGTGTCCGATAACGAGAACATTCTTGAACGACCGATCCTGGCCGTTATTGTACAACTTCATCTAAAGATAAAATTTAATAAAGCGGACGCTAAAGTACACTGCAAGCCATTTTTTCAACCGAATCAAACTCTGACTATCTGATCAAATAGTGACTGATACATTTTAACCAGGTTAACTCAAGCTGCCGGTTAATTTAATCCGTCAGTCCGGCCTTACGCAAATCTCCCAGAAAAGCCTTTCTGAGTGACGGCTTTGAAATGGCAAAGGTTTTCTCCACTTTCGAGAGGGTTGCTTCCGGATTCTGAATCTTTATCAGATCGATTATCCATTCAGCATCCGCCACCCGACCAGCCCCCATATAGCTTGCTGCCAGGACCAGATTAACCGATAGTGCATTTTCGTTACGGGCATGGGCGTTTTCAAGCAACTCTACCGCCAGCTTGTAGCGGCCAAGCGTGTAATAGGCTCGGCCAAGATTGTACGGGTAATCGTAACTGTAAAAAGGATTGAGGAGCATCGCCTTGTTGATGAGCTCGATCGCCTCTTTCGGCTTTCCTAAAGCATTATTGATCAGTGCAAGCAAGGCGAAACCGTCCGCATAATTGGGCGCAATGCTGATAGCCTTTGTGACTGCTTTTTCAGCATTCTCATATTCTCTGCGCATCAAGTAGACATAGCCCAGTGCCCAGTGGGTTTGGGGAATATCGTAACCCAGCGTAACGCCCTTTTCTGCAAGGACTAAGGCACGGTCCAAATTTTCAACTGGCGTATCCGTTCTACTGCGAAAAAAACTTTGCGCAAGGGAAAAAGCCATACCACTGTATGCGCGAGCATAAGTGGGGTCGAGTTCGATAGCACGCTGGTATGTCTCACGCGCCAGCTCATC
>Ga0315272_10000711_pt1 | contig 16939 bp, 15 predicted proteins | sample C3_middle_MG_FD_203918 | JGI IMG/M metagenome (GOLD analysis project Ga0315272, IMG submission 203918) | Sediment microbial communities from Yellowstone Lake, YNP, Wyoming, USA - C3_middle | ecosystem: Environmental > Aquatic > Freshwater > Lake > Sediment | place: USA: Wyoming | collected...
AATCCCCCTGAAGGGTCGTGGAAGACTACCACGTTGATAGGTCAGGTGTGGAAGTCCAGTAATGGATTAAGCTAACTGATACTAATTGCCCGTGAGGCTTGATCCTATAACATTAAGGATTACAAGTTTTATAAAACGTAACGCGTTTACAATTGAAAACCAAACTTTACTTCTCCCAGATTATTGCAGCTTGTTTAACTCAAACCAAACAAGCCGCAGACAGTTATGTCTGACGACAATAGCAAGTTGGTCCCACTCCTTCCCATCTCGAACAGGACAGTGAAACGACTCTGCGCCGATGATAGTGTACATACGTATGTGAAAGTAGGTCATCGTCAGACTCCTTACAAAGCAAAAACCCCCGCCCCAAAAGGCGGGGGTTTTTGCTTTGTAGCAGTCCAACAATAATGACCTACTTGAACGAAGTGACCACCTGCCATGCAGTGGCCGGTGGCGGAGGAGGCTAACATTCGCTTCTGAATGTTAAGCCACGAAGGGGCGGTCGAAACCAAAGTAGGTCATCGACCGCAAATTACACAGGAACGTCATAGCCGTCTACTTTTGCTCGCAAGCTTTAAATAACTTGCATTGGTTTCTATATTAGAATATGCTTATAAGATATGTTGTTATGACTAACTATGGATATTGAGGTGTGCAATGTATTACATCGTTGAAAGCAAAAAATCTTTCGAGCAGGCAGCCACTGATTTGGATACCGCTGTGAAAAATCATAAATTTGGTGTCCTACATGTTCATGATATTGGTGCAACTTTGCGTAGTAAAGATCTTGATTTTGTTGAGCAATGTAAAGTGTTTGAAGTGTGTAATCCCGGACAAGCGGCAAAGGTATTGTCCACTGACATGCGTTTGAATATGGCCTTGCCTTGCCGAATTTCCGTTTATACCGAGAAGAATAAAACGATGATAGGTTTGATTAAACCCATGCAAATGCTTTCTGCCTTGTCTCAGGACCCGGCTTTGGTTCAGGTTGCAAAAGAGGTTGAAGCTGAAACCATCAAGATGGTTGATGAGGCTAAATAAAATTACTTAGTTTTTGCTTACAACCGAATCTACATTTAGTTGCAACCAAAATTCCAGCAGCGCCAAATGCCATAACTTGTTTCCCTGAATACGTGTCAGGTGGGACTCTGGATCAGCTAGAAGCTTATTTACATAACTACGTTGGAATAAGCCCCGTTTGAGGCAGCTATCTGACAGCAGGATTCCACGCATAAATTCCAGAAACTCGCCTCTTACGTATTTAAGTGCAGGTACTGGAAAATAACCCTTTGGCCTATCTATAACAGAGTCAGGAACCAGCCCTCTGGCGATGGCTTTAAGCGGAAATTTCCCACCTTCTTTGAGCTTAAGTGACGGTGGCATTTTAGCGGCTAATTCAACCAATTCGTGATCAAGAAAGGGAACTCTGGCTTCAAGTCCCCATGCCATTGTCATATTGTCCACACGTTTAACCGGATCGTCCACAATTAAAGTGGTTACGTCTAATCTCATAACCTGGTCCAGGTAAGTATCCGCGTTGGCTTTGCTGAGTTCGTAGCTGATCAGTACAGAAGTCACATCTGCTATATGGAAGGCTGGAGTTACCATTTCCAGATACTCTTTATGGTCACGATCAAAGTAATTCGAGCTGAACCGTTCCAGATCGCTGCCGGCGGTTAGATCCATTACCGGATACCAGAAGTATCCACCGAATACTTCATCGGCACCTTGTCCGGAAAGTACAACTTTTACTTCCTCTGAAACTTTTTCGCCCAGCAAGAAAAATCCAATTGCATCCTGACTGACCATAGGTTCAGCCATATTGCTTACAGCCTCGGGTAAGCGTTTTAGAACCTCTGTGTTGGGTATGAGGAATTTATGGTGGCGGGTGTGGAAATGTTCTGCCACCTGATCTGAATATTCGAACTCATCCCCTTTTTCGGCGCCACCACCGATATCTTCAAAGCCAACCGAGAAGGTAAGCAGATTCTCTACATGATCAGCAAGTAGAGCTACCAATAAACTTGAATCAAGCCCGCCCGAAAGCAATACACCCACTGGCACGTCTGAAGCGAGCCGGTGGCGTTCTACCGCGCGTGTAAGGACATGGCGTGTGGCTTTCAACCAATCCTGTTCAGACAAAGTTTGGCTTGGTCGGGTGGCATCAAGACTCCAGTAAGTGGCATGGGAAATATGTCCCTTGACACTCACAATCATCGTAGTCGCTGGTGGCAGTTTTTTAACGCCATTGAGAATTGTGCGCGGTGCCGGAACAACAGCGTGCAAAGTGAAGTGATGGTGCAGGGCAACTGCATCGATGCTGGTGTCTACACCGCCTGCAGCGAGCAGTGCCTGGATATTGGATGCAAAGCGCAGGTGTGCACCATCCAGCGAGTAATACAGCGGCTTGATACCGAAACGGTCGCGTGCCAGAAATAGTGAAGCATGGCGCATGTCCCACAACGCAAAGGCAAACATACCGAAGAAACGTTCTACACATTTCTTGCCCCAGGCATGGTATGACTTGATGATGACTTCGGTGTCGCCTTCTGAAAAAAATGTGTAACCCATCTCTGTAAGTTCGGTACGCAGCTCTTTGTAATTGTAAATTGTGCCATTAAAAACCAGAGAGATATGCAGTTCCCGATCAACCATCGGTTGATCGGCGCTTGGTGTCAGGTCGATGATGGCGAGGCGGCGGTGGCCAAATGCCACGGGACCGTCACTGAAAGTTGATTCATGGTCTGGGCCACGCCGGGCAATTTTTTCCGACATGCGTTTGATGACGGCAAGGTCGGGGGAGGAGTGATCGAAACGGAATTCACCGCAGATGCCGCACATATTTATCCGTAGCCTTTGTGAAATTTACAGTGAATTATACCGTCAGTATTATGTGGTGTCGTGAACTCTTACTGTTTGTTCAGAGAGCCAAGATAGAAAAGATGTCGGACGAAAAGACAGGGTAGTATTTGGAGCATAACTTAGAAGCCAAGCCGAACAATGATTATAAAATGGAACACTCTTCCAGGAATAAAATATCGCTGATTGCGACGAAGAAAGGAATTTCAAAATAGGACTTGTGAAACATAATTCAACGGGTGAATCCAAGCACTTTATCAGCACTAAAAACGATAGCTTGCATACAGTCCGGCAACGCTACCGTCTACCGTTGGAGCTCCCGGCACATCGGTCAGTGAAAATTTTATCGATGTATAGCGCAGGTCTACACTGTAGTGCTCTCTGGCAGGTGCCCAACCAATTTGCGCGATGAAGCCGATCGCATTGTTATATTTGTCGCTGTAACTTGACGCGGGAACGTTGACACTTAGCTGTGGTGCTATCTGATAGCTGATACCCAGACCCATACGCAAGTTACTTGGGTGATAATACTCAATGAGTTCCAGCGGTATCGCACTCCAGGTGATGTTCCCCCCAAGTCCTTTCGGACCACCATATTTATAGCCCACGGTCATTTGTGTTGAAAATGAACTGTTTTTGCCATTGGGCAGGATAGCACCAGCATTAACAAAGAAACCGTAGTTGGCTTTTACCGGCGCGGTAGATCCATCTGAATAAACCACTGTACCTAACTCTTCCCCGCCAAAATCCATTCCCAGCCCAATAACCCATTCGATTTTATTCGCTTCTTTTTTTACTGGAGGTTGAACGGATTTTGCAGCAACTACTACCGCTGGTTTAGATACCGGTGCTTGAACCGGCTTGACTACAGGGGCCTGTATTGGCTTTTCTACTGGTGCTTGGGCTGGCTGTACTTTAGGAGTTTGTGTGGGCTCGATCGTTGGAGCTTTAGCAGGTTTAGGCTTGGCTACCTCAGTAGTATCTTTCGAAGTAGAAGTACTCGGCACGAGAACCCAGGCTATTTGCATTCCGCTTAAATCAACTTGCGATAACTCAGCTCCCGATAAATTCATTGGAAAGGTTGCTGCGATAAGCATGGCGATCAAACTTAAGGATCTATTATTCATATCGCTTTTCTCTTGGTATGAATGACGCGGCTTATTTAATAAATTAGCCGAGTAAAAAAATTTAAACTTGCTTATTGGTGGGTAATTGCTCAAATTTGTTAAGCAGTCCCAAATTTGGTTTCAACCAAAACTCCAATTTCTTTAAGAAAGGGAGTTGGCAGAATACCGCCTGCGCAAACGATAATACTCTCATTTGCTAATATAACCTCTTTGCCTTCATAGCTCAGAGTCACTTTGTCCGGTTCAACACGCTTTACTGTTGACTTGAGCATGACTTTAATTCTTCCCTTATCAGTTAGCGCTTTTAGTCGATCACGATTTTTTTGTTTTCCGCGTCCAAATGCCTCACTTCGATACGACAAGGTCACGGTTGTACCAGGCTCTTCTGCAATAGAGATTGCGGCTTCCAACGCGCTGTCTCCACCACCCACCACCAATACATGCATGTTGCGGTATTGTTCCGGGTCGATTAGGCGATATACAACTTTGGGTAAATCTTCGCCGGGAACATCCAATTTACGAGGAGTTCCCCTTCGACCTATGGCAAGCAGAATGGTACGAGTTTGGTAACTCTGTTTGGTGGTTTTGACGATGAAACCATTGTTTGTTTTGGTGATTGTCTCCATGCGCTCGTTGTAATTCAGTTTCATGCCGGTTTTTTGGATGACTTTATGCCAGAATTCAAGCAGTGCTTCTTTGCTGATCTCGCCCATTTTGACTTGTCCGATTATCGGAAGCTTGATAGGTGCAGTCATAGCCACTTTATTGCGCGGATAATGGAATATCGCACCTCCTAGCGAGCTTTCCTGTTCCAGCGTGACGTAACGTAATTTTTTTTCAATGGCGCCAAGTGTACCAGCGAGCCCGGCAGGGCCGGCGCCAATGATAGCAACATCCAGTGGGTTCGAACTTCCTTTAAATTTGCTAATGGACTCTATAGCCTGCGAACCCTGGATCGCTGACTTTCTTATGAGCCCCATGCCACCTAATTCCCCCGCAATATAAATACCCGGTACGTTGGTTTCAAAGGTCGAGCTTACTTGAGGAATATCCATCCCCCGTTTCTCGGTTCCAAAGACCAGGGATATGGCACCATGCGGGCACGCATCCATACAAGCACCGTGCCCTATACATAGCGTAGGATGAATCAGCACCGCCTTGCCCTTTATAATACCGATAGCCTCCTCTGGGCATGCTGGAACGCAAGAACCAGAACCCAAACATTTAGTTGGATCAATATAGGGGTGTAGTGATGACGGCTCTGTCAGTCCCGCTTCTATGACCTCTTGAAGCTCTTTAATCGAAGATGACTCCTCGCGCGCCCGTTTGCGAAAGTATATAAACAACACCACGGCAAACGGTACCAGATAAAGTTCAAGACCATGTGTATTAATGCCTAACATAATTTCTCCGGTCAGTCTAGTGCTGGATCTATTAAACTTGAATAGGTTACACTTTAAAGCTCAATCATATTGCGCCAAGTCATGTTAAGGATACACTGCCACATTCGCAAGTATCGAATATTACCGCGGAATGATTAAGCGTGCCACTTTATAACCATTGGTGTATTATCCGCGCTGGAAAATCGCCTCACATTACAAACATTATATTTTATTACCTACTTGATTGGCTCAAAAGATGAAGATCAATAAGCAACAGACATGGATAATTGTTGGTGGAGTAGCCCTCGTGGTTGCGACTTTTGCACTAGGGTACTGGGTTGGCAACAATAACCAAAAAAGCGGGGCCGAACCGTTAAGCTCTCTCTCCTCAACTGATATGGAGCACGCTTTTGGCAGTGTAAAACCATCGGCGCATGCATCCAAGGAGCAGGAACCCGAACCTGCAGCACAGAGCCTGAGCGGACTGGTTGCGGGACTGGAAAAGAAAGTGGCAGCGAATCCGGAGAACATTGACCAACAACTGTTGTTGGCACAGACTTATAATGAGTTGAATGATCGTACGAAAAGCCTTAAGTTATTACGTTCACTAAACAAACAAAATCCCAAAAATGCGCAGGTGAAAATTACTCTTGCAACTATCCTTATGAAGAGTGAGGACAAGCAAGAATTGAAAGAAGCGACTCAGTTATTTGATGAAGCGATACAACTTAAACCCGAAGTGGGAAGTATGGCGCGCATGTATCAGGGTGAAATACGGGTTAAACTGGACAACTTGTCCAAGCAATAAGCAGCTACCTTCAACTTTGAAAATTAATTTATACCAGACATGACACGCTGATGAATACAAACGCGCAATCAAGTACAGCTCGTCAGCATGTGGAGCATCGCAAGCCGAAGCCCAAAGTCCGCTCTGAGGAGTACGGCTGGAATATTTTTTTGTTGGTTGTAACGGCTATACTTGCCCTGGGTTACCTGATATCAACCCAGAAGTTTTACAAGTCCGGGGACAAACTTGGATATAACATGGGCCTGGTTGGAGGCATCATGTTGCTGCTCCTACTGCTCTACCCATTACGCAAGCGAGTAAGATTTCTGAAGGGCTGGGGAATTTTGCCTGCCTGGTTCAAATGGCACATGATTTTTGGAATCCTGGCCCCCGCCCTGGTTATATTTCACTCAACATTCCGCATAGGCTCAATTAATGCTGGCATGGCACTCATAGCCATGTTACTCGTATCGGGTAGCGGCATTTTTGGTCGCTTTTTCTATACCAAAATACACAATGGCTTATATGGCAGACAGGCCAATTTAAAAGAGCTGCAAGAAGATATGTCGCTGACGGGCAATGTTAAATCAGTAATAGGTTTTGCACCTGAAGTGGAAAAAAAACTAAGCGAGTTTCATGCTCGTACAATCAATATTTCCAAAGGTGGAGATCCTGGATTGTGGCATTTCCTGACTATAGGTATTAGAGCTGCCCTGCTCTCTCATAAACTTGCGAAAGACTTGCACCATGTCATGTTTTATCAAGTAGCTGAAAAAAATTTGAATGAAGCGCAAATGCAGCGTTTAAATCTGACATACGAACAAGATATAAGGCATATCAATTTCTATATTAAGGCTGTACGCGACGTTGCACAGTTTCATACCTATGAGCGGATGTTTTCCTGGTGGCATATCTTTCACATCCCGCTGGTATATGTGCTGGTGTTCAGTGGAGTTTACCACGTCATAGCAGTGCACATGTACTAATGTCTATCCAATATGACTAACCTTCGTTATACCTTGGCATTAATCAGAACCCTTGCACTGGGCCTGATGATTTTTATGGTAAGCCCCGCTTATTCTGACTCTGTGGATGATATTTTATCCCCGGGTAAATTAATAACTGGACATGCTAAGTTTGACAGTGAATGCAATAAGTGCCACAAGAAATTTGATAAGACAGGCCAGAACGCGTTATGTAAAGATTGCCACAAACCGGTTGCGGAGGACATTAGATTGTTGGCTGGATTTCATGGTCATCAGAAGGAGCAAAAAGACTGCAAAGAGTGCCACAGTGATCATAAAGGGCGTGATGCCAAGATCGTTATTTTTGCGACTGACAAATTCGACCATAACCAGACAGACTTTGAGCTTAAGGGCGGCCATTTGAATGTCAAAGTGCTATGTAAAGATTGTCACGAGCCTGCAAAAAAATTCCGTGATGCCCCCTCTGCTTGCAACGCATGCCATAAAAAAGATGACAAGCACAAAGGCACTTTGGGAATTGACTGTGTGAAATGCCATGAAGAAAAAGACTGGAAAACAACGACCCGTTTTGATCACAACAAGACTGATTTCAAATTACTGGGCAAGCATAGCGAGGTGAAGTGTAATGAGTGTCATAAAAATGACAAGTTTAAAGAAACCCCCAAGTTGTGTAATTCCTGTCACAAAAAAGATGACAAGCATAAGGGCAATTTTGGTGTTAAATGCGAAACTTGCCACGTAGAAAAGAACTGGAAGGAAATCATTTTCGATCACACCAAGCAAACCAAATACCCGTTGCTCTGGAAACACAATCAGGTTAAATGCACCGACTGCCACAAGGGGGAAATCAGCAAGGAGAAGCTGCAAACAAGCTGTATCGCCTGCCACAAAAAAGATGATAAACACAAAGGCACGCTGGGACCCAAGTGTGAGAGCTGTCATACAGAAAAAGGCTGGAAGGAAATTTTGTTTGACCACACCAAAAGAACAAAGTACCCGCTGTTGGGCAAACATTTGACTACGAGTTGCAAGAGTTGTCATAACGACGACTACAAGAAAAAGCTGCCTATGGACTGCTACTCTTGCCACAAGAAAGATGACAAACACAAAGATAATTTTGGCAAAAAGTGTGAAAGCTGCCACGTCGAGAGAGACTGGAAAGAGATTACTTTTGATCACACCAAGTCAACCAAATACCCCTTGCTTTTAAAGCATAAAGAAGTGAAATGTATTAGTTGCCACAAAGGTGATTTGTATAAAGACAAGCTACAAACAAAATGTATCTCTTGCCATGAGAAAGACGACAAACATAAAGGACAGGAAGGCAAAAAATGCGAGACCTGCCACAAGGAAGATTCCTGGACCAAGGCCAAGTTTGATCACAGCGCGTCGACGTTCCCGCTGTTGGGTAAACACTTTCTGGTTGAATGCAAAAAATGTCACCTTTCACCAAAGTTCAAGGATGCAAAGTCAGATTGCTGGTCGTGCCATGAGAAAGAGGATGTGCACAAGCGGCGATTGGGTACAGATTGTGAAAGCTGCCACAATTTGCGCAACTGGAAGGCATGGGATTTTGATCATAACAAAACCAGCTTCAAGCTGGATGGACCCCATAGCAAACTGGGTTGTTACGAGTGCCACAAGCTGCCTATGAACAAAAAACTGGCAGTATCGAGTACGTGCGGCAGCTGCCATGCCGGCGATGACGTACATAACGGCGCTTTTGGTCGCCAATGTGAACGTTGTCACATAGGCAGCACATGGAAGAAAGTAAAAGTGGATGGAAAATTTATACGCCAATAGGGTCATTTGCCGTTCATACCGATCCATAAATCCGACGAATGGTCTTTATGCAAATGACGATTTCAAGTAAGTTACGCTTTAACTCGTTGTAAAGATGTGTTCAAAATTGAACGCGCCCGTGAGCTGTCTGTTCGTTTTGAAGAAAATATTAAACAAGGGAGATACTGGTGAAAAAAATAATAATGAGTAATATGAAAAAAATTGAGGGCTTGTTGCTGCCCATTTTTATAACGCTGCTTATGGCGATATTGTCCCCCCTTGTTTATGCGCAAGCAGTTCACAAATCCAGTGACTTCAATCACATGAAAACCGGTTTTCCCATTACCGGTTCGCATATAAAACTTGAATGCGAAACCTGCCATGTGCAGGGGCTTTTCAAAGGAACACCAAGAAACTGTGCTGGATGTCACTCTCCGGGTCGCCGAGTGGTTGCTCCGTTCAAACCAGCTACACATATGCTTACTACGGCAGCTTGCGAAATCTGCCATACCAACACCATCACTTTCCGCGGCGCAAGATTTAACCATATTGGTGTGCAACCAGGCGGTTGTATTACTTGCCATAACGGCTTGTCTGCACCCGGCAAGCCTAGCGGACATATCGTAACCGATCCCGCAAATATGTCATGTGATACTTGCCACAGGACGAGTTCATGGGTGCCTGCATCATTCAAACATGCCGGTAATTTCATGTTTTGTTCAAGCTGCCACAATGGCGGTAAAGCGAAAGGTGTGCCAGCCAACCATGTTCCAATTCCGGCTGGTACAGAATGTGACAAGTGCCATAAATCCGGCTTTATCTCCTTCGCAGGAGCGGTTTTCGACCATACAGGCCAGACTGATTGTAAAACTTGCCATGTTGCCGGTACCTATGGTGCTAAAACCAAGATACCTGGACACATACCAACAGCCAGTATCCAATGCGATGTTTGTCATGTTGGAACGGGTTTTATCTCTTTTGCCGGTTCAACGATGAGTCACCCTGCAGTCGAGGCCGTACCAATAAACTGCAGCACCTGCCATAACGGCAGTTATACTTCTCAAGGCTCGTTCCTGGGCGGCGCAAAGGCCAAGACACCTAATCATGTGGCAACCACAGCTGAATGCGGCACCTGTCATCTGGGTAGAAGCAGCTTCCTGGGCGGATTGTTTGTTCACTCCAGTGCACAACCCCCAGTAGCAGGGATATGTAGAACTTGTCACAATGGTACTAAAGCATTAGGCCCCACTAATAGTACAAGTCATACCACCTCTCCGGGTAACACAGCTTCATGCGATACCTGTCACGGCACTGCCAATGGTTACACATCATTTGCAGGGGCATCCTTTACCCATGCAGGTGTAGTTGCAGGAACATGCGGTACCTGCCATTTGGGACAAGCAGCAGCCGTTACTAAAGGATCAACGCATATTCCAACTTCCGGCAATGCATGCGACGCTTGTCATGTATCCGGCTATAACGTTGGTTCTTTTGCAAGCTCCACCATGAATCATTCTGCGGTAATCGCTTATACCTGCGCGACTTGCCATAACGGTAGCTATTTAAGCGAGAAGGGTTCGCTGGGTTTGGGCGCGCTGCCCAAGCCAACCAACCATATATCGACAGGCAGTTCTTGTGATTCTTGCCATCATAGTTTTAATAGTTTTGCGGGCGCCGTATATGACCATGCGGGTGTAACTCCCACTACCTGTGGCTCATGTCATATTCCGGGTACCAGTGGGGCAAAGCAAAAAGGAGCTGGCCACATTCCATATACTCTCAATGCTTGCGATGCATGTCATAAGGCCGGCTATGCGACAGGCGCATTTCTTACTGCCAGCATGAATCACGCCGCAGTAACGTCAACCCGTTGCGATACCTGTCATAACGGCAGTTACACCGGTGAAGGCACGACAGGCGCACAATGGAAAGGCACAGTTGCAAACCATATTCCAACGACGATTACGGGATCTCTGGATTGCAACACTTGCCATACCAGTACGGCTTTATGGACCTCAGAGAAGATGAACCACAATGGCGCAGTAGGCAAGACTGGCGTCTTGTGCACCACGTGCCACGTGACGGGTGCGAACTATCTGGGAAATATGCAGAAAAAATCGCTTACACATGATTCCGGCGGTCATACTGATTGTTCCGATTCTGGCTGTCACAAGCCATTGGGTAACAAAGGTACGAGTTGGGTAAAGTGGAATTAACATGATTTAAGTAAAAAGGACGCGTAGCAGAAGTTACGCGACTTTTTTATTGACTGACAGGGTTGTTTTGGTTTAATTTTTTATCAAAAAAATTAAACCATTCATTTTATTTTATCTTGAAAAAATCCAAGGCTATCGAATAAACAAGGAGTTCAAGTATCGTGATTTTCAATCAAATACCCATATCGAAACGGGTATTTTTCTTTTTTTTCGTAACAGCATGGTTTAGCTCTCCTTGTGTCATTGCCGCCCCTCTTGAAGACATTAATTTGTCCGTTGAAACAGACAGAGTGGTTGCGACTATCAGGTTGAGTGGCCCGGTGGCGAACGTCCGCTATACTCCGGCTAAAAAGGGCATTTCACTCAGTATTCTTCTGGATAAAATAAACACTGGTTTGGCGCCGATTGAATGGCTTGATAATGAGGTACTTAAATCACCTCCATCCAGTTTGATCCCTGCGTTTACCGTCAAGACTAATCTCAGAAATATTCAGCCCAGGTTGATTATAGATTTTAGCCGTGAGGCAGAATACACCGTCAACATGGGCAAGGACGGTCGCAGTATTGTCGTGGGTATAAAAATTGACAAGGCGTTACCCAAGTTTGATGGCAATCTGCCTTTTTTGCCTGAAGTCCAACCCCTGCCTGAAAATGCCAACGATATCAACAAACAGGCATTTGTATTAATGCAGAAAGGCCGTAATGCCCTGGCTGAGTCGGACAATATTGCAGCAATAGACACCTATAATAAATTGTTATTGCTACCGCCTAATGACTACACGCAAGATGGTCAAGAGTGGGTTGGGGTTGCACGGGAACGCGCCGGTCAACTGGATAAGGCGAAGCTTGAATATGAGCTGTATCTGAAGCTCTATACCAATCCCGAAGACGCCACTCGGATCAAGGCGCGCATTGCAACCTTGGGCAAAAAGCCGTTCAAACCCCTCTCTCTGACAAAAGAGCCCGTTAACGCAAACAAAAAACCTACCCAAACCTTAAGTTATGGCAGCGTGTCTATGCACTACTATCAGGGGAATAGTAAAGTCGATACACAAGATAATTCACCTGAATTGTCTGGCAATCCGCTAAGCCAATCCACTTTTACTGCCAAAGATCAATCCGCAATACTCACCACTGTCGTCGCGACCCAGCGTTTTATCAGCGACGAATATGATAACCGCATGGTTTTTCAGGATACGGCTTACTCAAATTTATTACCCGAGCAAGTGAGTAAAAACAGGCTGAGTGCCGCCTATTTCGAGCTCAGAAACAGACTGTCCGATTACTCGGCACGCCTGGGGCGTCAGTCCTCCAGTGGAGGCGGTGTAATGGGAAGATTTGATGGCGCTTCACTGGGATTTGGCGTGACCCCATCGGTACGCTTTAATGCTGTCATGGGACAGCTCTCGGACTATGATGTGGGCTCAAAACCCCGTTTCTACGGTGTAAATACCGAGATAGGTCCGGCTACAATCTACGCCATCCAGCAGACTATAGATGGGGTATCTGATCGCAAAGCAATAGGTACCGAACTACGATTTTTTAAAACCAATATGTCTCTCTTTGGTTTGCTGGATTACGATATCAGTTTCCACGACCTCAATGTAGCCCTGCTTCAGGGAACCTATACCCCTATCCCTGAACGTACTTTTAACTATTATCTGGATCATCGCAAAACTCCCTACCTGAGTACCCGGAACGCTTTGAATGGCGCACTCACCACATCGCTGACGGACCTGTTGCAATTCATGACAGAGGAAGAGGTGCGCATGTTGGCCGGAGATCGCACGGGGACTTCAGATTTGCTGCAATTTGGTATATTGGAGCAAGTTACACCAAGGTGGCAAATCGGGGCGGATGTCAGGGCATCACGGTTTGGAGCGTTACCTGCCAGCGGAATCGCAATCATAGACCCCAATATACCCGACCCAATACCCACTGTAACAGGGTTATTGCCGGCAACGGATGCATCGGGAAATGAGTGGGCCTTTACGCCGCAGCTTATTGGAAGCAATCTTTTTTCAAGCAGCGATATAACCATATTCAACTTCAGTTACTTGTTCAGTCCGCTGTACAGAGGGCAATCCATGTACATTTATAGTCGCGCGAACTTTACCGAGAAATTGTCCTTGGACGGGTCTGTGCAAGTCTATCGGCAGAATTTTGATTCAGGTACAGTAATGACCAGGGTCATGCCTACCTTAAGAGTCGCCTATCAGTTTAGACAAGAGCTCAGTTTTGATATGGATGTAGGATTAGAAACATCGCATTCCGAGTCTGGCACACAGGTCACGGACACCCAAAGGAAGTTCTTTTCACTGGGCTTCCGCAAGGACTTTTAGTAAATCCAAATTTGTTCGCTATTTTCCGCTTCACATCGAGAGTTTATTTTATCGATGTGTCAATAGTCCGTTTGCATAAAGCCTTCTCCCCATTTGCATGGCAATAGTCCGGTTTTAGCCTTCCCCAAATCCTGTACTCTGGGTTAAGCTTCGTTCTTTCCAATTGCACAGAGAAACACCATGGCCCAATATGTAATGTCCATGCTCCGCGTGAGCAAAGTCGTCCCTCCCAAGCGTCAAATCATCAAAGACATCTCCCTCAGCTTCTTCCCCGGTGCCAAAATCGGCCTGCTCGGCCTCAATGGCTCGGGTAAATCCACCGTGCTGCGCATCATGGCCGACGTGGACAAGGAATATGAAGGCGAAGTGCAGCGCCTGCCCAGCATCAAGATCGGCTACCTGCCGCAGGAACCCGAACTCGATCCTGAAAAAACCGTGCGCCAGGAAGTGGAGTCAGCATTAGGAGAGGTCATGCAGGCGCAAGCCAAGCTGGACGAAGTGTATGCCGCCTATGCCGAGCCGGATGCTGACTTCGATGCCCTCGCCGCCGAGCAGGCGCGCCTGGAAGCCATCCTTGCCACCTCGGGCAGCGATTCAGACCACCAGATGGAAATCGCCGCCGATGCCTTGCGGTTGCCAGACTGGGATGCGGTCATCAAAAACCTCTCCGGTGGTGAAAAGCGCCGTGTCGCGCTGTGCAAGCTGCTGCTGGAAAAACCCGACATGCTGCTGCTGGACGAACCCACCAACCACCTCGACGCCGAGTCGGTTGAGTGGCTGGAACAATTCCTGGTGCGCTTCCCCGGCACCGTGGTCGCCGTTACCCACGACCGTTACTTCCTCGATAACGCCGCCGAGTGGATACTCGAGCTCGACCGTGGCCACGGCATTCCGTGGAAGGGCAACTACTCCAGCTGGCTGGAGCAAAAGGGCGAACGTCTGGCAACAGAAAACAAACAGCTCGATGCCCACGCCAAAGCGATGAAGCAGGAACTGGAATGGGTACGCCAAAATCCAAAAGCGCGTCAGGCCAAATCCAAGGCGCGTATTGCAAGGTTTGAAGAACTCAATTCGCAAGAGCACCAGAAGCGCAACGAAACCCAGGAAATTTTCATCCCCGTGGGCGAGCGTCTCGGCAATGAAGTGGTCGAGTTCGAAGGCGTCAGCAAAGCCTTTGGCGACCGTCTGCTCATCGACAACCTCAACTTCAAAATTCCGCCCGGCGCCATCGTCGGTATCATCGGCCCCAACGGCGCGGGTAAATCCACCCTGTTTAAAATGATCGCCGGCAAAGAGCAGCCCGACAGCGGCACCGTCAAAATCGGCCAGACTGTAAAAATCGCCCATGTAGACCAGTCGCGCGATTCACTGCAAGCCGACAAAACCGTGTTTGATGCCATCTCCGGCGGCAACGATATTCTCACCGTGGGCAAATACGAAACCCCGGCGCGCGCCTACATCGGCCGCTTCAACTTCAAGGGCGGCGACCAGGCCAAGCTCGTCGGTCAGCTCTCCGGTGGTGAGCGCGGCCGTCTGCATCTGGCGCAAACGCTCATCTCAGGCGGCAACGTGCTGATGCTCGACGAACCGTCAAACGATCTGGACGTGGAAACCTTGCGTGCCTTGGAAGATGCCCTGCTCGAGTTCGCCGGTTGCGTGATGGTCATCTCGCACGATCGCTGGTTCCTCGACCGTATCGCCACGCACATCCTCGCGTGCGAAGGCGATTCCAAGTGGACCTTCTTTGATGGTAATTATCAGGAATACGAAGCGGACAAGAAGAAGCGTCTGGGTGAAGAGGGTGCCAAACCAAAACGCATACGCTACAAACCTATCAGCCGGTAAGGGTGCGAAGCCGTGCGGATGCTGTATAAGCCGATTAGTAGATAACCGCCTTTGTTCCCTCTCCCTCTGGGGGAGGGCTAGGGAGGGGGAGCAAGAGTTCAAGATACCTGTCGAAATGTTGTATCCCTCTCACTATGGGATCAGCCCGTAGGCCGCAGGACGCACCAGTGGTGCCGTTCCGAGCAGGGTGAAGAATGTGCCATTGGCATACAGCGGGGCAGGGAGAGGGGTTGTCGAAGGCTCGCCTCTCGGTATCTGGTAGTGGATTTAAATTAGGCAGACATTACCTTCAGTAAATGGAATAATGACTCATGGAATTTGAAGCCGATCCGCTTAAAGCCGCGCAAAACTTCAAGAAGCATAAAGTAAGCTTCGAGGAAGCTGCATCGGTTTTCGGTGATTCAATGGCATACACTTTTGCTGACCCTGATCATTCTGTTGGAGAGTCACGCTGGTTGACATTCGGGATATCCGGCAGGGGAAGAGTACTTGCAGTAATTTACACCGAGCGACGGGGTAAGGTTCGTTTGATCAGTGCGCGAGTCGCCACGAAGAATGAAAGGAAAATTTATGAAGAAGACTGAAGATATACGCCCAGAATACAAGCGCGAAGACCTCGGCAAAGGCGTTCGAGGCAAACACTTTGCAGCTTTTCAGAAAGGTAGTAATTTGGTTTTGCTCACTCCTGAATTGGCAAAAATATTCCCAACCAATGAGGCAGTGAATGCAGCTCTGGAATCACTGGTAGATGTGGCGCGTTCGGCCGTAGTAAAACCTAGACGCACGATCGCTGCCACTGCTAAGCGCAGTAGTGCCCATACTCGATAAAAATATAATTAATATGCAAGCACCCGTCTCTCACTTGAAAGATTCCATTCTGCAAAAAGCCCCCCAGGCATTGCTTCGTGCTGCAGAAAACGCGCGCAAGCTGGCAGAGCAAACCGGAACGAAATTGGTTTTACGTAAGTCAGTCAATGCGACAGCCAAGTAAAATTCTTAATGCCGTGCATCAAACCGCTACCGGCTTGCACAAGTCCGGTACGATCACTGACCTAACGATGCGCGAGTTTGACAAGCTTTGCCTTCCCCCCGTGCATGACCTGCAACCAGCACAAATAAAAAAATTGCGCGAAAAGGCCAAGATCAGTCAGGCTGTATTTGCTGCTTACCTCAATACCAGCGTGTCAACTGTACAGAAATGGGAAGTCGGCGAGAAGCGGCCAAGTGGCATCGCGCTAAAGTTGCTGAATATCGTTGAGCGTAACGGCCTCGACGTATTGGTGTAAAGTTCCCTCTAGTCATAGATGTAGGGCAATAAAATGAAAACACCTGTTTCCAATTTGAATGATCCTGATATGCAAAAGGTTCCACAGGCTTTGATGCGTGCCGCAGAAAAAGCTCGCCATCTTGCTGAACAAACAGGCACTCGTTTTGTTGTGCGTAAGCCATCTTCAGCTGTTTCAAAGAAGCAAAAATAATGTCAAACGTAAGGCCTGACCGTTCGCAGTAACAGCAGTAAATCTAGCGGGTTGAAGTCCCGTCTGGGGAGTTGTCCGTACACCCCGGTAGCATGAGGAAGCGGCATCGTGGTAACACGGTGTCGTGAGTTTCCA
>Ga0315272_10000713_pt1 | contig 16904 bp, 8 predicted proteins | sample C3_middle_MG_FD_203918 | JGI IMG/M metagenome (GOLD analysis project Ga0315272, IMG submission 203918) | Sediment microbial communities from Yellowstone Lake, YNP, Wyoming, USA - C3_middle | ecosystem: Environmental > Aquatic > Freshwater > Lake > Sediment | place: USA: Wyoming | collected...
CTCATCCTGGTGGTCGACGATGAAGAGATCGCGCGCAGGAACCTCGAACACGTTCTGAGCAAAGAGCAGTATGAAGTGGTCACGGCTGTTGACGGCGCTGATGCTCTCCGGAAGCTCGAAGCCCATGAGTTCGATGTGGTCATTACCGATCTGAAGATGACGTCACTGGACGGCATGGAACTGATCGAGAAGGTCGGCGAACGCTACCCGGACATCAAAGTGATCGTGGTGACCGGCTTTGCCTCGATCTCTTCGGCCATTGAGGCGGTCAAGAAAGGCGCCTTCGATTATATTGCCAAGCCCTTCAAGCTCGACGAGGTCCGGAACGCGGTGAGCAAGGCGCTTGAGAAAAAAGCCGTGGTCAAGAACACCAAGGGCTCGGTCCTCTGCTTCTCCGGCCCTCCCGGCACCGGCAAGACCTCCGTCGGCAGGGCCGTGGCACAGGCGCTCGGAAGAAAATTCACGCGCATCGCCCTGGGCGGCATGAAGGACGAGGCCGACATCCGCGGGCACCGCAGGACCTATGTGGGGGCCAAACCGGGCCGCATCATCGAAGAGCTCCACCGCCTTGAGACAACGAACCCCGTGATCATGCTGGACGAACTTGACAAGGTCGGCCATGACTTCAAAGGCGACCCGGCCTCTGCGCTCCTTGAGGTGCTCGACCCGGAGCAGAACCAGGCCTTCGTCGACCATTATCTTGACGTGCCCTTCGATCTTTCGAGCGTCATGTTCATCGTGACCGCCAACCTGCTCGATACCATCCACGCTCCCCTGCGGGACCGCATGGAAGTGATCGAGTTCTCGGGCTATACGCAGGAGGAGAAGGCGGCGATCGCAACGCGGTTCCTGGTACCGAAACAGATCAAGGAAAAAGGCCTGTCAACGAACCGTGTCGGCTTTGCCCCTGAGGCGGTGCAGAAGATCATTCAGGAATATACGCGCGAGGCCGGCATCAGAAGCCTGGAACGGAAAATCGCCACGATCTGCCGCAAGATCGCCAAGGAGTCGCTCCAGGGGGATACTGACGGCGTGGTCCGCGTCACGCCCGAGCAGGTCGAGCACTTTCTGGGCAAACGGAAATATCAATTCGAGGTCATCGAGGAGCAGGACCGGGTCGGCGTCACGACCGGCCTGGTCTGGACCGGTGCGGGCGGGGACATCATTTTCGTTGAAGCAGCCCGGATGAAAGGCGACAAGGAACTGATCATAACCGGTTCGCTCGGCGAGGTGATGCGCGAATCCGTGCAGGCCGCACTGAGCTATATCAGGAGCAGCGCCGCCTCCTTCGGGATCGACGAGAACTTCTTCGAGCGCCAGGACATCCATATCCATGTGCCGGGCGGCGCCATCCAGAAGGACGGTCCGTCGGCAGGCCTCACGATCGCCGTGGCGCTCCTGTCGCTCTTGACCAAACGTCCTGCCCGGCGAGATGTGGCCATGACCGGCGAGATCACGCTGACCGGAAGGATCCTGCCGGTGGGCGGGATCAGGGAAAAGGTGCTTGCGGCGAAGCGCGCGAAGGTGGCCGTCATCATCATGCCGCTAAAGAACCGGGTCGACGTGGAGGAACTCTCGGAAGAGATCACGCGTGATGTCACCATCAAACTGGTCGATACCGTGGCCGAGGCAGCGGAGGCAGTGCTGAGGTAAAGCGGTAAACCTAACAAGAGCCTGTAACCGCAGAAAACGCAGAGGACGCAGAAGTAAATCAATACGATAGGGTTAGATTCGGACTCACCATTTTGTTTAATTTGCACTTTGCACTTTGCACTTTGCATTTTACATTTTACAATTCCGGCTTGTCCGGATCAGGATAAACAATGTTCACCTACAAACCCAGCATACGGCAAAAGATACGGTTTGGTTATTACGCGGTCGTGGTTATGATCGTGGGGCTGTCCATATTCACCTATATGGAGCTCAATTTTCTCGAAAAGAAGATCATGTTCGGCGAAGCCATCTCCGAGTTCTTCGACACCACCCTCGAGATCAGGCGGTTCGAGAAAAACTATTTCCTGTACGAAAAGCGGTCCGATCTGAATGAGAATCTCCGGTATGTGACCAAAGCGCAGGAACTGCTTGCAATAAACGGCCTTGCCTTTGTTGCGGTCACGTCAGAGGGGCAGATCCCCGCGCTTGCGGACAATCTTATAAAATACAAAGACCTCATGGAGCGTTACGAGATGCTGAACCGGCAAAAAGCATTTCGTCCGGCGAGAGAGAACGCTTCAATAGCAGCTATTGAAAAAACCATCAGAAAATACGGCAAAGACATCATCACCAGCGCCGAGGATATCGCGAAAACCGAACGGAAGAGCCTGCAGGCCACGCTGAACAACTCGCGCCGCGTTCTCATTCTTTCCATTGTCGTTCTGGTGCTCCTGGTGCTCGTCATCGGCCAGATCATGGCCCAGGTCGTCGTGAAGCCGCTGAAGCTCATGGAACGGGCCATGGAAAAGATCGCCGACGGCAGGTTCGAGAACATCCGCATCAACTCCCGGGACCGCGAGGTGCTGTCTCTGACGAATGCCTTTAATAAAATGCTGCGGGAGCTGGAACTGCGCCAGCGCCACCTCGTGCAGTCGGAAAAGCTCGCGTCCCTCGGCACCCTGCTGTCGGGCGTGGCGCACGAACTGAACAACCCTTTGTCGAACATCTCTTCATCGAGCCAGATCCTGTCCGAGGAATTCGACGATGCCAGCGTGGAGTTTAAGAAAGAACTGATCGCCCAGATCAACGACCAGACCGATCGTGCCCGGAACATCGTGCGCTCGCTGCTGGAGTTCTCGCGCGACAAGGAATTTAAAAAACAATCGCTTTCCCTGAACGAGTTGCTCGAAGAGACCATCCGCTTCGTCAAAGGCCAGATCAGCGGGAACGTGTCGGTGCAGGTCGATGTTCCCGCGGACCTCATGGTCATAGCCGACAAACAACGCATCCAGCAGGTTTTCCTGAACCTCATCAAGAACGCCATAGAAGCCGTGGAGGGAGAAGGCGTCATCACCGTAACGGCTGCGAAGCACAGCGCCCTGGACAAGGCAGTTGATGATGAGAACAGCATCTATAACTATCTCAAGTACCGCGGCGAATGCACCCTCGAGGAAGATACCGTCGATATCCAGATCCACGACACCGGGCCGGGCATTCCGCGGGAGCTCCTTTCAAAGATCTTCGACCCCTTCTTCACGACCAAGGACGTGGGCAAGGGCTCGGGCCTGGGCCTCTTCATCGTCCATGAGATCATTGACGAGCACGACGGCTGCATCGGCGTGGACAGCGCGCCGGACAAAGGCACGACCTTTCTGATACGGCTGCCGATGAAGTGAGGCGGTGAAAGAAGTCAGGAGTCAGTAGCCAGGAGTCAGGATAAAACAATAAAGGAATGGGAATATGCCGAACACGGTAAAACTTTTGATCATCGATGATGAACGGATCGCGCTCCGCAACCTGGAGCACGTTATGAAGAAGGAAGGCTACGACGTGACCAGCACGCAGAGCGGCATGAACGCGCTCAAGCTGCTCGACGAACAGCAGTTCGACGTGGTGCTTACGGACCTCCGCATGGAGAAGATCGACGGCATGCAGATCCTGGCAAAGAGCCGCGAGCGCCATCCGGACTCCGAAGTGATCATGATCACCGGCTTTGCCACGCTCGACTCGGCTGTTGACGCCATGCGCCACGGAGCGTTCCACTACATCGCCAAACCCTTCAAACTCGACGAGGTCCGGCAGGTGGTGAAAGAAGCGATCGCCAAGGTCCTGCTCAAGAAGGAGAACCAGAACCTCCGCGAACAGCTGGAGCATTACCAGGGAAAGGTAAAGATCATCACCCAGGACCCGACCATGGAGCGGCTGCTCGAGACCGCGCGCCAGATCGGGCCCACGGACTGCAACGTGCTGATCAGCGGCGAGAGCGGCACGGGCAAGGAGCTCTTTGCCCGGTACACGCACTATAACAGCAAGCGCGCCGAAGGCCCCTTCTTTGCGATCAACTGCGGCGCCTTCACCGAGGAGCTGCTGTCGAACGAGCTCTTCGGCCATGAGAAGGGCGCTTTTACCGGCGCCCTGGCCATGAAAAAAGGGTTGTTCGAAATGGCCTCAGGCGGCACGCTCTTCCTCGACGAGATCACCGAGATGCCGCCGTCCATGCAGGTAAAACTTCTGCGCGTGATCCAGGAAAAAGAGCTGCTGCGGGTCGGCGGCACCGAAGCGGTCAAGGTAGACGTCCGGTTCGTGGCTGCCACGAACCGCAACATCCAGGACGCGATCAAGGAAGGCTCCTTCCGGCAGGACCTCTACTTCCGGCTGAACGTGGTGTCCCTGCGCATCCCTCCCCTGTCAGAGCGCAAAGACGACATCCCGCTGCTTTCGTACTACTTCCTGAAAAAATATGCCGTGCTGATGAAGAAGAGCGTGAGCGAAATATCGCAGGACGTTATCGGACTGCTCATGAACTACGATTTTCCCGGAAACGTGCGGGAGCTGGAGAACATCATGGAGCGCGGAGTGGCGCTCGCCACCGGCAAGGTCATCGAGCTGGCCCATCTGCCCGAAGATCTGCGGGAGCTGAACATCAGGACCTTCCGGAAAAAGGAAGGCAAGATGCCGTCGCTCGATGAGCAGGAAGAGGGCTATATCAAATGGGTGCTGAACGAGGTCGGCGGGAACAAGACCATCGCCGCCCAGATCCTCGGCATCGACCGGGTATCGCTTTGGCGGAAGCTTAAGAAGTATGGGTTGGAAGTGGAGTAGGCGCTGAAGGTGTTTTTTCTTTTCCTATGCTGAAAATGAACTGCTCACAGAACATAGTTCGTGTGGTCATCGTCGCACTCATCTTTGCCCTGCACGGATGTGCATACACCAGGCTGGCGACCACCCACTTGGAGAAACCAACCTTCACCTATACAGGAACCGATCTGATCGAAGCCTCGCAAAGCAGGGCGATGGTGAACTTCCATTTCTCCGCGCACAATCCCAATAAATACGGCTTGAAGAATGTCACCTGTTCGTACGAACTTTTTGTGGAAGAGAAAAAGTTTCTGACCGGAACGGATGTTCCTTTGGAGCTTGGCCCCAACGGCGACACGGAGATCAAGATCCCTGCAACGATCGCTTATGCCGAATTCGCCCCGGTGTTGAGGTCCGTACTGCGACGGTTCCTGTCAGGCCGGAAAACAATTCCAATAACGATCGATGCCGTCATTACCGGCAGGCCTGCGCTCTATGGTGAACCGGGAAACGAATCTCCGATTTCTTTCGAGAGAAGGGTGGTCAATACCATTGACATCCCTTTGCAGCAGGAACGAAAAAGCAAGACGCCCTGAACCTTCACGTTCCCGATGACTTAAAATAACACCTATGCTGGAAATCCCCTTCCCCCGTTCCCCTGAGTAAATAACCCAATAGAGATAAGTGATCGATGGTGCTCGAACGGGTCAGTCCGTTTTGTTGGCGTGCGATGACTTCAGCGGATGTTCCGGAAGAAACAAAACGAGCGCGAATGCCAGTGCCGTGATCACGGAACCTACGAGAAAGGTCGTGCTGATGGCGTGGCGATAGATCGCGATGACCTCGTCTCGCTGGGCCTGGGGGAATTGAGCGATCTGCTGGATGCCCTGCTCGAAAAGAGCGCGTGCTCCGCCGACCAGAGAACCGGCATGCAGTGCCTGAAGCTGGGCTGTCATGATCGCGCCGGACATGGCCACGCCGAAGGTGCCGCCGAGGCTGCGAAAGAACGCTGACATGGCGGTTGCCGTTCCCAGTTCATTGAGGCTGACCGAGTTTTGGATCGCGACCATGAGGTTCGGCATGACAAGACCGAAACCACTGCCGAGGACGATCAGCGCGAGCTCGATCACGCCGACACCGGCGCCAGTCATGGCAGCCCACATGACCGCGAGGAACGCCAGGGTCGCGGCTGCAAGACCGACCACCGGAAAAATCTTGTACCTGCCTGTCCGGGTGACCAGGCGGCCGCCGATGAAGGAGGTGACGATCACACCGCCTGTCATGGGCGCAAGCATCAGTCCGGCGCGCGCAGGCGGGAAGCCCAGGACGAGTTGAAAGAACAGCGGAAGGAACACGAACGCGCCGAAGAGGCCCATGAAGGTGAGGCTCATCACGCCCGAGGCTATCACAAAGACCTTGTTGTGAAAGATCCGGGGAGAAAGCACGGGTTCTTTTGTGCGCCTCTCCTGGAGGACAAGAAGAACAATGAGCATTGCCGTGGAAGCTGCAAGCCCGACGATCAAGGGAGACGACCAGGGATATTGCACACCGCCCCAGCTCAGCACCAGAAGAAGCGCTATGGTGGCCGCGGTGAGTAGCAGCGCACCCTCGTAATCGATCCTGTGCGAGACTCTCTTATGGGGACGGCGGAAACCGAAGGCAATAAGCGCCAGAGCCACGATGCCGATGGGAACATTCACGTAGAAGATCCAGCGCCACGAAAGCGCATCGGTAATGAAACCTCCCAGGAGCGGTCCTGCGATGCTCGAAAAAGCGAATACCGCGCCGAACAGGCCCTGATAGCGTCCCCGTTCGCGCGGGGCAACAAGGTCGGCAATGGTCGTCATGGCAAGCACCATGAGGCCGCCTGCGCCGAGACCCTGGATGGCCCGAAAGATCACGAGCTCGGTCATGGTGCGCGACAAGCCGCAGAGACAGGACCCCACCAGAAAGATAAGGATCGCGACGATGAAGAGCGGCTTGCGTCCATACAGGTCGCTCAATTTGCCGTAGAGGGGCGTCGTAGCCGTTGACGTGACCAGAAAGGCCGTAACGACCCAGGACAGGTGAGAAAGCCCCCCGAGCTCGCTCACGATCTGGGGCAGAGCGATACCGACAATGTTCTGATCGAGCGAAGCAAGTGTAAGCGCAAGCATCAGACCGGCGAACACGGTTTTTACTTCACGGGGAGTAATGGGCGGGGCTTCGTGGGTGTTTGACATGATCAGGGATTATACTGGCTGAGGATTCGTTGTCAAGAAATTACCCGTAAGCGTCACAACTGACGAACTCATTCATCATTCAAAAAAAAGGAGCCACGGCAGCTGCCGTAACTCCTTGGATTGAATGGCGTCCCCAGCGGGATTCGAACCCGCGTTATCGCCGTGAAAGAGCAATGGAACGTATTTTGTAAGTGGGCGACAAGCAACGGTTTTGAGCTAAGTTTTTAAAAAATAAAGAAATTACTGATTCTGTATATTCCGTAGATTCTGCTGTTTCCGGTCGTTGTGCAGAATTCTACTACAATTCTACGACAGTAGAGATGGCCCATTTTGTGGCTATTTTCATTTCAGGAAACGACCTTCTCCTCTGCCTGATCCTGCCTGTTTCAGTTGACAAACTGCCAATTGTCTGATAATATGATGCCATATGACAGGAGGTTATTTCCATGTTTACCGAGCAGAATATCGTAGCAACGCTGGGTGGTCAAGCTTCTCTTGGACGCAAAATACAAAGCACCCTGGACTTGGACAAGCTCATCCGAACTGGGTTCCCCTATAAAGTGGGCAACCACATCAGGGGTTTGCTGAACCTTCCCCTTCCCATTTTTGCCGGCATTATCGAAGTGAGCGAGCGGACCTTGGCCCGCGTTCGCAAGTCGCCGAATCAGCGTCTGTCAGCCATCGCCAGCGACCGGCTTTACAGGCTGGCAAGGATCTTTTCAATTGCCTGTGAAGTACTGGAGGACGAAGAAAAAGCCAAGGAATGGCTTCGACGTCAACAGATAGGGCTGGGTGGTAGCACACCCCTTGACCTGCTGCGTAGCGAAGCAGGTGCAAAGGAGGTTGAAGATCTTCTCTGGCGCATTGAGTACGGGGTAATCTCGTGATCACTGCATGGCGCCTGGATAAAGCAAAACATGCCAAGGAAGCGTTTACCGGCGAAGGAGCGCGCCGCGTAAGCGGCCGTTGGAATCACCAGGGCATACCGGTGATTTACGGAAGCGAGTCCCTGGCGTTGTCCGTGGTCGAAAAGTTCGTTCACCTGGGGTTCGACGCTTCTCATATCAAATTCGTGTACTTTAAAATCGAGATCCCGGACAGCGTTCTTGTTGAAAAGTTAAAAAGCGCCGAGCTCCCTGATAACTGGACCGCCGAACCGCCGAGGGATTCAACAAAGGATATCGGTTCCACCTGGGCAAAGAAGGCGGATACGGCGGTTTTCCGGGTCCCCTCCGTGCTGGTCCCAAAAAGCTGGAACTATCTGCTCAATCCCCTGCACCGTGATTTTAAGAAAATCCACATCAGCGCCCCCATGCCCTTTGTCTTTGACGCCAGAATGTGGAAAGAGAAGTAAGCGTTTATTTACGGAGAAGCAGCGCGGAGCGCGAGGAAATCCTAACCCAGATACAGGTTCATCATCTTTTTCCCCTTTACATGGTGTAAAATATATTGTATGATTAAGTACAATATATTGCATGAAAGCAGACAACCATGGAATACCGCATAGACAAACAATCCATGCTGGATGTGATGGAACAATGGAATAATTTTCTGAAAAGGAAAATCCATCTCATCGCCTGTGGCGGGACCGCCATGACGCTGTTAAATGTAAAGCCGTCCACGAAAGACATTGATTTCATGGTCCCGAAACCGTCGGAGCATGATTATCTGCTGAAAGTTTTGAAGCAGATCGGCTATGAACAGACCACACAGAGCGGCTGGAAGCGACAAGGGGATTCATTCATCTTTGACCTGTTTCGAGGCAATCGAATACATACCACGGAACTTCTTGAATCTCCGCTGGACGAAGGAAACCATAAGAAGCTGAAGGAATATTCGCACCTCTATATCGGCATTCTCAATGAATATGATCTTATCGCCAGCAAACTGATGCGAGGGACAGGGGTTGATTTCGATGACTGCCTCATGCTGGTGAGATCCGACAGGACCATAGACATTGAGCGTCTCAAACGCCATTATGCGGAGTTGGTCAGCTACGATATTTCTCAAAACCGGGTGGCTGCCCATATTGATCGTTTTATAGAACTCCTGGGAGAGGAGAAAACGTCATGACGAACAAAACATTATTGGATAGATTATCCCGCCTCGGGATGCCGCTCTTGAACACACAAGAGGGATTCGATGTGAACCAGACCCTGGTTGACGTAATGAAAAGCCGTGACCCGCGGCTTTGGGAGGGCTTTCCCGTCGTTCTGCTGAATGCCGCCAAAGACAGCAATTTCAACTATGATCAAGTCAGCGGCCATTTGGCATCTGCAGAAAAGAAGAAATTACACTCTCTGCTGCTTTTATCGCTTGCACTGTATGGGCACTATCATCTCTCCGCCCCCTGGATGCAGCGATTTAAGACCGGTTTTTCCGATGATGAGAAAACCGTGCTTAAGCGATTGCGGAACTCACTTGTTCGTAACGACCCATTTGAGGTCGATCATGATCGATTTGACGCAGGGCGTCTTAAGAAGACATTCGAGTTGTATTTTGAAAAAGAGGCTGAGAGTACGAGGCAGAAGAAAGATAAATATGAAGAGCTATCGCTGGAGTATTCTTTATCACAGTTGTTCTCACCGAAACAGAAAGAGCTCCTGAAAAAGAAATTCGAGGGCATGCCGTTGACAAAGACGGAAAGAGAGTATTATTCTCGCACGGTCAAGAAGAAAGTCGTCGCGCTGGCGAATCCCGAGCTGCATCGTATGGCGCAACAATTGGCCCAGCGCTAATAATTAGCAGTTTTCTGCTCTGCGCTTCCCTCAGACCTCAGTCTCGCAGCAATGCCCTTGCGCTTCTTTAGCCATTCTCCTCCCTCAACCTATCGAACATGCTCGGCACACAAAATAGCCGCCGGATCATGCGACCCGGCGGCTGGTGGATACCTAATTTTGTCAGTGAATTACCCTGATGATGTCCACGCCCTCAAAGGTTGTTCCGGCGACCGTCCCGGTGACATGCACCGGAACATGATTCCCTGCAGGCAGGACCGCGATCGCCTCGCTTCTCCTGAACTTGACCTTCAGTTCTGAATGATCATGCTCGCCATGTTCGTGTTCGCATCCGTGCTCATGGTGATGTTTGTTGTTCTCGCGGGGCCATGCCACCGCTGGAATGGTCCCTTCAAGCCGGATCGAGGAAATATCTACATCCGACGCCCGATAGCCGTGAGGAAGCTCGATCTCGACCATGACCCAATCGCCCTTGCTCTTTTGGTTCAGGGTCTCCGGCTCGAACTCGATATCCACGGTGATGCCGGTCTGCGGCAAATGAACCGTGAATTTCGTCATGGCGGTCCAGGCGCCATCGCGCTGGCCGTCATTTGCCCGGCAGCGCCAGGAGTAGGCCGTGTTATCGGTAAGCGGAACAGTGAGCGTCGTTGATGTGCGTCCGGACCCTTCTGCGACGCCGGAAGCGGACCAGATCATCGCGGAGCCGTAAAACACCTGGAATTCGTAGGTGAGTCGGCTGCTGTCGGGATCTGTCGCATTCAGGACCGTAAGCAAGGGCTTGGCAATATCGACGCTGCCACCCTCTGCCGGAAACACGATCGTGGGCGCGGTCGGCTCGTCGTCGCCGGTGTTGACGGTGAAGGAGAGCGGTGCGGTCCATCCGCTCGCAAGCTCGCCGTCAAACGCCTGCGCTTGCCAGTAATAGGTCCGGTTCTCCTTGAGCGGCACGGAAAGCGTCCAGGAGGTCGTTCCCTGCGTTTCAATTACCCCCGTCACGGAAGCCGCAAGAAGGCTCATAGCAGCGTCTTCGTACACCTTGAAATCGTAGGTCAGGATATCGCCATCGAGGTCCGTTGCGTTCTGCACCGACAGAGTCGGCGTGAAGACGTTCACACCCGCGCCGTCGGACGGGTTGGCAGGGACCGGCTTCTCGGGCGCGTCGTTCACGGTGTTCACGAAGAAGCTTGGCACGCCAGACCAGTCGCTCTCAGCAGCGCCGTCGCTCGCCTTGGCGCGAACGTAGTACAGCGTATTGTCGGAAAGTCCGTCCACATGCCACAGTGTCGTTCCCTGTCCCTGCGGAAGACTGGTAATCCTGCGCACGTTCGGCGAATCAAAGGTTCTCACCGTATCCAGTTCAATACTGTACGTGATGACCGTCGAATCCGGGTCGATGCTGTTCTGCAGCTCGATGTCCGGAGACGTCGTCGCCACCTCGGCGTTATTCGCCGGAGCGATGACAACAGGAACAGTCGGCGCATTGTTCCCGGTGTTCACGAAGAATGATACAGGAACGGACCACGGTCCGGAGACCGTCCAGTCGTCGGCCTGAGCGCGCCAGTAGTACAGGCGGTCCTCTTCCAGCTGCACCGGGACCTGCCACGACGTTGTTCCCTGCCCGGCAAACACGCCCAGAGTTGATGTCACGATCGTGACGAACGCCGGATCCAGTGCGATCTGAAAGTTATAGGTCAGGGACGCGCTGTCGGGGTCCACGGCATTGATGACCGTCAGCATCGGCGTGCGCGTCGCAACCTCTGTCCCGTCGGCCGGGCTTGTAGGCACGGGAGCCGACGGCGGATCTTCGATGGAGTTGACCCTGAACGCGGCCGTGTTCATCCAATCCCCGTAGAGCTTCCCGTCAAAAGCCCTCGCCCTCCAATAGTACATGGCGTTCTCTGTCAGCTCCTGAGTCACCTGCCAGGAAGTCGTACCTGTTCCTTCGGCGATGCCTCCTGCGGGAGGAGTGACCAGCACAGTCAGGTCGCTGTCCGCATAGACCTCGAACGCATAGGTCAACGGATCGTTATTCGGGTCCGAAGCATTATTGACAACCAGCTCCGGCAGGGCCGTCCCGACATCCGCGCCGTCCGCGGGCGCGGCCGGGGATGGTGCCGTCGGCGCCCGGTTGATCTGTACCTCATAGTTTACGGTCACCGGCTCGCTCACATTCCCCGCCTTGTCCGTGGCGCGGAAGCTGATGCTGTGCATGCCGTTGTCATCCATGGTCGGGTCCCAGGTAGCGCCGAACCTGCCGCGCGCAGGATCGGAGACAGGCAGGAGGCTCCAGGTGCCGCTGTCCCGTTTGTATTCGACCTGGTCCACGCCCGAGGCATTGTCCGTAACAGATGTCAGGATCGTTATGGTAGAGCCATAGCTGTTCCCTTCCATTGGCGACAGGATGGTCACCACCGGGGGCGTCAGATCTTTTACTGTAAAGGATGCGCTACCGATGGTCTTTGTCCCGGTCTGGGACAGAGCCTGAAGAACAGCCGTGTAGGTTTTCAAACCATACCCATTCGTGCTGACGAAGATTTGCCCGCTCTTGCTGCTGTTTTTGCCTATATCCACCAGTTCATCATAAGTCTGCATAACGGTCTGCGTTTCCGGGTCGAGAATTGATATTCTCGTTGTATACCCCAGGGCATCGGCATTTCCTGTATTGGCAAGAGTATACGTTACCTGCGTGGTATTGCCCAGTGGAACGACCGAGGGTGATGCCGTAATAGCGCCGCTCAGAACGATCAAGGTGTTGATCTTGAAGACCGCTGACGTTGTCACTGTCGCGCCGCCATCAAAGGACACTTGAACGACAGCGATATAATCGCCGGGCATGGTGAGCCCGATGTTCCAGAGAGAGCTCAGGTCAACAGACGATCCTGGCAGAAGATTGGATGCGGTCTTTATTTCATTGAACAGGACTGTTCCCAAAGCATCGGTGATGGACACCGTTGCCTGGAGCAAGGGAATGATGTAATTCTTCCCCGTGTTCTTGATCATGAAGCTCGTTACGACGTTCTCGTTGGGAGCGTAGGCGGCCTTGTCGGTCACCACGGTCAGCTCGGCAACGGCATCGGAAACAATGGTAAAGGGCGTCGTATTTTCAGCAAGCATAGTGCCTGCTGCGTCTTTGAGTATTGAATGGACACCATAGGGACCTGCATAGGTTGAACCGGTGTTCCAGACATAGTTCTGCGTCGCCTCTTTTGCATAGGCCAGATTCAATGTCTGACAATCGAACAGCGATACAGTATACCCGTCAGCGTCCTCGATGCGGACATCGAGCACCGCGTTTGCAGCAGGTCCGGTGTTCCGTATTGTTACGGATATGTTCGCGTTCTGGCTGCTGTGCTGTGTTGCATCCAGGGCAGTGGTCATGGACATCCCGATATGGTCCGCCACATAGAAGTCCTTGATCGCCATGTTGTTCGCTTCGTTCGACTCCGCGATCTTGTCTTCAGAATCCACGACCACAACAAGCCTGTTGTCGCCGACCATGCCGGTGCTGTCCCATTCAGCCGTGAGGAGCGCGGCAGAACCCGCGGCGATCAAGGGAAAGCGCTCTGACTTCAGTAGTTGCAGTTGTCCAAGAGCATTCCAGACATAGAGGTCAGCATTAACGTCGACTGCGTCCCCCTGGCCTGCGTTTGATATGACGGCATTGATAGACATCCGTTCTCCCGCGATCGGATAGGGCGGATAGAGGTAGACATCGTCCGATGACGTGGAAAGATCGGGGCTCGTACTGGTATCGAAGACAACTGATATGGCATCTGAAGCCGCGCTGCTGTTACCGGCTGCATCGGAGGAAACGGCAGTAAAGATGTTTTCCCCTGGGACAAGCGCAACATTGTCAAAAGCGAAGGAACCGATCCGACTTTTCATCGTGTATGCCATGAAGTTGCCTTGAGCCTCTTGATTGACAAAGAGAACTGCCCCTCCTCTTGTGCTCCCCACGGACCAGATACTCTGCAGGTCAGACATGATTTGTCTGGCAGCAGTGTGTTCCTGAACATCAGCCATCCAGAGCGTGTCTCTGCTATTCAGATCGTCCCATAGGGCGAAAACAACGGACTGGTCGTCAGCCGTCCATGCGATATAGTAAGGATTGCTGCTCGATCCGGGGACGAGTGTCTGAGTTCCATCGGCGATATTCAGCACGTAAACGGCCCATAATCCGCTCCGATAAGAAACAACAGCAAGCCTGCTCCCGTCATATGACCACTCGAGGTACTCGACGTAATTGCTGTCGACCTGCCGGGTCGCATTGTTCACAAGGTCGAAGAGAAAGAGGCCCTGAGAGTTATAATAGGCAATCAGCTTTCCATCCGGCGATAGCTTCGCATCATTTACAACGGATGAAGTGATTACCTGAGTTATCGTACCGGTGGAAATGTCAATGATCCGGACGCCGGGAGATGTTCCCTCCCACTGGACGAATGACAACAGTGTTCCATCCGACGACCACGAAGGGCTGTATTTATGACAATCGGGGTCATTCGCCAGCGGCGTGTTGCTGCTGCTTAGCACGTCATACAAACCGATATTCATGTACCCTTTATTGTCATAATAGGTATAGGCAATCTTCGTTCCATCAGGAGACCATACAAGCGTATAACACTCATTTACCTGAAACACCTGCGTGACAGCTCCCGTAACAAGGGACTTAAGCCAGACATAGTCATTCAAAGTATAGGCAAGGGTATTCCCGTCAGGCGACAGGGCTGCGACATTGCCGTCGTGATCAATCGGCCACTTCTGGATAAGTTCCCCCAGCTGTGTCGCCGTCCTGCCGACGAACGTCCCGTTCTGGAAGAGGTCAACAAAAGCGTCGGGGTCCGCAGTACCAGATACGTTTGCCTTGCCAGCGAAGAGCGTGATTGTCTCTCCGGCCACGGTCGGCAATAATATCACCGGTTTTGCGGGCGCAACAGTGTCCAGAGGCGTGCCGAATGCTTCGTTGGAAAACAACCCAACATTTCCCGCAAGGTCCGCTGCCGCGACAACGTAATAATAGGTAACTCCGATTGTCACACCGGTATCAAGATACGAGTACCCGTTTATCAGCACGTTATTGAGTTTTGTATATGGCCCTCCGACGGTCAAGCTCCGATAGATGTTGAATCCCGCTGGACTGCCGTCATAAATCCAGGTTGCATTCAGACCGCCTTCAGGCGTTGTGCTCACGGTCAGGCTTGCGGATTTATCGGGCGGCGCGACATACACCGTCACCCCATGATCGTTCGAGGGAGAACTCTCGTTGCCCACGGAATCAACTGCGGTGACACGATAAGAATAGGTCCCATTCATGAGGTTCGCATCAACGTACTGAGTTCCCAATACGGGCGACGTGGTGATCCTGGTCCACTCCTGGCCCGCGTATCTGTAAATCTGATAACCTGCCACATCGGGATCATCAGAGGGATCGCTCTGCCATAGCAAGGTGACATTTGAATTGACGACCGCGGCGGACAACGACAGCTGCACCTGTGGCGCGATGATATCCCCAACGATTGCATTCTCCGTGTCAGTCGCCGGACCCTCAAAGCCATAATTGTCCACAGCCGTTACAGTATAACCGTACTGCTTGTTCAGCAGATTCAGATCATCATAGGATGGAGGTGTTGTTTGAACAACAGTGTCCTTGAGGATAGTGACCTCTGCAAGTCGCACCTGCTTCGCGCTATTGATGTCCGTAGAATCTGTGATAAAGATCCTGATTTTATCGGTTCGGTACGCTGGATTGAAATCAAAGACATTGTTCTTGACCGCGTTCCCGGCCACCTTCGCCTGCGTGATCCAGGCATTCGCATCAGCGGACCAGACCTGGATCTCGAAATCTTTGCCTGCATACGTTACTTCGTTTCCTGAGCTGTCAAAATCAGTGCCCCAATGGATTTCCATATGACTGATCAGCTCCGGCGTTGCCAGATCCATCTCCCACCAGGCTGGGTAGGCAGCACTGGTTCCGTCCTGCGGCATCCAGTAAGTGTTCTGATCATTATCCATGGCCGCCCAGGGGTAAATATTATAGAGATCGAAGGACGATGAAGCAGTTACATCGAGCGGCGAAACAGTGTCAGCGATGTTCAGCTTTACCCCATCACGATAGAGGTTGTATCCCAGGATGTCCGCTTCCGGATTCGGGTTCCACGCAAGATGAACGTCGTGGTCCTGTACCGGGGCAGTGAGTCCGGACGGAACGCCGGGGGTGTCGTTGTAAATGACGATGACAACAACCGAATCCTTGCTGATATTTCCCGCGCTGTCAGTCGCATGCGCAGTTATCCTGTTCTCACCCAGGGTAAGCGCGGCGTTGGCCGTAAAGACACCCGCTGCGTCGGCGGTTGCCGTTCCCAGGGAGATGAGACCGGAATCGGTAGCGGCAAACAACGAGACGCTTGCATTCGCCGCAACGTTCTTGCCGGAAACCTGGATCGTACCCTGACCAACTGGCGTATAGGGCTGCGTCATTACAGGGGTGTACACAATAGCCGTTGCGTTGTTCGAAGGTTTGCTTTCGTTGCCGTGGGTGTCGACGGCGGTCACATCATAAGCATAGCTCCCGTCGGCCAAACCGCTGTCCGGGAACGTGGGTAGGGGCATAGCCGCGACAAGGGCGGTATTGACCATCACGCGCATTCCTTCCGCGGTGCGATAAACGTTATATCCTGCAAGATCGGAATCAGCATCCGTGTTCGGCGTCCAGATCAGGTTCGTCGTGTCGCCGTTCACCAGGACGCTTAATCCTGTCTGCGCTGCCGGCGGCGTCAGGTCGGCATACGTAATGGTGATGAATCCCGGAGCGGTATCGGTATTTTGTCCCTTGTCCGTGGCAACTGCACGTAAACGGTAATCACCATGGGTAAATCCAGGCCCGAGCGTGGACGGGTCCATATACGTTATGGAAGGTGTTGTCGTTACCGGGCTGCCGAGGCTTATCCAATCTGTCGTTTTGGTTGGCAAGCTCAGTATACTCTGATACTGGAATTGGACGGACGCAATGTCCAGGTCTGGCGATTCTGCCTTGACCATGATCTTCTTTTCAAACACTGCATTGCCCAGTGGGTCAACAATGGCCGCACACGGAGCGCGGGTCTCGATCATGACCTCTTTGAGGACCGAAAGCGGACTTATGTTCCCGGCCTGGTCCATGGCCGTCAGATAATACGTGTACATGCCGTCCGGCAGGGACTTGTCGAGATAGGTCGTG
>Ga0315272_10000714_pt1 | contig 16902 bp, 12 predicted proteins | sample C3_middle_MG_FD_203918 | JGI IMG/M metagenome (GOLD analysis project Ga0315272, IMG submission 203918) | Sediment microbial communities from Yellowstone Lake, YNP, Wyoming, USA - C3_middle | ecosystem: Environmental > Aquatic > Freshwater > Lake > Sediment | place: USA: Wyoming | collected...
AGCATCTCCTGCGCCGGTATGAGATACCGGCTGTTCGTCCCTCGCTGTCCCCGCTTCAATGTCCTGGCCGGGACGGGCATTTTCCTCAGGTTGTTGGAGGAGTTCTGTCACGGATGGGACAGCAGCAAGCTCTTGTTCCTGATCCGCTTCCAATGCTTCTGTCTGAGAATCAGCCGGGAGATCCGCCAACCCGGAGGATGCGACAGGGGGATGCTGTGCCTGCGCAACCATCGCCGTTGATTCCGTTTCAAGCGCATGGGTCTCCATCAGTTCCGGCGACAGGCTGGCCACGAGCTCACGGACGGCTGTTTTCTCGAAATGGACTGCCAGTGCCTCCACGTTCAGGATCAGCCGTACCATGCCCGCGTCAAGGTAGCACCCGTACAGCACCTGATGGGGCAGGGCAATGGGCACCTGACGCTGCGTCTCGACCGGGAGCCTGCGGCTGCCCGCAACCTCTTCGGTGATCACGAGGGCCTGGAAATCCCCGTTGACGATGTGCATCATCCGGCTTTTCTTCCCGATAGGCGACCGTCTTCCGAAAAGCGCCGCCAGGTCCAGGACCGGGAGCAGTTCTCCCCGAAGTTCGGCGACCCCCAGCACGAGCTCCGGCATCCCCGGGACAGGGACGATTGGCAAGAACGCGAGGTCATCCTTCATCTCTTCCTGGGGAACAGCATGGCGGGCGCCCAGGAGCGAAAACTCGACGATCGCGGTGTCGATCTTCCGGAACTGCATCGGGAACTGGGACGAAGGGGTGAAAGCCGCCTGCATCGGCTGATCCACGACAGTTTCTTCGGGAGCGGCGAACAGGTTGCTGTCGACGAGCAGGCAGATCTTCCCCTTCGCCAGGGCAGCGGCCGGAAGCCATGGCCTGGCCGCGAGCATTGGCAGGGCGAGCACCGTGAGGTCCGGCCCCTCGATGACACCGAGGTCCTGATCAACAACAACTCCGTACCGGGCCCCCTGCGGCCCGGCCAGAAGGATGCCCTTCCTGTCAACCACCTTCCCGGAACCGAGAAATTCTCCCGGCAGCATCACCGGGACCACAGCACCGTCGTGCAGAACGACGCCGGCAAGCCGCTTCGATTGGACTGGAACCGGCGCGATGCCGCCTTCCCCGAGGACCGCGTAACCCGTATCCCCGGCATCGACACAGAACCGCGCGCCGTCAACCGAGAGGACCCTGACCCCGCGTACGCCCGACAGGTCGTTGGCGCGCACAGGCGACCCCGGTTCCGGGAACGGAAGTTCCAGAAGACCCTGCTTCAGCCGGTCATGAAGATTGCGTATGTTGATAATGGGTATTAATGAAGCGCCGCGTATTGCGCAGGTATCCGCAACGGGCGTGGCGACGGCAGGCGGAAGGGAAAGAACACGTTCCGGAGGGCATTCGAACCCTTCGACCTTCCCTTCCACGCAAAAACCGGCGATCTTGTCATTGGCATCAATGATGAGAAAGGTCCCGTTCCGGTGACTCGCCAGGGGAGGACGGCCGAGGCAGGCGCCCATATCGGCAATGACCGCGCTGCGGTCTTCGAGGATCGCGATGCCGGCGATGACCGGGGGGCTGAGCGGCAGCTGGTGAAGCGGCACCGCGTCGATGACGGAAGGGACCGCGTCCTCCCACACACCATAACGGGCGCCGCTGATATTGAGTAGAAGCAAATTTGGCATAGGGTCAGTTGGGACGAGCTCGATTACGAATTTATTCCCGCCCCCAATTTCGGGGACCGTCTCGGGAAACGTCTTTTATTCATGAAACTCCTTGTTTGTATTTTAGCACCAAAAAGGGACAGGTATTCCTGACTCCGGAACTGCGCTCAACCCAAAAATCTCTCCCTGGTGACCATGGCGCGCATGTCATGGACTTTTTCCCCATCAGCCATTAGAACGAGAATAGGACAATTCAGGGAAAAACGCAAGCAAATCGATATGGAAAATCGATAGAGAACAGAATAGTGAAATTTGACGCACTTTCTCCGCCGCCCGTTGTTGCCAATTGAAAGGACATCTGCTATCCTTTACCGATAGTACAATCCAAAAGGAGGAACCAATGAGAAATTGCATGAGACATCTCGTGAAGATTGTTTGTGTAGTATTTTTACTAGGGTTGACGCTTCCCGGGACTGCGAACGCCGAGATAAAGCTGGGGCTGCTGCCCAGGCTCAGCGCGATGGAAATGAATACAATGTTCACTCCCCTTGCAGAGTACCTGAGCAAGGAGACCGGCGAAAAGGTGAGTCTTGTCATCCCGAAAGATTTCGAGGCGTTCAAGGCCGTGGTCTCGTCCGGGCAGGTGGACATGGCATTTTCCAACCCCATCGTCTATGTTCAGTTGAAAAAGAGCATCCCTGCGCTTGAGCCGCTCGGGCTGGCTTCGGAGAAGGCGGGCACGAAGTTCCGCGGGATCATCATCGCCCGCAAGGACAGCGGCATCGAGAAAACCCAGGATCTGAAAGGCAAAAAACTTATCTTCGTGGATAAGGATTCGGCAGGGGGCCACGTTTTCCAAATGCTTACGCTGAAAAAAGCGGGCCTCGACGTGCACAAGGATTTTATCAAGCTGCCCTTCGCAAAAAAACATGATAACGTGGCCATGGCCGTGTTCAATAAGACGGCTGATGCCGGCGGCATCCGCGAGGACGACCTGGAAAAAATGAAGGACAAAGTGGACTTGTCGCAGATCAAGATCGTCGCGTTCACGGGCTATTATCCGAACTGGCCCCTGTTCAGCACAGGCAAGATGAGCAAGGACGTCGCCGACAAGGTCAGAGCGGCCCTCATGAAGCTCAAGCCTAACAGCGCCGAGGCGCTGCAGGCGGTCGGCTCGGCGAAAATTACAGGGTTCGCGCCGGTCGTTGACAAGGACTACGACACGCTCAGGACGGCTGCCAGGATTGCCGACCTCCTGTAGAAAAACGATACGATGCGGGGCAGTCACAGGACACCGGGGGAAATGAGGTTGGATGATGACACGCTTTCAAGACTGGACAGTGACGAGAAAGTTTCTCGCAAGCATCGTACTCGTACTGCTTCTGGTAGCCGTCTCACTGATAGTGACAATCGGAATCAGCCAGAAGAGGGCGCTGATGCATGCCTTGGGGGAAAAGGGAAGGAATACAACCCGGTTTCTGGCCGCCATATCAGCGGAGCCGATACTGTCCTATAACTTTACGTACCTCGAAGGGTATGTCAAGGACATTTCACAGGACAGGGAGGTGGCCTTTGCAGTCATCCAGGACAAACAAGGCAACCCCCTGACACGGGCCGGCAAAGAGCCGGAGGGAAAGAAAAACCTGCTGGAATTTTCCAGCCCGGTCATGCAGGGCGGAGAGCAGATCGGCACGGCACGTCTCCTGTTCACCACGAAGTATGTCGACGAAGCCACACGGACAGCGCGCGGCATCATCGTGGTGCTGTGTCTCGGGGCAGGCGCGGTCATTTCAGGCGTCGTTTATATGTTGTTCAGCAGGATCATTGTGAGGCCTATTGCCTCGCTCAAGACCTCGATGGAGAAACTGGCTTCCGGCGATCTCGACCTCGCTGTTGAGCTCCAGAGCAGCGACGAAGTGGGCAAACTCGGGCAAGCCATGAATTCCATGGTCAGGAAACTGCGCGACGTGGTTGCCGACGTGCAGAGCGCATCAAACGGCGTGTTCGAGGGAAGCCGGCAGCTGTCGTCGGGCGCTGCGCAGCTCTCGGGAGGGACAACAGAGCAGGCAGCTTCTGCAGAGGAAGCGTCATCGGCGGTCGAAGAGATGAACGCAACAATAAAACAAAACGCCGACAACGCCGTTCAGACAGAGAAGATCGCCCTCAAATCATCAATCGACGCCCAGGAAAGCGGCAAGGCCGTGACCGACGCGGTGACTGCCATGAAGCAGATAGCTCAAAAGATCGGCATCATCGAGGAGATCGCCCGCCAGACGAACCTGCTGGCCCTGAACGCGGCAATCGAGGCCGCGCGCGCCGGGGAGGCAGGCAGGGGCTTTGCGGTCGTGGCAACGGAGGTCAGGAAACTCGCCGAGCGGAGCCAGTCGGCCTCGGCGGAGATCAGCACGCTGTCGGGTTCGAGCGTGGATATTGCCGTGCAGGCCGGGACCATGCTGGCAAAGCTCGTGCCCGACATCCAGAAAACCGCGGAGCTGGTTCAGGAGATCAGCGCTGCGTCAAAAGAACAGGCAGGCGGCTCGGACCAGATCAACAACGCGATCCAGCAGTTGAACCACGTGGTGCAGCAGAACGCCGGGGCTGCCGAGGAGATGTCCACCATGGCGGAGCAGCTTTCGTCGCAGGCCGAGCAGCTTCAATCCGCCATCGGATTTTTCAGGCTGAACGTTTCAGATACCGTCAGCGGCAATGCTGCCCGGAGGCAGGGACACGCTGACGATGCAGAACGGCGGACGAAGGCGCTGCCGATCCGATCGTGATAAGGCGGGTACTCATGAAAATGATAAAGTTTCTCATTGCTGCACTTTTTTTACAGACCCTGCTCTGCTCCGGGGCCGTTGCATACGAGCGCTGGTGGAACTATTACGACACCGGGGTCGCCCATTCACAGAAGGGCCGGTGGAAGGAGGCCGCGGAGGCTTTCAAGATGGCACTGAACCAGGACTCCATCGACCGGAACAAGGCGCGCACCTACGGCATGCACTTCACTGAATATTACCCCCACCGCAAACTCGGCACGGCCTATATGAACAGCAGGGACTGGGACAGGGCCATCGTGGAGCTGTCGCTGTCGCTTTCGCAGGTGGATGACGCGGAGGCGCGCAAAGCGCTAGAGCAGGCGCGCAGAATGCGCGTCACGGCGTTCACGCAGGACACCGCGCCCCCGACGCTTACCATCACGTCGCCTGCCGACGGCCAGCTGGTGAATACCTTGTCACTTACCATGGAAGGCTCCGCACGCGATGACCTCTACGTCGCCACGATCAGGGTGAACGGCAAACCCGCGGCCATGACCCCCGGCAAAGAAACGGCGTTCACCTGCACCGCGGCCCTCGCGCCGGGCAGGAACATCTTCGAGGTCGAGGCCCGCGACGGGCTGGAGAAAGCCACCAAGAAGACCATTACGATCATCTCCGATCCCGAGCCGCCTCTCATCACGATCAACCTGCCGGCAAGCGGTCTGGTAGTCTCGTCCCCGTCGCTCGAGCTGCGCGGCGTGGTCATGGACAGCATGTCCGTAGCGTCCGTGACGATCAACAAAGAGCCTGTTACGGGACAGGGGCCGAAAGTGCCTATCCAGAAAACGCTCTTGCTCAAGGAGGGTGATAACAGGATCATCATCGAGGCAAAGGACCTCGCGGGCAATGTGTCAAGCGGTGTGATCACGGTGAAGCTCGATACGGGCGTGCCGGAGATCGTCATCACGTCCCCGGAAAAGGGCAGGATATCCGCGACCAAGCAGATCACGGTCAAGGGCACGGTGAAGGACAGCCGCGGCGTCTCCGAGATTTTGGTGAACGACAATCCGGTGAAGACATCGAACCAGAAGAGCGAGTCGTTCTCCCAGACCGTGCTGCTCGGTCCGCAGGACACCGCTATTATCGTCAGGGCCCGAAACCTGATCGGGAACGAGTCGGTTGAAACCATTCCCGTGGGCGTGGACACGGACGGACCGCTGGTCTCGCTCGCCGACATGCCTGACACGTATACCGTCTACAATAGAGACACCCTTTCGTTCAAAGGCTCGGCCTCGGACAAGAGCGGCGTCAAGTCCGTTTCCGTGAACAATACCAGGCTTGCCATCTCGCCGGGCGAGAATGTAATGTTCAGCTACACCCTCCCGCTCAAGGAAGGGGACAACCCGGTGGAGCTCATTGCCGCGGACGTCCTCGGGAACCTGCGGTCCGTGAAGAAGGTCGTGAAGCGCGAGACGAGGGACATCAAGAAGGTCGGCGCACGGCTGGCGGTTGCGGTGGTCCGGTTCGATCGCCAGGGAAGGCCGCTCGACTGGAACCTCGAGGAACGGCTGACCGAGGCCCTCCTCGGCGTGAAACGGTTCACGCTCATCGAGAAGATAAAGATCGAGGAGGTCATGAAAGAGCAGGCGTTCAGCCTTACCGGCGCGGTGGACTCAGCGTCCGCGGTGCGGGTCGGGAAGCTGCTCGGGGCCGACGCCATCATGATCGGCTCGGTAAACAACAACGACGGCCACGTGGAGATCGACGTGCGGCTCGTGGACGCGGAGGGCGGCGCGGTTATCACAGCCCACAGCGCGTACGGCGAGGGCGAGAAGCCCGAGAGCCGCAGCCGCATGGTCGAAGAACTGGCCCAGAAGTTCCGGAGCGACTTCCCGATGGTGGACGGCATCGTGGTAAAGGTCGAGAAGGAAAGAATATACGTGGACATCGGATCAATCCAGGGCATCCGCAAAGACATGAAGTGTGTTATCTATCGTGACGAGGAAACCATCAAACATCCCGTGACCGGCGAAATCCTCGGCCAGAAGACCCGCGAGCTCGGAAGCGTGATTCTGCATGAGGTCTATGACAAAATGAGCGAAGCGATCATCCTTGCCAGTGGCGTGGATTTCAGGATCGGGGACAGGATCGTGACGAAGTAGAAACAGGGAGCCTGAAAGCAGGACAGAAAACCCAGTGCATCCTTCTGTCGGCGAGATACCGCTACTCATACGCAGGAGCCGGCGACTTTCTCTGACAACGTAAATTTACAGAGAGTGCACGAAAATGCTCAAAAGCATCCGGAGCAGTATGCGACCGGATGCTTTTTATTTGCGGTAAGGCTTGACATGCCAAAAGAACGTCTGCTATGTTTAGCACAGTGCTTTTAAAAAAAGTTGAGGAGGTCCGGGATGAGAAAGTCTGCGGTTCTATCAGTGATATGTATCTTTCTGGCGTTCGGCGCATCAACGGCCTTTGCGCAGATGGTGGGTCTTGACTGGGTGCCCACGGGGTCAGGCGCGCGGGCGCTTGCCATGGGCGGCGCATTCACAGCCATCGCGGATGACGCGACGGCGGCATGGTGGAACCCGGCCGGACTCACGCAGCTCGAACGGCCCGAGTTCTCTCTCGTGGGGCAACATCGTAAGGCTGACGCGGAGACTGTGTCTTCCGGCAACCCTCCCATGAGCGGGACAAAAAGCACGCTTTCCGCCAACTTTGCCAGCGGGGTGTTCCCGATCGGAGGCAAAACCGAGGGGGCGCGCAAGACCTTGTCGCTCAGTTACGGCACGTTCATGGATTTCAATTCTGAGACTGCGGGCACTGCGGGCAATTACCAAAAGTACAAGGGCACCCTTGATAATGCCACGCTCTCATTTGCCACGGAACTCAGCCAGAACCTGTCGCTCGGCGCAGGTCTCACGTATCTTTTCGGCGGGTTTAAGCAAAGTTCCGTGCGCATCGGATCCACGGAATCTTATGATGATGATATAACCGGATACGGGGTCGCGGCTGGCCTGCTCTGGAAGGCGAAGAATCTCAGCATTGGCCTCATGGGCAGGACCTCGATGCGGCTGCGGTCAGAAACCTCAGGCGAGTTTGCATCGGGGCCGACCACGACTCCATACCATGAGCTGGCCATTATTCGCTATCCGTATTCTCTTGGCATAGGCGCAGCATATAAACCGACGGAAAATTTTACCGTGGCGCTGGATGTCCAGTATATCAATCTCTCCGCATTAACTACCGGATACTACAGCGACAAGTATGGAGATATCGTACAGCCGAGGCTGGGGCTGGAGTACCTGATCATCACCAGGGACCAGAACGTCATCCCGCTCCGGGTCGGCGCGTATTACAATCCCGCCGGGACACTGGATCGGTCCGGCTCTGAAGTGAGCGGCTTCGCGTATACCGCGGGCACAGGCATTGTGTTCAAGGACTTCCAGATAGACCTGGCATATATCCGTGCCGAGCGGGACGCATATCTGATACATACCAGCGATGCGGTGAATAAGGATGTAACGCAGCGGATACTGCTCTCAGTGATCTATCGGTTCTGATAAAAGAGAGTGATACTGTGAAAGAACGACGGGGCGTCCGGGAGAGCGTAAACCGGATGCCCTTTTTTTACCGGGCGAATAAAATGGAATTCGGCCTATCCGTCTGGCGCGTCAAAACGGGCGGCAGCTCCCGCGTCAAGCACCTGCCTGACCGTGGTCAACAGCCTGGCCCCGTCGAACGGTTTTTTGATGACCATATCGATGTCTTGTGCCGCCTGTGCGATAGCGCCGCCACTGAAGCCGGTAATGCCGATCACCTTGATATCCGGCTTTTTTATTTTCAGCTGTCTCGACAATTCAACTCCATTCATAAGCGGCATCACCATATCCGTTATGACCAGGGCAATGTCGTTCGACATCTCATGAAACAGTTCCTGCGCGTACACGGAATTGTCCGTGGCAAACGTCTTGTACCCATGGGAATCGAGCGTGTCTTTGATGAACGAGAGGACATCCTGCTCATCGTCCACGACGAGAATGCATTCACTCCCGGCCGCGTCATAGAGCGGAACGCCTTCGAATTCCCGGTTGGGATGCCCGGCGGGGCTGTCCAGGGAATGAAGGTAGACCTCGAAGGTCGTACCGACTCCGAGTTCGCTCCTTACCCAGATCTCTCCCTGGTGGCTCTTCACAATACCGTACACCATGGCCAGTCCGAGACCTGTTCCTTTGCCGACCGGTTTGGTCGTAAAGAACGGCTCGAACATCCGGCTCCTGACCTCCGGCGGGATCCCCGTCCCCGTATCCCCCACCACGAGGACCACGTACTTGCCGGGCGCCAGGAAGGGACGTATTTTTGAGGACTGAGCGCCGACCTCCATCGCCGAGGTCGTGATGGTCAGCGTGCCGCCTCCGGGCATGGCATCCATCGCATTCATCACCAGGTTCGTGATGAGCTGCTCAAGATGGATGCTGTCTCCGGAGACGGCCGGTATTCTCGGGTCGGTTTCAACCTTCGCCGTGATGTTCCGATCGATAAAGGCCCGGCCGAGCAGTTCGGCGGTATCCATCACGACCATATTCAGGTCCGTCGGGACCAGTTCCAGGGCTTCCTTGCGCGCGAAGCTCAAAAGCTTTGAGACCATGAGTCCGGCGCGTTTCGCGGCATTCTCTATCGTGTTGACCCTTCTCAGTCCGAACTCGTCGGCGTGAATGCGTCTCCGCAGCACCTCGGTATGACCCAGGATCGCGGTCAAGGTGTTATTAAAATCATGCGCAATGCCGCCGGCGAGCACCCCCATGGATTCCATCTTCTGCGACTGGATGGCCTGTTCCTGGAGTTGTTTCTTTTCCGTAATGTCCCGGTGGAATGACTGGATGTGGATCACCCCGCCGATCTCGATCGCCCGCGCGCTGATCTCCAGCTGTACTTTGCTCCCATCGTGCCGGTAATGTTCTGCTTCATACAGAAGCGATTCGCCCTGCAGCATCCTGATGAGCCGTTCATCGTCTTCCCCCTCGTGAAGATCTGCCTTCAGAAGGCGGTAATTGGCGCCGATGATCGTCTCCCGCTCAAAACCGTGGAGCGTGCAAAACTGCCGGTTCACGTCAGTAATGTTCCCGTCGCAATCGAGAACGGCTATCCCGTCGGTCGCATTATCGAACAGGCCGCGGTACTTCTGTTCCGAAATCGCCAGTTCACCGGTCTTTTCGGCGACCTGGTCCTTCAGACCGAGGGAAGAGAGTTCGAGCTTGCGTTTGTCCTCGGAAAGCTCCGCCCGGAGCTGAAGCTCGGTCTTGATCAATTTCTGGTTGTTATAGCGGAGCAGCAGGCCCATGACGAACGATGCGATCAGGAAGGCATTATTGCTTATGAACACGCCGCTGGTGATCGTTTCGGTGAGCATGATCGGCACGACATAGATGCCGTAGACAATGCCCACCAGGATAAAGGCCAAGGGCATGCTGATCGGTACGAACCCCAGACCGCAGATCGCCAGGATGATCATTGCTGCATAGTAGGACGAGCTTTGGCCGCCGCTCTGGAGAACGGCAAGCTCAATGGTGATCGCGCAGAGGGCGGTGGCGAGCGAGGCAATGCTGTACTGGTAGACCTTGCTCCGCTTTCGCCTGTTCAGATAGTAGAGAATGATGAAAATGCAGGAAATGATCAGCCGGTACAGCAAAAACCGGATAAAGGTGTCCGGCGATACGAAATAGTCCATGAACTCCAGGAGCGGAAAGAGAATGGCGCCGATAATGAGCACCGTACCGAGCCATTGCTGGGTCAATTTTGAGAGATGATCTTCAGGAGAGTATTGCTGTGCCATAGAGCGGAGTATATCACTATAATAATTGTATAATCAATTATTATCTGTAGGTCGCGGGAACAGCGCCATGACGCGTTCCGTGATCAGAAATCGACTTGCAACCTTCGGGCGACTTCAATTGCGGACGTTACGGCATCTTCATGCAGGCCAAACCCGAAGTGACTGCCGCAATAATACGTGTTCTTCACCCCGTTCAAGGACGGCAACTCCCTGATGGTCGCGCAGGATTTGAAATCAAAGATCGGGGTCCTGAAAACTTTTTCGAATACCCTGCGCTCCTTCGCAATCGGGAAATTCGGATACTGTGTACTGATCAGGTTGTTCTTGTTTGATACGTTGGGCAGTGCCCACAAGGAACCGCTCACGGACGTTTCAATGTATCTGCCGCGGTCCTGATACAGAAACGTAAACCCTTTCATTAATTCCCGTTTTGGAAATTGCACATGATCGTCGTGGACAACGATCGTGCCTTCGTTGTATTTCCAGGCTCCCAGCAAACGTTGTTCATCGTTCGTCGGCTCCTGCAACAGGCGCAACGCCTGATCGGCATTACAGGCGAATACCACCTTGTCAAAAAGCAGTTCCCCTCCGTCTTCCATAAGCACGAGCACCCCGGCATCCTGTCTCTTAACCGTCTTGATTTTCGCATTGAGCATTATCCCGTCTCGATACGGGGCGGACAGGGCACGCACATAACTTATCGTGCCGTTCTTCACCAGATGGATACCGCGTAAAGACCGGGGAGTGGGAGGGATAATATCGTTGTACACCTTCAACTTGTCGATGAAAAAACCTGCAGGAGCATCCAAAACCTCATTGCAGTGCATGGAAGACATCAGGCACAGACAGCCGATGAACAGCAATTTTGCATCTCCCCGCAACAGGGGGAGCTGTTTCAAAGCCTCTTCAATGGTTAAACCTTCAAGCTCTTCCCGGCGCGCCGCTGCTTGCGCTTTTTTTAATCCTCGCATCAGCTGCAGAACGCTCATGACATGATCGGGCCTCAGTATTGCAAAATGCTGAGCCATGAGCCCCTTGAGCCCGGGCGTAAAAAACAACCCGTGTTTCGTATCCAGATTGTAATAACTTATCCCCGGGCCGGACACGTTAAACGGGTTCATCCTGAAGGACCGTATCGTCTCGATATTCAATTTTTCGAAAAGTCTAAAAACGTTTTTGTACGAGAACTTTCCAAAAGCCGCAGTAGCTATATCCACTTCCTCGCCATCGGGCGTGGTTAAGGTATAGGCATTCCCGCCCAATCTTTCGGATTTTTCAAACAACGTGATGTCGTACTTCTCCCGAAGCAAGTATGCCGCTGTTAAGCCTGCTATCCCGCCGCCGATGATCGCAATTTTTTTATTCATAGAATGTTTTCTGGTTAAATGCCGGGAAGTGCCACTAGGGTCAGAACCTACAGGGTTTCCAATATAGGGCACCGTCAGGTCTTTTGCCATTAATCATTTTCATGGTGGCACTGGGAGGTAAAATGCAAGAGGAGGGAACCGCAAAACATCGGATCAACTGATATGCGTTTGAGAAGCGGGTTCATTTCTTCACCTCCGTACCTGTCTGAATATTACTATAGCATCTTTTTCTGGTCAATATAATAGGAGTAGCACAACGTATAGGAATTTACCCGTGCCACTCGAAAAAAGCGCCGATCACAGAGAACAAAAACGAAAGCGGCACAGAAACCAGCGCGAGCTTGAACAACTGTTTCTGGCTGTTCCGGTACCTCGTGGAAGGATAGAGCCGGGCCTCTTCATCAAGAACGCGGCGCACAGGCGGTATCAGCCAGACGAGAAAGTTACCGACGATCATCGCCAGAGGCAGCGCTCCGAAGAAAGGCGATATGGCAGTCAGCACAGTGCCCAAACCCTGACTTCTCAATAGATACTGCCCCGGATAAAGCTTGAGATGCAGCAATTCCGCGGCCATCACGCCTGACCACCAAAGCGCGCCCAAGGGAAGTATAACTGCGGGAACGAGCAGCAGGTTCCAGGGACTCTTGCGGCGCTGCGCGCGGATCCGCGCCCGTTCGAGGTAGCCTTGACTGAAGACCTCTTTAATGATGGAGTCATTGGAATCAGCGTCTTGTTTTTTTCCATGACCCGCAACCTGATCATCTTTTGAAATCTGCATATCCACGGGACCTGCATAACCGATTCTAAAGATTTTTGGTCATTTTCTCGCAATAAAGAGTCTCACTATCCTGCCTAAAATAGTTACCCCTACGATAATGCCGGTAACGATTGCAAGGAAGACAGCGAGAATAAGAGTTAACTTGAAGACCAGGAAAAAGAGCGGGATCAATAGTACGCAGAGTAGTATCGTCAGGCAGCCTGTAGCAAAATCTCTTGCCTCCAACATAGGGAAGTCCTTCCTGTTTCTTTTTTGGATGGAACCTAATGCGATTTTACCAGATGCGAGTACAGGATGGAAGCGGTAATACTATCAGCTCATAGCAGTGCAAAGCGTCTGCATGTATTTTGTTTTTTATAGCAACGCTACGCAACGGGTGCAACTACGTCCCTCGCGTATTGCCATCAATAATTATGCAACGTAAGTAACTACGTCCCTAAGTCTCCCCTCCCTAAGTCTCCCAGTCTCCGTTAAGTCTTTAAGTTCATATAGCTAAAAAACGCACCATGCACGAACACCCGCAAAATTCACCGGGCGCTCTGGTCGAGCGCGGCTTTGATCGCCTCGGGATTGAATCCGCGAACGATCGTGCCGTCGATGTCGATCACCGGGACGCCGGTTCCGCCGCCTTTTCGACGCATCTCGTCCCGTTTGTCTTTGTCCTTGTCGATGTTGTACTCCACGAAGTCCACCCCGAGCGAGCGCATGAACTCATGCGCCTTCTTGCAGTAGCCTCACCATTCGGTCATGTACATCACTACCGTGACCCGGTTGTAATTCTTTTTTGGTTGTTCTTCCCCGCGCGAAGCCCGGCCCGGATCATCCTTCTTCTCAATGACGGGATAATCCTTTTCCGATCTCGTGAACGTGTGGACGCGCTCCCCACTGACCTTCTTTTCCTGCGCTTCGGCGCCGGACGGAGGGCTGTCGGTTATCACAACGTCGCCGTTCTTGTCCGTATACTGATAGAACTGCGCAAAGGCCGGACTGACGGCGAGTGCAAGCGCGACTGCTATTGAGCAGAAGTATTTCATCGGGCCGCCTTATTTACTCCCCATCAACTTTTCAAGAATAAACCATGCCGCAACCAACGCTGCAATGAGAAAAACGATCTTCCCGATATTCAGGAACGCACTGCCCTGTTCCTGCTCCTCGGGTTTTTCCGGCTCTTCATTACCAACCTTGTTCATGATCACTCCCTGGGAATCGTAGCGCGCACGCCGTGGACTTTTTCCTATCAACCTTAAAAAAGCATTTGGACGCGGATAAAGACGGATAAATATAGCATTTTCAAGGTAAAAAGACTCACCTTTCTGGTGAGATAACTTTACACATGAAGATTTGGTTTAATCTGCGAAAATATGCGTTCATCTGCGTCCAACTGCCGTTTATAGTATCAAGCATTAGCACGAGAATAGGGCAATTCAGGGGAAAACGCAAGCAAATCGATGGAGCTGGGTTCAGGGGTCAGGGGTCGGGAATCGGAATACAGTATACAGAATGCAGTATACAGGAGACAGTGTACGCTACGCATCCGCCCTGCTCTTTACAAACTCCTTCTCATCCTCTGGCGTCCTTACCTGCTCGTCGAGCTTTGCATCCAAAAGCTCGGCAAGGATCTTTTTGTACTGGGGTCCCGGTGGGATGCCCATCGTTTTGAGATCATCTCCCGTAAGCGTCACTGTGACGCCGCGGAGATGAGTCAAGTAGAGGGATATGTACTTCCTGGCCCGCTCCTGTTTGGCCTCCGCCATCATCAGCAGGAGCGATTCGATATCCAGGGGATGCAGCAGCGCGTACACGCGGCTCGGCGCAAGCAGCGGTTCACGCGACAGAATGGGAAGCACGTCATGACAATGGAGCCGTGCCAGCCGGACCCGCTCCCGGATCCGCATCGGCGCTGCCAGCCGTTCGAGCGCCTCCTCCGCCTCGGGGCCCTTCAAGCGGTCGAGCAGCCCGAGAAAATAGACAAACCCTTTTTCCAGCGGGAGGTCGAGATACAACAGCCTGAACCAGGTGAGGGTCTCGCTCAGACCTGCAAAGAGCTTGTCCGTGTTCGGGGTCACCGTGAGCAACGGGTGAATGAACTTCAGAAGATCGAGCTCCTTCATGCGCTTTAAGCCTTTGATGGGCTCTGCCTCGGCGAACATGAGCACCAGCTCGGTATAGATGCGCTCGCCCGTGAGCCGGTCAAAGAGCCGCATGGCAACAGCGGTCTTGATCATGTTCTGCGTATGCTTGCTGATCTTGAAGTCGAAACGCTGTTCGAACCGGATCGCCCGCAGCACCCGGGTCGGGTCTTCCACGAAGGACAGGTTGTGCAGCACCCGGATGGTCTTATCCTTGATGTCGCGCAAACCACCGAAGAAATCAATGAGCTCGCCGAACCGTTTTTTCTCCAGCCGCACGGCAAGAGTGTTGATCGTAAAATCGCGCCGATAAAGGTCCTTCTTGATGGACGACAGCTCGACCGTGGGCATTGCCGCCGGCGATTCGTAATACTCCAACCGGGCCGTTGCAATATCTATTTTGAGCCCTTTCGGCAGCTTGACCACGGCGGTCCCAAACTTCTGGTGCGTTCTAAGCCTGCCGCCTGTCTTGTTGGCAAGCAGACCCGCAAAGGTGATCCCATCGCCCTCGACCACGATATCGACATCGAAATTCGGCACGCGCAGGAACAGGTCGCGCACGATGCCTCCTACCAAATAGACAAGAAAGCCGGTTTCATCGGCGACCTCTCCGACGAGCTTCAACGCATCGCGAACCTCAGCGGGGAAGCGCTCCTGCATGAAGTTCCTGACGTTCCGGCGGGACTGACTGCCTTCGCCATCTCCTGACGGGTCCTGCAGGCGCTCCTCGTGCAATGAGCGCAGCAGATCGGTGCGGGTTATGGCTCCCAGGATCGCTCCGCCCCGGTCGAGCACCGGGATGAACCGCTGGTGCTCTTCGATCATGATCCGCTCCACCTGTTCCATGGGCATGTCCGGCGCTGCTGTTGGGCCGCCTGAGGTCATGAACGCTTCAACAGGCTGTTCGCCAAGGCCGTGAAAGAGCGCCTTCTGCACGACCTCCCGCGTTATGATGCCAAGATACCCGTCCTTCTCCACCACCGGCAGCACATTGACGCTGAAGCGTGTCATGCTTTCGCCCGCATCGTGAATGGTGCTGCCCAAAAGCACGGTTTTTACCGGAGCGGTCATGATCTCGCTGGCGATCCTGCCCGGAGTTATGTGGCGCTTCAATATATCGATGAGCCGCTCCCGAGCCTGCAGATAGGTCATGTCCCGGGCAACAGCAGAAGCTGCGGAGGCATGGCCGCCGCCGCCGAACTCTTCGAGGACCCTGCCGGCGTTCACCGATGGGATACGGCTTCGGGCGATCAGATGGGTTTTGTCCCCCATCTGCACCACGAGAAAAAGCGTGTCAAGGCTCTGGGTCTCCCTGATCTTATGCGCCAGGTTCGCGAGGTCCGGCACGTACTGCGGCGTGGCCATTGCCGCGATCACCACGGGAACGCCATTGATCTCAAAGCTTTTTGCCGACAAGACGAGGTCGTTCAGAATCGCGATCTGTTCGATGGTAAGTTCACGGGAGAGGAAATCGGATACAACATTGAGCTGGGCGCCCTGCGAGATCAGGTAGGCCGCAGCCAGAGCGTCCCGCTCGGTGGTCGAGATGAAGGTGAGCGAACCGGTCTCTTCATAGATCCCGAGCGCCAGGATCGTGGCCTCGGTCGGCGTGATCGGTACTTTCTTCTGCTGCAAGAGCTCCACCATGATCGTTGTGGTGGCGCCGACCTCCTGCACGACCTCGACGTCGCCCTGGATATCGCCCTCGGCCGCGGGATGGTGATCAAAGACCAGCACGGAAACGCCCGGCCTGCCCAGCGCGCCGGCAAGCTTGCCGAGCCGCACGGGATTCCGGTTATCGACGATGATGAGCTTCGTTACCTTTTCGACATCGATGTTCTTGAGCCGTGCCGTCTCCACGGCGTAGAACGCGGACTCCAGGAAAAAATCGCGCATATTCTTTTCCTGCGATCCGGCGAACACGATCGTCGCCTCCGGGTACAGTTTCTTTGCCGCGACCATGGAGGCAAGCGCGTCGAAATCAGCATTCGTATGACTGGTGATGATGTCCATGGGTTCAAGGGTCCGGGGTCCGGGGTCCGGGGTCCGGGGTCCAGGGTCCAGGGTCCAGGGTCCAGGGTCCAGGGTCCTGTCTACTGTCTACTGTCTCCTGTCTCCTGTCTACTGTCTACTGTCTACTGTCTACTGTCTACTTGCTACTTGCTACTTGCTACTGGGCCATCCCCCATTATTCATCCTCTCGGATGGTATTTCTCATGGATCTGCCTGAGCCGTTCCCGCGATACGTGCGTATAGATCTGCGTTGTGGAGATATCTGCATGGCCAAGCATGGCCTGTACGGCACGCAGGTCTGCTCCGTTGTCAAGGAGATGGGTGGCAAAACAATGGCGCAGCGTGTGGGGCGAGATGGACGAGGTGATGC
>Ga0315272_10000715_pt1 | contig 16892 bp, 27 predicted proteins | sample C3_middle_MG_FD_203918 | JGI IMG/M metagenome (GOLD analysis project Ga0315272, IMG submission 203918) | Sediment microbial communities from Yellowstone Lake, YNP, Wyoming, USA - C3_middle | ecosystem: Environmental > Aquatic > Freshwater > Lake > Sediment | place: USA: Wyoming | collected...
GGTTCGCTCGGTCCTTACCTGTGAAACTAAGGGTGGGCTTTGCGCGAAGTGCTATGGACGCGACTTGTCGACTGGTTCAGTTATCGATGTCGTTGAAGTCATCAAGATGACGGCTGCGGCATATAAGGCTGCACTCGCAAAGAAAGTCGATGCCGAATCGCTTGAAGCTGATGTCTTCGCCAGGTTGGAGTCGGTATTCGCCCAAAAGCAGGGGCTGATATTCACTGCCGAAGCATTCGCTGATGTTCATGCCGAAGTCGCGAAGGAAATTAAGCCCGGATTGGCGATTGAAGAGGTCTTCAAAAAGCACAATGTCGAGGAAATTATCGAGATTAAGTTCCAGGTGAATGAGGGATTGGTGCCGGTAGGTGAGGCGGTCGGCGTAATTGCCGGTCAGTCCATCGGAGAGCCGGGCACCCAGCTCACCCTCCGTACTTTCCACGTTGGAGGTACCGCATCCTGGATCGTGGCTGAGGGCGCACGCAAGGCCAAAAACGAGGGAGAAGTTAAGTATGGGGAAAACCTAAAGGTTCTCCATAGTTCACGCTCCAAGAAGATGATTACCCTGAACCGCGGCAGTCTGCGGATTATGGACGCCCAGGGTTCTGAGCTCGAATCGCATGAAGTCCCATATGGTTCGACCATTCTGGATGACGGAGCCAAGGTTAAGGTTGGGGCAGTAATTGCGACGTGGAATCCCTACACCGTTTCGATCTATGCAGAAAAGGCCGGAAAGGTCGCATTCCGGGAAATAATTGAAGGCAAGACGATGCTGGTCGAGGAAGTACACGATCTTGACCCCAAGAAGAAGGATGTCAGGAAGGAGCGGCGTATAGTCGAGCCAAAAGATATCGCTGACCGCACCTTGCATCCTCAGGTTGTTATCGAGGATTCCGAGGGCAATCAAGTTGCCGCATATACCGTTCCAATCGGTGCCAGCCTGATAGCAATGGAAGGTCAATCGGTTGAGATTGGTGACGAAATGGCCCGTCTGCCTCAGGAAGAGGATCATAAGACCGGCGACATTACCGGCGGATTGCCGCGTGTTGCCGAGCTGTTTGATGCACGCAAGCCCAAGAGCTGCGCAGTTATTTCCCAGATTGAAGGTGTTGTGCGTATAGCCGAACAGGTTAAGGGGGCACGCAAGGTTGCGGTTGTTCCTCCTAAGGGCGATGCCCAGGACTACCTGATTCCGATGGGCCGCCATCTGGTCGTTCGTAACGGCGACAAGGTCAGGGCGGGCGATCCATTAACGGACGGTTCAATAGATCCGCATGACATTCTTGAAGCCGGCGGTCGTGAGGCCGTGCAGGAGTTCCTTACCAACAAGATCCAGGAAGTCTATCGGCTTCAGGGCGTGAAGGTAAACGACAAGCATATAGAGGTGATCATCCGCCAGATGTTGAAGAAGGTGAACATACAGGATATCGGTGACACCACCTTCCTAACGGGGCAGCAGGTCGACAAGGCCCGGTTTATGGCCGAAAACTCCCGCATTCATGAGAAGGGCGGAAGACCGGCGAAGGGCAAGGACATTCTGCTCGGCATCACCAGGGCGGCGCTCTCTACGGAGAGCTGGATATCGTCTGCTTCCTTCCAGGAGACCACCAGGGTTCTGGCAGAAGCGGCGGTTAACGGGGCCGATGACAAGCTGGCCGGCCTGAAGGAGAACGTGATAATGGGTCATCTTATATCGGCGGGGACCGGTATTTTCAATGAGGAGGAAATCTCCCTGGAAATGCCTGAAGGTCTGGATGCTATACCAACTGCGGCGAGCATATCGGCCACGGTTGACGAGGCCGCACTGGCCTTTGAAAATCTGCAGGCGCTAGGCAAGGATTCAGCGGAACCTGCCGGCGAATCCGAACAGGAGATTATCTAATGCCCACAACGCTCCAGCTCATCAGACACGACCGCGTGCAAAAGCGCGGACGGTCTCGCTCTCCCGCACTTCAATCTTCACCATTCAAGCGCGGTGTTTGCCTGGTGGTGAAGACGGTTACCCCCAAGAAGCCGAACTCGGCACTTCGGAAAGTGGCGCGTGTGCGCATGAGCAATGGAATTGAAGTAACGGCTTATATTCCCGGTGTCGGGCACAACCTGCAGGAGCACTCAATCGTGCTTATCAGGGGCGGTCGTGTTAAGGACCTGCCAGGTGTTCGTTACCACATAGTCCGCGGCGTTCTCGATGCCGCAGGTGTGGCGGATCGTCGCCGGAGCAGGTCAAAATACGGAGCCAAGCGGCCCAAGAAAGCTGCCGGCGGATCGGAGGCATAATGTCCAGACATGGTGGAATAGTCCGCAGGGAAACAGAACCAGATACACGGTATCAGAGCAAGCTGGTTACAGGTGTTATTAACACACTGATGAAAAAAGGCGAGAGGGCTACTGCTGAGCGTGTATTGTACGGGGCGATGGATCTACTGGAGAAAAAGGGTCTTTCCTCGGTAAATGTGCTCAAGCAGGCGATTGAAAATGCCAAGCCCCTTCTTGAGGTCAAGGCCCGCCGGGTTGGCGGTGCAAATTATCAGGTCCCGATTGAAGTCCGTCCGGAGCGGCGCATGGCGCTGGCTCTTCGCTGGATTATCGGGTATTCGAAAGAGCGCACCGAAAGGACCATGATTGAAAAGCTGGCCGGTGAACTTGCCGAGGCAGCTCAGGGTCAGGGTGGAGCCGTAAAAAAGAAAGAAGAAATCCATAAGATGGCTGAAGCCAACCGGGCTTTTGCCCACTATAGGTGGTAGGTAATGGCCAGACGGTTTGATATCAAGAAGCTTCGCAACATCGGCATCGTTGCCCACATTGATGCGGGTAAGACTACGACAACCGAGCGCGTCCTTTTTTATGCAGGACGAATTCACAAGCTTGGAAATATCGATGAAGGCAATACGCAGATGGACTGGATGGAGCAGGAGCGTGAGCGCGGAATCACCATAACTTCCGCTGCGACGACCCTGACCTGGATGGACCATACCATCAATATTATTGACACTCCTGGTCACGTCGATTTCACCGTTGAGGTGGAGCGCAGTCTGCGGGTTCTGGATGGCGCAGTCATTGTCCTGGACGCATCCTGCGGTGTGGAGCCCCAGTCCGAGACTGTCTGGCGTCAGGCCGACAAGTACAATGTTCCCCGCTTTCTATACATAAATAAGATGGACAAAGTTGGCGCAAATTTCCAGGCGGCACTCCATAGTGTGGTGGAAAAACTGGGCGCAAAGCCGGTGGCGCTCCAGCTGAATTGGGGATTTGAGAATTCATTCGTCGGGGTAATCGACCTCATCACCATGAAGGGCTTACATTGGCAGGACGACACCAAAGGCAAAGCATATGAGACCGTGGAAATTCCCGAGGAATTAGTCGAGCCCGCAAAAAAAGCCCGCGAACAGATGCTGGAAGCCATAGCCGAATTTGACGATGGCGTCATGCATAAGTATCTCGAGGGGCAGCCCATCACCGAGGACGAAATATATATGTGCGTACGCCGTGGCGCACTTTCGGCGAAGATTATTCCAGCCCTTTGCGGATCATCCCATAGGAACCGGGGAGTGCAGCCGTTAATTGACGCAGTAGTCCGTTATCTTCCTTCGCCCCTGGATATGCCTCCGATTAAGGCGCTTCAGGGCGAGGCCAAGACGCCTTATGAGGTAATTGCCTCGGACGATTCAACCTTTGTCGGTTTGGCGTTCAAGATTGCCGTCGATCCTTTCGTTGGAAAACTCACCTTCGTGAGGGTTTATTCCGGCGTGGTTAAGGCGGGTTCATATATCTATAACGCCACTCGTGGAATAAAAGAGCGCGTGGCCCGTATCCTGCTGTTGCATGCCGACAAGCGTGAGGACATCGAAGAAGCCTATACCGGAGACATCATCGGTGTCGTGGGTTTTAAGGACACCAAGACCGGTGATACTCTCTGCCCGGAAAATCATGAAATATTCCTTGAAGCACCTACATTCCCGGAACCGGTAATTTCTTTGGCCATCGAGCCGAAGACCAAGATGGACCAGGAGCGGATGGGTATGGCGCTGAACCGTCTTTGTGATGAAGACCCCACTCTTAAGGTCAGCGTGGACGGTGAAACTTCCCAGACCATCATCAGGGGAATGGGCGAGCTTCACCTTGATATTATCGTTGACCGTATGCGGCGGGAGTTTAATGTCCAGACCAATACTGGTCGTCCCCAGGTTGCCTATAAGGAAGGTATTCGTAAGATTGCTGAGGCCCGCGGGAAGTACATCAAGCAGACTGGTGGACACGGTCAGTATGGTGATGTCCGCATACGGTTGGAGCCGATTGAGACCGGAAAGGGTTATGAATTCGTAACCGAGATAGTCGGAGGATCTGTGCCCAGGGAGTTCTGGCCGGCCGTGAATAAGGGCATCCAGGAATCCAAAGAGAATGGTGTCATTGCAGGTTATCCTGTGGTAGACTTCCGCGCGGTGCTTTACGACGGTTCGTATCATGATGTTGACTCGTCGGAAATGTCGTTCAAGATTGCCGCTTCGATGGCATTCAAGGAAGCGGTTGTTAAGGCGGGTGGATACATCATGGAACCGGTAATGGATATTGAAGTGGTAACACCCGAGGAGTTTATGGGTGAGGTCATCGGCGACCTCAATTCGCGGCGTGGCCAGGTTCATGAAATGACTCTGCGCGGGAATGCCCGGGCTGTAAGGGCAACCGCACCGATGGCAGAATTGTTTGGATATACGACAGCGCTCCGGTCAATGTCCCAGGGGCGAGCGACCTCCACGATGGAGTTCGAGCGGTATGACGAGGTTCCGAAGCAGGTCGCTGAGACGATAATCGCCCGTTACAAGGGCCAGAGGGCTTAGGAGGAATAATGCAGAGGATAAGGATTAAACTTAAGGCTTTCGACCATCGCCTGTTGGATCAGTCAGCAGGGGACATTGTCGAGACGGTGAAGCGGATGGGCGCCAGCGTTTCCGGGCCAATTCCGCTTCCGACATGCATCGAACGGTTCACCGTTCTTAGGTCTCCGCATGTTGATAAACGCTCTCGGGACCAGTTCGAGATTCGGACGCATAGGCGGCTTCTCGACATACTTGATCCGACTACCAAGACGGTCGACGCGCTGATGAAGTTGGAACTTCCAGCCGGCGTCGGCGTCGAGATAAAGCTGTAGGGGGACGATTTACGATGGCTAATGGACTAGGACTAATCGGACAAAAGGTGGGAATGACCCAGATATTTGACTCGGAAGGCCGCGCCGTTGGGGCTACGGTTCTTCATGCGGGTCCTTGTGTAGTTACCCGGCTTCGCACGAAGGAAGCGGATGGCTATTCCGCGATTCAGGTCGGATATCGCGAGGAAAAGGCTGCCCGTTTGGGCAAGCCCCGGGCTGGAGTGTTTGCCAAGTTGAACATCCCGCCCCATCGGATTCTTGCTGAATTCCGTGTAACGGAAACTGGCGATTTGGCCCCCGGGTCACCGCTTACGGTTGAAATGTTTAAGGAAGGTGTGCGGGTAGATGTTTCTGGCGACGCCAAGGGTGCAGGTTTTCAGGGTGTAATCAGGAGACATGGTTTCAAGGGTGGTCCGGAAACCCATGGTTCGATGTCGCACCGTGCCCCCGGTTCTATCGGCGCATCTACTGATCCTGGACATACCCTTCGCGGGACCAGGATGGCCGGGCGTCATGGCGGACGGAACTCGACTTCACAGAACCTCGAGGTGCTCGCAATTGATGCGGGCAGAAACATCCTCGTGGTAAAGGGTGCGGTGCCAGGTGCTACAGGCACTTATGTCCGTATAACCCCGACAACAAGGAAAAAGGCTCCGTCGGCCAGAAGAATCCGGGTTGAGATTGTTGAGAGCGAAGGATTCAAAACGGCGGCCAAGAAGGCGGCACAGAAGAAATGAGCACGGAAAACACGATCAAAACTTTTACTCCAGCTGGAGAGCCGGCGACAGGTACTGCAGTGCCTTCGATATTCGAGGGGCGCGGAAACTCGCATGCGGTCTATCTGGCCGTGCTTCGTCAGATGGCCGATCGGCGTACGGGCACACACAAAACAAAGACCCGGGGCGAGGTTTCAGGCGGAGGCAGGAAGCCTTGGAAGCAGAAGGGAACCGGTCGGGCTCGTCAGGGTTCTATCCGGGCTCCGCAGTGGCGGCATGGCGCGATTATCTTCGGGCCTCGTCCACGCAAGTACACCCAGTCTCTTCCTGAAAAAGTCCGGAAGTTGGCGATGCGTACTGTCATGGCGGGGAAAATAAAGGAAGGCCGGGTCATAATCGTGAGTGCGATTGAAGGCGTAGGAAAGACCAAGGATGCGCTTAAGCTTATCCGCAAGTTGGGTGCCGACCGTACTGCCCTGGTTGTAATTCCGGGAGAGAATGCTTCTCTAAGGCAGGGGATGCGGAACCTGGTTGGGGTAAGGGTTGAGCCGGCAAATGCGGTCTCTGTTTACGATGTGATTAAGTTTCAGCATGTCATCCTGGTGGGTGATTCGCTGGCGGCGCTGGTTAAGCGTTGCGGAGGTGAAGCGTGAAGGCTACAGGTGAATATTCCATACTAGTTCGTCCAATGATTACTGAAAAGACTTCTGCTATGGCGCAGATGAACCAATATGTGTTTTTGGTTCATCCTGATGCCAATAAGATCCAGATTAAGGATGCAGTGCAGAAAGCCTTCAAGGTCAAAGTTGTAAATGTCAGGACTCTGATAATGAAGGGGAAAGCCAAAATGCGTGGCTGGCGCACTGTGCGTCGTTCCGACCAGAAAAGGGCAATAGTTACATTGGCCAAGGGATCCCAGCTGGATCCTTCGGCACTGACGTAAACGGAGGCGTTTTGTGATAAGATTTGACAAACCAACATCTCCTTCAAGACGGGGTCGTAGTTACCTCGTTATTGAGGGACTACATCGCGGAGGCCCTGAAAAGAGTCTGGTCGAAAGGACCAAGAACAGGGGCGGACGTAACGTTAATGGGCGAATTACCTCACGGCATCGTGGTGGTGGATTTGCCAACATATACCGTTTAGTCGACTTCAAGCGGGAGAAGCGCGGAATACCCGCGGTAGTCTCCCGTATCGAGCGGGATCCGGTCAGGAGTTGCCTGATTGCCCTGCTTAATTATGCCGATGGAGAGAAACGGTATATACTCGCGCCGGAAGGACTCAAGGCGGGAGACAAGATTATGGCGGGACCAGATGCTGATATTAAGCCTGGTAACGCACTGCCCTTGGCTTTGATACCACCGTCCATACCAGTGCACAATGTTGAACTGGTTCCTGGGCATGGTGGGAAGATGGCCCGCAGCGCCGGGACGGGAGTACAGATAACCGCAAAAGAGGGCGGATATGCATTCTTGAAACTGCCGTCGGGCGAAGTGCGGAAGGTTCCCTTGGCGTGTTATGCAACGATTGGCCAGGTTGGGAACAGCGACTGGGAAAACGTGGTTTACGGGTCGGCCGGAAGAGTCCGGCGCAGGGGTCGGAGGCCGCATGTTCGCGGTGCCGCCATGAACCCGGTAGACCACCCCCACGGCGGAGGAGAAGGTAAGGCTGGCGCAGGTCGCCCACCATCATCTCCGTGGGGACAGAAGTCTAAAGGATTGAAGACCCGGAAGCCAAAGCTTTCGGATAAATGGATAGTAAACCGGAGGAAGTGACGTAATGGGAAGGTCGTTAAAGAAAGGTCCGTTTTCTGATGCCAAACTGCTAAAGCATGTTGATGCCGCAAGGGCGTCAGGGGACAAGCGCGTCGTGAAGACGTGGTCGCGCCGTTCAACCATTGTTCCGGAGATGGTCGGCCTGACTATTGCGATATATAACGGGAAGAAATTTATCCCGATATATATCACTGAGAACATGGTCGGACACAAACTCGGGGAATTTTCGCCTACGCGTGTTTTCAAGGCGCACGGCGTTCATACCGAAAAGTCGACTTCACTGACATGATTGCCCAGGCACACCTGCACTCATTCCGTCAGTCGGCGCGCAAGGTTCGTGCTGTTCTTGACCTCTTTCGGGGGCTTCCGGTTGAAAGGGCGTTTGAGGTGTTGGTCTTCACGCGGGCCAGGCCCGCTGAGGATTTGCTCAAACTTCTTCGCTCAGCTGTCGCCAATGCCGGCCAGAAAGGCGACTACCAGCCTTCGGGTCTTTATGTCAGCCGTTGCTGGGCGGATGGCGGGCTTATGTTTAAGAAAATGGAGCCCAAGGCAATGTTGAGGTCTGGAGTTCAGAAAAAAAGGACATGCCATGTGACCATCGAGGTCGATGAACTAAAGGCCGCAACCAAGAAGCCCGGTAAGGGCAAGGGGAAGAAATAATGGGACAGAAGGTTCATCCAGTAGGTCTGCGTCTCGGCATCATCCGCACATGGTATTCGCGGTGGTTTGCCGAGCGTTCCAGCTACACGACATTCCTGCATGAGGATTTGAAGCTGCGGAACTACATCAAGGGCCGCATGTATCAGGCAGGTATTTCTACAATTGATATAGAACGCACATCACAGAAGGTCATAATCAACATCCATTCCGCCAAGCCGGGCATGGTTATCGGCAAGCGCGGAGTTGAAATTGAGCAGCTTCGCACCGATTTGCAGCAAAAAACCGGGCGGCAAGTGTATGTCAATATCCATGAAGTAAGGGTGCCGGAAGTGGATGCCCAGCTGGTTTCCGAAAATATTGCCGGACAGCTGATGAAGAGGGTTTCGTATCGCCGCGTGATGAAGAAGTCGGCGTTGCTGGCTATGCGGGCCGGCGCCAAGGGGATAAAGATAGCCTGTGGCGGACGGTTGGGTGGAGCCGAAATAGCCCGGTATGAGCGCGATGTGCTTGGAAAAGTTCCGTTGCACACTTTGCGCGCCGATATTGACTATGGGCATGCGACATCTTTTGCCTCGTATGGAACGAGTGGCGTGAAGGTTTGGATATATAAGGGCGATGTGCTCTTTTCTGCGCGCAAGCCGGCACAAGGCTCCGTGCCTGGAAAAGTGCTTGAGCCGGCCGCGATACCCGTTGCCGCTCCGGCGGCAGTTCCGGCAGTCGCTCCGGTTGTTCCAGCACCAACTGTAATTGAGGGGGCAGAATAATGCTTTTAATGCCAAGCAGGGTAAAGCATCGCAAGGAGCAGCGTGGCCGTCGCGCCGGATATTCGGCCGGGGCGCTCAATCTCGACTTTGGCTCGTATGGGCTTAAAGCCGAGGAAAATTGCTGGATGACCGGACGACAGATTGAGGCAATGCGCGTCTGCATCACTCGTGGCCTGAAAAAAGGCGGAAAGATGTGGATACGCCTGTTCCCCAATAAGCCGGTTACTGCAAAGCCATTAGAGACCAGGCAGGGTAAGGGAAAGGGCGCTCCCGCATATTGGGTCGCCGTGGTTAAGCGTGGACGTATTCTGGTTGAGGTTGATGGAGTAACGGAGGATGTGGCTCGTGCCGCTCTTAGGCAGGCCGCCTTCAAGCTTCCAATAAGAACCAGGGTTGTTGGCGTCCAGGCAGGTCCGCGATGACAAAGCCTCTGGAATTGCGCAAGTTAACCGTGCAGGAATTGGAAGAGAAGGCCAAAGTATTAAGGCGTCAGCTTTTCGTGTTCCGTACCCAGCATGCCGGAGGGCAGTTGGCTAAGACGGCGCAGGTAAAGCAGGCCCGCCGGGAACTCGCGCGCGTGCTTACGCTCGCGGGAGAAAAGAGGCGCGAGGAGGCGCGGAAATCATGAAGGAAGCTCGTGGAATTGTTGTGAGCGCAAAGATGCAAAAGACGGTTGTAGTCCGGATTGAGCGCCTTGTTCAGCACCCCAAGTACAAGAAATACATTGTACAGAGGACCAAGCTCAAGGCCCGGGACGAGATTGGATGTCATGAGGGTGATGTTGTGGATATTGCATCAACCAGGCCAATCAGCAAAGAAGTGAATTGGCGGGTCATCCGGGTCGTTGGCCAGAAAGCCAAGCCCGAGGCTGCCGTGGAGGTGTTGGCGTGATACAGGAGCTATCAGTACTGAATGTGGCCGATAACTCTGGGGCCAAACGCGTTATGTGTATTCGTGTGATGGGCGGAGGAAACCGTAAGGCTGCCTCGCTCGGTGATGTCATAATCGCCTCGGTTCGTGAGGCAATTCCTTCGGGCGCTGTTAAGGATCATGAGGTTGTTCATGCGGTTATTGTCCGCGTGAAGAAGGAAATCAGGCGCGCCGACGGCAGTTATGTGAAATTCGATGACAATAGTGCGGTAATTCTCAGTGAGGGATTGAACCCCCGTGGGACCCGCATATTCGGCCCCGTTGCCAGGGAATTGCGGGACCGCGCATTCACGAAAATAATTTCCCTGGCACCGGACGTGATCTGATGCGTCCCGTACTGCATATCCGCAAAGGTGATTATGTCCAGGTTCTTTCAGGGAAGGACAAGGGCAAGACAGGGCGAGTCCTTCGGGTAATGCCGAGAAGCTCTGCTGCGCTCGTGGAGAAGCTGGGTGTCGTAAAGAAGAATACCCGGCCAACCCAGAAAAACCCCCAGGGCGGGATTGTGGATTTGGAAAAGCCGATTGCGGCTTCCAAACTCATGGTAGTTTGCATGCATTGCCGCCGTCCCACGCGACTAAAGAGGATTCTCCTCCCAGCCGGTGAAAAGGTGAGAGTTTGTCGGCACTGCAACGAACAATTGGATAAGGCATAAAATGGCAACATTACTTGACCTCTATCGCAAAGAAATAAGGCAGGCACTCGCTGTCCAGTTCGGATTCAAGAATCCGCTGGCGTCTCCCCGTCTGATCAAGATTGTCTTGAACATGGGCGTTGGTGAGGCAACTGTGAATGCCAAGGAAATGGATGCAGCAACTGACCAGTTGGCCACAATTACCGGCCAGCGCCCGGTTGTTCGCAGGGCGAAGAAGTCGATATCGAACTTCAAGCTCCGCAAGGGTCAACCAGTCGGTGCGGTGGTTACCCTTCGAGGGGCCAGAATGTACGAATTCCTAGAGCGTTTCGTGCGTTTTACCCTGCCGCGTATCCGCGATTTCCGGGGGGTTCCAGCTAATTCGTTTGACGGTCGGGGCAATTACACACTGGGATTAAAAGAACAGGTTATATTTCCCGAGATCGAATTCGACAAGGTGGACAAAATCCGGGGATTGGATATAACTTTCGTGACAAATGCCGGCAAGGATGAACCTGCACGCGCTCTTTTTGTGGCGCTGGGTATGCCCTTTGTACGGGCCAAGGAGTGAGGTAACAGTAAATGGCACGGAAATCTTTGATAGTAAAAGCCAATCGGACGCCTAAGTTCAAAGTCAGGAGATACAATCGGTGTCCCTTGTGCGGTCGTCCCCGCGCATTCCTGACCAGGTTTAAAATGTGTCGTATATGTTTCCGTAGCCTTGCGAACGAGGGGTATATCCCCGGCGTGACCAAGGCATCATGGTGAGGAGGTAAGAAATGTCGTCAACTGATCCCGTAGCGGATTTACTCTCGGCCCTGTGTAACGCATCGGCCGTTAACCATGATCGGACCATGGTTCCTGATTCCCGTTTCATTCGCTCCATCCTTCAGGTGTTACAGGGAGAAGGATTTATTAAATCCTTCCGTGGACCTGGTGGAAAGGGTGCAGCACGTAAAATCGAGGTCGTTCTTGGGTATGGTCCCAAGCGTGAACATCTTTTGAACGGCGCCAAGCGCGTTAGCCGGCCCGGGCGGCGTGTCTATGTCGGCGTTGATGAAATTAAGCCTATGGGTCGCCGGCTTGAAATCGCAATCATTTCGACACCTCAGGGTGTTATGACCGGAGCACAGGCGTTCGTCCGCAAGAGTGGCGGCGAATTCCTTTGCCAGGTTTGGTAGCGCTATGTCACGCATAGGACGCATGCCAATCAATCTTCCGCCTAAAGTAACCTGTGTGCGCACAGGGGAAGTCATAAATGTTACTGGTCCTCTGGGGAAGCTGGCTTGGACAGTTCCTTCTGGAGTAAAAATTGTCGTGAAGGACAATGTCGTGACAACCGAAGACGATTTGGGTGTCCGGCTTAAGGCTCGTGATATTTCTGCCCGCCGCGGTTTGGTGCGTGCAACCATTCAGAATATGGTTACCGGAGTTGTAACAGGATTCGAGAAGAAGCTTGAAATGCGCGGACAGGGATATCGGCCAACCCTGGTTGGGAACAAGCTAACAATGACACTTGGATATTCTCAGCCAAGCACTTTCGTTCTTCCCGACGGAGTGAAGGGCGAACAGGCCAAGGTTGAAACCGGAAACCGCGGAGAGGAACGCTATTTAATAACCCTGAAGGGTTGTGATCGTGTTCTTATCGGCGAGGTTGCCGCGAAGATTCGCAAGCTTAAGGTTGCCGACGCTTACAAGGGGAAGGGAATCAGATACTTTGGAGAATTTGTTAAACAGAAGCCGGGCAAGGCCACAGTGGCTGCCGGCGGCGCAGGAGGCAAGTAATGCGGCCCAAAATTAATGCGAGGTCAGAACGGCGGGATATTCGCCACAGGCGGATCAGGGCACGCGTTTCGGGAACGACTGAGCGTCCGAGGCTGGCGGTGTATCGCAGCCTAAACCATATTTATGCGCAGTTGATCGATGACGCGGTCGGGCGGACTCTGGTTTCGGCCGGCACGACATTGAAGGAGGTCAGGGAGAAAGTGAAGCACGGTGGCAACAAGATGGCCGCGGCGGTGGTCGGTGAGATCATTGCGCAGAAGGCTGCAGAAAAGGGAATTAAGCAGGCATGTTTTGATCGGGGTGGTTTTAAATACCACGGTTGTGTGGCGGTGGTGGCAGAAGCCGCCCGGAAGGCGGGGCTCCAACTGTGAGATTTGACGCTGGACAATCCGAACTAAAGGAAAAAGTGATTGCTGTTAAGCGGGTGGCTAAAGTTGTTAAAGGCGGAAAGCGCTTTCATTTCAGCGCGCTCGTGGCAGTAGGTGATGGTAAGGGTCGTGTCGGAGTCGCCTTGGGCAAGGCTGCCGAGGTGCCTGATGCAATCCAGAAGGCCATAGAGAAGGCAAAAAAACATCTTATCGATGTTCCTTTGCGCGGCTCTACATTGCCAAACCAGGTTATCGGGGATTTTGGTGCCAGCCGGATTATCTTCCGGCCAGCGGCTCCCGGAACCGGCATGATTGCAGGTGGTGGCGTGCGTGCGTTATTGGAATTAGCCGGCGTACATGACATTTTAGCCAAGAGCGTCGGTAATACGAACGAAAACAATGTGGTTCGGGCGACTTTCGATGCTTTTGAGAAGCTCAATCGTTGGAGGGTGTCGCGTTCCCTTAGACGCCAGTTGGTTGGCAATGGGACGGGCTCTTAATATGGCTGGCGATATGCATCCTGGATCACTTCATAAGGCTCCTGGTTCGACCCGACGTGGACGCTATCTGGGGCGCGGTCGCGCATCGGGTCATGGAAAGACATCAGGACGGGGAATCAAGGGACAGTTTTCCCGAACCGGCTCAGGTAAGAATCCCGGCAGGGCTGGAGTGGGTTCCGGCGGTGACATCCCGGCCTTTATGCGGATACCCAAGAGGGGATTCTTTGCCCCGGGAAAAATACACTGGCGCGAGGTCAATCTTTACAGGATTGCCGAGGTGTTTGATGCGGGAGCCGAGGTCAATCCGGAAAATTTACTGAAGAATGGCCTTGTTTCCACTCTTCGCCCAGGCGTCAAGATTCTCGGGACTGGCGAGATTACCAAGGCTTTGAAGATATCGGCCCATGCTTTCTCCGGTTCGGCCAAAGAGAAGATTGAGAAAGCTGGCGGTACCTGCACAATAATTACTGAGGCGGTCAAGAAGTCCTGAGATGAACGAGGCTTTTAGGAATCTCTTCGCCCTTCCAGAATTACGGACCCGTATCCTATTTACATTAGGGATGCTGGCCGTGTTTCGCTTGGGTTCCCATGTTCCTGTTCCGGGTGTCAATGCGCGGGCTTTAACCGAGCTAATGCAGACAAGCGGCGGCGGAGGTGGGGTGTTTGGAATGATGGATATGTTCACCGGTGGAGCGTTGTCGCGTTTCTCGGTGTTCTCGCTGGGGATTATGCCTTACATTTCTACTTCCATCATTATGCAGCTCATGACGACAGTGGTTCCCGCCCTGGAGCGTCTTTCCAAGGAAGGCGATTCGGGACGCCGCAAAATCAACCAGTGGACCCGTTATGGCACAGTCATTCTTTGTGTGGTCCAGGGAACGGCTTGGCTGCAGTATCTGAAGAATCTTCCGCCCGCACGGTTTGCCGGTCCGGTGGTAGGGGAGTGGAGCCTGGGAATCGAGATATTGATCGTTCTCACAATTACTACTGGAACTGTTTTTCTTATGTGGTTGGGCGAGCAGATATCAGAGCATGGAGTGGGAAATGGAATGTCCCTGCTGATTTTCTCTGGAATCGTTGCGCGGGTTCCATTCGAAATCGGGGCTACCGCCAAGCTGGTGGCAGTCGGCGAGGTAACTTTTCTCGAACTAATCATATTTATAGCGATTATGCTTTCTATGACAGCTTTGGCAATTGTTTCCCAGCAGGCGCATAGGAAGATCCCTGTGCAATATCCTCAACGGTCTCGCGGGGGAGTGCCGGTTATGGGAGGGGTCGCCACGAGCCTGCCCTTGAAGGTTGATTATTCCGGGGTAATTGCGGTTATCTTTGCATCGTCCCTCCTTATATTGCCGACGTGGATGGCCCGGCTTTCCCATGTGGAAAACGTGAATACACCGATGCAGAATTTTCTGACATGGTTTTTGGACATGTTTTCTCAGGGCAAACCCCTCTATGAAGTCGTATATGGCGCGCTCATCATTTTCTTCTGTTATTTCTATACGGCGGTTGTGTTTAATCCTACGGATGTGGCAGAGAACATGAAGAAATTCGGTGGGTTCGTTCCCGGTATTCGGCCTGGTCCATCAACGGCTGAGCATATCGACAAGATTCTTTCCCGGGTGACTCTTGTTGGTGCATTGGCAATCGTAATCATTGCAATTCTTCCCGAGGGAGCTGCCCGGATGATGGGAATTCCCTTTTATTTCGGGGGTACTACCCTGTTGATAACGGTGGGTGTTGCGCTTGATACGCTTCGCCAGATTGAATCGCATTTGTTGATGCATCATTACGAAGGCTTTATGAAAAAAGCAAAACTTCAGGGGAGGATGCCCTACTAATGGTACAGCTAATATTCCTCGGTCCCCCAGGTTCGGGCAAGGGAACTTATGCATCCCGGATTGCAGTCAAATATGGGATTCCGACGCTTTCGACCGGAGAGATGCTCCGTCAGGCGGTTAAGTCCGGTTCGCCCATAGGCGCTGAACTCAAGGTTATTATGGAATCCGGGAAGCTGGTATCTGACGAGGTTGTTGGCAAAGTTCTTATTGAACGCCTGACTCAGCCAGACTGTCTTAAGGGTTTTATTCTGGATGGATTCCCGCGTACTATCGCCCAGGCAGATACCCTTGGGAAGGTGCTGGAATCCCGTGGCGTCAAGCTCACCAGGGCAATCAATGTGGTAGTTACCGAAGAGCTCGTGCAGAAGCGTTTGGGCGGGCGGCGTTCCTGTGGAAAGTGCGGTGAAATATATAATATTTTCTCCCTTCCTCCAAAAGCCGAAGGCATCTGCGATAAGGATGGAGAAAAGCTGGTAATTCGTCAGGACGATCAGCCGGAAACCATCAAGAAGCGGTTTGAGGTTTACCGGGAACAGAGTGAGCCCCTTATCGCGTACTACACCAAGCGCGGCTTGGTCAGCGATGTGGATGGAAGTCTTCTGGTAGACGATGTCGTTGCCAAGATTGCGGCTGCCATCGACAAGGAGACACAATCATAACTGTAGTCTCTTCTTCTGAGCTTGCCTCCATCCGGGAATGCGGCAACATGGCCGCACTGGTCCGTGAGGAGTTGCGCGGTCTTATTCGTCCAGGCATTGAGACCCGTGAAATGGATGCATTTGCCGAGAAGCGGTTGGCCAAGCTGGGCGGGAAACCCGCATTTAAGGGTTATCGTGGCTATCCGGCTTGTGTATGCGTTTCGGTAAATGAAGAAGTTGTCCATGGAATTCCAGGACAGAGAAAGCTGGTTGTGGGCGACCTGGTTTCGGTAGATGTAGGCGTTGAATACAAAGGTTTCTTTTCGGATACGGCTTTTTCAAGCGGCGCAGGTGAGACCAGCAAGGCTTCCTTGACGCTTATGTCGGTTACCCGGTCCGCGCTTTGGGAGGGCATTCGTCAGGCAAGGGAAGGGAATCATGTCTCGGACATTTCCTATGCTGTTCAAAAATATGTCGAGGCGGCCGGATTTTCCGTCGTCAGGGATTTTGTTGGGCACGGCATTGGTCGCCACTTGCATGAAGAGCCCCAGATTCCTAATTACGGGGCGGCAGGTCATGGAATGGTTTTAAAAGCCGGACAAATGCTTGCGATTGAGCCAATGGTCAACGAGGGCAAGCCGGCGGTTCGTGTTCTTGATAATGGCTGGACTGCTGTTGCTGTAGATGGGCGCCGTTCGGCCCATTTTGAGCACACGGTTCTAGTGACTTCAGGTGATCCAGAGGTGCTGACCATAGCAGAGGGTGAGGCCAGTGCCTAAGGAAGATGCGGTTTCAGTTGAGGGAAAGATTGTTGAGGCATTGCCCAATGCCATGTTCCGCGTTGAGTTAGACAGCGGACATAAGGTGTTGGCGCATGTGTCAGGGAAAATAAGAATGCACTTTATTAGGATACTGCCCGGCGACAGGGTTACGGTGGAACTTTCACCTTATGACCTGACGCGCGGTCGGATAACCTTCAGGCTATAGCCGGAGGAAGGAATAACATGAAAGTAAGGGCAAGCGTAAAAGTGATGTGTCCGAATTGCAAAATAGTCCGCCGGGCGAGAGTGGTGCGAGTCATCTGCTCCAACCCGAAGCACAAACAGAGGCAGGGATGAACGCATCCAGCCAAGGG